>Ga0209063_1000188_pt1 | contig 63353 bp, 54 predicted proteins | sample KloWWTmeKNB19Kit_FD_187177 | JGI IMG/M metagenome (GOLD analysis project Ga0209063, IMG submission 187177) | Active sludge microbial communities from Klosterneuburg, Austria, studying microevolution and ecology of nitrifiers - Klosterneuburg... | ecosystem: Engineered > WWTP > Aerobic digester >... | reverse complement strand
TGGCTAAATACTATTATTAAAACCGGTACGGCAGCGCAGGTAAAATGGATTGAAGAAGCAGCAAAGCTGGGAAGGGAAAAACAAAAGCAATTTCTCAAATACTTCCTTAGGTTATTGCAGGAAGCCATAAGGCTGGAAATAATGGGAACCAACCAGCCGGGTACCTCAGAAGCTATGTCTTCAACTATTGAATTAGCCTTAAAATTCAATAATATTTGTGCAATGGAACAAAAAGAAGCTATAATGAAAGAACTGGATTATGCCAGTTATTATATTGAACGTAATGCCAATGCAAAAATCCTCTTTCATGCACTTACTATTAAGTTATTACATATCATTCATAATAAATCAGTAATTTTGGTAAACTGAGGATGTGAACTGGATTTGTGTGAGGGTTGTTTTTAGTAAGTTAACAAGCTTTCAACTCTATATTTAGCATAGTAAGGCCTTGCAGTTTTTTATTGGAAACTGAGGCCTGGTAAATACTTTTTACCATTAAAAGTTAGTGCTTGCTGCATTCTTAAGAAAATAACAAACATTTCCCCAGTTAAATTTTTTTGAAAAGTACAAATGGTTTGTACAAATAATTTTAATGTTAATTATTATTTAATATGTCTTGTGGTTCCTGTGGTACTGGTAAAGTTGGCGGCTGCAACAGCAATGGCGGTTGCTCCAGCGGTGGCTGTAATAGGCTAAATGCTTTCGATTGGCTGGCCAACCTGCCTTTTAGCGATCCGGAGAGCAATTGCAAGGTTCTTGAACTTAGTTTTAACAATGGCAGCCGAAAAGATTTTTTTAGAAATACTACATTGCATTTTTATGAAAAAGGCGATTTACTGGCTGTAGAAGGGGTTAATGGTTTTGATGTAGGCACAGTAAACCTTACCGGAGAACTGGTTCGCCTGCAACTCAAAAAAAACAATGTAGATGAAAAAAGCCCGGAAATAAAAAAGATTTTACGAATTGCCAATGATACCGATTTATCAAAACTAAAAGAAAATAAAGCAAGAGAGAAAGAAGTACTCATACGTAGCCGTGCCATTGCCCGGCAATTAAAGCTGGATATGAAAATGGCCGAAGTGGAAATACAGGCAGACGGAAAAAAGGCAACATTTTTTTACATAGCCGATGACAGGGTTGATTTTAGAGAACTGATAAAATTATTTGCCGGGGAATTTAAAGTAAAAGTTGAAATGCGCCAGATAGGTGCAAGGCAGGAAGCCGGCAAAGTAGGCGGTATTGGCAGTTGCGGAAGAGAACTTTGCTGCAGCACATGGCTTACCGATTTTAAAAGTGTAAATACCAATGCCGCCCGATACCAAAATTTGAGCATCAACCAGGCCAAGCTAAGTGGCCAGTGCGGCAGGTTAAAATGTTGCCTTAATTATGAATTAGACACCTATTTGGATGCACTCCAATTTTTTCCTAACGATGCCGATATGCTTGAAGTGGCAAAAGGAAGAGCTTTTTTAGTGAAAAAAGATATTTTTAAAAATCTGATGTGGTACACAATGGCAGACAGCAATGCACAATACCCATTGGCTATTGAAACCGTAAAACGCATTAAGCAACAAAACAGGGAAGGCATAAGGCCCGAAGAATTAGAAACGGTAGAGGTAGTTTCTAATAAACCAAAAGAAGTAGAACCGGAGTATGCCGACCTGGTAGGCCAAATAAGCCTGCGTAGCCTGGAAAAAAACAGCCGCAAACGCAAGGATAAAGAACGCAGCAGGCAACAGCCGCAAAATTTAAACCGCAGGCCCGATCAAAAAACTTCGCAACAACCAGGCCAGCAAAAAGGGCCACAAAGGCCACCGCAGCATGGCGGCAGGCCAAACCGTGGCCAGCAAGGCCCGCAAAACAGAAACAACCCCAACTTCAACCAACGGAGAAACAAGCCGGGAGATAACCAATAAATAGAGCAACTGTTCTCAATAACCAGTTTTATAAAAGTAAGCAATAATAATTGCCGTATTTTTAAGCATAATTTGTAAATGCATTATGACTATTACTATTAAACACCTTTCTAAACATTACGGAACCCAAAAAGCTGTAGATGATATTTCTTTCCAGGTAAATAAAGGGGAAATTGTAGGCTTTTTGGGCCCAAATGGCGCAGGAAAATCCACTACAATGAAAATGATAACAGGCTACCTTGCGGCAGATGAAGGCGAAATAAAAGTTTGTGATTTACCGGTTACGGAAACCAGTACGGCAACCAGAAAAAAAATAGGCTACCTGCCCGAAGCCAACCCGCTTTACTTTGAAATGTATGTAAAAGAATACCTCTATTTTATTGCCGGCATTCATCAAATTGCACAACCCAAAAAAAGAATTGATGAAGTAACGGCAACCGTAGGTTTATTGCCCGAAGTACATAAAAAAATTGGTCAGCTTAGCAAAGGATACAAGCAGCGGGTAGGCCTTGCCGCTGCATTACTGCATAATCCCGATGTATTGATTTTAGATGAGCCTACCAGCGGGCTCGACCCCAATCAAATTTTGGAAATAAGAAATGTTATTAAGCAACTGGCAATAGATAAAACTATTTTATTTTCAACCCATATTATGCAGGAGGTGGAAGCTATGTGCAGCAGGGTTATCATCATCAACAAAGGGAAAATTGTAGCCGACGGTTCCATTGCCAATTTGCAAAGCAAAAACAACAGCAGGCAAATGGTATTGGTAGAATTTTCGGCAAAAGCAAATGAAAACAGTTTGAAAAATATTCCCGGCGTAACGGATGTTTTTGCAGAAACTAATAACCGTTACAGGCTTGCCTGCGAAAATACCGAGCAGGTAAAAAAGCAATTGCTGCAATGGAGCATAGAAAATAAATTAGATGTGTTGTCTCTGCAAACAATAGAACAAAGCCTCGAAAATATTTTCCGCAGTTTTACCCAAAATTAACTCCTGTTTTTTAACATTATCAAAATACATTTCTTTTTGTTTCGTTCTATCTTCAACACATAATTTATTGGGTATGGAGCAGGCTTATTGCAAAAAGTTGTTTTTAAATGTTTTTTTTATACTGGTTTGTTCCTGCAGCTTTGCCCAATGGTATAACCCCGATAAAGTAAATAAAAAAGCCCTGCAGATAAATGAAAGCGCTTACGAAGCAGCACAGAACGGAAATTATGCCGGGGCCATTACCTTATTAAATAAAGCGCTTGAGGCCGATCCAAAATTTTTGGACGCCATTCTCTCCAAAGCAGGCATATATGGTAATTTGAAAAACTACCAGGCTTCCGTAACAGAATATGAAAATGCATTTGCCCTTGATGCACAATATTCGGGGGTTTATTTATTGCCTTATTCCATATCCCTGGCTGGTACCGCCAATTTTGCAAAAGCGCTGGAAGCAGTAAATAAATTTTTGCAAAATCCCACGCTTAATGCACAAAGTAAAAAAGCCGCAAATTTTCGTAAAAGCACTTATGCCTTTGCTATTGATTATGCATTAAAGCACCCGATAAGCAACCTTGTTTCTGCACCACAAAATTTAGGAGATAGCATCAACTCAGCCGATCTTGAATATTATCCTTCTTTAACCATTGATGGCAAAAGCATGATTATTACCCGGCGCATAAATAGCGACGAAGATTTTTATGTAAGCAATTTAGTGAATGGCGTATGGAGCAAAGCAAATCCTATAGAAGGAAAAGTAAATACCAACCTTAATGAAGGTGCACAAAATATTTCTCAGGATGGGGAATTGCTGGTTTTTACCGGTTGTAATTATCCCGAAGGAAGAGGAAGCTGCGACCTTTATATTTCTTATAAAACAAAAAGCGGCAAATGGACCGAACCGCAAAACCTTCCCGGAATGATCAATACAGAATTTTGGGAATCTTCTCCCTGCTTGTCACCGGATAAAAGGGATTTATATTTTTCCAGTAACCGCCTGGGCGGATTTGGCGGCAAAGATATTTGGGTAAGCCATAATGGCAACAATGGGCGCTGGAACGAGCCCGTTAACCTTGGCCCCGAAGTTAATACCATGGCCGATGAAGGTTGCGCTTTTATACATGCCGATAACCAAACATTATATTTTAACAGTAATGGACACCCGGGATATGGTGCAACCGATTTGTTTTTGAGCAGAAAAACTATGGATGGAAAATGGTCAATACCGGAAAATCTTGGGTACCCTATTAACACAATAGATGATGAAGGCTCGCTTATAGTGGCAAGTGATGGAAAAACCGCTTATTATGCCAGCGATGGCGCAGATACCAAAGGCGGATTGGATATTTATCGTTATCAATTAAGGGAAGATATAAGCGCAGCAAAAACACTTTGGGTAAGCGGAAAAGTTTTTGATAAAAAAACCGGCGTAGGCCTTCCGTCACTGGTGGAATTATTTGAATTAAATTCAAGCCGTATGGTTTCACAATTGCAAACAGATGAGCATGGGAACTATCTTATTACCTTGCCAATTGGTAAAGACTATGTATTTAATGTGAACCGGAAAAATTATTTATTTTATTCCGATAATTTTTCTTTGATGAATAATTCCGCAGATACTGCCTTTCATTTAGACATACCATTGCAACCCATTGAAGCCGGGGCAAGTATTGTGCTCAAAAATATTTTCTTCGACAGCAAAAAATGGGAGCTCAAACCCGAATCGCAAACCGAGTTGAATAAAGTGGTGCAACTGTTGAATGATAACCCTTTGCTTAAAATTGAAATTACCGGCCATACCGATAATGTGGGCAACCCGGCAGATAACCTTAGGCTTTCTGTGGACAGGGCAAAATCTGTAGTGAAATACCTTATTACCAATGGTATTGCAGCAAACAGGCTTATGTCCAAAGGTTTTGGAGAAGCAAAACCAATAGCTCCTAACAGCAGCGAAGAAACCCGTGCCCAAAACAGGAGAACGGAGTTGAAGGTGGTTTCCAGGTAGTAACTATATTTAAAAACTAAACCCTGCAGAAACACCTGCCACCGGCACAAAATACAATACCCATGATTTTGGTGTATTGGGCAGATATTCGTAGCCCTCTTTATCCCGGAATGTAGAAAATAATTTTTGTGCACCACAAAATACATCCAGCATAATACCATTACTAAACCGGTGTTGGTAGCCATAATAATTGGCCATGGCAAACCCGCTGGCTTCATAATCTCTGCGGTAAGTTGCTGTAGGTGTTGTATAAGATGTATAAAAAGAAAATTTTTCAAAACCCATACCCAATGCGCCATAAAACCCCAAAGGCGCTTTTTTCTTTTTAGAAAAAAAGAAGCGGTAATCTGCCCTTGCAGCAAGGGTTTTAAACTCGTTTCCATAAGCTTTGCCAGCAATAAAATTAAGCTGGGCAGTAGATTTTGCCGTAAGTTTTTTTTCGTAAGAAAGCTTTCCCGATAGCAGGAAATAACCCGGTATGTTCAGCTTTACAATATTATTTATGGGTTGCTGACTTTTTGCAGGTAACCGCAAAAAAATAATACAAAGTATAAGGGTAATTTTTATTAAACAGTTTTGCATAAAGTTAATTAAGATCCATCCATAAGATTACCCAGCCCACCCAAAATACTTCCTTCTTCTTTTCTTTTTCCCATTGAGTATTGCAACATTTTTCCTGCAAGCCTGCTAATGGGCAAAGATTGTATCCATACCTTTCCCGGACCTGTTAATAAAGCAAAAAATAATCCTTCGCCGCCAAAAACCCAGTTTTTAATACCTCTTACCATTTCAATATCAAAATCTACAGTTGCGGTATAGGCAACTATACAGCCTGTATCCACTTTTAAAATTTCACCAGGTTGCAATTCTCTTTCGGTAATATATCCGCCGGCATGGGCAAATGCCATTCCGGTACCTTCAAGCTTTTCCATTATAAAACCTTCACCGCCAAAAATTCCCGTACCTAATTTTCGCTGAAACTCAATTCCAATACTTACGCCTTTTGCAGCACAAAGAAAAGCATCTTTTTGGGCAATTATTTTTCCGCCGAGTTGCGACAAATCAAATGCAATAATTTTCCCCGTATAGGGCGCTGCAAAACTTACTCTTTTTTTACTTTGTCCTGTATTGGTAAATGCCGTCATAAATAAACTTTCACCTACCAGCAAACGCTTGCCAGCACTCATTAATTTTCCCAATAAACCACTGTTAGTCTGTTGCTGGCTGCCATCGCCAAAAATGGTTTGCATTTCTATGCCATTATCCATCATCATAAACCCGCCGCTTTCTGCTATGGCCGTTTCCCCGGGGTCGAGTTCTATTTCTACATATTGCAGTTCTTCACCATAAATTTTATAGTCAATATCATGTGTGGCCATAAAGTGATTTTTGCTAAAATTACAATTTTTTTAAAGTACCGATTCGGTATTTTTGCACAATACCAATTATGGAAATTTTATTTTATTAAACTTGCATCTCCATGAAAAAAATCCTTTTATCTATTTCTTGTTTCATTGTTACTTTGCTTTCTTTTGGCCAGGCTGCTTTAGTAGAAAAAATTACCCGTAAAGGCAATGAACTGGTAATACCTTACGAAAAATATACCTTGCCCAATGGCCTCACTATTTTGTTGCATGAAGATCATAGCGATCCAGTAGTGCATGTAGATATTACCTATCATGTAGGCAGTGCAAGAGAAGAAATTGGCAAAAGCGGCTTTGCACACTTTTTTGAACACATGATGTTCCAGGGCAGCGACCATGTAGGTGATGAGCAGCATTTATGAGATTATAGAACTGGATGCCAATGGAAATTTGAAATAAATGTTTATTAATTAATACTTAAAAGCAGCTTACCGGGCTGCTTTTTTATTTTATATATTGGATAGGGAAAGCAATGGGCTTAAATTGCAACAGAAATAAAATTTTTTGTAATTTTTACCGGCTATAAAAAAAGCATATGGAAAGTAAAATAACCGATGCAAGGATAAGGGTGATATTTATCATCGCTTTTGTAGTTATTAGTGCATTTCTGGTATTTACATTTTCTAATATGTATAAAGCAGAAACTTCCAGCAGCAGCGTTAAAAGTTCGCTGGATTTTTTATTGCAGTTAGAGCGCACCAGTATTGACCTAAATGCCATGGAGGCCAGCCAAAATGCATTTGCAGCATCCGATGATAAATTGCTGCCTCCTTATTATGATAATTTTAACAAACTCCGCAGGGATACAACCCTTTTGGCAGCATTGAAATTTAACGATGCTGTTTCCAATAATTACCAGACCGAACTGTTATCGCTTCTCAATAGAAAAATGCTCCACTCCAAGGAGTATGTAGAAATTTTAAAACTTTACGGAGCCGATTCGGCCAGAAGCTATATGGATTTGGGGAGGGGAAAAATGCAATTCGACAATGTTATTTCATTTATCAGCCAAATTGAAAATAACAGGAGATTTGAAATGGAACAGTCCAACATGAACTTAAAAAAATATGCTAGCCGTATCAGTTGGGAATTTTTTGCATTGGTGCTGCTTTTTCTTGGAATTCTATTTTATAGTTTCAAAACCATCAACAGGGAGTTTAGAAAATGGGAGGAAAACGACCATGCCCTTAGGTTTAATGCCTCCGTAGTTCAAAACATGTCCGACCCGGTAATTACCATTGACAGAAATTACAAAATTACCAACTGGAATAAACATGCAAATGAATTATATGGGTATACCGAAGATGAAGTAATTGGCAGGCATGTAGGGGAGTTGTTACAATCAAAGTACACATTTCCAACTGATGAAATAGAGAAAACATTACAAACAAATGGTAATTGGAAAGGTGAAGTGGAGCACCAGCATAAAAATGGAACTACGATTTATGCCGAAATGTCTATTTCTGAAATTAAAAGCGAAACCGGTGAAATACTGGGTATTGTAGAAGTATTGAGGGATATTACCGAACGTAAAAAACTCCAGCAGGAATTGCTCATGTTAAATGAAAACCTCGGGCAGCAGGTAAAAGTAAAAGCTGCGGAACTTACCGCAGTGTTTGAAAGGATAACCGATGCATTTATAGCTCTGGATAACAACTGGAATTATACTTACCTGAATAAAATGGCCGCCATAATGCACAATAGGTCAGAAGGCGAGCTTGAGGGCAAAAATATTTGGACCGAATACCCAGAGCTGGTGGGCGGGGAATTTCACCATTACCTCTACCTCGCAAAAGAAACACAGCAACCTCAGCGTGTGCAGTTGTATTATGATAAAGATGGCAAATGGTACGAAGATTTAATTTACCCCACCCGGGATGGTATATCTGTTTATTACCACGATATTACCGAAAGGAGGGAAGCAGAAATTGCCCTGGAAAAAATGCATGAACGCCTGCAATACCATATCAATAATACGCCTATGGCTTTTATTGAAATGGATAGCAACCCCAGGGTAATACAAGGCAACGAAAACGTAGAAAAAATATTTGGGTGGACAGAGGATGAGTTGCTGAACAACCCTCAAAGTTTTTGGGAGCTCATTTACAAAGATGATATATCCATTGTGCAAGATTCTATTACACAATTGGTATCTAACAGCAGCAGTAAAAATATTTTTACTGCCAGGAGCATCACCAGGCAGGGTAAAATTATTTATTGTGAATGGTATAATTCAGTGTTAAAAGATAAGGCAGGCAAGCTCATAGGCATTATGAGCCTTGTGCTGGACATTACAGAACGCAAGAAATCTCTGGAGCAACTGGAGCTTTCCGAAAAAGCGTTACAAATATCCAATGAAAGGTTTATGCTTGTGGCAAGGGCAACAAACGATGCCGTATGGGATTGGGATTTTTCCACCGGTACAATTTGGGGCAACGACAGCTATTGCGAAATTTTTGACTTAAAAGATACCAATGAATACAGTTTCGAAAAATTTATGGAACACTTGCATCCTTTGGACAGGGAACCCATGATCAACAATTTTAGGAATACTTTAAAAAAACGAAACAGCTTAATTACCGAGGAGTATCGGCTACAAACCGCAAAGGGAAACTGGCTTACTTTCTATAACCGGGCCTATATTTTGTATAATAGCGAGGGCAAAGGCTACCGTATGCTCGGTGCTATGCAGGATATTACCGAGTTACGAAAATCGGCAAAACAACTTACGTTCGAAAAAGAACTTTCCGACTCCATCATCAATAGCCTGCCCGGTATTTTTTACCTTATGGATAAAAAAGGTAAAATATTTCGCTGGAACAATAACCTTATAAAAGTAACAGGCTATAGTTACGATGAAATAAAGTCCATGAATGCCGTAGATTTTTTTATAGACAAAGAAATGGCAATAGAGAAAATAAATGCAGTTTTTTTAATAGGCGAAAACAGTCAGGAAGCCCAGCTTGTTTTGAAGAACGGGCAGTGGGTGCCTTATTATTTTACCGGTATAGCTATTATGTACGAAGGCGAAGAGTGCCTTATGGGTGTTGGTATTGATATTTCCGAAAGAGTAAAATCGCAAAAAGAACTCAAGAAAAGTGAAGAAAATTTCAGGATGTTAATTGAACAGGCTTCCGATGGAATTTTTATTTGCGATAGGTACCTGCAATACCTCGATGTAAATACCAGCGCAACAGTACTCACCGGTTACTCCAAAGAAGAATTACTGCAAATGAATATGTTTGACCAGGTTATTACTGTAGATCCGGAAAGTAGCGACGCTTTGCTTATGGACGATTTGTTTAATGGCAGTGTAGTAATTAGGGAAAGGCAAATGCGTTGTAAAGATGGAAAAATAATTGATGTGGAAATAAGCGCCAAACTTTTGCCCGATGGCAGGTTCCAGGGAATTGTGAGAGATATAACTGCCAGGAAGGCTGCTGCAGAAGCCCTGCGGCTTTCGGAAAATAAATATCGCTTATTATTTACACAAAATCCTATGCCTATGTGGATGCTCTCTTTGACCGATAACAGCCTTGCCGATGTAAACCCTGCTGCGCTTACATTTTATGGCTATAGTAAAGATGAATTTTTGCAAATGAAAGAAAACGATTTGGTAAAAAGCAGCATTAATTTATTGCAGGTTAAACAACCGGGTAAAGATGAAGCCGGCATTTGGGAGCACAGTAAAAAAGACGGCACTAATGTTAAAGTAAATATCATTGCACACGATATAATTTATGAAGATAAACCTTGTAAGCTGGTTTTGGCAAATGATGTAACCGATAAAATAGAAGCCGAAAAAAACCTGCTTAAGTCGCATGAAGAGTTGCGGCAACTGGCTATCCACCTGGAAAACATAAGAGAATCAGAGCGTACCCATATGGCAAGGGAAATTCATGACGAACTGGGCCAGCAACTTACCGGGTTAAAGATGGATATATCCTGGCTTAATAAAAAAATAAAATCAGAGGATGAAGAAATTAATCAAAAAATTAAAGATACCATTTCTTTGATAGACAGAACCGTAGTAACGGTAAGAAGGATTGCCACACAATTGCGCCCCAGTATTTTAGATGACCTTGGCCTTATTGCCGCAATGGAATGGCAAAGTGAAGATTTTGAAAAAAGGTCGGAAATACCTACTTATTTTTCAGCCAATGTATTAACCTTATTGGTAAAGCCTGAGATTGCCACCGTGGTTTTTCGTGTTTTTCAGGAATGCCTAACCAATGTACTTAGGCATGCGGCTGCCAACCTGGTAGAAGCAAACTTAATGGTTGACGAAAACAGGCTTGAACTTACCATAAAAGACAATGGAAAAGGGTTTAACCCATCTGAAATAGAAAGCAAGAAAACGCTTGGGTTACTGGGTATGAAAGAAAGGGTTTTGCTCATAGGTGGAACTTATCAAATTACCAGCGAGCCCGGAAAGGGAACCTTAGTAAGAATAATTGTACCTTTAGGCGTTCAGCAACAGGTTATCGCATCTTAAACATTGGATACATGAGGTTTTTAATAGCAGACGATCATACTATAGTTCGTAGAGGGCTTCGGCAAATATTGCTTGAGGGTTTCCCCGATGCAGAAATTGAGGAAGTACCCGATGCCGAAGAGCTCATAAAAAATACCATACAATCCGACTGGGATATTATTATTAGCGATTTAAGCATGCCCGGAAGAAGTGGCCTTGAAGCACTGCAACAAATAAAACAAATTAAACCAAAGATCCCTGTGCTTATTTTAAGCATTCACCCTGAAGAGCAATATGCATTGCGTGTGCTGAAAGCAGGTGCAGCTGGTTATCTAAGTAAAGATTTAGCTCCGGATGAATTGGTAAATGCCGTTAACAGGGTTTTACTGGGCAAAAAATATATTACCGTAAGCATTGCTGAAAAACTGGCTTCGGTATTGGACCAGGATTCCGACAAACAGCCACATGAATTATTATCCGACAGGGAATTTAGTGTGCTGAAATTGCTGGCTACTGGTAAATCGGTATCGGAAATTGCCGAATCAATGTTTTTGAGCGTTACAACTGTAAGCACTTACAGGGCAAGAATAATGGCGAAGATGAACCTAAAAACCAATGCCGACCTTATTTTATACTCTATTGAACATAAGTTGCTGTAAATAAGCATATTGTTTGTAGTATTTGTTCTACTCTTAAATCTCAATTTCCACTTTAACTTATTGGCTTTCTCTCTACAACTCGTTAAAAATGTTGCAGTTACTTTTGTGGCTGAAAACATTTACCGAGTTAATGAATAATACCATGAGCAGTACGAGGCAGGCTTTAATAGTTGACAGCGCCGAAGTTGTTGCCAGCCGCCTGCATGATATGTTAGATGAATTAAATTGTTTTGAATCTATTGCCATTGCCGACAATTATTCAGAAGCAATGCATGAAATAGATACCAATTTACCCGATGTTATTTTACTCGATATTAATTTACCCGATAATAATGGGATTGCTTTATTAAAAAGGATCAAGGAGTATCACCCTGCTCTTAAAGTAATTGTTCTTACGAATAAAAGCGGGGATAATTACCGCACGCTTTGTGAGCAAATAGGTTCCGATCACTTTATTGATAAATCCAGGGATTTTGAACATATAACATCCATTATCAAGTCTTATGTAGCCTGATTTTATTGGCTCCGTTTTAAATCGTTCTAAGAAAAACAAACCATTGTAAGCCTGCATGAAGCAGGCTTCTTTTTTTTGCGAAAGTATTTTTTACAAAAAAATTATTAATCTTAATTATTAATTAAAAAGTTAAACATATATTCTGTCCACTGCAGATTTAAATTTTTCCATAATTACTCTTCGCTTAAGTTTTAACGTTGGGGTAAGTTCGCCGGTATCAATCGTCCACTCTTCGGGCAGCAATTCAAATTTTTTCACCTGTTCCACATTATTAAAATATTGGTTAAAGCTTTCTACAATTTCTTTATATAGCTCTAATACCTTTGGGTGGTTTACTGCATCTGTAACTGTGGTAAACGATATACCCTTAAGCTGCATCCATTCTTTTAAATTAGGTAATGATGGAACAATTAGTGCACCCACAAACTTCCTATCGGCGCCCACAACCATCATTTGTTCAATAAATGCCGACTCCTTCATTTTATTTTCAATGGGTTGCGGCGCTACGTATTTGCCGCCACTGGTTTTAAAGAGTTCTTTTTTACGATCGGTAATTTTCAAAAATATACCGTCTTCCATTACCCCAATATCGCCGGTATGTAACCATCCGTTAATAATGGTTTCTGCAGTTAAGTCGGGCCGTTTATAATATCCTTGCATTACACTTGGCCCTTTTACACAAATTTCACCATCGGGTTCTAGCTTCACTTGCTGGCCTTTTAACACCGGGCCAACGGTACCAAATTTTACCTGCTTACGGGTGTTTACACTTATGACCGGGCTGTTTTCCGTGGGTCCATATCCTTCATAAATAGGAATTTTTGCAGCAGTAAAAACCCTTAAAAGCCTTACCTGGCATGCAGCGCCGCCGGTGATAATAAATTCAATATTATTGCCTAATGCTTCACGCCATTTACTAAATATCAGTTTATTGGCAATGGCAAGTTGTAATCGGTAACTCATGTTGCCTTTATTGATACTGTCATATTTATTGCCCAATTCAATGGCCCAGTAAAATAATTTCTTTTTTATGCCGGTTAGTTCAGCGCCTTTTAGCATAATTTTTTCATACACTTTTTCTAAAAGCCTGGGCACTGTACAAAATAATTGCGGTTTTATATCTTTTAAATCTTCACCTATGGTTTCCAGGCTGTCTGCATAATAAATAGAAATGCCGCTATTAAAATAAATATAAGAAACCATTCTTTCAAAAATATGGTTAAGCGGTAAAAAACTCAGCGCCTTTGCATGGGTGTGCAAAGGGAAAGGAAAACTTTCAACTGAGTTCATAACATTAGAAACTATATTGTTGTGGCTCAGCATTACACCTTTGGGTTTTCCTGTAGTGCCCGATGTATAAATAATTGTGGCGCAATGCGAGGGCAAAATTTCCTGCTTGAGTTTTTCTACTTTTTCTAAATCTTCCTGTGAAATATTTTCGAGCAATGATTTCCAGGATGTAGCAATACCATCATCATCAAAACTATAAACTTCTTTTAAAGAAGGGGTCTGATGTTGTACGTTATTTACTTTTTCTAAAATATCTTCTCCGCTTAAAAACACATATTTTACTGCGGCGTCATTAAAAATAAACTCAAGCTCCAATGGGTTTGTGGTAGGATAAATTGGGCATAGCGCAATGCCAATTTGCTGGCAGGCAAGGTCAAGAATCAACCACTCTGGCCTGTTGCGGGAAATTAGTGCTACTTTATCCTGGTTTTCCACCGTCATATCATTGCCACTTAACCCCAGTTTCATTAGCCCTGCGCTTAGCCTGTTTACAAGTCCGGAAACGTCTTGTGTGCTTAATGGCGCCCATTTCCCATTCACTTTACTGGTGAGCATATCTGCTTTGGGAAAGTTTTTTAACTGAAAATAAAAAAAATCAAAAAGCCTGGTTACTTCATTCATAAGAAATTATATAGCAACTAAGATAATAAAAAAAAAGCCACCCTTTTCAGGATGGACTTTTTTATTTAACCCTTAAAACTAAAAACTAATTTTTACTTGCACTTAGGGTAAGTTGTATGTTTACTTCCTTGTTTATGATCCAGTCTTTGGGGTTTCCCGGGCCTTTATAATTTATTCCCCAGCGGGTACGGTCTATATTAAAATTGGCAAAAGCGCTTGCGGAATTTGCATCAATGGTAACTTTTGCCGGGAAGCTTATGTTTACGGTACTGTCTTTTATAGTTAGGTTACCTTTAATAATATTTGTAGCATTTTCCAGCACCGAGGTTTTGCCAGCAGAACTATCAACTACAAAAGGCGCTACAGAAGTAATTTCAAATTTTGCAGTAGGGTATTTTGCAGCATCAAAAAAGTCGGGACTTTTTAAATGACCTTCAAGTTTGGCCTTATCGGCGCCGTCTTTAATATCGGTATCGGTTAAAGAAGTTATGTCTATTACAAAAGAACCGCCGGTTAATACATTGTTTGCGGCATACAATTTTCCATCTTTTAATTTAAAAGTACCGGTATGGTGCTGCGTGGGTTTGCTGCCCGTCCAGGTAATGATACTAGCCGAGTCCAGAGAATAGTTTTCACCAGAAACCTGAACAGATTCCTGCTTTTCTGCAGTTTCCACTGTATCTGCTTTTTGGCTGTTTTTGCAAGTGGTAAAAAGAGTAATGGCAGTAATTAAGAGAAAGGAATTTTTCATAATAAGTGTTAGCTGTACAAAAGTAAAGATAAACTTTGAGCTGAAAAATTATTAATGGTAATATTGCCCGTTGGGGATTTTAAATACCCTGGACTTTTGAAAGTTATAAAAGGTTTTACTTTCATCGGCATGGGTATTGGTCCAGTTTTGGTAAGCAGGCAGGCTTTGAACGGTGCCAAATAGCCATTGGTTGTAAGCATCAAATAAACCTTCTCTCAAAAGCTGTTGCTGGTATTCAAATAAACGGTAAGGAAAATTTTTGCTGTTGGCAAACCAGTCTAATACAAACCTTGCCCTTATCATTGCAAGTGAAGAGGTATTAATACCCGTTGATGCCAATGCAGATTGCTTGTTCATGCATTGCAGGTATTGTATTACAAAAGGATTTTTATTGGTATTGCCCAGTTCAATATTGGCCTGCTTGAATAATTGCTTGTAGCCGTCTAATAAAAGCTGTTTAATTTCGGGTGCATTTGGCCCAAATGGATCCATATTGATAAAAATTTCGGCATATAATAATCCCCACACGGTATTACCGGTATAGTAATAGTAACGTGATGCATTAAAATAATTACGGCTGTAAGAAGGCTCTGCTTCTATGCCTTTTTCCCAATTTTTAATAGCCTCTTTACTTTGCAGCCTCCATTGTACTTCTCCCAGGTCGTTAAACAATATCCCGCTTTGCGGAAATTTTTTTAATCCTTTCCGGTACATTTTTTCGGCATCTTCCGGCCGGCCAGATTGCCGGTATATACTTCCGGCTATTTGAAAAGACTGGTCATCGGCCTGCGGCATTTCCAAAACGGGCTTTAAAGTTTCTAAAGCTTTATCATAGTCGCCCTTGTAATATAAATTTAAGGAGAGGTCTTTTAATACGGCAATATTTTGCGGTTCCATTTGCACCGCCCGGTTTAATACCAAAATAGCATTGGCATAATCGCCCTGGCGCATAAAATTTTTTGCGGTTTCCTGCAGTTCAGTTACGGGTTGGCTATAAACTAAGGAAAAACCCAGTTGTAATACTATTACGAGTAACAGTTTTTTCATTACGAGTAAAGATAAAAACTATTCTTTTAAAAAACCGTTAATCTAATAAGGCTAATTATTAAGTAATTTTTTTGAATAAATAATTTTTAATCAGCATTAATAATATGGGTGAGCAGGCCATCTCTTAATTTGGGTTCAAACCAGGTGCTTTTTGGGGGCATTACGTCCCCGCTGTCGGCTACAGCAAAAAGCTGTTGCATACTTACCGGGTATAAACTTATGGCCAGTTTCATTTCTCCGCTATCTACTCTTTTTTCTAATTCTTTTAAACCCCTTATACCGCCTACAAAATCTATTCTTACATCGGTGCGCTGGTCTGTGATGCCCAGTAATGGCGTAAGTATATGTTCCTGCATGATGCTTACATCCAAAATGCCTATTGGGTCTTGTTTCCATGTTCCCGGTTTTGCCGTAAGTTTATACCATTGCTTTTCCAGGTATATGCCAAACTGTTGTGGCGCTTCGGGCTTGAAAATTGCCGTTTGGTTTTCTATGGTAAAATTTTGCTCCAGCTTTTGTAAAAAATCCTCAGCGTTTAATCCATTTAAATCTTTTATTACACGGTTATAATCCAATATGGCCAATTGGTTTGCAGGAAATAAAGTAGTTAAAAAATAGCCCGCAGCCAGTGGCGCATTTTTGCCCAATGCTTTACGCACTTTGGCAGCAGATGCTGCCCTGTGGTGGCCATCGGCAATATAACTTACCGGCACCTGGGTTTTAAATAATTGAGTAATGGATGCAATAGTTGCATCATCATTAATTACCCAAATGCTGTGCGTTACATTATCCTCAGAAATAAAATGATACTGGCAGTTTTTTTCATGCATCCATTTATTCAAAAGTTCATCTATTGCCGCTACATTTTTGTATGCTAAAAATACATTTCCTGTTTGTGCGCCAATGGCCATCATGTGGTCAATACGGTCTTTTTCTTTATCGGGCCGGGTAAACTCATGTTTTTTAATAAGGCCATTTTCATAATCATTTACACTGCTTACACATACCAGGCCTGCTTGGCTGTGGTTGTTCATTTGCAGTTTGTACAAATAATAACATGCTTTGCTTTCCTTAAATAAAATTCCCCTGCTTATAAATGCGCTAAGGTTTTCCTTTGCTTTTTCATATACCTGAGCACTGTGGGTGTCAATATCTGCAGCAAGGTCAATTTCGCTTTTGGTAATATGCAAAAATGAATTGGGGTTACCCTGTGCTTCAACTTTTGCTTCTTTGCTGTTCAGTACATCATAAGGCCTGGAGGCTACCGATTTGGCAACCTGTACTTCGGGCCTTAATCCTTTAAACGGGGCGATAGTAATCATTATAATGCAAATATATTATTGGGCTGTACAGCCCGGTGAAAGAAATCTAATATTTATGTTCAAAATTGTTCATGGCTTTAACCAATACTTCAACGCTCCTGCTTTCAAGTGCATTATACAGCGAAGCCCGGAAACCACCAACACTCCTGTGGCCTTTTATACCCACAATACCCAGGGGTTGTAAATATTCTAAAAATTGTGCTTCTGCAGCTTTATTATCCATTACAAAACATACGTTCATTTTGCTCCTGTCTTCTTTTGCTGCAGTGCCTTTAAAAATTTTGCTATTGTCTATGGCATTATAAAGCATTTCAGATTTTATATTGTTGCGTTTTTCCATTTCTGCTATGCCGCCTTCTGCTTTTAACCAGCGAAGCGTAAGCAGGCAAACAAATACGGCAAAAACAGGAGGTGTATTGAGTATACTTTCTTCCGCAATATGGTTGCGGTAGTCCATCATTGTGGGGATGCGGCGTTTTACTTTTCCTAAAATATTTTTGTTTACAATTACAATATTTACCCCAGCAGCGCCCATATTCTTTTGTGCTCCTGCATAAATAAGGTCAAACTGGTTAAAGTTTAATTTACGGCTTAAAATATCGCTGCTCATATCAGCTACCATACTATTGCTGGTAAACGGTATATTTTGCCATTGCGTTCCGTAAATGGTATTATTTGTGGTAATGTGTAAAAATTTTGCATCATTGGGTACGGCAAAATCTTTTGGAATATAGGAATAGTTTTGGTCTTTAGAGGAACATACTACATCCACTTTGCCAAATAGTGCTGCTTCTTTAATGGCTTTGGCTCCCCATACACCTGTATCGGTATAAGCTGCGGTTTCTTTATTATCCAGCAGGTTCATGGGCACCTGCATAAATTGCGTTGAAGCCCCGCCATGTAAAAATAAAACCTCATGGTTATCATCAAGGCTCATTAGTTCTTTTACCAATGCCCTTGCTTCTTCCATTAGATCTATAAAACCAGGTGTACGGTGGCCAATCTCTAAAATAGATAAGCCGGTATTATTAAAGTTAATAACAGCTGATGCCGCCTGTTGAAACACAGATTGCGGTAATACAGATGGCCCGGCATTAAAATTATGTATCAAGGAGTTTATTTTAAGGGCGCAAAGCTACGAAATACCCTGCAAAGCCGGTAGTTCAATTTCCTGCCTGATATAGGCTGGCCTCTAAAGCAGCACAAAATTTTTATTACCCTTTTCGAAAAATTAGATAGTTACGTAGTAGTAAATTTGCCAAAATTTTTTTTTACATGCAAGCAGCAGCACTCAATGAACTTATACGCAACCGCAGATCGGTATTTACAAAGCAATTTGTTGCGGGCAAACCCATAGATGATGAAATAATAAAACAAATACTTTGCAATGCCACCTGGGCGCCCAACCATGGCCATGCAGAACCTTGGCAATTCACCGTTTTTTGTGGCGAAGGATTGAAAAAGCTGGCCACTTTTCAAAGTGAGTTTTACAAAAAAAACAGCGGAGAAAATTTTTTGCAGGGCACCTATGAAAAATTACAGCAAACGCCATTGCTTGCTTCGCATATTATTGCTATTGGCATGAAACGTACCAGCACAGGAAAAATCCCCGAAATTGAAGATGTGGAAGCCGTTGCCTGTGCCGTTCAAAATATTTATTTATCGGTTTCGGCTTATGGGCTGGGTGGTTACTGGACAACCGGTGGTGTTACTTACAAAGAAGAAGCCAAATCATTTTTTAATTTGACGGCAGAAGATAAATTGCTGGGCTTTTTTTATATTGGCCATGTAGCTGTTCCCTCTGCTCCTGCAAAAAGAAAATCTATCGAAGAAAAAGTGAATTGGGTTACATAAAAAATTTAAGCGCCCCAGCCTTCCCTGTCGAGGCTGCGGTAATGAATGGCTTCGGCCAAATGCTCCGGTAATATATCAGGTTTACCGGCAAGGTCAGCTATGGTTCGGCTTACTTTTAAAATGCGGTCGTAAGCCCGGGCGCTAAGGTTCAGGTGTTCCATGGCTTTTTTTAAAAGGGTTTGCCCGGCAGTGGTAATTACACAAACTTCTTTAAGCATTTTACTCGTTATTTGTGCATTGGCGTAAATGCCATCCTGTAGTTGATACCTTTCGGTTTGTATTTCCCTGGCTTGTATCACCCGGTTACGTATGGCTTCGCTTTTTTCAAATTCTTTGGCTGAAGAAATTTCACCAAATGCAACCGGGGTTACTTCTACATGCAGGTCAATTCTGTCTAATAAAGGCCCCGATATTTTGCTTAGGTATTTTTGCACCACACCTGGTCCGCAGGTACATTCTTTTTCCGGATGGTTAAAATAACCGCATGGGCAGGGGTTCATGCTGGCAATTAGCATAAAACTTGCCGGGAAATCAAGCGCTACTTTTGCCCTGCTGATGGTTACTTTTCTTTCTTCCATCGGTTGGCGCATTACTTCTAATACGGCACGTTTAAATTCGGGCAGTTCATCTAAAAATAAAACACCGTTATGCGCTAAAGATATTTCACCGGGTTGTGGATTGCCGCCGCCTCCCACCAGAGCCACATCGGAAATAGTGTGGTGAGGGCTTCGGAAAGGCCGTTTATTGATGAGTGTTGCATTTTCGGGCAACTTACCGGCTACACTATGTATTTTGGTGGTTTCCAAAGCTTCAAATAAACTCAATGGTGGCAATATAGTAGGTAAACGCTTTGCCAGCATGGTTTTTCCGGCTCCCGGCGGGCCAATTAAAATAGCATTGTGACCGCCAGCTGCTGCAATTTCCAATGCACGCTTTATATTTTCCTGGCCTTTAACATCGCAAAAATCAATATCAAAATTACTTTGGGCATAAGCAAATTCTTCTCTTGTATTTACGGTTACTGGCGTTAATTTTTTATCGCCGTTAAAAAAATTCACTACATCATTTATGTGTTCTATGGCATACACGTTAAGGTTATTAACCATGGCGGCTTCCCTTGCATTTTGTACAGGTACCATCAGGCCTTCAAAACCTTCTTTGCGTGCTTTAATGGCAATGGGTAAAGCGCCTTTAATGGGCCTTACCGAGCCATCGAGGCTTAGCTCTCCCATTATTACAAAACGTTCCAGGCGTTCCGGTTCTTTAATTTGATCTGTTGCGGCCAGGGTACCAATGGCAATAGGAAGGTCAAATGCCGTACCCGATTTTTTAATGTCGGCCGGCGCAAGGTTTACCACCAGCTTTGTACGGGGCATGTAAAAATTATTGCTCTTTATAGCGCTCTCAACTCTTTGCAGGCTTTCTTTTACGGCATTATCGGGCAGGCCCACAATATAATAATGCTGGCCTTTAGCATCCACATTCACTTCTACCGTAATGGAAATGGCATCTACCCCATATACTGCACTGCCAAAGGTTTTAATGAGCATGGGTACATTTTGTTTATTGCTAATGTAGGCAATTTTTAAAACATTACTTTAGAAACATATCATTTATTATTTCTAAAGAGTGACGCAGCAGGATAAATATTATTAGTGCTTTATCTTTACCCCTCATTTTATTTTTACATGGCACTTCCTTTTTTTTATTTTGCTGAAGAGCGGTTTACTTTAGGGAATCAAATAATCCTTGATGAAGCTGTCTCAAAACATATCGTACAAGCACTACGGATGCAAAATGGTGAAAAACTCATCCTTAGCAATGGTAATGGTATTATTGCCACTTGCATTATTGCCGATAACCATCGAAAAAAATGTACCGTTGAAGTAATAAATGCACAAATAAAAAATCCACCACAGCATAAAACCATAATTGCTGTTTCGCCAATAAAAAATTCCAGCCGCTTTGAATGGTTTTTGGAAAAAGCCACAGAAATAGGTGTTTCGGAAATTGCGCCGCTTTTATGCAGCCGCACCGAGAAACAATCTTTAAAGCCCGAAAGGGCAAAAAATATTTTGGTAAGCGCTATGTTGCAAAGCCGCCAATGCAGGCTGCCGCTTTATCATGAGCCGGTAAAATTCGAAAATTATATGGATACGCTAAAGAATGAAAATACTTTGCAAAAATTTATTGCTCATTGCGAAAATGCAGAGCATAAGTTTTTGCTTACCCCTTTTGAAAAACCGGCATCATCAATAATATTAATTGGGCCCGAAGGTGATTTTACAGCAGAAGAAATTCAATTGGCCCTGCAACATAATTTTACCGCCGTAAGCCTTGGCCAAAACCGGTTAAGGACAGAAACGGCAGCTTTGGTAGCATCGGTTTTGCTTGCTTTAAAATAATTAATGCGCTTCATCATCAAATGCTGATGCTTTTTCCTGTGGAAGTTGGGGTTCATTAAGTTTTACCACATGCTTCTTTTTTGCACGGTTTATCATGGTCATATTCAGCAATTCCACTACAAATGAAAATGCCATACCAAAATAAATATAGTTTTTCAAATGTAAATCATGCACTTTTTCACTATCCCAGCCTTCAATTACCAGGCTCAACCCAATCATCACCAAAAAAGATAGGGCCAGCATTTTAAGAGTAGGGTGCTTTTGAATAAAACCTGCAATGGCAGGGCTAAAGAAAAACATCATAAACATGGCAATAACCACAGCCGCAATCATAATTTCTAAATGCTTGGCCGTGCCTCCTGCAGTAATAATACTGTCAAAAGAAAATACGGCATCAATTAGCATTATTTGGCCAATGGCCGTACCAAAACTTAAGCCTGCTGTTTTTGAACCGTTTTGCGTTGGGTCTTCCCCTTCCAGCTTGGCATGTATTTCCTTTACCGATTTATAAATTAAAAACAAGCCACCCAGCAGCATTACAATACTGGCCAGGTCGAAACCTTTGCCGTAAACCGTAAAAATTGCTTTGCCTTTTTGGGCAAGCAGCCAGCTCAATGCCATTAATAATAAACAGCGGGATATAATGCCGGTAATAATCCAAATAGTACGGCCCTTCTTTTGCTCTTTTGCATCTTTTAGCCGGTTTAAAATTAGGCTTACAAAAATTACATTATCTATACCAAGTACAATTTCCAATACAACCAATACGATAAAACTTATGAGACTTTCGCTGGTAAATAGATGTTCCATTTTTCAAAAATAGGGGTAAAATTTAATGCTTGCATTTTGTGGTGAAAAAAAACTATCTTGCAAATCCGAAAAAAATGCATTTCATGAGCACACCGGAAAACTTAAAATACACCAAAGACCACGAATGGGTAGCCATTGATGGGAATTTGGCCACCATTGGTATTACCCATTATGCACAGCACGAACTGGGCGATATTGTTTATGTAGATATAAACACCGTGGGTAAAAAACTTGCTGCAGAAGAAATATTTGGCACCGTAGAAGCCGTTAAAACAGTAAGTGATTTGTTTTTGCCGGTTTCCGGCACCATTACCGTGGTAAACCCTGCATTGGAAGCCAACCCGGAACTGGTAAATTCTGACCCATACGGCGAAGGATGGATGGTAAAAATGGAAATTGATGCCGGCGCCGATTTATCCCGTTTGATGGATGCTACAGGCTACAACTCATTAATTGGATAATGCTAAAAATCAATAAATTTTTTACTGTAAAAAGTTATAAGCCGGGTATAGCCTGGTTTTTTATTGCTTCCATATTGTTGCTCATTCCAGGGCCGGATTTACCTATAACCATTGACTGGCTGGATAAAATATTTTTTGATAAATGGGTGCATTTGTTTTTGTTTGGTATGCTTACTTATTTTTTGCTGGTACCCTATTGTAAGAAACAGGTTTTTACAAATGATAAAAAACACTATGCAATTATAGTTTCCCTTGCAATTTGCAGTTGGGCACTGGCTATTGAATTTATTCAAAAAAATTTTGTAAAAGGACGTTCTTATGAGTTAACCGATTGGCTGGCAGGTTGCACCGGGGTGTTGATAGCCCTGCTTTTTATTTGGAGAAAATATATTCAGCAGCCCAGGAATCAAATAGCGCTGTAAACCTTTGCCCGTAAGAAGTACAGAAAAACAACACTTTATAATTAACAGATCAAAAACCGGTTATTGGGTTTTGCCGTATGCTCCCCAAAACTTAATTTTGTAAATATAGCACATTCAATTTATGGAATATAACAGCACCCGTGCCCCACTCATTATGAAAGAGTATGGCCGCCATATTCAAAAAATGGTAGATTATCTCCTTACCATAAAAGACAAAGATGAGCGGCAAAAAAATATTTATGCAGTAATTGAATTAATGGGTTTCCTTAACCCACATTTGAAGAATGTAGAAGATTTTCGCCATAAACTTTGGGACCATCTTTTTCTCATCAGTAATTTTCAGTTGGAGGTAGAAAGCCCATACCCAATACCTACCAGGGAAAAATTAAAGGCAAAACCCAAGCCGCTGCATTACCCAAAAAGGTATCCCAAGTATAACCACCTGGGAAAAAATATAGAAACCGTTTTGGATAAAGCGCTTATAGAAACCGACCCCGAAAAAAGGCAGGGCTTTGCCAATGTAATTGCTTATTACATGAAGCTTACTTACAGCAACTGGCATAAAGAACTGGTGCATGACGATACCATACAAATGGAACTTAGTGAAATTACCGATGGCGAACTGGAATTTACCAATAAGCCCTTTGTGAAACACCGCACCGAAATACAATCCGATTACGGCAGGGACAATCGCAGCGGAGGCCGCAATCAATACCGTAAAAACTTTGGCGGCAGAGATAACCGCAGTGGCGGTGGTAACAATAACCGCAGCAATAATAACAACAACCGCAACAATGGAAGGAATAACAATAAAAACTTTAAGAAGCGGTATTAATATCTTTATAGAAGTTTAATTATAAAAAAGGTTGAAACATAGTTTCAACCTTTTTTATTTATATTAGTATCTGCTATTGTTTATTTGTTGCTCCTTTTTTATGAATGAAATATATTATTGCAAGACAAATAATAATATAAATAACAAAAATGTAAAAATGTTCTTTTATCCATTTATGATAAAGAAAAAAAAGGGTAGTTGTAATTAAATGAAACCATAGCCCAAACCTGCCAGCTTTTTTATTCATAATATTATTTGCCCTAAGGCACATTTATAAACTTGTGTATTTGCAAAGAAAGCTCCCATTGCGGGTTTACTTTTATGTAATCAATTATTTGGGATAGCATTTTATCCTGTTTGCCCCATTCTGGCTGCAAATACAGTCGGCAGCCGGGCGCTACAAGGGCTGCATGTTTTTCTGCCCATTCAAAATCTGATTTATTGAAAATAATTATTTTCAATTCATTTGCCTTTGCCAAAACTTCGGGCAAGGGCGCTTTAAATTTTTTGGGAGAAACACATATCCAGTTCCAAAAACCACTTAGTGGAGAAGATCCCGATGTTTCAATATTGGTTTCAATTCCCTGTACCTGCAATTTTTTTGTAAGGCTATCAAGATTGTATAACAATGGCTCGCCCCCTGTAATTACACAAAGGGTTGCATTACTTTTTTTAACTTCATTTACTATGGTATCAATTTTTATAAAAGGATGAGCAGAGGCATCCCAGCTTTCTTTTACGTCGCACCATGTGCAGCCCACATCGCAGCCACCGAGCCGTATAAAATAAGCAGCCCTGCCCTGGTGATAGCCTTCGCCCTGTATAGTATAAAAATGCTCCATTAAGGGCAAAGTAGTTTTCACCTCAATATTTGTATTCGTATTCAAAAATTATTTTTTTGTAACCGCATTCAGGGTGTTCATCAGCAATGCGCCAATGGTCATTAAGCCCACGCCGCCGGGTACTGGTGTTATATAACTGCATTTTGGCGCTACGTTTTCAAAATCTACATCGCCTTTAATGGAAAAGCCGCTTTTTTTAGTTTCATCTTTTACACGGGTAATTCCTACATCAATCACTACGGCTTTTTCTTTAACCATATCGGCAGTTAAAAAACCGGGCCTGCCCAATGCAGCAACAATAATATCTGCCTGCAGGCAAATTTCTTTTAAGTTTTTTGTTTTGCTGTGGCATAAGGTTACGGTGCAGTTTCCGGAGTTGGTATTTTGGCTTAATAAAATACTCATGGGTCTTCCTACAATATTACTGCGGCCAATTACTACGGCATGTTTTCCCTGGGTTTCAATTTTGTAATGTTGCAGCAACAACATAATGCCATAAGGCGTAGCCGGCACAAAACCCGGCAAGCCCAGCACCAGCCTGCCCATACTTATTGGGTGAAACCCATCCACATCTTTTGAAGGGTTTATGGCATTAATTATTTTTTCTTCATTAATATGTTTGGGCAGGGGCAGTTGCACTAAAATACCATCCACATCTTTGTCGGTATTCAGCTTTTCAATATTGCTTAAAAGATCAGTTTCTGTTATCTTTTCATCAAGTCTTATTAAAGTGCTTTTAAAACCCACATCGGTACAGCTCTTTACCTTGCTGGCCACATAGGTTTCACTTGCACCGTTGTTGCCTGCCAGTATAGCAGCCAAATGAGGTTGCTTGCCCCCGTTTTGTGTGTGTATATTTGTTTGATGTTTAATTTCTTCTTTAACTGCTGCCGAAACCAGTTTGCCATCTAATAGTTGCATGCTGCAAAAATACAAAAGCTCCGGGCTTTGCGTTGCAATTCTTAATTGAAGTATGCATGTTTATTTATTTTTTCCTAACTTCAATTCAAATTATTACTGCATTGAGAAGAATTTTTTTTAGCCTTTTATGCCTTGCCGTATTGCAGCAATTAAATGCACAATCGCTGAGGTACAGCTTAAGCATGCCTTATGTAAGCCTTGGTGCTTACAGCAGCCGGCAGCAGGATGTTTTTTCATTTACCAGTAACCAGGCAGCCCTGGCAGGTGCAAAATTTGCTGCTGTTGGTGTTTATGGAGAGCGCAGGTTCATGCTGGAAGAAACCAGCCTTTATGGCCTTGCCCTTGCCTTGCCTACCAAAAACCTGGGCAATTTTGGAGTAATGGTAAACTATTCCGGTTTTTCTAATTTTAATGAAAACAAAGCCGGGCTTGCTTATGCACGCAGCCTGGGCAGTAAGGTAGATATTGGCATACAATTTAACTATTACGGCTACCGAATTCCCGCTTACGGAAGTACATCTTCCATAAATTTTGAAGCCGGTGCGCTGGTACATTTAACGGATAAGCTCAATGCAGGTGTGCATGTATATAACCCCGTAGGCGGCAAATTAGGTAAAGAAAGCGATGAAAAATTAGCTTCTGCTTATAAACTGGGCATGGGTTACGATGCATCGGATAATTTCTATTTTAGTGCAGAAATAATTAAAGAGGAAGATAAAGAAGTGAATGTAACCGGCGGCTTGCAATACCATTTCAAAAAACAGTTTTTTGCAAGGGCAGGCTTTATGAGTGAAACAGGCAGCGGCTTTGCCGGGCTGGGCCTTGCCTGGAATACATTCCGGTTCGATATTTCCGCAAGCTACCACCCGCAATTAGGGTTTTCTCCAGGTTTAATGTTGCTCTATAATTTTAAGAAGGCTCAAGAAACCAAATGAAACATTTGATCATATTAGTTTGTTGTTTTTTTATAAAAGCTGCATGGGCGCAACCTCCCGTTACGCAGCCCTCGCCAGATACCGAACAACAAATAGAAAATATTACCGAAAATAATGCCGATGAAGAAACCGACGATGATACTTATTTGCAGTCGCTTTCAGAATTTTCGAGGAACCCCATTAATTTAAACTTGGCAGATGCCGCAACTCTGGAAGAACTACTTTTACTCACACCCATTCAAATAGATAATTTTATAACTTATCGTACATTACTGGGTAAGTTTTTAACTATCTATGAAATACAGGCCATTCCAGGCTGGGATTTAGCAACCATTCAAAAAATACGGCCCTATATTATGGTAAGCCAGGCCGTAAACTTATTTAATGCCATTGGCAGCAGGTTAAAAAACGGAGATAATATTTTATTTGTTCGTTCTACGCAGGTGTTGGAAAAATCCAGGGGTTACAAATTAGATAGTTCGCAGGCCACAAATTTTTACTACGGCTCACCGCAAAGGCTTTTTATACGGTATAAATACAGTTTTAAAAATTTGTTGCAATACGGTGTAGTGGCCGAAAAAGACCCCGGTGAAGAATTATTTAAAGGCTCCCAAAAATATGGGTTCGACTATTACTCCGTACATTTTTTTATGCGAAATGCAGGCATAGTAAAAGCGCTGGCTCTAGGGGACTTTACGGTAAACCTTGGCCAGGGTTTAACGCAATGGATGAGCCAGGCTTACAGAAAAGGGCCCGATATTACTACTATAAAAAGGCAGGCTGCTGTATTGCGGCCCTATAACTCCGCAGGCGAAATAAATTTTCATCGTGGTATAGGCATTACCGTTGGTAAAAATAACTGGGAAGCTACATTGTTTGGTTCCTACAAAAAAATAGATGCCAATTTTGTTGCGGCAGATACCAGTTTACTGGAGGCTGAAGATATTGTAACCTCTTTGCAAACATCGGGCTATCACCGTACCAAAAGCGAAGTAGAGGATAAGGGAATGCAGCGCCAGGTAGCATTTGGCGGCAATTTTAAATATAGGCTTTATGGACTGCAAATAGGTGTAAATGCTGTGCAATATCAATTTAAATTACCCCTTCAAAAATCTCAATATCCCTATAACCAGTTTGCACTTACCGGAAAAACATTTGGCAATTATAGCATAGATTATGGCTATACTTACAGGAATATGCATTTTTTTGGAGAAGCTGCCAGTACTAATAAAAGAAAACTTGCCTTTATTCAGGGCATGCTCATGAGTGTTGCAAATAATGTAGATGTAAGTTTGTTATACCGTAATATTTCTCCTGCTTACCAATCCTTATATACCAGCGCATTTACCGAAAATACTTTTCCTACCAATGAAAAAGGCCTTTATACGGGCATTTCCATAAAACCGGCAATGGGCTGGCGAGTAGATGCTTATGCAGATGTATATAAATTTCCCTGGTTGCGCTATAGGGTAGATGCACCTACAACCGGTAAGGAGTATATGTTTCAGCTAACCTATCAGCCCAATAAAATTTTTAGCATTTACAGCCGCTTACGCAGCGAAAGCAAGCCCATAAATTACAATCCTACAGGGTTAACTTTAAACCCGGTAATACCACAACCCAGGCAAAACTGGCGTACTCAACTAAGTGTAAAACTCAATTCTATTTTTACATTCAGGAGCAGGGTAGAAATGGTTTGGTTTGATAAGCGGGGAAGCGCTGCCGAAAATGGCTTTACCATTTTTACTGATTTACTGTATAACCCAATGATGAAGCCACTTTCGGGCAATATTAGGCTGCAATATTTTGAAACAGATGGATACAATAGCCGGGTGTATTCTTATGAAAACGATGTTCTTTACGGTTATTCCATACCGGTTTTTTATGATAAAGGATACCGTTATTATATTAATGTTAATTACGATATTAATAAGCGCATTTCTCTTTGGGCAAAATGGGCGCAAACCATTTACTCCGATAAAACCCTTATTGGTTCAGGCCTCGATGAAATAGAAGGCAACCATAAAACCGAAGTAAAGCTTCAACTTCGGTATAAATTCTAAAAATACCACTCAGCTAATTTTAGTAATATTTTTTTTGGATGCAGCAATTCAAAAACTGCCTTTGTCATTATAAATGTATATAACCGGGAGTGTATTTTAACATTTTTTTTGTGTTGAACCTATAACTCCTTATTTTTGTAGCTTACATATATTAATTAATCGCACATGAGAAGATTTCTAACACTGTTCACAGTGCTAATGCTCACATCAATTTTTGCATTTGCACAAGACCGGCTGGTGACCGGTAAGGTTGTTGACGATAAAGGTAATGGAGTACCAGCGGCATCAATTAAAATTGCCGGTACTAATAAGGGTACCTCCACTGATTCTGACGGTTCGTTTGCCATTAAAGTTAAAAAAGGTGAACAACTCGTTATTTCTTCAACCGGGTACGAATCTAAAACGGTTCCTACCGATGGTCAATCTTTTGTAGGCGTTACTATAGCAACCACTTCTGCAACCATGCAGGAAGTTGTTGTAACTACTGCAACTGGTCAAATCCGCCAAAAATCTTCAGTAGGGTTTTCTACAGCTACTGTAAAAGGATCGGAACTTACCCAGGCCAAAGCAACTAATATTGCACAGGGCCTTACCGGTAAAGTTTCCGGCGCTACCTTCTTACAAACAAACAGTGGCGTTTTTCAGGATACAAGGATCACGCTACGTGGTATCCGTTCTTTAACCGGTAATAACCAACCCATGTTGATTGTTGACGGTGTGCCCATTTCATTAGGTTACCTAAACTCTATTAATCCTAATGACATTGCTACTGCTGATATCTTAAAATCTGCAGGTTCTACTGCCATTTACGGTTCCGATGGTGTAAATGGTGCCATAGTTATTACAACCCGCAGGGGTTCAAAAAACAGGCCACAGGTTTCTGTAAGCCATGCGGTACAATTTGAATCCATCAACTATATGCCTCAATTCCAAAATCGTTGGGGTTCTGGCTATGCCCAGGATGGTAACGGAAACGGTACTTATGAACCACACGAACAGCAAAGTTGGGGAGATGAATTTGATGGTTCCATCAGGCAATTGGGCGATCCTGGTCCCAACGGAGAAATCTATACTCAAAAATATGCTTACCTGCAGGGCGAAAGAAGAAGGTTTTATGATGTAGGTACCACCAATCAAACAGATGTATCTTTCTCCACTGGCGACTTTTACTTAAGTGGCCAAAACGTAGATATTAAAGGTACTGTACCCGGCGATAAAAATACAAGAAGAGGAATTACCTTTAAAGCCGAAAAAGAATACAACAGGTTTAAAGCCTCACTGGATGTACGCTATAATCAACAAAAATATAATGTAACTACAAGCAATACCCTTATTTGGTATGGCGTGGCAAGCGCCCCCGGCCAGGTTCCTTTAACCGATTTTTGGGATTGGAGAAATGACGTAAGGGCCAGCCCCAATGGTTATTATACATTATACCTTTCCAACCAGGAGTACACTCCTTATTTCACCAAAGATATTAACAGGGATATCGGTAAAACCGATGATATTTTTGGAAACATCGAATTTAAATATAAAGCGGCTTCATGGTTAAACTTAACGTACCGGTTAGGGTTATCTGTTAGCAATACGGGTAGTACAGTTACCAAAGAACCTTTCAGCTTCTCCGATTATTATTTCGCAAGGCCAGAAGCTACTGCACAAACAGGTACTACTGCAGCTATTCAAAATTATAATGACTATAGCAACAGGCTTACTTCCCTGTTTATGGCTGACTTTATCAGGAAGTTTAATAAAGTAGGTTTAAACGGAACCTTAGGTTACTCTTACCGTGATTCAAGGAGCAAACTCCAGAAAACAGGTAGTGACAACCTCGGTAAATCACAATTCCTGAGCATTGCAACCCGCCTGGGCGAGCCTACAGTTAACGTTGACAACACTACATCAAGAACACAACGTTTCTTTGGAAGGGTGGGATTTGATTACGACCGTTGGTTGTTCCTTGAAGTAACCGGAAGCTACGATATGGATAGCCGCCTGGTGCCTGCAAATAAAATTTTCCAGTTAAAAGATATTTCTTTCTTTTATCCCGGTGCAAGTGCTTCAATTCTTCTTCATGAAATTATACCCGGTTTAAAAGACAATAACACTTTGAACTTCTTTAAAGTTCGTGGTGCAATTGCTAAAACCGGTAACGTAAATATAAGTCCTTTTGCAAATGAAGTGGCTTTTTCTTCCGGTACTTTCTTTCCTTTTGGAAGCCTTCCAGGTTACCAAATTGGATCTACAATTTATCCAAACGAAGGTTTAAAGCCTGAATTTGTAAATACCAAAGAAGTAGGGATTGAATTAGGGTTTCTTAAAAACAGAATCAACTTAGAAGCTACATATTATAACCAAAATAATACCGACCAGGTATTGAACGTACAGCTTTCTAATACAACAGGCGCTACATCTGCTTTATTAAATGCTGGTAAGTTTACCAATAAAGGCCTTGAATTTGACCTTAAATTAACCCCGTTGGTTAAATTGGGAGAAGCAGAAATTGATTTTAAAATCAACTACGCTAACCAGGATAGCAAAATTACCGGCCTTATTGATGGTGTAAATGAATTGGGTATTGGCAACTATAACTATGCTGTTGTGGGTTCACCTGCATTTGTTTTCAAAACCAATGATTATTACAGGGATTCTGCTACAGGCAAAGTAATTGTTGACCCAATTACCGGTATGCCTTCTCAAAATCCTAATTTAACGCAATTTGGGCGTACGCTTCCCAAGCATATCCTGGGTTTAAACCTTAGCATAAAATGGAAAGGATTTACCCTGGGCGCAGTAGCTGAATACCGCAGTGGTAACCAGATAATTGCTGACCAGCTCGGTAATTTCCTCGATGATAACGGTATTTCTGCAAGAAGCGGATCTTACGGTAGAAGGGCATTTGTATTCCCTAACTCAGTTTATTTAGATAATGGTAAATATGTAAACAATACCAATATTTACACACAAAATTATGGTAGGTTATTCTATAATAATGATATCAATACAGATGTAACCAGCAACTATCTTGCTGATGGTTCTTTCTGGAAATTGCGTGAACTTACTTTAATTTACGATTTCCCAGCTTCTATTTTTAAAGGTAAAGGTATCAAAGGCGCTTCTATCGGCTTTACAGGAAGAAACCTGTTTATGTGGTTGCCAAAATCAAACCAATGGACAGATCCTGAATTTACTGCTAACGGTAATAATTCTTATACCGGAAACGCAGTAGGTTTAAGTACAGCGTTTAACCAGCCTCCTACAAGGTTTATGGGCGCTAACGTAACTTTAAACTTCTAATATCATTAATAATAAAAAGGAATAAAAATGAAGCTATTTAAAATAAAATATTTTGCAATACTTGCGTTTACAACTGCCGTGGTAGCCACAGGTTGCAAAAAAGCAGAATTTGCAATCAATACCAATCCCGATGATGTTACGGCATCAACGGTGGATTACAAATCAGTGTTACCGGCAGCGCAGTCATATACCGCAACCATTACCGCAAACAGGTGGCGCTTCCTGCAACATTGGATGGGCTATTGGGCTCGTTCTGGCAGCTATCAGTCAGAAGACCAGATAGAAACTTATGAATTCACAAACGATTTTCAAAATAGTATTTGGAACAACTATTATTACAATGCAAATAACTACAATTTTATAGTTACCAACGCCAATGCAAAAGGAGCCGGTACTTACGAAGCCATTGGCCGCATTATGAAGGCACTCGACTTTCAGGTATTGGTGGATATTTATGGTAATCTCCCTTACTCTGAAGCATTTAAGGGTACCGATTTTAAAACGCCAAAGTATGATGATGATGTAGCTATTTATAACGACCTTTTACGCCAATGCGATATTGCCATTGGGTTATTGAAAGATCCTATCTTAAGTGCACCCGATGCAAATCCGGCAATTGCTACTAACGATTTAATGTTTAAGGGCAATACAACAAACTGGATAAAATTTGCCAATACTTTAAAGTTGCGCTTATTAATACATGCCTCTACTACAAAGTTTGATGCATCCGGCGGCGAAATAAATTCTTTTGCCCCAGGTATTGATGTTGTTGCAGAAGGCGCAGCCATTGCAGCCGAAGGCAGCGGTTTTATAGAAGCTGGCGAAACGGCGCAAATTGAACCTGGATATTCCAGTACAAAACCTAATCCTTACTACAGGACTTATCGCTTTACAGAAACCGGTACGGTTGCTTCATCTGGAGATGTAAGTAAAGCAAATAAATATGCAGTAGGTGCCAGCGATAATGGCGGTTATTATCAGTATAATGGAGACAAGCGTGTAAATCAATTATACGAATTCCCTAAAACTACACCTCCAACAACCGTACACAGAGGTATAACCTTTGGTGAAGTTTCCGGAGTAGATGCAAATAACCAGGGTAATAAATTATCTACAATTTGGGGTAAAGGCTTATTACCCAATGAGGCAGCTACCAAGGCATGGATATTTACCAGCACTGAAAGCTTGTTTCTGCAGGCAGAGGCACTTTACAGGGGTATATTACCTGGTGGTTCACCAGCTGCCCAGGCAAAATTGGCTGATGCTGTTACCGAATCTTTTGTATGGTTGGGCTTAACTACAACCGATGCCACAAATTATTTAGCTGGCAATGCCGGGTATCCTGATGTGGATATTACAGCAGGTTCATTAGGCGCTGGTTTACCGGGCGGTGGTATTTATACCATTTTATCACAAAAATGGTTTGCCTTAAACGCTACAGCTACTTTGGAAGTTTGGACAGATTTTCGCAGGAGTGATATTGAATACGGCGCTGCTGTAGGTTTTGATCCAGGTCCTCCAATTTCAATTCACCCAAATAATTCACATTTGTTCTTGCCTACACGCTTGTTTTATCCTCAAAATGAGTATAATTACAATGCCGCAAATGTGGCTGCAGAAACACCAAATGGTGGAATAGACTTATTTAACCCGGCAACTCAAAACCGAATTTTCTGGGATTTAAATTAATAAACATAAAGAAAAATATTAATAAAAGTGATTATGAAAAAAATACAATTTTTAAGCTTTGCAGTTTTACTTTTAACGGCTACCAGCTGTTTGAAAGATTCTGTAAATCAGCCAAACCCTACGCAGGGCGGTAGCGAAAACGAGGTGAAGGGTGTTTATTTTAGTAAGGGTAAAGGCCCTTATTTAGCCGGAGTTAAATCTGCCGTGGAATTGTCTTCTTTACCACAGCCTTTAATGTTTACCGTAGGTTTGGCTGCATCTACTTTACAGGCTTCATCTGTTGATTTTAACATGGCCTTAAGTAATGAAGCTGCCAATAAATTAAGGGATACCTTAATTGCCCAGGGATTAGACCCTGCAAATGTTGAAGTATTGGACCCTTCTTTAATCACCCTTCCTGCATCAGGTACTGTTGATGCCGGTAGTTGGGCTGACTCTGTTGAAGTAATATTAAACACATCTGCCCTTAATGCTGAAAATGTATATGTATTTGCTATAAACCTTACCGGAGCGAGCAATGGTTTCCAGGCTGCTACCGGAGGTTTGGGTACACTTGCTTTTCAGCTTTCTGTAAAAAACAGGCTCGATGGTGTGTATTCAATTAGAGGTCACCACAACAGGGCTCCTTATGATTTGAGTTACCAGGATGTAGCTGGAGACCCTTCAGAATTACTGATGGATATGATTACAACCGGCCCTAATTCTGTAGTATATTATTGGCAAGCAGGCGGTGATTTCGGTCATCCCATCGGTTTAACTTCAGGTTTATCATGGTATGGAGATTTTGCACCAGAAATTACCTTTAATGTTGATAATGATATGGTAAGCGTTGTAAACTTTGTTGCTCCTGGAAGCCCTGTAATGGGTGTGTTCAACAATCCAAGTTATAACACTTTCCCAAGCAGGTTCGATCCATCTGACCATAGCATTTACGCTTGTTTTAACTACAATAACAACCCGCTTCGTGGGTTCTACGATACGTTAACTTATATCGGCCCAAGACCGTAATTGTTTGTAATAGTTTATTTTGAAAGGCTACTTTTCGGTAGCCTTTCTTTTTTGGTAAAGCAGTGATATTTTAAGGGAATTACTTAAAAAGTTCAATTTCTTTTCCTTACCTTTGCCGTCCTAAATTTTACGGAAATGAATGCAGTTCAGTTTGTACACGACCAGCTAACCAATAAGGCCAAATTACCCACTTTTAAAGCGGGTGATAATATTACAGTAAACTATAAAATTGTTGAAGGCAATAAAGAACGTATCCAAAGCTTTAAAGGAGATGTAATAAAACGACAGGGAAATGGAGCAACCGCTTCTTTTACCGTGCGTAAAATAAGTGATGGTATAGGTGTAGAACGCCTTTTCCCCATCTTTTCGCCAAATATAGATAGTATTGTTTTGAATAAAACCGGCCGTGTTCGCCGTTCTAAGCTCTACTTTTTGCGTGAAAGAAGCGGTAAAAGTGCACGTATTAAAGAAAAAAGGATAGTGACTACAGTAAAATAACGGTTTGCATGTAGTAGAAAATATGAAAAAGGGAATATTGTTAAATGTTCCCTTTTTTTATGAGCAAATATTTTGATTTTAGGGGCTTGGAAAGTATATTTATAGCCTATTAAATTTATTACCTCACTTAATTTATTCTTATAGCAATACTTTACATCCCCAAAGTTTACGGTATTATTTAACCTTAAAACTTAAAAAACAATGCGTTGGATTAAAGTATTAGGATTTGTAGCATTTATTGCTTTTTTGGTAAGTTCTTGTGCTCGTGGTATATCCACTTACGAAGCAGCAAATGGAAAAGCCAAATGCGGTAAGTATCTTAGGTAGTTTAAAATAATTTTTTTTTCCTGGTTAACGGCTGTTGTTTAAAACAGCTTTTTTTGTGTTTGTTAAAATAAAAATACCTTATTCAATATAGCTGTATCTTTGTTCTTTAAATACTTATAAAAATGTTTACGACAAATTTACTCTGGAGCATGCCGGGAGGCGGTGAGTGGATATTTATTTTAATTGCCATATTATTGCTTTTTGGCGGCCGGAAAATTCCTGAATTAATGCGGGGGATTGGCCGTGGGATGAGGGAATTTAGTGATGCAAAAAATAATGTGAAAAACGAAATTGAGGAAGGCATGAAAGAAAAAGATATAAAAAAAGAAGAACAAACGGCCCGCTAATTTTATCCGCTTAAGAAATGGAGCCAAAATGTTTATTCATTTTGGCTTTTTTTTAAAAATCCCGCTCACCGTATTTTACCTCCAAATGTTTGAATTTACCCATATTGAAGCTTACCATACTCAATTACAAAATAAGCAAACTACTTGTATTGCAGCCGTAAGGCATTACTTATCTCAAATTAAGAAGCATAATGAGTTAAATGCCTTTATATCAGTTTTTACAGATGAAGCCCTGGCCAAAGCTGCTGAACTGGATGCAAAAAGAACAGAAGGGCAACCTATTAAAAAACTGCATGGCGTGGTAATAGCCATAAAAGATGTGATATGCTATAAAGGCCATAAGGTATCGGCAGCATCGGCTATGTTAAAAAATTTTGTTTCGCTTTATACGGCAACGGCTTTACAATATTTAATAGATGAAGATGCTATTATTATCGGCAGCACCAATTGCGATGAATTTGCCATGGGCAGCAGTAATGAAAATTCTGCATATGGCAAGGTGTTGAATGCATCAGATAAAACAAAAGTTCCCGGTGGATCATCAGGCGGAAGCGCCGTAGCGGTGCAAGCCAATATGTGTATGCTTAGCCTGGGTAGCGATACCGGCGGAAGTGTAAGGCAGCCTGCAGATTTTTGTGGGGTTATTGGCTTAAAGCCGGGTTATGGGCGGGTTTCCAGGTATGGCCTTATTGCTTATGCTTCTTCCTTTGATCAAATTGGTATTTTTGGAACTACATTACAAGATGTAGCCTTGCTGCTGCAAATTATGAGCAAGCCAGATAAGCAAGACAGTACCATGCTGCAAACAGCTCCTTATAATGAGGTAACCGGAATTAATTTAACTCCCGAAAAAAAATTACGTATTTGTTATTTTCGGGAAGCATTGGAGCATCAAGGCCTGGATGCTGAAATAAAAGAGAAAATACAAAATTATATTTCCAGTTTATCAGATAATGGGTTTCGGGTAGATGAAATATCCTTTGATTTGCTGGATTATATAGTACCCACATATTATGTACTTACCACTGCCGAAGCAAGCAGTAATTTAGGCAGGTACGACGGTATACGCTATGGCTATTCAACAAAAAAACAAACCATAAACCTTGAAGAATTCTATTCCTCGAACCGCTCCGAAGGTTTTGGAATAGAAGTTAAACGCCGCATTATGCTGGGTACATTTGTATTAAGTACGGGCTATTACGATGCATACTTTTCAAAAGCGCAAAAAATAAGGCGCATGCTGGTAGAAAAAATCAATAATGTATTTGATAAGTATGATATAGTAATAATGCCAGTGAGCCCCACAACGGCTTTCCCTATTGGTTGCAACAATAAAAACCCGGTTGCCATGTACCTTGCTGATATTTATACCGTATTTGCCAATCTTACAGGCATTGCCGCTATTGCCTTACCCTTATTTTCACATAGTAATAACCTTCCTTTTGGCCTTCAAATTATGTCAAAAAGCAATAATGAGTTAATTTTGTTAAAGGCTGCCAATGATTTTATGCAGTTGAAAACAAGGTAAAATAGTAAAATAAATTTTTAATTTATTGAAACAGGTATCCGTTTATATTTTATTAATTGCGTTAATGCCTTTTGGGTTAGTAGCACAAAAATCAGATTCCGTTTTACAATCGGAATCTGTAGATAGTACAATAGAAACCGATATAGCCCAAAATGCAATTATTGATGAAATTATTGAGCAAAAAACAGTACCACAAAAAGATAAGGTTCAATATTTCAGCCAGCTTACACGCTATGGGTTTAAAAACCTGTTTAATTCCTTTAGCTATAATCCTTCATTACCCTATTCGTCCCAGGTAAATCCACTGGCAGAAAGCTATATGCAGGGTTACCTGAGGTCTCACAGTAAATCTCTGCTCAAAATGAAAACCTGGGCAACGCCTTATTTTGGGTTTATAGACAATGTTTTTTCGCAGTATGGTTTACCCAGGGAGCTTAAATACCTTGCGGTAATAGAAAGCCATTTAAGTACAGGGGCAACAAGTTGGGTTGGCGCTGCAGGGCCCTGGCAATTTATGCCTTACACCGCTAGGGAATATGGCCTATTGGTTAATGGCGTTTACGATGAGCGCAGGGATTATTTAAAAAGCACACATGCTGCAGCACGCTACCTGCTAAGCCTGTATAAGCAAACCCATGACTGGTTGCTGGTAATTGCCGCTTATAACGGTGGACCAGGAAGGGTTTTTAGTGCCATAAAACGCAGCGGAAGCCGCAATTTTTGGGCACTGCAATATTATCTACCCGAAGAAAGCCGTAACCATGTAAAAAAATTTATAGCTACCCATTACATTATGGAAGGCAATAACCCGCTCAGTTATAATAATGCAGTTGCGGTAATAAATCCTTACGATAATAAGCCCGATATTTCACTCAAAGAAGCAGAAACTGCCGAAACACAAACCATTACCGGCAAATTTAATGCGGTAATAATAGCTAAAAACCTTTCCATGGCAATTACTGAATTTAACCGCTACAACCCTGGTTTTGACCAGCTAATAAGCGCCAATGGCCAGTATGAACTGGTATTGCCGATAGATAAAATGCAAGTATTTAATGCCAATAAATATACGATTCTCAATGAATGCGTTCAATATTTGCTGAGCGATTTTGATGTACCCAATAATAAAACCGTTTACCCGTCTAAGTATAATAAGTACCGGAAAAAAGGGGAGTAACTACCTGTATAAATTTTGATTGTTTGCGAAGAGTTCCGGTTATTGGTTTTCTAATACCTGCTTTATAGCTGCTGCTTTTAATAGGCTTTCTTCGTATTCATTTTCGGCTATACTATTAAAGGTAATGCCTCCGCCGGCAGCATAAGATAGCTTTTGGTTTTCCTCATCATAAAAAATACTCCGGATTACTACGTTAAAATCAAAATTAGATTGTGGGGTAATATAACCAATTGACCCCGAAAATAAACCCCGGCCAATTTCTTCGTATTGATCTATTAGTTCCATTACCCTTTTTTTGGGTGCACCCGTCATGGAACCCATAGGAAAGCATACTTTAATGGCATCGGCCCAATGTATATCAGCAGGTAATTCGCCCTGTATGGTGCTTATCATTTGAAACACCTGTGGAAAAGTATAAATACCACACAATTCTTTTACGGTAACGGAACCAGCCTTGCAAACCCTGCTTAAATCGTTGCGAACCAGGTCCACAATCATCACATTTTCGCTTCTTTCTTTTTGGCTCTCACTTAGTTCAGTTTTATATTGATTATCTAAAACGCAATTTTGGGTATTTCTTTTTGCTGTGCCTTTAATGGGTTGGCAAATTAGTTGGTTACCGGTTTTTTTCAGGAACCTCTCAGGGCTTGCAGCAATACAATATTTTTTATTTAACTTATACAAAGATGCAAATGGATTGGGAGAAACCGAATTTAATTTATGAAAGGTTGCAATAGCGTCTATGCCTGCATTATGGGCAATAAACTGCTGGCAAAAATTAATTTCATAGCAATCACCCCTTTGAATATGGGCTTTTATTTGATTAAGTTTCAAAAGGTATTCCTGCTTATTAAAAACAGGCTCTAATGAAAAATTAGTTTTGGCTTGAAAATTTTCTGTTTTTTCATTGAGTATTTCATCAACTACCTGCCTGGCATTTTTATTGCCTATAACCTGAACCTTATTCCCTGATACTTTTACAATAATTTCGGGTTCAAAAAAATAACCAATTCCAAAGTTTATAAAGGGAGGATGCCGTGTAACTAAATTTTCCAGGCTGTTTTTAAGGTCGTACCCCAGGTGCCCAAAAAGCCAGCCAGGCTTTTCATTAAAAAAATCTTTGAGTTGTTGAAACGGGTTTTCGGCCGTTAAATGCAGGTTACGTGTTGCGCCAGCTGCTAACAGGTAATCAAATTCTTTGTTTTGAGATGGGTAACCATTATTATCCAAAAAACAAAAAATGCTAAACCGGTTAGCCCAGTTCAGCAACTTAAGTTTAAACCCTCCGATATCGGTTATGAAAATTTGTGGATGCGTTGGTTTCAAATTATTTTAAAAGTCATCTTCCTCGTCGTCGTAATTGCCGCCTTCATTGTCAAACAAGCCAAATTCTTTAAAGTCATCATCAAGCCCAAGGTCATCGTCTTCTTTACCTTTTTTGGTGGTGCTTTTTTTGGCGGCAGATTTAGGGATGTCAAATTCATCAAAATCCGGATCCCAGTTATCTTCTTCTTCTTTCTTTTCCCATTCATCTTCTACTTCTTCATCACCGTCATCATCATCGTCATCATCATTTTTCTTTGAAGATTTTTTTCTGGAAGGTTTTGCTTTGGAGGCCGGCTTTACTTCGTCATCTTCCAGGTCAAAATCTTCATCATCTTCCAACTCATCATCCTCTGTATTTTTTACAGGGGTATTTTTCTTGCCTTTTGGTTCAGGCGTACTTTTATTCGTTTCTATTTTTTTACCTTTTTCAGATTTAGGTGCCATAATTAAAATTGGATTAATACTGTAAAATTTTTACGAAATTTTTACTTGGCCAAATATTTTACTGGTTTTTTTTATTTTTTTTTCACACAGCCAGTAATTGATCCCTTCCGGGGCCATTGCTGATGTATTTTATGGGAACACCCAGGTATTGACAAAGATAATCAACATACTTTTTCATAGTGGGAGGAATGGCAGCAAATTGGTTAATTTTGGTAATATCTGTTTTCCATCCTTCAAAAGATTGATAATTGGCAGTTATCTCCAGTTTATTCATTTGAAACGGGATCTTTTGTGTTTCTTCACCATTAATGCTATAGCTCCTGCATACTTTCAATTCATCGAGTCCGTCCAGTATATCGGCTTTTGTCATTACTATTTGGGTTACACCATTTATCATACAGGCAAACTTTAAAGCTACCATATCCATCCAGCCGCAGCGGCGTGGCCTGCCTGTGGTGCTGCCAAATTCGTTTCCGGCATTACGCAGAAAGTTGCCGGTTTCATCGAGCAGTTCTGTAGGGAAAGGCCCTTCGCCCACTCTGGTGCAATAAGCTTTTGTAATGCCAATTACTTCCTTTATTTTTTGAGGGGCAATGCCCAGCCCGGTGCATACACCTGCAGAAATGGTATTGCTGCTGGTTACAAATGGAAAGGTGCCAAAATCCACATCAAGCATACTGCCTTGTGCGCCTTCTGCCAGTACTTTTTTGCCTTCGGCAATTTTTTCATTAATAAAATACTCCCCGTTTACAATTTTAAAGCTCCTTAAAAATTCCAGGGCATCAAAAAATTCTTCTTCCCATGCACTTATGTCTTCATTAAAATTTAGGCTATCCAGCAGGCGCTGGTGCTTGAGCCTTAGTTTAATATATTGCGTAGTAAAATTTTTATCCAGTAAATCGCCCACCCGTAACCCGTTTCTTCCGGTTTTATCCATATACGTTGGGCCAATACCTTTTAAGGTGCTGCCAATTTTTTCTTTTCCTTTTGTGAGTTCGCTGGCTTTATCTAATGCCCTGTGGGTAGGCAGTATTAAATGCGCCCTGTCGCTAATGTAAAGGTTCTTTTTATAATCAATACCAAAACTGGCTACAGCAGCACATTCTTTTTGTAAGGTAATAGCATCAAGCACCACACCATTGCCAATTAAATTTATTTTGTTCTCATGAAATATGCCGCTGGGAATTTGGTGGAGCACTACTTTTTTATCGCCTATATATAGCGTGTGCCCTGCATTTGGGCCTCCCTGAAACCGGGCCACCAATTGATAATCTTTTGCAAAAAAATCTACTATTTTTCCTTTGCCTTCATCGCCCCACTGCATCCCTAATATTACATCTACCATAAATTAAATTGATTGAGGGCCAAAAGTAAATAAAATAACGGGCAATGGATAGAACAATAAAAAGGAAGTTATTTTTATGCTACTTTAAGCATACTTAATTTACTGTTTTTGAATTTTCTTAGTGCATATTCCAGCGTTACATCAAAAGATTTTGTTTTTTCTGATGGTAATTCGTACATGGCATCGGTAAGTATGCTTTCGCAAATACTCCTTAAGCCCCTTGCACCGAGTTTATATTCCAGCGCTTTTTCCACCATAAAATCCAATACGGCCGGCTCAAATTTTAATGCAATACCTTCCAGGTCAAAAAGGCGGGTAAATTGCTTGATGAGTGAGTTTTTGGGTTCAGTTAATATATTGCGTAATGTTGCTGCATCTAATGGGTTAAGGTAGGTTACTACTGGCAACCTGCCCAAAAGTTCGGGTATTAACCCAAAACTTTTTAAATCTACCGCATTTACAAATTGTAATAAATTTTTCTCCCTGTACTCCTGTTCTTCTTTATTAACGTTAAAGCCAATGGAGTGGGTATTTACTCTTCGGGCTATAATTTTATCTATACCGGCAAATGCACCACCGCAAATAAATAAAATATTGCTGGTGTTAATTTTAATTAATTTTTGCTCGGGGTGCTTGCGGCCACCTTGTGGCGGCACCAGCACTTCGGTACCTTCAAGCAACTTTAATAAACCTTGCTGTACGCCTTCACCGCTTACATCCCTGGTAATGGATGGGTTATCGCTTTTGCGGCCTATTTTATCTATTTCATCTATAAATACAATTCCCTTTTCTGCAGAGCTTACATCATAATTGCAGGCTTGTAACAAACGGGTAAGCATGCTTTCCACGTCTTCGCCCACATAGCCTGCTTCTGTAAACACAGTAGCATCTACAATAGCAAAAGGTACATTAAGCATTCGGGCAATGGTTTTTGCCAGTAAGGTTTTACCAGTACCGGTTTCACCCACCATGATAATATTGCTTTTTTCAATCTCTACATCGTTCTCAATTTTTTGATTGAGCCTTTTATAATGGTTGTATACGGCTACGGCCAATATTTTTTTTGCATCATCCTGGCCAATAATATATTCATCCAGAAATTTTTTTATTTCAACAGGTTTTTTTACCGTAAGTTTTCCGGATGAAGGCGTGCTTGCTTTGGATTCAGGCACAATGCCCAGCTCCTGTTCAATAATTTCTGTAGCATGGTCCACACAGTTTTCGCAAATATGCCCATCTTGCCCGGCAATGAGTATTTTTACTTCATCCCTGTTTCTTCCGCAAAATGAACAATGCAACTGTTGCTGACGTGCCATAAAAATAAAAGCAAAGCGGTTGTATATTGGCTTTGCTACTGCAAAGATATAAATAAACTATAAAAAGCTGCATAAATGGGCTTTTTTATTCAGTTTTAATGCAGTTTTGGGGCGTTTTTAAGCCTAATTGGTACAGCGCAGGATTTATTATGGTATTACGCTACTTTTTTAATCGGGTTAATAATGATTATTTTAGTTTTTATTAATCCAGTCTGTTGAATTAAGCAAGAAAAAAGACGAAACCATTTATTTTTCTTAATAAAAGCCGGATACATTTTTTAAATGGGATTGTATATGTGCTTTTAATTGCTTTTTAACCAGGCATCCCATGGTTTTACATTTACTGAAAATATTGTTGTTGTGATGTTCATTTAGCTGCTGCGCTAATAATTTTATTTTATAATTTTCAGAAAGCTCATCTTTTATCATGGTATTAAAAAGCTCCATAAGCCTGTGCCTGCAATCAAAAACCCGGTAGGCAATACTCGTTCTTTCTTCGGTGCGGTATTGTTCTATTACTTCTGTACTCAGGCTGCCGAGGGTTAATTGTACATACTCAAAATTTTCTTTATAAAACTGTGGAAGGTAAAACTTTTTATTGCCTTCATAACATTGCTGGTCAAAATCTATGGCCCTGAAATGGTATTGAAAATCTTCAATATCGGGAATGGCGCTTACCACAAAATTGTAAGAGCGCATATCGCCCAGTAACCGGGCAAAGCAGCGTTCATTGAACTTTACAAATTCTTTGGCAATACGTATTTTATTATGCAATGGGTTATGTAAAAAATGCTCCTGGAACACATCTCCGGGAATACCGGCAATATGCTCTTCTACCAGCGTATTTTTCTGGTATTGAAAAACAATGGCATGTGGCGATAAAAGATGCTCCAGTTCAAGCCCGTAAATCCTTGATGCATCTGCCTGTTTAATATAAAAATGATCGTAATTGCCATTAATGCGGTTAATGATACGGATGCGAAAAGGTGCGCTGTTGCCAAATTCGCAAAAATCTATGCGTTCCACATCAAGGTGTATGCTAAACCTTTCATTGCCTTCGGTTTTTAGCATGGCATAAGTTTGCACCAAACCAGTGCGTAAAAACTCCATTTCTTTAAGGTCGTAATGTACTGTTTCCCAATGGGTAAGTTTTCCGTTTTTATCTTTTAGGGTATCTCTGAAGCGATAATTAAGTAAGTCAGAATATCTCACCGGGAAAATTTTTCCCCTGCCATATTTCTCCAGGTATTTTTGCAATCCTTCGCTTACTGCAAAAAATTCTTTTCGCATTTGCGGCCTGTCTTTTTCGTTGCTCAGCTTTGCATTTACTATATCTGAAAATTGCATACATTAAAGATAAGAAACAGGCTTTAAAAGCCAAATGAATGCATACATATTGCAATAGTTTTATTTGTTGAAAAACTGTTTACAAAACCCCGGTTTATATTCCCTGCCCGCAGTATTAAACGGCTACATTTGTTGCCCGGCACTGGCCAGTTTGTTTTTTTTGATATAAAAATTTTGTATATGAGGCGTAATTTTTTTTTGATACTGTTGATTGTTTTTAGTTTTTCTGTAAAGGCACAGGATATAAAATCACAACCGGTTTCCCGTATTCTTAAAACCGCAACTTCATTGCTGGAAGCACAGCAGTATGAAGCTGCAGAAGAATATTTTAATATCGGGCTAAAAAATGCCAAAGCCAAATTTGATGTTTATTACCAGGCACAGGCTTATGAGGGTTTGGGAAATTTGTATTCTAAAACCGAGCAAAAAAACCTTGCGGTAACCTCTTATGAAAAAGCAATTAAATTATATAAAGCTCAGGGCCTTGAAGTAATTGCCAAAGTGGTGGAAACTCTTTTAAAAAATGTTCAGGGCATTGGCGACATGTATGCAGGTATAGAAATTGGCGCAAGGGGAAATAAAATGAGCGTAATTGAAGTGCGCATGGGTAAAGACGGGGAGAATGAATACCTGCTAAAGCTGGATACCTCTATCAATACCAATGCTGCCGAACTTTCTTACCAAAGCGAAAAGGAAACTTATGATGCCATTGCTGTATTTTACCATATTGCAAAAAATCGTTTTAAAATTTCGCCCAATCATACCCATATTGTTATCAGCAGCGGGCTAAGGCAGGAGTTGGATAAATATAATAAGGTAGAGTATTTTGCCGGCATCGTAAGGCCCAAAAACCTGGATCCAAAAATCATGATAAGTTATGTTACTGCCGACCAGGAATCAGAATTCAGCTTTAGGGGAATTGTGCCTTCAAAAAGCAGGTTAACAGCCGACCACCTTGATGTGGGAGGTGGTAATACCAAGGGAGGATATTTTGATGCAGGTAAAAATTTTATTCCGGTAACTTTTCCGCTGGGTACAAAATCATTTCAAAGGCTTATTGAAAGTAAATTACAGGGAAGCAGCCTGCAGGATTACAAGCAAGCAGCCCAAAAAATTTTGGACGATAGCCTGGGCCGCTTGATTGTATATGAATTTACCAATAAAACAGATTTTAAGTCGAGGGACGTAGTGTATATTTCTGGCGGAATTGTGTGGGCTGTAGCTTCTATGATGTACCCAGAACTGGTGTACGACAATGCCGTGGAATTGAAGAAAGAGGATATTGCTAATTTCCGCAAACAGGTGTTTGAAAATTTTACCAGGCTTTCAAAGCCCGATTTGTCAACACTTGCCGATAGGGACCTGGCAGAGGCTTCACTGAAAAATATAGGACGGGTAGTTAAAACCTACGATCAAAAAGCTTTGCTTGCCGGAGCAATTTGGCTGGATGAATTAATGCAACAGGTAAATACAAGGAACCCTAATAAAAAATTAATCTTCTTCCGCAATTCCTATGTAGGCTGGATTAGCGGCTATATTGTAGATAAAATCAACAAGCAATATTTAGGGCTTGCAAAAAATTAAAAATATCTTTTTTTGCTGTAAGCAATGCAGGCAAAAAGAAAAGTAAGTATAGGAAAACCGGCTGCCAGGCCGGTTTTTTTTATAAAAACGCTGGATAGTTATTTCAATTAAGTTTCTTTTCAAAAACAGTAATCCACAGCAATTCACAGTAATCCACATCAATTCACAATTTAATTCACATTAAAAGGGCTAATAATGGGCAATTTTAGCCTACAATAGCCATTAAGCCTCATAATATTAGCTGTGGATAAAAAATTTTTCCAAAAGGTGGGTAAAAGTGGGTAATAGTGTTATTTTCGTATTGTTATCAGCTTAATAAACCATTATTTATTCTTTCATGATCCAATTTTTGGGTGAATATGAGAGTACTATTGACGCAAAAGGGCGTTTTCTGCTACCGGCAGGTTTCAAGAAGCAGCTTCCTGAAGCCGGTGTGGGCCAGTTTGTAATAAATAGGGGTTTTGAAAAATGCCTCACCCTATATCCCGTACAAAGCTGGCAGCCCATTTTTGAGCAAATAAGTAACCTCAATGATTTCGATCCCAAAGTTAGAGAATTCCGAAGGTATTTTTTTAATGGCGCCACCCAGGTAGAGTTGGATACCGCCGGAAGAATATTGCTTCCCAAAAATTTAGTGGAACATGCTGCGCTTCAAAAAGATATTGTACTGGTAAGCGCATTAAACAAAATTGAAATTTGGGATAAAATGAAATATCAGCAGTTCTTTGATTCATATACAGCAGATTCATTTAGCACGTTGGCAAACGAAGTAATGAATAAGCCTTCTTCACCAGGCATGAATGATAAATAATAATGCAACCGGGATGACGAATGCCTATCATACTACCGTAATGCTGAAAGAGGCGGTAGATGGTATCGTTACCCATGCGGATGGTGTTTATGTGGATTGCACATTTGGCGGCGGCGGGCATAGCAGGGAAATACTGGGCCGGCTTTCTGCAAAAGGAAGGCTTATAGCATTTGACCAGGATGAAGCAGCCAAAAACAATTTGCCCGAGGATGACAGGCTCATTTTTGTGCCGCACAACTTCAGGCATTTGCAACGTTTCCTTAGGCTTTATGCAATGGAAAAAGTAGATGGTATTTTGGCTGACTTGGGCGTATCCAGTCACCAGTTTAATGTTGCAGAAAGGGGCTTTTCCATAAGGTATGATGCAGCATTGGATATGAGAATGGATAAACGGGCAACACTTACGGCAGCCGATATTTTGAAAAACTACCCCGAAGAAAAATTGCACAAGCTCTTTGAACAATATGGGGAAGTAACCAATTCAAAATCGCTGGCAAAAGCAATTGTAGCACAAAGGAGCCTGAAGGATATAGAAACCATCAGCCAGTTTAAAGTTGCGGTGTACGGTTTAGTGAAAGGCAACCCCAATAAATATTTTGCTCAGGTGTTCCAGGCTTTGCGCATTGAGGTAAATGACGAATTGGGGGCTTTAAAAGAATTGCTGGAGCAAAGTGTAGCAATGTTAAACCAGCAAGGAAGGATAGCCGTAATTTCTTTTCACTCGCTGGAAGACAGGCTGGTAAAAAGTTTTTTTAAAAACGGGTCATTTGAAGAACAGGAAGACAACATTTTTGGAATAAAAAAAACCAACCCACTGAAAATAATCACTAAAAAACCGCAGGCACCTACCGAGTACGAAATAAAAAATAACCCAAGATCAAGAAGTGCAAGGCTTAGGATTGCAGAAAAAAAATAATGGCAGAAGAAAAAAAAATAGGAAACACCCATAACCCCAAAACAGACTGGAGGCGCATTTTTAATTACAAATGGATGGTGCAAAATATCCCATTTTTTCTTTTTTTATCGGCATTGGCCGTAGCCTATATCTATAATGGGCATCATTCGGATAAGCTGGTAAGAAAAATTGCGGTTACTGAAAAAAATATTAAAGAGTTAGAGTACGAATATAAGAATGTAAAAAGCCAGGTAATATTCCGGAGCAAGGCAAGCGAATTGATAAAAGCAGTAGAACCACTGGGTTTAAAAGAGTTAATAGCGCCACCAATGGTGTTGGAAGATTCATCGGGGCCAAATAATTAAAAGCATTTCAAAAAAGGCTTGGAAATTAAAAAAGACATATTATGGAGGGTTTATCTCTGCTTTATAGGCATAGCCTTTTTGGGTTTATGCGTATTGGGCCGAGCCTTTTATGTACAGCAGGCAGAAGGTAGATTTTGGCTGGATGTAAGTAAAAAAGACCACCTAAGGTATTTTCCTGTGGATGCCGAAAGAGGAAGTATTTACAGTGAAGATGGAAATATGCTCAGTACATCTGTACCCATATTTGATGTGTATGTAGACTTTAGCGCAGATGGCCTAAGGGCAAAAGGAGGAAAAAGGTTTAAAGATAATATTGATTCCCTCAGCATTTGCCTTGCCGGGTTATTTAAAGATAAAACCATCCAGCAGTATAAGAAAGAACTTCAAAGAGGATATAAGGAAAGGCTAAGGTATTATTCACTCAAAAAGAAAATTTCCTTTGATGAATATTGTGAGCTTCGAAATTTTCCGTTGGTAAGGTTAGGAAAAAATAAAAGCGGTTTTATTTTAGATCCCAGGGATAAAAGAATTAATCCCTATGTATTATTTGCCAACCGTACCATTGGCCTCTCCAGGGAAAATAGCAAGAGAAATGTAGGATTGGAATTAACTTATGACAGCCTCTTAAGAGGAATTAGCGGACAGCGTTTAATGCGCTATGCTGCAGGAATATATTTACCCGTAGATGGAGCAGACCTTGACCCCGTAAACGGAAAGGATATTGTAACCACACTGGATACATATATACAGGATGTAACACAAAGCGCCTTAATGAAAATGATGCTGGGCAATAATTCTACCCATGGTACTGCCATAGTAATGGAAGTGGCCACAGGAAAAATTAAAGCAATAGCCAACCTTGGTAAGCAGCCGGATGGATCTTATATCGAAGACCTTAATTACGGCATTGGAAGGGCAACAGAGCCGGGCTCAATTTTTAAACTGGCTACTCTTATAAGTTTGCTTGATGATGGTTATGTAACCCAAAATTCTATTGTGGATTGCGAAGGAGGCATTAAAAAATTTTATGGCTTAAGAATTAAAGATTCGCATTTGGGCGAACATGAAATGCCGGTTAAAGAAGCATTTTTCAAAAGTAGTAATGTGGCCTTTGCAAAACTGGCTTACGAATATTACAATAGCCAGCCGGATAAATTTATTGGGCACCTGCAAAAATTCAGGCTCAATCAAATGACAGGTGTGGATATTATTGCTTCAGCGGGAAAGCCCACCATTAAAACACCAAAAAACCGCAGTTGGTCAAAAACCACTATTCCCTTTATGGCACATGGTTACGAAGAGTTGGTAACTCCTTTACACATGCTAATGTTGTATAACGCTGTTGCCAATGGGGGAAAAATGATGAGACCTTACCTTGTACATACCATAAAAGAATATGGGGTTGAAATTAAAAAAATAAACCCGGAAGTGGTTGTCAATAAAATTTGCAGTGAGCAAACCCTTGCGCAGGTAAAAGAATGTTTAAAAGCTGTAGTAGACAGTGCACACGGAACCGGGCATAGGATTTTATTTGATTCCTTGTATTCTATTTCCGGCAAAACCGGTACTGCAGTTTCTGCACTCGATAATAAAGGCTATAATAAAGGCAACAAAATTTACCAGGCTTCTTTTATTGGTTATTTCCCCAGCGAAAGCCCTAAATACTCCATTGCCGTAGTGATACAAAATTCCAGGGAATCAAAATTTATTTATGGAGCCGACGTAGCCGGAAGGGTTTTTAAAGAAATCAGCGACAGGATTTATGGCCGATATATTAATAATAACAAGGCGCTTTTTGCAGGGCTGGTTACAGATAGCTCGGCGTACAAATATTCGGGGATGATGAACGACCTCAATGCTATTTTTAGTTTTATGCACATGAATTACAGTGATTCATCTGTTTCGGGAAAATGGAGAATGGTCAATATGGTTGCGAATAACAGTGGGCTTAAATCGCCGGGTATTAGCGGCTTGCCGGCAAACACAATGCCCGATGTGATGGGAATGGGACTTAAAGATGCCATTTACCTTTTAGAAAACAGGGGTCTTAAAGTGGGCTTTACCGGAAGGGGAAAGGTGATCAGCCAAAGTTTACTGGCCGGTTCATCAGTTTCAAGCGGGCAAAAAATAAACTTAATGCTTAATTAATAAGGCATGTTATTACAGGATTTATTATATAAAACTTCGGTTAATGCTGTAAACGGCAGCACGGCAATTCCTATTAATGCATTGCAAATAGATTCCCGTGCCATTCAAAAAGGAAATTGTTTTATTGCAATAAAAGGTACAGGTGCCGATGGGCATAGTTTTATAAATGCCGCTATTAAAAACGGCGCTTTGGCAATTGTGTGTGAAGAAATGCCGGATAAGCCGGTAAATAATGTAACTTATATACAAGTAAATGATTCAGCAGAAGCCGCAGGAATAATGGCCCACCTGTTTTTTGAAGAGCCCACTTTAAAAATGAAATTAGTTGCTGTTACCGGCACAAATGGAAAAACTACGGTAGCAACTTTACTGTACAAATTATTTTCAGCAACCGGGTTTCACTGTGGGTTAATAAGTACCGTTGAAAATAGAATTGGCAACAATATCATTCCGGCTACGCATACCACACCCGATGCCATTCAATTAAACAGCCTCCTGAAAAGAATGCAAGAAGCCGGCTGTACCTATGTATTTATGGAATGCAGCAGCCATGCCATACAACAAAAAAGAATTGCAGGGCTTGAGTTTACTGGTGCCTTATTCACTAACATAACGCATGACCACCTGGATTACCACAAAACATTTGAAGCCTATATCAACGTAAAAAAATCATGGTTTAATAATCTGCCCGCAACTGCATTTGCCATAAGCAATGCCGATGATAAACGTGGTGCGGTGATGTTGCAAAATACCAGGGCAAAAAAGTATTTCTATAGTTTAAAAACCCTTGCAGACTATAAAGGAAAAATTTTGAGCAACAGCCTTTCTGGCCTGCACATGATGGTGAATGATACCGAAGTATTTTTTAAAATGATTGGCGAGTTTAATGCTTATAATTTACTGGCCGTTTATGGCGCTGCCATTTGCCTCGGCATTGATAAGCAGGAAGCTTTACAGGTTTTAAGCCAGCTTGATGGCGCCGAAGGAAGATTTGAATACCTGGTAAGTAGCAATGAAAAAGTAGTGGGTATTGTGGATTATGCACACACGCCTGATGCATTATTGAACGTATTGGCAACCATTAATAACCTGCGCCATGGAAACGAAAAAATTATTACCGTCGTGGGATGTGGTGGCAACAGAGATAAAACCAAAAGGCCGGTGATGGCAGAAGTTGCCTGTGAACATAGCGATAAAGTAATTTTTACATCAGACAATCCTCGAAAAGAAAATCCAGGGCAAATCATTAAAGAAATGGAAGCCGGAGTACATGCAGGATTAAAAAAAAAATTTATCAGCATAGTAGATAGAAGGGAAGCTATAAAAACGGCAGTGAGTTTAAGTGAAAAAGAAGATATCGTTTTAATTGCCGGTAAAGGCCATGAAAAGTACCAGGATATTGATGGCATTAAACATGATTTCGATGATAAGCAGGTTTTATTGGAAATGTTTACCATGCTGGAAAAATAGTAGCAAAAAGAGTTTAACTCATTATAAAGCAATAGTAGTTTATGTTGTATTATTTATTTGATTGGCTTACTGAACACTGGAAAGTATCTCTCTTTCCGGGCAGCGGGCTTTTTCAGTTTATAACCTTCAGGGTTTTGCTTGCGCTTATTTTGAGTTTGTTTATAACCATTGTATACGGCAAAAAGTTAATCAGGTATTTGCAGGCAAAGCAATTGGGTGAATCGGTAAGGGATCTTGGCCTGGCAGGTGAACAGCAGAAAAAAGGCACACCCACCATGGGCGGAATTATTTTGTTGCTGGCTATTATTATCCCAACAATTTTGTTTGCCAATATTGATAAAGTGTATGTAAGACTTATGCTGTTGTGTACGGTGTGGCTGGGAGCCATTGGCTTTATAGATGATTATCTAAAAATAAGGGCAAAGCGGATTGCCAAAGAAAAAGGGATTGAATATAAAAAATCTGATGCAGACGGATTGGCCGGCAGGTTCAAAATATTTGGGCAGGTAATGCTGGGCATAATCGTTGGAGCTACGCTTTATTTTAGCCCGAATGTGATTGTAAAGCGGGAAGTAATCCGTGCCAATGAAGCAGCGCCATTGCCGGTAATAGATAAGGACGGCCATTCCATAAAATACGATTCATTTATGGTAGATGGTAAAAAAAGGGTTTTTGTAAATGCAAAAGATATGATTACTACAATACCATTTGTAAAAAATCATGAGTTCAATTACGCAAAGCTAATGCCCAAAAGCCTTGAAAATTATTCTTATGTGCTCTACATTATACTGGTAATATTTATTGTTACTGCTGTTTCCAATGGCGCAAATATTACCGATGGGCTTGATGGGCTGGCAACCGGAGTGAGTGCTGTAATAGGGATTGGCCTCGGCATTTTTGCTTATGTAAGCGGCAATATTAAGCTGGCAGATTACCTGAATATAATGTATATACCCAACCTTGGTGAGCTGAGTATTTTTATTGCTGCTTTTGTGGGGGCATGTATTGGTTTTTTATGGTACAATGCTTACCCGGCACAGGTTTTTATGGGAGATACGGGGAGCCTTGCTTTAGGTGGAATCATTGCGGCGCTGGCTATAATTATTAGAAAAGAATTATTGATACCCATTTTTTGTATGGTGTTTTTTGTGGAAAGCCTAAGTGTTATAATACAGGTAAGTTACTTTAAATACACTAAAAAAAAGTATGGCGAAGGCAGGCGTGTTTTTTTAATGAGCCCGCTACACCATCATTATCAAAAGCTGGGATATCATGAAAGTAAAATAGCTGTAAGGTTTTGGATTATAACCATCTTTTGCGTAGCCACAGCAATAGTTACGCTTAAGCTGAGATAAAAAAGTTTAGGGAAAATTGAAATGCTGTAAAAGGTATCCACTCTTTCCCTTGTCCGTTGGTGAAACTAACCTGTTAAGTTCTATGCCAGTGAAAAACCTTTTTTAAGAATGTTGGCGGGTGAAAAGTGGAAACCAGTTACCCGTTAAATTCTATACTGTTGAAAAACCTTTTTATTGGGAAGCTGCAAGGCAATTTTGTCCTGTATGCCTATACCCATGAAGAACCAAATTTTTGTAATGCTGAACGCACAAGATGTATTAGCGCTCAATACTCATGAAGAACCAATTTTTAAAGCATTACGGATGTGAAAAAGAGAATGGTAATATTAGGAGCTGCCGAAAGCGGAGTTGGCGCTGCAATACTTGCCAGTAAGCAGGGCTACGAAGTGTTTGTAAGCGATAGTGGTATCATTAAGGATACTTATAGGATGGAGTTAAATAAGTATGGGATAATTTTTGAACAGGGCGGCCATACCGAAGATCTTATACTTAATGCAAGCGAAGTAATGAAGAGCCCGGGTATCCCGGAAAAAAACAGCCTGGTAAAAAAAATAAGGGCAGCAGGCATTCCGGTTATCAGTGAAATTGAATTGGCTTACCGGTATAAAGGAAAAAGTAAAATAATAGGGATAACAGGGAGCAATGGAAAAACTACCACCACTTCGCTGATCTACCACATCTGTAAACATGCAGGTTTGGATTGTGCGGTGGTAGGGAATATAGGGTTTTCATTTGCCAGGCAGGTGGCCGAAGAACCCAAAGAATGGTATATAGCAGAGATCAGTTCTTTTCAATTAGATGATATCAGCAGTTTCAGGCCAGATGTTGCTGTGTTAACAAATATTACCGAAGACCACCTGGACCGATATAATTATAAAGTTGAAAATTATATAAAAAGCAAGTTTAGAATTATTGAAAACCAAAATGAAAACGATGTGTTTGTGTACTGTGCAGATGATGAATTAACAATAAAGAATATTACTAACTATACCATTAAATCTATACCAGCACCAATTGCCATGAATAAAGAACTACCACAAGGCGCTTATTTAACCAATGCTCAAATGCATATTAAATGGCGCACAGAAGAAATGCAAATGAGTATCAACGATTTTGCGCTTAAAGGAAAACACAATTATTATAATAGTATGGCAGCAAGCATGGCTACAACAGCAATTGATATCCGAAAGGAAAAAATAAGAGAAGCATTGCAAACTTTCGAAACGCTGGAACACCGCATGGAACCTGTTGCTACAATTAAAGGCGTAGAATTTATTAATGATAGCAAAGCCACCAATGTAAACAGTACCTGGTATGCTTTGGAAAGCATGGAAAAACCTGTGGTACTCATCTTAGGCGGCGTAGATAAAGGAAACGACTATGCTATTCTTAAAGAATTGGTTGCCGAAAAAGTAAAAGCTATTGTATGCCTGGGTACCGATAACTTAAAAATTCATGAAGCTTTTGCAAATGTAGTACCTCAAATTGTAAATACTGATAATGCTGTAGATGCTGTAGCAACGGCTTTTCATTTTGCCGGCAAAGGTGATGTGGTTTTGCTTAGCCCGGCTTGTGCAAGTTTCGATTTATTTAAAAATTATGAAGACAGGGGGCTGCAATTTAAAAAAGCTGTAAAAAACCTTTAGTAGTAATGGCCGAAAACCTAAATATTAAATCTATTTTAAGCCCGGGGCTTAGTAATATGGGTGGCAGCCTTGTAAATAAAACAAGGGGCGACAGGGTAATTTGGGCAATTGTAATTATCCTTACGCTTGCCAGTTTATTACTGGTGTATAGCAGTACAGGTTCGCTGGCATATAGAATGAGTAAAAGCAATGAAAGTTACTTGTTTAAACAATTTGCCTTTATCATCTTTGGTTTATTTATTATTTACTGGGCACACCGCATCAATTATACCATTTATTCCAGGGTGGCTATAATTTTATTTTTAGCGTCTGTTCCTTTATTGATTTACACTTTAGCAGCAGGAGTAGAGTTAAACGCTGGCAGCCGTTGGATAAAGCTTCCGGTAATTAACATGACCATGCAAACATCCGACCTTGCAAAGCTTGCATTGTTTATGTACCTGGGCCGCCAGCTGAGCCGCAAGCAAAAAGTAATTAAAGATTTCAAAAAAGGATTTCTACCCATACTTTCACCGGTGATTTTAATTTGCAGTTTAATAGCGCCGGCAAACCTTTCTACGGCCATACTTATTGCCGGCACCAGTTTTATTCTCATGTTTATCGGCCGGGTAAATACCAAACATATATTGGCAACTTTGGGTATTGCTTTTATTCCTATAGTATTACTGGTGGGTATTGCCATTAGCACCTACGATAAAGAAACGCATGAAACAAAAAAACTGCCGGGTATCCTCACCATGGGCCGAATACCCACATGGATAAGCAGGGTGCAAACATTTTATTATGGCAGTAATGAATTGGAAAGTGATAAAACCTACCAGGTAAATCAGGCAAAAATTGCCATTGCAAAAGGGGGCATATTGGGGGTGGGGCCGGGCAACAGCGAACAAAGGAATTTTTTGCCACACAGCTACAGCGATTTTATTTATGCCATCATAATTGAAGAATATGGTTTGTTTGGCGCAGCATTTATAGTTTTTATTTACCTGTTATTTCTTTACAGGTGCATCCGCATTTACAAAAGGTGCCCTTATGCCTTTGGTGCTTTCCTGGCATTGGGGTTAAGTTTTATGCTGGCCATTCAGGCTATGGCAAATATGGCTGTTAACGTAGGCCTGTTCCCCAACACAGGTGTTACGCTGCCATTGGTAAGTATGGGCGGCAGCAGTTTTTTATTTACCTGTCTTTCTATTGGTATTATCTTAAGCGTGTCCCGAAATGTAGAGCAGCAGGAAGGAACCCAGGTTGAAGAAATTAAAAAGGAAATTGAAGAAGAGGAGGTAAAAGAAATTGAATAAGATTATTATAGCAGGTGGTGGAACAGGTGGGCACATTTTTCCGGCAATTGCAATTGCCAATGCCATAAAAAAACAAAGCCCGGCAACAGAAATTTTATTTGTGGGCGCCAAAGGAAAAATGGAAATGGAAAAAGTGCCGCAGGCAGGGTATAAAATTGTTGCTATTGATATTGCAGGATTGAACAGGAGTTCTTTGATAAAAAATATTTTTTTGCCTTATAAATTGCTGAAAAGTTTTTTCCAGGTTGCTAAAATTTTTTCAAGGTTTAGGCCAGGTGCAGTAATTGGGGTTGGCGGCTATTCCAGTTTCCCCGTATTAAAGTATGCACAGCAAAAAGGGTTGCCCACTTATATACACGAAAGCAATTCTTTTGCCGGGAAGAGCAACATCTGGCTATCTAAAAAAGCAAAAAAAATATTTACTGCATCTGCAGGTATGGAAAATTTTTTCCCGGCCAATAAAATAGTAGTAACGGGCAACCCGGTAAGAAAAGAAATTGTGCAAAGTGCTGTGAGTAAAAAAGAAGCATTACAATTTTTTAACCTTGATGCAGCTACAACAACCATTTTGAGTATTGGCGGGAGCTTGGGCGCACAGAGTATTAACGAAGCCATTGCCCGGCACATAAATGAATTTACAGAAAATAACCTGCAACTCATTTGGCAAACCGGTAAGCCCTTTAAACAAAAGGCCGAAGAGGTTGCAAAAAATTTGAGCAATGTATATGTAAGTGATTTTATTATGAGGATGGATATGGCTTATGCCGCAGCAGACCTTGTTATTAGCCGCAGCGGTGCAATGGCCATTGCAGAATTGAGCGTGGTAAAAAAGCCAGCAGTATTTGTGCCTTACCCTTTTGCAGCCGAAAATCACCAGGTGGCCAATGCAAAAATGCTGGTAAACCAAAATGCGGCATTAATGGTGATGAATGATGATGCAGCAACAAAACTTGTTGCGGAAGTAATAGCACTAAGCAAAAACGAGCAAAGGAGAAATGAACTAAAACAAAATATTGGAAAACTTGGGGTAACCAACGCAGATGATAGCATTGCAACACAGGTATTAAATGACCTTAACTAAATATCAGGTTTGGAAAAAACAGGGAACATAATTGATAAAATTGAAAAGATAAAAGCGCCAGTTTACTTTTTGGGTATTGGCGGAATTGGCATGAGCGCCCTGGCAAGGTATTTTAATAGCCGAGGCCATAAAGTGAGCGGTTACGACCGTACAGAATCGGAGCTTACAAAACAATTGGTTAAAGAAGGTATGATAATTCATTATGATGATAATATAAGCCTGGTTGAAAAAAATGCAGCCCTGGTAATTTATACTCCTGCAATTCCTGTAGGGCATAGTGAATTTAATTTTTTAAAAACCAATGGCTTCACCATTATTAAAAGAAGCGAAGCGCTGGGTTTAATTACAGAAAATAAATTGAATATATGTGTTGCAGGCACGCATGGTAAAACAACAACAAGTGCTATGGTTGCCCACATTTTACGGGATAGTGGTTTTGGTTGCAATGCATTTTTGGGAGGTATTGCTACCAATTATAACAGTAATTTCTGGAGCAGCGAAAAAAATGTATGTGTGGCAGAGGCCGATGAATACGACAGGAGTTTTTTGAAATTAACGCCGGATGTTGCCGTAATCACCGCAATGGATGCCGATCACCTGGATATTTATGGTACAGAAAAAAATATGCAGGATGCTTTTATAGAGTTTACCCAGAGAATTAAGCCGGGCGGATTACTGATACACAAACAGGAACTTGCAAGAAGTAAGGAATTTAAAGCCGGCAAAACCTGGACGTATGGCGCCAGAAAAGAAAACGCAGATTCTTTTGCACAAAATGTAACTATTCAAAACGGCGCTTACAAATTTGATGTTACCATAAACAAGCAAACAATAAAAAATGTTGAGTTGAATATGGGTGGCAGGCATAATATTGAGAATACGGTGGCGGCAATCGCCATTGCCAGGTATTTGGATATAGATGAAAAAAAAATTAAAAGTGCCGTTTCATCTTTTCAAGGAGTGAAGAGGAGGTTTGAGTATGTGCTTAAAAACAACAGGCATATTTTAATTGATGATTATGCCCACCATCCGGAAGAATTGAGGGCGCTTATTACCAGTGCAAAAGAATTATATCCTGGTAAAAAATGCACAATTGTTTTTCAGCCCCATCTGTACAGCAGAACAAGAGACCTTGCCGATGGATTTGCCGAAGTGCTGGCAATTGCCGATGAAGTGGTTTTGTTGCCCATTTACCCGGCAAGGGAATTGCCTGTAGAAGGCGTAAACAGCGAAATGATTTTAAGCAAAATGAATATACAGCAAAAAATAGTAGTATCTAAAACCGGCTTGCTGGAATTGCTGAAGAAAAATGAAACAGAATTATTAATAACGGCTGGCGCAGGCGATATAGATCTGTTATTGGCAGAAATAAAAAGCATTTTAGTAAACAATAATTGATGGCAGTAAATAAGCAACATATCGTAAAAGTATTGATTGGCTCTTTTTGGGGTGCATTAGGAGCTGCAGTGCTGGTATTGCTCATAGCTGCCATGCATAAAAAAAATGCAGCTAAATGTAATGGGGTAGATGTGGAGATTAGGGGCGTAAGCACTAACTTTTTTATAGATGAAGCAGATATTATTGGCCTTATACAAAGAGAAGCTGGCGGTAAAATGGAAGGCAGGCCGGTAGAAAAATTTAATTTAAAAAAACTGGAAACCGGGCTCGAAAATGATGTTTGGATAAAACATGCCGAACTGTTCTTTGACAATAACGGAATATTAAAAGCCATAATTGATGAGCGGGAACCTGTGGCAAGGATTTTTTCCGCCACTGGTGCTACTTTTTATGTAGATAGCAGCAATATGATTTTACCATTGAGTGAAAAATTTTCTGCACGACTGCCGCTATTTACCAATTTTCCAGCAGATACCAAAGTGCTTAAGATAGCAGACAGTTTGTTGCTTAATAACATCAATAACCTGGCGCAAATAATCATGGCCGATTCTTTTTTAATGGGTATGATTGAACAGGTGGACATTGCCGCAGGCAATAGTTTTGAAATCATCCCTAAAATTGGGAAACAGGTAATTGAATTTGGAGATGCAAATAACGCAGGAGAAAAATTTAATAAACTGAAACTTTTTTATAAAAACATTATGCTTAAAGCAGGCTGGAACAGATATAGTAATATTAATTTACAATATAAAGACCAGGTAGTGGCAAAACTGAGAAATAAAGAGGATGTAATCGCCGATTCACTCCGCACATTGCAATTGCTAAAACTTATGGCAGATAAAGCTGAGGCAATGGCTTCGGATTCTTCACTTGCCGGGCAATCTGCAGATAATAGTGATAAACCCGTGCAGGATAATGACATCATTCAGCATTCTTTTGAAAGAGAGGATGATGGAAACAATGAGCAAATAGGAACCAATAACGTGGTACAACAAAATATTACCCCAGGAAACATAAATAGCATCACCTCTGAACCCACAAAACCTTTGGTAAAACCCGCCAAGCCAGCTCTTAAACCTGTTCCTATGAAGACAAAACCCTTGGAAAAACCCATTATTAAGCCGCCAGGAAATACTATTAATAAAATTGATTCCGGGAAAAAACCAAAAGCAGTAATGCCAGGGAACCATTAAAAATATTTTTCTTTTTATGGAACTAATACAAAACATACAAACACAAAAAAATACAACTATGAACCAGGAACAACCCATTATAGTAGGCCTCGATATAGGCACTACTAAAATTGCAGCCATTGCCGGCCGTAAAAATGAATTCGGTAAATTGGAAATTTTAGGATTTGGCCGTGCCAATAGCAGCGGTGTACAGCATGGTATGGTTTTGAACATTGAACAAACCATAAAATCTATTCAGCTGGCGCTGGAAAATTGTTATAAATCCAACCCCGAACTTGCAATAAATGAAGTGTATGTAGGCATTGCCGGACAGCATATCAAAAGCCTGCAAACCCGTGGCGATATTGTACGCCAGCAAAATGAAGAAGAAATTTGCCAGGAAGAAATAGACCGCCTCATTGCCGATCAGTACCGCACTTATATACCAGCCGGCGATCAGATTATTGACGTAATTCCACAGGAGTTTACCGTAGACAATTTTCAAAATATACCCAACCCAATTGGTTATAGCGGGGTAAAAGTAGGCGCCAATTTCCACATTATTACTGGCGATAAAACGGCAATCCGAAATATTAATCGTGCCGTTGAAAAATCAGGGTTAAAAACAAAAGACCTCATGTTACAGCCATTGGCATCTGCTGCTGCTGTAATGTGCGACCAGGACCTGGAGGCAGGCGTAGCCATTGTAGATATTGGTGGTGGTACAACAGACCTTGCCGTATTTTATGAAGGTATTTTAAAACACACTGCTGTAATTCCTTTTGGTGGCGAAAATATTACCAATGATATAAAATCTGGTCTTGGGGTATTAAAAACGCAGGCCGAACAAATGAAAATTCAGTTTGGAAGCGCATTAAGTGATGAGGCAAGAACAAATACATTTATCACAATTCCCGGCTTAAGGGGAATGGCTGCAAAAGAAATATCCGTTAAAAACCTTGCCAATATTATACAGGCAAGAATGAGTGAAATAATGGATTTTGTAAGCTATCACTTAAAACAGATTGGCCTCGATAACCGGATGCTGAACGGCGGTATCATTCTTACCGGTGGCGGATCACAGCTTAAACATTTAATACAGCTTACCGAGTATGTTACCGGCATGAATGCACGAATAGGTTTCCCAAATGAACATTTATGCGGCGGCCATACCGAAGAGCTGACAAAACCCATGTATAGCACCTGCATTGGTTTAATATTAAAAGGCTATAACGATTTTGAAAATAAAAACAAATCGTTTGAGAAAGAATATACCAAAATTTCTGTTGAAGATGATGAAGAAACTGAAGTACATAGTGAAATGGAAATTGAAGCCGGTAATTTTTCAGAAGAAATACCAGCAAGAAAAAGAAATGGTTTAAAAAAATTCATGGACAGCTTTAAAAATAACCTGATAGAAATGTTTAAAGAAGAAGGAGATGCGCAACTGTAATATTCCAGGTTTGTATCTTTTGAAAACAAAAAACCAATGTACCCCGAAAATTAAGAAACAATACTTACTAACTACAACTTACAAAACATGATTTTATTTGATTTGCCCAAAGAACAATCGTCAATCCTAAAAGTAATAGGTGTTGGCGGTGGTGGCGGCAATGCCGTTAACCACATGTACGCCCAAAATATTGACGGCGTTGATTTTATAATATGCAATACCGATGCGCAAGCCATTGCACAAAGCAAGGTGCCCAATAAAGTGCAGCTTGGGCCACACCTTACCCAGGGCCTTGGTGCAGGCGCCAACCCTGCAATTGGCCGTGAGGCAACGCAGGAAAGCCTCGATGAAATTAAGCGCATACTGGAAGTAAATACCAAAATGGCATTTATTACTGCAGGCATGGGTGGCGGAACCGGCACAGGCGGCGCACCAATTTTAGCCAAAGTATGTAAAGACCTTGGTATACTTACCGTAGGTATAGTTACTACGCCTTTTGCTTATGAAGGAAAGAAACGCATCATACAGGCAGAAGAAGGCATACGGCAATTAAAAGATCATGTGGATACACTTTTGGTGATCAGCAACGATAAATTGCGCCACCAGTTTGGCAATTTAAAAATGAAGGAAGCTTTTGCAAAAGCAGACAATGTATTGGCTACTGCTGCAAAATGTATTACCGATGTAATCAATAGTACGGGGCAAATAAATGTTGACTTTGCGGATGTATGCACCGTAATGAAAAACGGCGGAGTGGCCATTTTGGGCAGCGCAGCCGCAGCCGGCGAAAACCGTGCACAGGAAGCTATCGAACAAGCGCTTGCATCACCCTTGCTCAACGATAATGATATCCAGGGTGCAAGATGGATTTTGATTAACATCAATAGTGCCGAAGGCGATCATGAATTTACCATGGATGAAGTAGAAATTATCCAGCAATACCTCCTGAGCCATGCCGGTGAAGACACAGATGTAATTTTGGGCCTCGGTTATGACAACAGCCTCGAAGATAAAATTGGTATTACTTTAATAGCAACAGGTTTTGATCATAAAGATCCATTTCCAAAAGAAAGCAAACCGGCGACTAAAAATAAAGAAGAGGAAAAAATTGTAATGCAATTGAGTATGCCGGAAGCAAATAATCCTGCAAAACCGGTTGCAGAAACAAATGAAAAAATAGTTGACGAAGCAGCAATAGAGCAAGTGGAAAATGAAACGCTTATGGAAACAAAAAAAGTAGAAATACTTAAATTAGATTTTGCGGATGAAGACCCTTATATGCCAAAGCTTAAGGAAGAAACAACAGTAGATTTACCAGGTAAAAATACTGTGGATAAAAATGAAGATATAGAAAGTAGCGAGCCGCTGTTTTTTGAAATATCTTCGGCTTCTGATCAAATACCCATTGTGGAATTTGATTTTGAAAACCCTAATCCCAACCCTCTTACAAAACCAGCAACGGCGCCGCAAGACAATGGAGCCGAAGCCCCCGACAAGAAAAAAGAAAATTTTAATGATGCTAGCAGCACTGCAAAGCCCCTTTCGTCAGGAGCTTTCCTGGCAAAGCCTAAGCAAATTTATGCCGAGGAGTTGCCAAATGCAGACGTTGAATTATCCAAACCAAACGAGGAACCACTGCCAAAGCAAATTGAGCCAGCAGAAGACGAAACTGCAATGTTTGAAATGCAATTGGTAGTTAAAGATTCCAACAATGCGGCGGAGGAAGAGCCAATTGTACAACAAACTCAGCCCATCATGAAGTCTGAAGTTGAGGAGCCTGCAATGCAGGACGAAACTGAAGAATTAAGGCGCCGGGCTATGGAACGCATTGCGAAGCTGCGTAATTTGTCATTCAACATCAATGCAGCTGATCCTAATAATGAGTTTGAATCGGTGCCGGCTTACCTTCGCCGCAATATGGAACTGCATAATCAAATTGCAGATGTGGAATCATTTTACAGTAATGTAACCGTAAAGACCGATGATAAAAACCAGGCCGAGCTCAGCACCATCAATACTTTTTTAGAAGGTAAAAAACCAGATTAATAGTAATGCAGCATAATAGCTGCATTTTACTTTTGTTGTGTTTGTATTTTATAGTTTGTATGTTGCCCCGGAAAATTTTTTTCGGGGCATTTTTATTAGTTTAACGGCGTTTGGTCGTTGGCCTGCGCAATATTGAAAACATGTATTAATGAAAATTTAAAATTAAGGTCGTTGGCTAAAAAACAGGCAACGGCTTTAATGCTTTATACCTGTGGCTGAGAAATGGCAACTTATTGTTTTATAAGCGTAAATCTCAGCGGTAGCGTCATTTCTGTACCGCCTGTATCAAGTACATAATAAGGTGTTCGTTGCTGCCATACATCCATGGTTATATCATTTGCGCTTAATGTTACCTCTACTACCCAATTTATTAATCCTCGATGATGATTTAAGTCTGAAAAAAGGCCATCGAGTTTTTGT
>Ga0209063_1000187_pt1 | contig 63429 bp, 58 predicted proteins | sample KloWWTmeKNB19Kit_FD_187177 | JGI IMG/M metagenome (GOLD analysis project Ga0209063, IMG submission 187177) | Active sludge microbial communities from Klosterneuburg, Austria, studying microevolution and ecology of nitrifiers - Klosterneuburg... | ecosystem: Engineered > WWTP > Aerobic digester >... | reverse complement strand
AAAACAGATTCTCTGGCTATCTGAAAAAAATTGATAATAATTATTTTGTAAAAGAATGGGAAAGTTACATTCTATTTCCCTTGCAGTTATCGCCTTGGGAAATCCCTCCTGTTGAATCAGCAGAGAATGTTGCCATCAATTTCAGCCTCGTCAATATGGATAAACCCAATGCCATAAAGGCGGAATTATTTTCACATTTCTATATTCCTGAATATAAAAAAGCAGAGCTATTTTTTGATAAGCAATTTGATGTTGAAGCCGTAGTTTCAAAAATTACTCCACATGCCGTTTACTTGAATTTATTTGGAGATAAAATTCAATCAAAATTGGCCGTAACGGAAGAAGAAAAAGAGAATCTGAAAGAAGGTGATACGGTAAAGGTTATCATCACACATCTTACTCCTGCAAAAATTGCAGTTAAGAAAAAAGGAAGTTGATTTTTTAAAAGCTGATTATTTACCATTAAATAATATTAGTTCACAACAACAAGGCTTTTGAAAGTAAAAGCAGGTGGGAACTATGACTTTTTTCAAGCCTATTATTTTAATTGGTCAAAAATATTATTGATAATCAGGATATTACAAAGGTACGATAAAAAAATACCTTCCTGAATATTAGGTTTGAATTTACCCCGCACCTACCTTTGCACTCCATTTTAAAAAACGACCTGCCGGGATAGCGGAGGTCACTAAAACAGAAAACAAGATGAGCAAATTACATTTCACAACTAAACATGCGAACGAGGCTACCGTACAACGTAATTGGTATGTTGTAGACGGTACTAATCAAACCGTAGGCCGTATGTGTGCTAGAATTGCTGCGATACTTCGTGGTAAAAACAAAGCATACTATACGCCTCACGTTGACACTGGTGATTATATCATAGTGATCAACTGCGAAAAAATTGTATTAACAGGTGACAAACTGGACCAGAAAATTTATGACCACTTTACAGGATATCCTGGTGGACGTAAAGAAGAGGTAGCAAGAAACCTTATTAAGCGCAGACCAGAAGTGGTTATTGAAAGAGCTGTAAAAGGAATGTTACCGAAGAACCGTTTGGGCCGCAAGATGTACAAAAAATTATTTGTATATGTTGGCGACAAGCATCCTCATACTGCACAATTACCAAAAGAATTGAATTTTAATTATAAAACGTCCAAATAAATAATAAATGGAAAAGCAATTAAACGGAATTGGTCGTCGTAAAGCTGCAGTAACAAGAGTGTTTGTTACCAAAGGCGAAGGTAAGATCACCATCAACGACAAAGACTACAAAACATATTTCCCACTGGTTTATTTACAGAACCAAGTTGAACGTCCGATGAAAACAGTTGACTTAACTGATAAGTATGATGTAAAGATTAATGCAACCGGTGGTGGCGTTAAAGGTCAGGCAGAAGCAGCAATGTTAGGTATTGCCAGAATTTTATTGGAAATCAACCCTGAGTTTCGTCCTGCATTAAAAGCAGCTGGTCTGTTGAAAAGAGATCCTAGATCTGTTGAACGTAAGAAATTCGGTCATAAGAAAGCCCGTAAGAGCTACCAGTTCTCTAAACGTTAATCGCAGCAAACAATTTTTAAAAACGATCATTTATATACAATGGAAAATAATACATCCTTACAACAGCAACTTCTTGAAGCAGGTGTTCATTTCGGTCACTTGAAGAAGAAGTGGAACCCAAAGATGTTACCTTACATCTTTGCTGAAAAGAAAGGTATCCACATCATCGACCTTAACAAAACTGTTGAGTGCCTGCAGGAAACTGCTGCTGCATTAAAGCAGATTGCCCGCAGCGGTAAGAAAATTTTGTTTGTTGGTACTAAGAAGCAGGCAAAAGACATCGTAATGGAATCTGCTAAGAAAGTAAACATGCCTTTCGTAACTGAAAGATGGTTAGGCGGTATGTTGACCAACTTCAACACCGTTCGTAAAAGTGTGAAGAAAATGCAGAGCATTGAAAAAATGTTGGGTGATGGTTCTTTCGACAGCGTTACTAAAAAAGAACGTTTAACCTTGAGCCGTGACAGAGATAAAATGGAGAAAGTGTTAGGTGGTATAGCTCAATTGGGCCGTGTACCTGCAGCTTTGTTCATTATCGATATCGGTCATGAGCATATTGCATTGGCAGAAGCAAAGCGTTTAGGCGTTCAAACATTTGGTTTAGTAGATACCAATTGTGATCCAAATAAAGTTGATTTCGCTATTCCTGGTAATGATGATGCTACTAAATCAATTGCAATCTTAGTAAACTATATCACTGCTGCTATTGCAGAAGGTCTTGCTGAAAGACAAGCTGCAAAAGATGATGATGTAGAAGAAGTAGGAGATGATGAACAAGACAAAAGAGCCGCAAGATTAGAAGCAGAAGCACAGGCTGAAGGTGGCCGTGCTGGCGGACGTAGCCGTGGACCTGGTGGTGCTGCTGGTGGAGCTGGCGGCGGACAAAGACGTCGTACGACTGGTACTGGTGGACCTGGCGGCGGAAGCAGAGGACCTGGTGGTGGAAGAAGATAATATCTGAGGACGGAAAATTCTGAAGTAGGATTTCCTAACCGGAGTTTTTATTTAATTAATAAAGTATTGATGACAGAAGAATCTTTCAGACTTCTGACATCAGACTTCAAATTTCAAAACAATGAGTACAGCAACTATAAGTGCACAAGACATAAACAAACTACGCCAGGCAACTGGTGCTGGTATGATGGATTGCCGTAAGGCTTTAACCGAAACTAATGGTGATTTTGAAGCTGCTATCGACTGGTTACGTAAGCAAGGCCAGAAAGTAGCTGCTAAAAGAAGCGACCGTGAAGCAAAAGAAGGTGTGGTAATAGCACAAACAACAGCTGATAACAAAACAGGTATCGTTGTTTGCGTAAGTTGCGAAACTGACTTCGTTTCTAAGAATGCTGATTTCGTTGCTTTTGGTCAAACAATTGCTGATGCGGCTATCGCAAACAATGTAAAGACATTGGAAGAATTAATGAATACTGCAGCTGGCAATTCTACTGTAGCTGAATTAGTAAATGATAAATTAGCAACTATCGGTGAAAAAATCGGTGTTACTAAATTTGAAAGAGTAGATGCTGCTTATGTAGCTTCTTACAATCATGGTGCATACCGTATTGGTGTATTAGTAGGAATGGATAAAGAAGCCGTTGATGCTGGTAAAGATGTTGCTATGCAAATCGCAGCATTGAATCCGGTAGCTGTTGATGCTGCTTCTGTTTCTGCTGATATAATTGCCCGTGAAAAAGATATCATTCTTGAATTAATGAAGCAAGACCCTAAGATGGCTGGTAAGCCTGAAGAAATGCTTTCTAAAATTGTTGAAGGCAAAATGGGAGCTTTCTTTAAAGAGCAAACATTAACTGCACAATCTTTTGTAAAAGATGGCAGCAAAACTGTTGCTGATTTTCTGAAAGAGAGTGGTGATGTGAAAGTGACTGAATTTAAGAGAGTGGCGTTAGGATAATAAGCAGATTTTAATACACTTAATATTAAAAAGGGCATGTCTTTCAACATGCCCTTTTTTTTACTTTACTGTAAACTCAACATCCTTGTAGGCTCCAAAAAAATCAGTTACACCCGGTTTTTGTACTAACCTGTACTTAATCGAGTATTTCCCTGGGGATGGAAATGCATCAACGATAAATCTAAATGTGGCAGTTGCATTAACAGCAATATCCTGTGTGATCAAATACCCTGGAAAACTATCTACCAACCCAAATTTTCTTTTAATACTTTCTGTGAATTCAACTCCTGACGGTGACCCTTTTGAATTAGCATATAACTTTACAGTACCTTTTTTCCAAACACAATTACCAGAATTCTTAAATTTTACTGTTATTCGGGTGGCATTTCCCGCTGTTAAGTTCGTCGGACTTATACTTACAAACGTGGCGTCGGGACATTTTGCACCATTCGAAGGTTCGTTTGATTCAAGCGAACCAAAAAACAGGAACGGTGCTAAAAGCATCATGCATTTAAAACTAATAGATATCATTTTTCAAATTTTACTTTAAGATTAAAAGAACCGCTGGTAGCAGCAGGAGCAGATACTCCGATAAGAATATTGTAAAACTCCTTACCTGGATTTTGCATACTTACTTTTCTTTCGCTGGTCTGCACCTTACCTTTCCAATTACCATCCCATTTATGGTCTGCTTCGCAGGTAATACAACTTCCCAAATTAGGAACAAGATTATATTCCGTAGCACCTAACCGATAAGCATAAATACTCAGGTCAGCATTGTCATCTGCCGGTGTTACACTTATTTTCATTTCGCATTGTGTGGGCATTGTCAATGCATAGAAAACATGATTTCCCTTGAATTTAGATGATTGTGTACCCGGAAAACAGGCGTTGGCACTGTTCCAAGCCCAACTGAGGTCAGCCATTTTAGACCCTTTGGCAAGGTCGCCCTGTACTATAATTGAATCGTTATTTGTATCAATGACAGTTACATTTGAGGGCCATTGGGCTGAAGCTGTAACAAAAATTGCAAAGCAAATTGATGTAAGAAGAATATTTTTTTTCATTTTAAATGTTTTAGAATGTTATTTATTTTTTAGAACAATCTTTAAACTGATAACACTAAAATGAGATTAATTTTAAGGTAGCTATTCACCCCAATGGGTGATTTTATTAAAAAAACATTAGCTGCTAATAGAGAGTGTAGCTTATTTAAGCATTAAATTCCTTGCTATTTTAATGGCTTCAGTACGGCTTTTAACATCCAGCTTAAAATAAATATTTGTTACATGTCTTTTTACTGTATTCATCGCAATAAAAAGAAGGTCGCAGATTTCTTTATTATTTTTCCCTTCATAAATCAATTGAAGTAATTCAAATTCTCTTTCACTCAAAGGCGAGGCAATTTGTTGATTTATTTTTCCCACTGAAAGATCGGGTACATGTTGCTTATTATGTTGAGCAAAATTATTGACGGCTATTTCTAGTGTAGCTAATAATGTTTTTTTATTAAATGGCTTTACAATAAAACCGGCGGGAGAAGTTTCTTTTGCCCTCTCCATGGTGTGGCTATCGGAGTAAGAGGTTAAGTAAATAAAAGGAAAAGGATTATTAGCAAGAATATATTTTGCTATGTCTATTCCATCTTTATCCGCCTCTAAATTAATATCCAGTATAGCAATATCCAAGTCATTACTTTGTATGGCCTGTATGGCATCATCAGGATCATATGCCATACAACTTACTACAAAAGAGGAGCCAGACAGATGCAGCTTTATTCCCTCGGCAATAAGTGGCTCATCCTCCACTATTAACACCATTAATTTTTGGTTACTCATTAAACTGTCCGGAATTTTGAAATTAACAACTGAACATCTGTTCCATGTTGACTATTTATTGTGATAAAAGCTTTTAATTTCTGAGAAAATGCTTTTATTATTTTATAGCCAAATGATGGGCCTGCTGTAACATCCTCATTTTCTGGGATTCCTATTCCATCATCTTTTACCTGCAATAATAACTTCTCATCTATTTTTTTAAGCACAATATTTATTTGTCCTTTGCTTTTTGAATTGAAAGCATATTTTAAAGAATTACTCACTAATTCATTAATAATAAGACCTAGTGGTATAACAGTATCTGAATGCAGATTGATTGGTTCGATATCCGTAGTGAGTATAATTTTTTCTGAAACTGTATTATATGATAGCATCAGGTTGGTTGCGAGTGTTTTGATATATTCCTGTATATCAATTGATCCCGGACTTTCGCCTTGATACAAATTTTGATGTATAAATGCCATGGTTTGCACCCGTTGGCTTCCCTCCTGAAATTTTTCAGCAATCATTTTATCGGCAGTAGCGGCAGACTGCAAATCAAGCATACTTGAAATTATCTGCAGATTGTTTTTTACTCTGTGATGAATTTCTCGGTTTAGCATAAGGAGATCTTCCTTTTGTTTAGCAATAATAGCATTCTTTAAAACCTGACGACGATATTGATAAAGTATTACACCGCCTGCCAAAGCAAATAATATTACGCCTGTCAGTAGAATTTTTTTCCTCATTTTATCATCATCAAGTAATTGTTGGTTAAGGCTATTCTCTCTGGCTAATACAATATTTAAGAGTCTTTCTTTTTCTAATTCTTTAAATTGTAATTTTTTTTCGCTTTTTGAAAGGACGTTTAGCTCATTCTGTTGTGTGATGGTAGCATCCATCAAAAAATTTTCCCGTTCAAGGGCTTGCCGAATATCTGCTTCACGAAGTAGTTCAATTGCCGTAAGTTGGTTTTGCGAATTCAATAACTCAATTTCCTTTTCTTTTTTTGCAGTTTCGTATTTTTTTTCAAGTTCAAAAGCAAGTTCCTTATTGGAATGATCAGTAAGCTTAGCAATAAGCTCAAGTAGTTGATTCGCAGTAAGCAAAGCATCTGCCGTTTTCCCTATTTTTACCTCAAGCTCATAGATATATTTTAAGTTAGGATACCTTTCAGACACTGCATTCTTTTCTATAAAAAAATTTCTGTTTTCATACAAGTATTTCAACCCTTCTTCAGGTTGATTGTTTTCCTCATAAATAGATGCAATTTGATAGTTTGCCAAAGCAGCAGCAGAGATAAAACCGTTTTTAATATGCAGTTTTTTTGCATTCTCCAATAGTGTTACTTTTTCCTTTAATGTCTTATTTCCCCAATTAATAAAAAGTAGACTATGAAGTGCATCTTTCTGAAAGTCTCTTTTTTTATTTTCATTAAACTCTTGAAACTCCTTCAATATTTCAGCAAATTTTTCTGCATTATCCAACTTTGTATAAAGGTTTCCCAATCGGTTTATTATTAATCCATGATCCATTCTTACACCGCCAGCTTTAGTAAGATTGTATGCTTTGAGATAATATTCTTCTGCTTTTTCATACTCTTCACTTGCCAGAAACAATTCTGCTATTCCATCGTAAATAAACCAGCTTCCATAAGGCTTGTGCGAATTGCTAATTTTTTCTGCTTCATGATAATAATACAAGGCAGAATCGTACTTAAGCAATAAACGAAAATAAGTGGCGGTAAGAAACCTATGGTTTTGTAATACACTTTTAGATGTATTGGCATCAATAAATGGCTTTGCTTCGTTAATTGTTGCAAGAGCTCTTTGAGGATCTCGCTGCATCTGCTCTACTCTACTTAGACTTGTATATAATCGTACAATTCTGTCACTATTATTTTTCGTTTGCGTAGCTAATTTCAATCCTTCTAAATAATACCATTTGGCACTATCAGGCATTGCTTTTAAATGGTACCTTCTTCCAAAATAATGTAGCGTATCAATTTTCTCATTTACAGATGTAAGGGACGACAGTATCTTTTCGATGGGTTGAGCCTGAACAAACTGACAATAACCAAATAATAATATGCAGAAACACTTTTTTAAAAACATTATCGTAAAGAAGTTACATTATTTTTTAGAAAGAATAAGGGATTGTTTACAAAATAACAGAGTCTTCCTCTTTCCATATAACACCTGGGGGTGATTTTGACAATTTCTCTTATTTAAATTATGTTTGATATATGAGCAACTTTCAAGAATACTTTAAAGCAAATCAGGAACTTTGGAATCAAAGAACCAGGATTCACAAAGATTCTGACTTTTATAACCTTGCGAATTTTAAAAAGGGTGAAAATGCTTTGACCTCTATCGAGCTAGCAGAACTCGGCGATGTAATAGGCAAAACAATATTGCACCTGCAATGTCATTTCGGTATGGATAGCCTGAGTTGGTCCAGAATGGGTGCTGAGGTAACCGGTGTTGATCTATCAGACGAAGCAATTAAAGAAGCTAATAAATTGAACGATGAGTTGGGACTGAATGCTACATTTATTTGCAGTAATGTGTATGACCTGAAAGAACATTTGGACAAAAAATTTGATATTGTTTTTACCTCTTATGGAACGATTGGCTGGTTGCCGGATTTAGACAAATGGGCAGCAATTATTTCGCATTTTTTAAAAGAAGGCGGCATCTTCTATATCGCCGATTTTCATCCTGTAGTATGGATGTTTGATGATGAGTTTTCCCATATCAAATATTCTTATGATAATCAAGAAGTAATTGTAACTGAAAATCAAGGGACTTATACCGACAGGGATGCAGATATTAAAGCAAAAGAATATGGCTGGAACCACAGCATAAGTGAAATTTTAAATGCTTTGATTAATCAAGGCCTTGAAATCAGCCATTTTAATGAATTTATGTATTCACCATATCCTTGCTTTAATAATACCGTTGAGTTTGAGAAAGGCAAATGGCATATAAAAGGATTGGAAGGAAAAATACCCATGGTTTACTCCATAATGGCAAAAAGATGACATGAAAACTGCATCCCGATAAACATCGGGATGCTGCAAAATGCCGAGTAGAATTAATGCAGCACAAGTGTGCGACGCAACAGACGATGCCCAATGAACCGAAGCTGGCTAAAAAAATTTAATTCCCCTATCTTCGTCCCGAAAAATAACCTGCATGTTACCAAAGTACAAACGAGTTCTTCTTAAACTTTCCGGCGAAGCATTAATGGGTGATAAAAGTTTTGGATTCGATACCAATGTCATCAACCAATATGCCCAGGATATTAAATCAATTACTGATTTAGGCGTTCAGTTAGCCATTGTAATTGGTGGAGGCAATATTTACAGAGGAATGAATGAAGCTGAAACAGGAATAGAAAGAGCTCATGGTGATTACATGGGAATGCTGGCGACAGTTATTAACGGAATGGCATTACAGGCAGGATTGGAAAAGGCAGGTGTGTACACCCGATTGCAGAGTGCTATAAAAATGGAGCAGATTGCAGAGCCTTATATCCGTCGCAGAGCTATACGCCACGTAGAAAAAGGAAGAGTGGTGATATTCGGAGCTGGCACAGGAAATCCATATTTTACTACAGATACAGCCGGATCTCTCCGGGCTATTGAGATAAATGCTGATGTTATTTTAAAAGGTACAAGAGTAGATGGCATTTATAATGCCGACCCAGAAAAAGACCCGACAGCAACCAAATATAATGTTCTCACCTTTCAAGATTGCATATCGCAAAATCTTCGGGTAATGGATATGACTGCTTTTACCCTTTGCATGGAAAACAATCTTCCTATTATTGTTTTCAATATGAATAAGGAAGATAACCTTCGCAGAGTTGTAACTGGAGAAAAGGTTGGAACACTGGTAAAAGGGTAAATACTACGTGGTTTTCCTATTTCAAATTTTGCAGCAAATACTATCTTGCAGTAGATATCCACTACACCTGTGAAAAACTATAAACGGCAATTTGCTGATTTTTTTATAGTTTCCAAACCTTATGCTACTGTTTATGGATGGCCAACTTTCACTTTCCTTGGTTGAGATTATAGTGCTGATGCTCGGCGCTATCGTTCTTGGTATCACCATTCACTTTTTTATTACAAGCCGTCGTTCATTAAAGGAAGAAGTTGAAAAAGCTCCAGGAGGAAAACTAAACCGTGAACTAGATGACTGGAAACGTCGTTACTTTAATGATATTGAAGATAAAGACCGGGAACTGGAAAGCCTGAAAAAGAAATTTGCAGATACGGAAGAGAATAGTGAGATCAACATGATTGAGGCAGATGAGATGCGTAAAGCAAATAAGGAGCTAAAAAAAGAAATAGAACTTTTAAAACAAGCACCTAAAACTACAAATGCAAACGAGAGCATTGAGATTGATCAATTAAGAAAGCAGAATAAGCAGTTGAAAGAAGAAATAGAGTTGCTGAAAAAAACGCCTCAAACTACAACTACTGGTAAACCTGATTACATGGAACAATTGCGGATTGCTCAAAGTGGTTTATTGGAGCATAACACTAAAATAAATCAACTGCTGGAGCAAATAGACATTGTAAAAGAAACAGAAGAAAAGCAGCAAGATATTTTAAAGAACAATGAAGTGCTGGCAGAACAGGTGGATGAATTAAATTCAAGACTATCGCAAAAGGAAAAAGAGCTAAATAATGTTCGCCAAAAAGAGCACCTGACTACTGAAATGAATTCGATGCTGGATAATGCCTATACAGAATTCAATACTTTACAAGAGAAAATGCTCAAGTTAGAAATGCAGGTAATCAATGCAAAGAAAATAAATATTGAATACGAAGATTTAAAAGAAGGGTACAGCAAAGTTTCTACCGATTTGAGTGATGAGAAAAAGAAGTACCAGGCTGCTCACAATGAAAACAATCAATTAAGAGATACGCTGACTGAAACGGAAAACAAATTAAAAGAAGCTAATTTTCAGCGGCAGCAATTACAGAAAAAAGTAGCTTACCTCGAAGAATTGAATATTGATATGCAAGCAATTGCTGATGCAAATAAGAAATTAGAAGGGCAGATCAGAAGAATCGGAGAGCTGGAAAGCATGCTGAATGTAGTATCAGAAGAGAGAGATGACCTGGCCCGGAAGCAACACAAAGTATAATCAATCATACTCATAATATTTGAAAGGCCATCAGGCCTTTTTTTATTTACTACATAAGAGCCGTTAACTTTGCTATCCAATTTATTTACTATGGCTAAAAATATTGCTGATATACGGAAAAGCTACTCTAAAAAGAAGCTAAGCGAAAAGAAAATAGATAATGAGCCTCTTAAACAGTTTTCCAAATGGTGGAAGCAGGCCGTTGCATCTGGTATTAGTGAAGTAAATGCAATGACATTAGCAACCGCCTCATCAGTCGGATTTCCCTCTGCAAGAATTGTTCTATTAAAAGGTGTGGAGAAGAATGGTTTTGTTTTCTTTACAAATTACAATAGTTACAAAGGGCAGCAGTTGGCCGAAAACCCAAAAGCCTGTGCTGTTTTTTTCTGGAAGGAATTGGAAAGGCAAGTAAGAATAACCGGATTAGTTGAAAAAGTTTCGCAAGTAGAAAGTGAGGCATATTTTTTCTCTAGGCCGGAAGGAAGCCAAATTGGCGCCATTGCCTCACCACAAAGCCAGGTAATTGAAAGCAGGGAATGGCTGGATGAGCATTATAAACAAGTAAAAAAGAAAGCAACAGAAGATAAGATTAAAAAACCGGAACATTGGGGTGGCTATATTCTAAAGCCTGTTATAATTGAATTTTGGCAAGGAAGACCAAGCCGGCTGCATGACAGGATTCAATATACGCTGGAAGATAATGGCAAATGGAAGATTGAGCGGTTAGCTCCGTAATTAATATAGTTAACAAGTTGAATGGAGCATCCAAACAACTTGCTAACCAAAATAAGCTCTTAGCTTTTTTTAGCAGTTTCCTTTTTTTCTGCAGTCTTTTTGTCTGCCGCCGCTTGTTGAGCAGGAGTCTTTGTTACTGGTCTGCTTTTACCAAAAGATCCTTTAAAACGTTTTCCTTTGGCAGTTTTCTTATCACCTCTTCCCATAAAATGAATTTTTAATTATTGTTATTTATAAAATCTGATTTCAAAAAAAACTCCTTCCCGCTACAAACGGAATGGAGCTTTTAATAAGTTTAGTGCGGAATTAAAGTTTACCGGCAAGTTCCTTACCTGCTTTAAATTTTGCAACTTTTCTGGCTTTGATTTTTATTACTTCACCAGTTTGTGGGTTACGGCCATTACGGGCAGCTCTTTTAGATACGGAAAAAGTGCCAAAGCCAACCAACGTTACTTTACCACCACCTTTTAGTGTTTTAGTAACTGCTTCAATGAAAGAATCAAGAGATGCATTAGCTTGAGTTTTGGTAATGCCTGCATCGTCTGCAAGCTTAGCGATTAATTCTGCTTTGTTCATGTTTTGTAAAATTTTTATTGTTTGACGACAGGCGACAAATTTAGAAGGTTTTTCTTTCCAATAAAATATTATTATTCAAAAATTTGAAAATAATAATCTTACCGAAACCAGACCTGACAAGGTTTTAAGAGAAAATGTTGTTTTTTGCCATTATAGCAAAATGTTGATTCCGCTACTTAAAGCCTTGTATTTAAAGGGGTTTCATCATTCCTTTTAAATGCTTGCCTGTAAAGGGTTTGATGGAATATACAAATGTTTTGCTGAAGCATTACTAAAATATTTTTTTTTCACACTCAATACACAACTTCCATCACTGACCGAAATGCGATGAATTTATCTCCCCATTTATCCATACCTTTTTTCCGCATCGTATCTGCATGTTTTTCCAGATATTCTTCGTATAGTTTTATATCAGGAGCATGATATTGTACTGCATGAGTAAATCCATCTTCTTCATCAATATCCAGCAATCGGAGAATAGTTGCATGAGTAAAACAACCTGTATTAATTACATCAGCAATATGCTCTTTTTTTAACCAGTTTAACCATTCATCTGTAATTGAATGAGCTGTCTTTATTGTTACGTTATAAATAATCATTTTGTTTTACAATTTAATATCAAGATATACAGGACAGTGATCGCTATGCTTTACATCCGGATAAATTTCTGCATCTTTCAAGTTTTTCTTTAAAGGCTCCGTAACATTAATGTAATCAATTCTCCATCCTTTATTATTTAATCGTACTGTTGGAAACCGTTGACTCCACCAGCTATAACGATGCGGTTCTGGATGAAAATGACGGAAAGTATCAATCCAGTCATTACCCAGAAATTTTGTCATCCATTCTCTTTCTTCGGGTAAAAACCCAGAAGACTTCTTATTTCCTTTCGGATCATGAATATCAATTTCAGTATGTGCAATATTATAATCGCCACACAAAATAAGTTTCGTTGTTTTTTTTCTTAGCTTATTGAGATACTTATTCATCTCATCCAGCCATTCATATTTAAATGTTTGTCTTAAATCACCACTTGTTCCAGAAGGAAAGTATGCGTTGATTAATCGGACATCTTTAAAATCCAATTGAATCACTCTTCCTTCATCATCACTTAGCTTATGACCGGTGCCGTATTGTACATTATCAGGTTTGATTTTTGTGAATACAGCAACACCGCTGTACCCTTTTTTCTGTGCACTGTACCAATAATGATGATAGCCTAATGCTTCTAACTGCTTTACATCCACATCGCCTTGTGTTGCTTTTGTTTCCTGCAAACAAATTACATCAGCAGGATTTGTTTTTAACCAGTCAAAAAACCCTTTTTTAATAGCAGCTCTAATACCATTAACATTATAACTTATGATACGCATTGTATAATTGTTTAAATTGGCAGCAATTTACATCATACTATGGAAGCATCAACAAAATTGAAAGAAGGATCTATTATTCCTCCTAAAAAACCAGTGTATCTCGAAGGTCCAAAAAGTAGAGGCTATGAATTAGCTTTTGCATGGCGGGTATTCTGGCAATTTATTAAAGGATTCAGAAAGCTCCACTTCGTTGGTCCTTGTATTACCGTATTTGGCTCTGCAAGATTTAAAGAAGATCATCAATACTATATAAAAGCAAGAGAGTTTGGAAAACGTATTGCAGAACTTGGCTTTACGACAATGACAGGTGGAGGTCCTGGTATTATGGAAGCTGCCAACAGAGGTGCATTTGAAAATAATGGCATGTCAGTCGGATGTAATATTGTATTACCATTTGAGCAAAAAGAAAATCCTTACGTACAGAAATCTATAACCTTTGAACATTTCTTTGTGAGAAAAGTTTTGCTTGTAAAATATTCTTATGGCTTTGTCATTATGCCTGGTGGCTTTGGCACATTGGATGAATTATTTGAAACATTGACATTGGTACAAACAAAAAGCATTACTCAATTTCCTGTTGTTTTATATGGAAAAGAATTTTTTGAACCTTTAGTGCAGCAAATGAAATGGATGGCCAATGAAGGAACAATTTCTCCTGAAGACCTGGATTTAATGTTGATTACAGATGATATAGACGAAGCAATGAAATATATAAGAAGCTACATTGGCGCAAACTATAAAATAAAGCCTCGTAAACGTTCCTGGTGGTTGCTGGAAAAAAGGTAATATTATTGCAGTTCAATTCTAAACTATGACAGGAATAGAAATATTAGGTTATTCTGCATGTGCAGTAACTGCACTCACTTTTTTGCCACAAGTAATAAAGACCTGGAAAGAAAAATCTGCAAAAAATGTTTCTTTGATGATGTTTATCATAGCATTCGTCAATGAAGTAATGTGGATAGCTTATGGAGTGTTACAAAAAGACAATGTAATTATTGTTACCAATGTAATTATGATTGCCATGTGTTCGGTAATGATCTCCTTGAAGTTGAAATATAAAAATGTATAATGGTCAATGCCATAATTTTTGATTTAGGCGGAGTGCTGATAGATTGGAATCCCAATTATGTTTTTGATGAAAATTATTTTAAATCGCAAGAACAAAAAGATTTTTTCTTTCAAAACGTTTGCACTCCTGATTGGAATGAAAATCAGGATGCAGGTTTTCCGATTGCATTAGCAACAGAAGAAAAGCTGGCTGAATTTCCCGAATGGGAAAAACCAATTAAAGATTTTTACGGACGTTGGGTAGAAATGCTGGGAGAGCAAATTCAGGGAACGGTTGATATTTTCAAACAACTAAAAGAAAATAAGGCCCTGAAATTTTATGCGCTAACCAACTGGAGTGCAGAAACTTTTCCTATTGCTGTAGACCGTTTTGAGTTTTTGCAATGGTTTGATGGGTTAGTAGTAAGCGGCGAAGAAAATATGCGAAAACCTTTTCCAGAGTTTTATCAACTTTTATTGAACAGGTATAATGTAAAAGCAGAGGAAGCTTTATTTATTGATGATAATTTGAGGAATGTAAAAGCTGCTGAAGCATTGGGAATAAAAAGTATTCATTTTACAACTCCTGAGCAATTAGGTCTGGAACTCCAAAATATTGGAATATATTAGTCTAATAAAAAATTATCTATGGAAGAAAATATGCCGCCAGTGGAAGAACGAGTAAATCTTTTTGATGCTGATGTGCAATACACCGAAGCATCACAAGGCCAACGATTTTTAAATTGGCTGATAGATAATTTATTTATGCGATTTGCTTTAAGTTATGCAAGCGGTTATGCGGTTGGGTATTTATTGCTGGCAATTGCACCAGATTTTCTGATGGAAATAGCATATGGAGAAAGGGGTTGGAGGTTTTGGACGTTGGCATATATCGTAGGTATTTTTAACTACATCATTTATTATACCATTTGTGAAAAAGCTTTTAGAGGCTACACACTGGGCAAGCTTCTATCCGGAACAAGAGCAATAAGAAATGATGGTGCTGAACTTACATTTAAAGACGCTATACTACGTAGCCTTTCCCGCATTGTTCCTTTTGAAGTATTAAGTGCCTTAGCTGGTAGACCTTGGCATGATAGCTGGACTGATACGACGGTGGTGAAGACGAGGTAGGTTATTCCAACACCGGCCTCAACCATCTTTCCATTTCATCCAAACTCATTCCTTTTCTTTTGGCATAATCTTCCAACTGGTCCTTATCAATTTTACCCAAACCAAAATAATGACTTTGCGGATGTGCAATATACCAGCCGCAAACAGAAGCAGGTGGATTCATGGCGAGGCTTTCGGTTAACTCGATGCCGATATTCTCTGTTACGTTCAACAGTTCAAATAATTTTATTTTCTCTGTATGATCAGGACAAGCCGGATAACCTGGCGCAGGCCGAATTCCTTTGTATTCTTCTCTTATCAATTCTTCGTTACTAAGGATTTCATTTTTTTCATAACCCCAATATTCTTTTCTCACTTTTTCATGCAAACATTCTGCAAAAGCTTCTACAAAGCGATCAGCTAATATTTGCACTAATATTTTATTGTATTCATCATTGTCGGCCGCATACTGGTCAATGTGTTTTCTTGCCCCGTGAATTGTTACCGCAAAAGAACCCATAAAATCTTCCCCAAGCTCTTTCGGACAAACAAAATCAGATAACGAATAAGAAGGCTGCCCTACTGCTTTCTTCAATTGCTGGCGCAGTGATTCCAGTTTTACTTCCCCTTTCTCTGTAGTCAATGTAATTGTATCTGCATTGTTACTGGTAGCTGGCCAGAAACCAATTACTCCATCAGCTGTAAACCATTTTTCTGAAATAATCTTTTCTACTAATTTCTGTGCGTCGTTCAATAATCTTTTTGCTTCAACACCAAAAATTTTATCTTCTAATACCTGCGGATAATGCCCTGGCATTTCCCAGGCAATAAAGAACGGACCCCAGTCAATAAATTTTGCAATGGTTGCCAAATCAAAAGACTTCAAAACTTTTACTCCGTCAGTTGCTGGTTTGGTTGGATTATAGTTCTTCCAGTCAAAATATTCTTTTGTAATCACTGCTTCGCTGTAAGGAATGAGTGTTTTCTTTCCTTTTGTAGCAAATTGTTTTCTCAGCCCTTCATATTCATCAGCCGTTTTTTTAAGTAACGCATCTTTTTCTTTTCCTAATAAAGTGCTTACCGCTGTTACACTTCTGGATGCATCCAGAATATGCATTACTCCATTATCGTATTGCTGAGCAATCTTTACTGCTGTATGCATTCTTGATGTAGTGGCCCCACCAATCAATAATGGCTGTTTCATGTTGCGGCGTTTCATCTCATGAGCAACATGCACCATTTCATCTAGCGAAGGAGTTATCAATCCGCTTAATCCGATAATATCAACATTTTCTTTGTCAGCAGTATCAAGGATTTTATCCGCCGGAACCATTACGCCTAAATCAATAATATCATAACCGTTACATCCTAATACGACGCCAACAATATTTTTTCCAATATCATGTACATCGCCTTTCACAGTTGCCAATAAAACTTTTGGTGCTCCTGCCGCTTCAATATTTTCTGTACCGGCTGCTAGATGTGCCTGTTTACGTTCTTCTTTCTCCTGTTCAATAAAGGGTGTAAGTACCGCTACTGACTTTTTCATTACCCTTGCACTCTTTACCACCTGTGGTAAAAACATTTTTCCGGCACCGAATAAATCTCCCACCACATTCATTCCATCCATCAGCGGACCTTCAATAACATCCAATGGTTTTGGATATTTTAATCTTGCTTCTTCTGTATCTGCATCGATATAATCGGTAATGCCATTTACTAGCGAATGTTTTAATCTTTCTTCTACAGGGGTTTGCCTCCAGCTTTCATCTTTCACTATTACTTTCCCTTTTGCCTTTACTGTTTCTGCAAAAGCAATCATTTTTTCCGTCGCTTCATTATTATCATTATTGCGATTCAGGATTACATCTTCGCATAATTCTTTTAACTGTGGTTCTATTTCATCATACACAACCAACTGTCCTGCATTTACAATGCCCATATCCATGCCTGCTTTAATGGCATAGAACAGGAACACACTATTCATCGCTTCCCTTACATGATCATTCCCACGAAATGCAAAAGAAAGATTACTTACACCGCCACTCACTTTGGTCAACGGCATCAATTGTTTTATTTCTCTTGTGGCTTCTATAAAATCAACACCATAATTATTATGTTCTTCCATGCCGGTGGCAATGGCAAAAATGTTAGGATCAAAAATAATATCCTGCGGATCGAAGCCAACCTGCTCGGTTAGAATTTTATAGGCTCTATGACATATCTCTACTTTTCGTTGTTTAGTATCAGCCTGACCTTTTTCATCGAAAGCCATTACAATTACGGATGCGCCATAACTCTGGCAAATGATTGCCTGCTCAATAAATTTTTCTTCTCCTTCTTTCATGGAGATTGAGTTCACAATACATTTTCCCTGCACACATTTTAATCCAGCTTCAATGATCTCAAACTTTGAGCTGTCAATCATAATTGGGATCTTCGCAATGTCTGGTTCACTTTGCACAAGATTCAGGAAAGTGGTCATTGCTAAAACACCTTCTAACAGTGCGTCATCCATATTTACATCAAGCACTTGTGCGCCGTTTTCTACTTGTTGACGGGCAACGCTTAATGCTTCTTCGTATTTATTATCTCTGATAAGCCGGGCAAACATTTTGGAACCGGTAACATTGGTTCTCTCCCCAACATTGATGAAGTTGGTTTCGGGACGTACAATAAGAGGTTCTAATCCTGCTAACCGCAAATACGGTTTTATCACAACGGGGTCTTGCATTTATGAATTCTTTTTAACGAACAAATTTTTAAGCATCGTAAAATTGTTTACGATAAGAATTGATAGGGCAAGAATTAAAAGTAGGTTTCCAGTTGTCATACAAGTTCTTTTTCAACAACGGGTAGTTGTCTTGGTTTTATATTTTTTACTTCGTCAGCTATATGTTTAATATGGTCTGGCGTAGTGCCACAACAACCACCAACAATATTTACAAAACCTTCTTTGGCCCAGTCTTCCAAAAAATGAGCAGTGTCCTCCGGATTTTCATCATATTCTCCCATTGCATTTGGCAAGCCTGCATTTGGATAAGCTGAGACATAGCAACTTGCAATTTGAGAAAGCTCTTCAATATGCGGCCTCATTTCTTTTGCTCCTAATGCACAATTCAATCCAATGCTTAATGGTTTTGCATGCATTACCGATGTATAAAAAGCTTCCAATGTTTGTCCGCTCAATGTTCTGCCAGAAGCATCAGTAATTGTTCCGCTAATCATAATTGGCAATAACTCTTTTTTTGTATCTCTGAAATATTTCTTGATTGCAAATATTGCTGCTTTTGCATTCAGCGTATCAAAAATAGTTTCTATCAATAAAATATCAACTCCGCCATCAGATAAACCTTTTACTTGTTCGTAATAAGCTTCTACTACTTCATCAAAAGTAACTGCACGGTAACCCGGATTATTTACATCGGGAGAAAGAGATAATGTTTTATTTAAGGGGCCAATCGCACCGGCAACCCAAGGCCCCGTCCAACCTCCCCCGCCAGGGGAGGCTTTCTGCGATTCTTTAAATTCAATAACTGCATTCCTTGCACATTTTGCAGCAGCTACATTTAGTTCATATGCTAGCGACTGCATTTCATAATCGGCCATGGCAATCGAAGTACTACTGAATGTATTCGTTTCAATAATATCAGCACCGGCATCTAAATATTGTTTGTGAATTGCTGTGATGATTTGTGGTTGTGTAAGATTCAGTAAATCGTTGTTGCCTTTAACATCAAGGTGCCAATCTTTGAAACGTTCGCCACGGTAATCTGCTTCAGCCAATTTATATCGCTGAATCATAGTGCCCATTGCACCATCAATAATTAAAATACGTTCATTCAAACAATCCTGAATTGTCTTCATACTAATATTGCTTGTGAACTATAAACGTCGGGAAACTATAGAGGAGCTTCGTGCCGTTTATTAGTTCTGTTTTTGTGAAGGCTGAACAATAAACAAATCCGCCTGTAAGAAGGCACAAAGTTACATTATTAATGTGTAAGAAACAAGCCGAACAAGACTTATCGGTTGGTTACATAACTCTCTACAGGCAGACGATTCTGGAGGCTTCGGGCAAGGGTCATTTCATCAGCATATTCCAGCTCGCCACCAAAAGCTATACCTCTGGCAATAGTAGTTATACGTAATGAAAACGGCTGCAATTTTTTTTGAATATAGTAAATGGTGGTATCACCCTGAATATTGGGATTCAATGCAAATATTATTTCCTCCGTTTCTTCTTTTCCAACTCTGGCAATTAAAGCCTCAATATTCAATTGGTCTGGCCCAATGCCATCTAATGGAGAAATAACGCCACCGAGAATATGGTAAGTGCCATTGAACTGTTGTGTGCTTTCAATTGCAATTACATCACGGATACTTTCTACCACACATATAACTTCTTGTTTTCTTGATGAATTTGAACAGATGGAACAAATATCTGCATCAGCCACATTGTAACACCGATGACAAAACCTGATTTCGCTCCGCATCTTAGCAATTACCTCGCTAAAGTTACCAACTTCTTTTGTGTCTTGTTTTAATAAATGCAATACTAATCGTAATGCTGTTTTTTTCCCAATACCCGGAAGTTTGGCAAATTCATTTACGGCATTTTCAAGAAGAGAAGATGAGAATTGCATAGAACGAAGGTACAAGATACATGTGACAAGAATTCAAGGCTTGCTAGACAATAAAGAATACCGATTGTTTCTTAGATATTCTGAAGCTTAGGTCTTTATAATATTATCTCAAACTCATTTTTCCAGGCAGCTTTTATTGAAATCTTTCTTTCAACGGGAACTACGATTTCGGGCTGCAAATGTTTTCCAAAAAAATCTCCCGGATCCCAAACACCGTTATTATTCTTATCATATAGAATTCGGAGTTCATATTCTCCGGGATTAAACAATTCAATAGCTAAGTCAATGCTTTTCATTGGAACGGATCTTACAATTGTATTATTACTGATAATTTGTAACACCGGATGTTTTTCAAGGTCAAGGTTACGGAGTTTAAGTTTTAAAGAACCGTAGTCAGCTAATTTTTTTGTGGTAAAACTGATAGTATCTGCCTTAGTTAATTTATTACCGAGTGTATCTTCCGCAAAATCCTTATCAAGAATTAAACGATACAACGTATTTTCTTTCCACTTATGTGTAAGATTAATCTTTGTACCAGTGCTATCTTTCGAAAAACTATAATCGACAACAGGAGTAAAAGTTGAATCTGTAAACAACGTAAGTTTTGTAGAATCAAATGCCTTAAGTGGTTGAAGCACCGTGATATAAAAACCGGTGAGAATATCTTGCTGTCCGCCTGTTGCACTAGTTTGATATTTCAATCTTTTATCTGTCGTTGATGTTGCACGGATGCTGCTATTTTTGTTTGTTGGCTGTTCAGGTTCTCCTTTGGCAACATAAGCGTACAATGTAACAGGCTCTGTGCTGCTTTGTACGATAATAGGTTTATCTGCAAAAGCAAATAAGGATTTTTCAGAAGTATATCGCCTTGTATTGCTTTCATCTTTTAAAGCATACAAGTAAAATGTTTTTGGGGGCAGGTTTTTGAAACGAAATTTTCCATTGCCATCCATTTTAGAAATATACATTGGCTTTTGTTTTACAACTACAGAATCATCCGAACTTGTATGCAACATTACAATCAATGTTGTATCAATTTTTCCATTTTCTGCAAGTATTACCTTGCCGCTTAATTCTAATGAATCAATATAATTGCCAGTTGAGAAAGTATAGGTGAAATTTTTAAACGGATTTCCTTCTGTAAAATCCTTAATTGAGTTACCAAAGTTGATAGTGTAAGTTGTATTAGGCACCAATGTATCTTTCAACTTTACTGTAACGGTTTTTAATTTATAGTCGACATAAGGATTGGTAGAAGGTGTTGGCGAGAATATTAAATTCTCAGCTATATTCTGCACTTCTACAAATTCATCAAAAGTAAGAACGACTTTATCGCCTGAAAAGTTAAGTGCGGAGTCACCCGGCTCTGCTTTTAATAAACGAGGCGGCAAAGAATCTCTAGGGCCTCCTTCCGGAGGAATAATATTGGCGCAACCAGTGCCTGCAGTTATGCTTACTACTGCTATCAACACTATTATTATGGATGTTATAATTCCTTTTGTCTTCATGAGAAATGCAAACTTAGCAGCTTTACAGGGAATGATTTGTTTTAAAAATCCTAATTAATATCTTCGTCAGATTCCGGATCATGCAATGTGACTACCAGATTATTCGATTTAACAAAGTTGCACCATTCGCAGTCTGGCTTACCACATCCTGTTTTGAAATCTTTGTTTTGTATTTTTTGCCAGGTATCAGTTATCTGATGCGTTACCGTAGTAATATCGGCAGAATTAACCTGTACGACCTCTGTTTTATACTCATCATTTACCGGCTCTATAAAGTCAAACTCGGTACTTACAGCCTGCCAATCATTGGTTCTATCATTATCTAATAAAATTTTATAAAAGACAGCCTGCCGCCAATAGTCGCCGCCATTAGGCTCCTTATCATTCGGTGGAACTAATTTCTTTTTTGCATTTTCATACTTACCGGTTTTGTAATCTACAACATTTACCTGCTTGCCGTTAAACTCCAGCTTATCTAACTTGCCATTAATAGGAACATTTTGCACGGCTACATTCCGCACAGCTTTTTCTACAATTACAATTTTATTCCACCGGTTAATATGATACTCATAATAAGCCGGCAATATTTTTTCTCCGTAATCGATTTTTAATGTGAAAGCTTCTGGTGTAAAAGCTTCCCGGTTATTTTTCATGTACCAGTTAAAATCCTTTACCAAATCTTCCTTTGGAGGAAAAATATTTTGATTGTCCTTCATCTTTGTAAACAGTCTTTCTATAGACCAATGAATGGCGCTGCCAAAAGCCATGCTTTCATTTTTTGCCGCAGGTACTCTTATTAAATTCTGGTAATAGAAACGTAAAGGACAATTTAAATAATTATTGAGATGGGTAACACTTAACGTATATCGCTTTAATATCTGGTCAATATACTCTGCTTCTACTAATTCAATTTCTGGCCTTGCTTTTTCTGCAAATTGTATCAGCAGATATTCAGTCAGTAATGAATCTGGTACTTGTTTAGGAGTTATTGATAAGTTGCTTTCTTCCAGCAACTCTGTAATAAAAGTGCTTTTAATTTGTTCTTTATCTTTTTCATCTTTCGCAGGAAAGGAAACATGCAAATGCGTTTTAGTACGGGTAATAGCTACATAAAAAAGTCTTCTGCTTTCTTCTAGATCAGAAGCGTTTCTACTGGTGTTTACAAGGTTATCTGGTAATTTATAATTGCGATTGCCTCCTTTGTTATTATCGTCCCATATTTTTTGTGTACAGCCAATTACAAATACATGGGCAAATTCAGAGCCTTTAGCACCATGTGCTGTTACCATGTTTACACCTTCGTCATTTGCTGTTATTTTATACAATGAAATGGGAAGACGGTTCTTTTTCATCGTATTTATATCAGCCAACCAGTCGGATAATGTTAATTCTGGATTTCGTTTATTCTCTTCTTTTACCTGATTGAAAAAAGCATTCAGCACCTGCATTAGCCACGGTTTTTCAGAGCTTTGCATTACATAAGACAATACACCAGCTTTTTGGATCACCAATTCCAGTAACTGTTGAAGAGTGTTGTTAGCAGAAGCTTTTAACAACTCTTCCAATACATCACTAACTTCTTTTATAGAGTGACCATTTGGCTGACTGAACAAATCCGTTTTTGGTAATAAAGATTCTCCCATCAACCGCCGCAATGAATACGTATCTTCTTTGCTTATCCGGTTCTTTGCATTTACCGTCATACTAAGCTTTGCAATTTCCAATGGCGACAGTTTGAAAAAGTCGCTGTGCAACAGCATGAATAATAAATCATCAGCACTGTAAGCAATGTATTTCTCCTTTTCAATCCAATTAAGGATTAAGAGAATATTTTGAATAAACGGAAGTTGCAGTATATCAACCTTTCTTTTTGTATTAACGGGTATCTTCTTTCCTTCCAGCATGGTAGTGATAGTTGCCACCTGTGCATGATTACGGTAAATAATTGCAATCTCTTTTCCGCTGATACCTTGTTGTATTAAATATTCTATTTGCATTGCCACATCAATAGCTTCCTGTGCCGGGTTTGCATATTCAGTAATGATAGGCTCAATAGAAATACCCTGCAAATTTGTGTTCGCTGAAATCAAGGGCTTATCATTTTCAGGAAGTACTGTTCGCAAATTATTATTGCTGATTAAACGATGAGCAGCAGTTAATACATTTTGTGTAGAACGATAATTATTGATAAGATCTATCTTGGTAAGTTCCTCCGCATACTTATTTTCTACTTCAATAATATTTTCAACGTTAGCATCCTGAAAAGAAAAAATGCTCTGGTCGGCATCACCAACTACAAATAAATTAGGCACATCCCAATAACTAGTAAGATGTTGTAATAATAAATTCTGTGAGCGGCTGGTATCCTGAAACTCATCTACCAAAAAATACTGATAACGTTCCTGATAATCGAGCAGCAGGTTTTTGTTTTTATCAAACGCATCCAATACCCACAAAATCATATCATCAAAATTATAACGGCTTTCAGCAGCCATCATTTCATTATACCTTGGATACAGATTAGCTGCTGCCCGTAACATTTCCATTTTTTCCTTTTCATCAGCAATGGCAGCAGGTTTTGGGTCGCCTGCATTAAACTCTTTATATTTTCTTTTATAATAAAATCCTTCTTTGGTAGGTAGTTCGGCAAGGTATGCATCAATGCGTTCATTAAGATAAGAAGGCGACCATGCTTCCTTCTTCATTAAACTATATAATGATTTCAGTCTATCTTTTTCATAATACACTTCTCCCCGAAAACGTTTAAGTGGATTATCTTTCTCTATGCTATCAATTAATTTGTAAAAAAGAGCAATTTCTTCCAGATCGCCGATTGGCGCAAGGTTCAACTTGCCAAAATAGGTAAGGTTGTCCTGTATTACTTCATTGCAGAAAGAATGAAAAGTATGAATGCGAACGTTGTAAGCTGCGCTGCCGATAATTTTCAGCAACCGGTTTCTCATTTCAATAGCACCATTGTCTGTATATGTTAAGCAAAGAATGTTGTTGGGGTTAACATCTGTCTGTTGCAAAATACTGGCTATCCGTAAGGCAAGTATCTGTGTCTTGCCTGTACCAGGCCCCGCACTTACCATTACAGGACCTTCAATTGTTGTAACAGCTTGTTGTTGCTGGGCATTTAGTTTTTCAAATTCTTCTCTAAACTTTTTTTCTAACTTTTCTCTGTTAATTGACATTAGTTACCGAACTTTTCCTTTTATAAATCGTTATTCAAACGAATTTAAACCAATAATTTTCATGGCAGCACATTCTATTAAAACAGTACAGAAAATTCCAATCTCTCTTGATGAAGCATGGGCCTTCTTCTCAAATCCAGCCAATCTTCAAGCAATTACTCCTTCAAACATGGGATTTAGAGTCATCTCAAAGCATCATGGCGAAAAAATGTATGCCGGGCAAATTATTGAATACACCGTGAAGCCAGTGATGGGGATACCTATTTATTGGATGACAGAAATAACACAAGTAAAAGACAAGGAATATTTTATAGATGAACAGCGATTTGGCCCTTATAAATTATGGCACCATCAGCACCATTTTAAAGTAATTGAAGGCGGGGTAGAAATGACAGATATTATTCATTATAAAAACCCGATGTGGTTTTTAGGAACCCTGGCAAATGAACTTTTTGTAAAAAAACAATTGCAGGGAATATTTGATTTCCGTTTTAAAAAAGTGGAAGAGATGTTTGGTAAATGGAACTAATATTATTTAATGCCTGCTCTCTTCTTTAATTCTGCAATGGGCATTACCATCATTCTTCCAACAGGTTTATTATTACGGTAAGTAATTACTTTCAAAAAGGAAGCATCTTTTGGCACGGTTAAGGGTGAAGTGTACTCCGGATAAAAGTTATCAGGAAATGAATTGTCAAAACTATAATGAATCGCCAGTCCATCTATTTCTGTACTCAACTTTACAATAATTGTTGCTGTATCTTTTTTACTTACTTCAAATATAGGATCATACATTGCAGGCGAATATTTTACGCCGGCAGCTTCTAATCTGTCAAAATGACTTTCAACCCTTGATGTAAAATTACTCCAGTTTCTTTTTTCCCCGCCTGACGGACGGGCAGGTTTTGGACTCCACAGTACTTCGGCAATGGCAAAAGCTCTCGGCCAGATCATATATTGTAAATGGCGGGTATTGTATACCTGCTCAGTCCAGAGATTCGCCTGTCCTCCTTTTATTAATTTTTCATCAATCCCTTCTGGAACAGGATCAAATTGATAAGCTTTTTTTAGCCTCAATGATGCATATACAGGCGGTTCAATTACTCCATCACCCTGCATATAATCCAGATAAGCAAAATCAGCAGGGCTCATCACCACTTCATGCCCTTGCTTAGCAGCCTCTACTCCGCCTTTCATTCCCCGCCAACTCATAACAGCTGCATTGGGTGCTATGCCTCCCTGTAAAATTTCATCCCAACCAATCATTTTCTTCCCTTTTGAATTAATGATCTTTTCTACTCGTTTTACAAAATAGCTTTGCACTTCGTCAAGATCTTTTAGTTTCTCTTTTTGCATCAATGCTTTAACCTGTTCACTTTTTTCCCAAAAGTTTCTTGCCGTTTCATCTCCGCCCATATGTATATAACCAAATGGGAAAAGCTCCGCTACTTCTGTAAATACTTTATCTAAGAATTCGTATGCTTTTTCATTTGCAGGGCAAATAGTATTATCAAGAGTGCCATAAAAGTGTTGACCACCACCAGGCCAGATCATAAAACGATCACCGGGGCTTACATAATATTCTCCCGGTGTGCAGGATAACTCCGGGTATGCAGCAAGAGCTGCAAGACTATGTCCCGGCACATCAATTTCCGGAAGGATGTTTACAAAACGATCGGCTGCATACTTCACTAATTCTTTAATATCATCATGTGTATAGAAACCTCCATAAGTAGTTGGTTCGCCTGGTTTAGGTTTTGAAAGCGTACCAAAATTGCCTGTTCTTTCTACTCGCCATGCACCCACTTCGGTAAGCTTCGGAAGACTTTTTATTTGTAACCTCCAACCTTGATCGTCTGTCAGATGTAAATGCAACAAGTTGAATTTATACTTTACCATCTGGTCTATAAAATCTTTAACTTCTGCTACTGTAAAAAAGTGCCGGGATACATCGAGCATCAACCCCCTCCAGCCAAATCGGGGATGATCTTCAATTGTAACAAAAGGTATGTTCCATCCATCAAATGGTTTTACAGCCGTTTTACTTTCAATTTGTTTGGGAAGCAATTGTAAGAGTGTTTGTACACCATAAAAAACTCCTGCCGCTTCATTAGCGGTAATAGTAATACCATTAGTGGCAACTTTTAACCGGTATCCTTCTTTTGGAATTGATTCGTCGTCTGATAATGCCAAAATAATATCGCTTTTGACGGTGGAACTCATATGAATAACCGTTGTCCCATATCCTGTAACAAACGACATATGGTGTGCAAACTGCTGTCCGATTCTTTCGATGTCCGGATTGCCGATAGCGGAGATGACAGGATTATTTGACAAAGTATAGATTCCGTTTTCACGGATTTCAGACACCGGCTGAGGAATTAATTGAGATGGTTGAGAAAAACTATCAGCCGAAATAAATACGACACATACGGCAAACAATATTTTTTTCATACAAAGGATTGAACCTGCAAGTTAACCCTTAGAATTTTTCAAAAAAAGTTGACAAACTATTTTATCAGCTTTTAAAAAAATAAATTAATAAGAAAAGAAAATGGAAATGCATATTGAAAGTTGAGCTAAAAAATAATTATCAATTTCATAAAAAACCCCCGAAACAATTCCGGGGGTTTAGTGCTATTTCTAATGAAATCTTATTGACCCATTCCACCTTGACCACCTTCTGCCCTTTTCTTTTCTTCTTCCAGAGCAGACTTTCTTTGTCTTGCAGCTTTTACCTGACTGTTACCAAATCTGTAACTAAAGTTTAGTTTGAATTGTGGCATTTCTCCCTGACCGCTAAAATTACTTTTTACACCAGCAAAATCTGAATCGCCACTCCATTTCATTGTCTGGAATATATCGCTAACTGCAACTTTTACATTTGCCTTTCCACCAAATAATACTTTCTGCAATCCCAAATCCACACTTCCCATTGATTTGGTTCGGAAAAATCCTTGCCATACAGATGGAGAAAGGTATAGGCCAGTTAATTCTCCTGTCCAGCCTTTTCCAAGACTAAAGCTGTTCTGCATAAAATAAGTAACAGAAAATACTTGTTGATTCACTTTTCTATCTCCGCCACCGAAATCTGCTTTGTAATGTGAGTAGTTTGAATTTAATGATGCAAAGAAACTATACCACTTGTACTGGAAAGGATAACTGATACTTAATGCCACAACATTTTGTGTAGCCAGATTCCTCTTTGTTAAAAACCCTTTTGTCTTGTCAATTGTATCCGGTATCTGTGCAAAAATGTCGTTTACATGGCTAAAAGTTAGTTTAGTTGTCAATCGATACTTATAGATATTGGTAATATCAATACTATTGGTGTATTGAGGTCTTAGATTAGTATTTCCTTTCTGGAAAGTGTACTCATTTATTTTAAATTCAAAGGGGTTTAAATCCTGATACGCTGGACGATCGATTCGACGACTATAAGAAATCGTCCATTGTTTCATCGGATTTTTATTGAACGTTATTGCTGCACTCGGAAACAGATCTGTATAATTTCTTTTGAATGTAGAATCAAAAGGAATAAGTGTATTACCCACCTGAGCATATCCTGTAGAATTGCCTTTTATGTTTGTATTTTCTGCTCTTACACCTAACTGAAACATTATTCCTTGTTTCAATTGCTTATTATAATTAACGTACAAAGCATTTATGTTTTCATCATACTCAAAACGATTACTTTTTAAGGTATCCAGTACTTTACTATTCGTATACACATTAAATCGTTGAAAATCGTTGTCTGTATTTACAAATCCAATCTTTCCACCAAAACCTAATCTTCCACCTTTAAAGTTTTGTTCATAATCTGTTTTTAATGAATAAAGCTTTATATCAGTGGGTGCAATCATATTATAAACAGCCCTGCTAGTTTCTGTAGTGCCGTCGGGTTGTAAATAAAAATTTGGCTGAAACTGGTTTGATCTGATTTTAAATGTGCCATAATCCGCATCAATATTTAGTTCCGAACCACCTGTAACAGCATACCTGTAATTCAGGTTACCATTAAAATTATTCATAGTCCGGTCGTTTTTATTTGTGGCATCCAATATTCTGCTTAATGCACCAGTAGGTTTATAGAAAAAATACATTGGTCCTGATGTATTAACATCTATATCAGCAATAGTTCCATTTACCATAGCACCGATAGTACTTTTCTTACCAAGAAAATAATCAACTCCAGCTTTATAGCTATGACTTTTAACAAGGACGTCAATCTTGTTGCTTTGCTCAAACAATGTATCAAACTGATCTCTTGTTGAATTCATCGTCATTAGCGAACGGGAATCATTATAGTTATAAGTTCCATACACATTCACACTTTTATTACGATGATTAAGATTAATGCCTCCATTGTATTTTGGATAGGTTCCCTGCACATAACTGAGATTCGCAGAACCATTCGTTCCAAACGTTTTGTTCTTTTTTAATTTGATATTAATGATACCTGCATTACCAGCTGCTTCATATTTTGCTGAAGGATTTGTAATAATTTCAATAGCTTCTATTTGAGAAGACTGAGTGCTTTTTAAAAAATTTGCCAGATCTGCGCCAGCTAAAGGCGATGGCTTTCCATCAATATAAACCTGCACACCATTTTTACCTGCCAAACTTAGGTTATCATCTTTATCCACCATTACTCCCGGACTTTTGCGAAGAAGCTCCAATGCATCGTTACCTACGGCATTAATTGTACCTTCCACATTTAAAATCATTTTATCTGCCCTTACTTCAATTATTGGTTTTTTTGAAGTAACCACAACACCTGCTAGGTCGCCGGATGGTTTTGAAATTGTAATGGCCGGCATTGTTACAGTTGATCCGGTAAAATCAAATGCCTCAGAATAGGTTTGCGCATATCCTACATATGAGATGTTTACTAAATACCTGCCCGTTTGAATTGTATTAAACGAATAAACGCCGTTATCGCCGGTTGCTACCAACTTCACAACTGAGGAATCCTTGGCTTTTAATAACGAAACGGTGGCTTTTTCAAGCCCTTTTCCTTTCTCATCTTTCACTGTTCCGGTTATTTGCTGAGCTTTTATAGAAGATGCCATCAACAATAAACTGGTAAAAATTGTAACTAACTTTCTCATTTTCAATTCACTTTTTGATTTAGAACTGCAAATGTACAGCTGTGTCATGCAATTGTAAAAGTGATTACCGACAAATGGCGCAAAACATACCCTGAACGGCATGAAAATTCCGGCAAATTGAAAAATTTGTCTTTTTGAACCGCCAAAACAAGCATTTTGCTTCATTTTGATTATCATGTATTTCCCTTAGGTTTGCATCAAATAATATCAAATATGAATTTTCCTGCTAATCTCCGTTACACAAAAGACCATGAATGGGTAAGCCTTGAAGGCGACATTGCTACAATCGGTATTACTGAATTTGCTCAAGGAGAACTGGGTGATATTGTATATGTAGAGGTAGATACAATTGGTAAACCGTTAGAGGCAGGCGATGTTTTTGGAACTGTAGAAGCTGTGAAAACAGTTTCTGATCTTTTTTTACCTGTTAGTGGTTCTGTTACAGAATTAAATCCGGCACTTGCTGGTGCTCCCGAATTGGTTAATACCGATCCATATGGTGAAGGTTGGATGGTGAAAATGAAAGTGAGTAACACTTTAGATGTGGAAGCACTTCTGGATGCAGCGGCGTATGAAGCCGTTGTTGCTTAAATCTCAAGTATATTATTCCCCGTATATAAACAAGGATGCAATAATTGTGTTACTCATTGTATCTTAACCAACTATTTTGAATATTAAAACTACATACAGCGAACAAGAGCTGGTGGCTTTATTGCAGGAACGCAACGAAAAAGCCTTCGGTTATTTGTATGACAATTACTCTGGAGCCGTATTTGGTATTATCAATTCTATTGTAACAGATAAGGATATTGCTAATGATGTGTTACAAAATGTTTTTGTAAATATTTGGAAGAAGATAGAATCATACGACGCATCAAAAGGAAGGCTATTTACTTGGATGCTGAACATTGCAAGGAATGCATCGATAGATGAAATAAGATCAAAAGGGTTTCGGCAATCACAACAAAACCAATCGTTAAATGATAACGTAGATTTTCCCGGAGCATCGATAGGGCCAGTAACTGAAGATGTAGGATTAAAGAAGGTGTTGGCAAATTTGAAAAGTGAATGGAGGGTGTTGGTGGATATGTCGTATTTCCAGGGATTTACACATGAGGAGATTTCGAAAATTCTGAATATACCTTTGGGTACAGTAAAAACAAGAATAAGAAGTGCTTTGTCGCAATTAAGAACAATGATACAACCATAAAGTGAACATAGAGGAATACATATCAAGCGGAATTGTCGAGAGTTATGTTCTCGGACTTGCTTCACAAGAAGAAAGAAGTGAGTTTGAAAATATGTGCAATCAATATCCCATAGTTTTAGAAGCGAGAAATGCTTTTGAAATAGCACTGGAAAATCAGGCTATGCAGAATGCTATTACTCCATCTGCTGATGTAAAGAGTAAAATCTTCAATACAATTAGTTCTTCTGCAAAAGTTGTTTCAATTGTTGAAGCTCCTGTGAAAAAAATCAATTGGTTTAAATATGCTGCCGCTGCCAGTGTCATCTTATTGGCAGGAAGCCTTTATTTCAATTTTAGTTTAACTGAAAAAAATAAAAAACTGTCTGGCGATTATACCAATTCTCTCACTGAGTTGAATACCATTAAAAAAGACATTCAAGTTCTTACTAATAAGTCAGAAATTAAAATGGCTTCCTTAAAAGGAACTGACGTATCTCCACAATCTTACACAACAGTATATTGGGATTCCACTTCGCATGATGTTTATCTGCTGATCAACAACCTGCCTAAACCTCCTTCGGAGAAACAATATCAGCTTTGGGCATTTCTTGATGGGAAACCAATTGATATAGGTTTTATCAGCAATGATTATTTCATTAAGCAAAACTCGTTATTAGTTAAAGCTAAGAGTGTCCAAAAAGTACAGGCCTTCGCAATATCATTGGAAAAAATAGGCCGTGAAGACGTTTCTGTTCCTGCTGGTGAAGTATATGTGTACGGAGGTTTATAGTCGTTTCCCTTTAACTTTTCAATCTATAATTTATTTTTTGCCGTAACTATAAGGGCATACCGCTTCTATAGTAGTTTTGGTTCTATAGTTGGTTAATTTAAAGGGGCCTCTTTTTAGAGGCTCCTTTTTTATTAATTGACTCAGTAGTTTTAATATTGCTAAAAGATTTTCTTGAGAAAAAAAATACTTCCCCTATTTCCTGCAATTGTATGGTTAATAATTTCAACGGTGTTACTTACACTGCCAGGTTCTTCATTTCCAAAAGAAGATTGGCTAAGCAAAATATGTTTTGACAAATGGGTGCATATTGGCATGTTTGCAATAATGGTCTTTTTGTGTTGTTGGGCAGTTATGAAGATGGGAAAGAGTAATCTAAAAAAACTTTTCCTCATTGTAACAATACTTTCACTTGCTTATGGAATAGGGATGGAATTCGTTCAAAAATATTTTATATCAAACCGGTCTTTTGATGGAGTCGATATTGTTGCCGATGCAGTAGGTTGTACAATAGGTTTTTTATATAGTTGGAGAAGGTATATAAAAAAATTGACCCCTGTAGAAACAGGGGTCGCAACCAAAACTAACTGCTTATGAGAAAATTGACTGTCTTTATAATAAGTTTAAATAAATCGTTGTTGTAATAGTATAACGCAAAGTTATCGCTGATAGTATAATATTTGTTGTTAATGAAAGTCTAAAAAGAACTTATTTAGTAATTCCACTTAACATCTATTAGTAAAACTTCTTGCACCGTTTAATAACTCCATAATGCTGAATAATACTGCATTATACATACAATACTGAATATTATCCTTTTCAAAATTTTACTATGCTATCAAACAAAGAACTTATAATTATTAGACGCCTTTTCGTTTATATACTTTCGAATTTCGTGCCAAAAAAAATCTATCATAGCAATTGATAATGAAAAATATACATAAGACACTTTAAATCAATACTGATTACTTCATAAAGCCTTTAATCAGATCCATTAGTCCGCCGCCGGAATTTGCTTGTTCTCCTTGATTTTTTTGTGCTCCCTGTGTAACCTGACTTATAATGTCGCCAATATTAAATCCGCCACCACCAGTTCCACCAGAATTACCACCACCAGTAAATTGGTTAAGAAGTCCTTGAAAATCAAATCCATTGGACTGGCTTTCCTTTGTTGCCACATTTCCTCCTGTAAGTGAGCTAATTAAATCATTAAAATCAAACGCATCATTTTCCGAGGCATTGCTTGTAGTATTAGTAATAAGCTTGTTTAATACATTAGGTATCAAACTACCAGAAACATTACTGGCAGAAGAGGGTGCCATTTTATACTTACTTACCAATTTATTGGTAAAGTAGCCGATCATCATCGTAACAATTGGGTTTTTTAATAACCCTGCAATTCCACCACCCGAACTGCCGTTTCCTGAATTACCGCCGCCTTTAAAAAGATCGAGAATACTTTCGAATCCACCCCCGGCCATCATGTTTTGAAACCCGCTGCCAATTGTTTTCGTTGCATCAGCAATTACTTCTTCGTTTTGTTCATTAGGAATTTCTGGGTTTTCAATTACCGTATCCTGTCCAAATTGCTTTACCAAATTAAATAGTTGATCTAACATAAAAAATTGTTTTGTAACAAACCTGATTTAAGGTTTGAATTTGAAAAAATAGAAATATGCTTGAAGTTAGTTTTTCAGCTCTAAATTGAAAGATATTTTTCGACAAAAGGCAGAATATAGCTGATGAAATTTTACTGCCCCTGTTTTGTTAGTTTTTCTGAGTTTTCTGCAAATTGTAAAGCGTCAATTAATTCATTAATTTCTCCATTAAGAACGGCATCGAGATTGTAAAGTGTAAGCCCGATGCGATGGTCTGTAACTCGGCCTTGCGGAAAGTTGTAGGTTCTTATTTTAGCACTTCTATCACCTGTGCTTACCAGGCTTTTTCGATGACGGGAAATTTCTTCCTCATGTTTTCTCACTTTTTCCTCAAATAGTTTGGTACGAAGCATTCCCATTGCTTTTTCCCGATTGCCAAGCTGAGATCTTTCCGTTTGGCAAACTACAACTACACCGGTTGGTATATGCGTCAACAAAACTTTTGATTCCACTTTGTTTACATTCTGACCACCAGCACCGCCACTTCGGGCAGTTTCCATTTTTACATCGGCAGGATTCAATTCAAAATCCACTTCTTCTGCCTCTGGCATTACAGCAACAGTAGCTGCGGAAGTATGTACTCTTCCTTGCGTTTCCGTATTTGGTACTCTTTGCACACGGTGAACACCACTTTCAAATTTTAAGATACCATACACATCATCACCTGTTACTTCTAATTGTACTTCTTTATAGCCACCAGCCGATCCTTCGTTCTCGCTAAGTATTGCAGTTTTCCAACCACGACGTTCACAATATCTGGTGTACATTCTTAATAGGTCTCCTGCAAAAAGACTGGCCTCATCTCCACCAGTTCCAGCTCTTATTTCAAGAATTGCATTTTTATCATCCTGCGGGTCTTTTGGAATCAATAATTGACGGATATAAGCCTCTTTCTCTGTCTTTTTTTCTTCCAACGCAGGGGCTTCCATTTTTGCCAATTCTCTCATCTCTTCGTCATCACCATTCAAAGCTTCTGCATAAAAATCTATATCGTCGAGAATCTTTTTATAATCATTATAAGCAATTACCACTTTTTCAAGTCCACGGTATTCCTTACTCGTTTCAGCATATTTCTTATTGTTGCCAACAATTTCTGGATTGGTCAACGCCACACCTAACTGTTCAAATCTTGCTTTTATCGCTTCTAACCTGTCTAACATACATTAAGAAATTCCAAATTAAAAATCACAAATTCCATTAAGGCTGCAAAATTAATGATTTGGTCTCGCTATTGGCGGGATGAAATTTGTAATTTGCCCACATGGCTTATTTAAAATTCAAAGCAGATAAAATATTTAATGGAACTCATTTTTTAGAAGATGATACGGTTCTCATAACTGATGAATCAGGAATAATTCAGAAAACTCTACCTGCAAATGAAGCTGGGGATGATATTCAACAGTTAAGTGGCATTGTCACTCCCGGTTTCGTTAATTGTCATTGTCATTTAGAACTAAGCCATCTTAAAAATGTAATTCCACCGCATACAGGATTAATTGACTTTCTCTGTTCCGTTGTCACAAAAAGAGATTTCCCCACAGAAGTAATCAAGGAAGAAATCATTAAGGCCGAGAATGAAATGTATAAGAATGGAACCATTGCTGTTGGCGATATTGGGAACACAGCTGACACTTTAGATGTAAAAAAGAATAGTAAAATCTGGTGGCAAAATTTTGTGGAAGTATTAAGTTTAACTGATGAAAAAGCAGAAGATAATTTCAATCATTATAAAAACGTAGCGGACACTCTGGAAAAAGAACTACTAACTTCAAACATCAAACCTGCCTATCCGGCAGGCAGGCATCGAACTTCTCTCGTCCCTCATGCACCTTATACCATCAGCCCAAAAACATTTTCCTTAATTAACAAAGCCTCAAAAGACAAAATAATTTCCATTCATAATCAGGAGCATCCGGCAGAAGATGAATTATATAAAACAGGCGGCGGCGAATACTTACGTTTCTTTAAAATTTTTGGAATAGATAAATCACCTTTCCCGATAACGGGCAAAAGCAGTATCCGTTCCGTGTTGCCATGCTTTACAAATGGCCAAACGATTTTCCTCGTACATAATACTTTTATGTCTGAAGAAGATATTATTTGGGCCAATGAATATGCAGCAGCCAATGGATTGAAACTAGTTTATTGCATTTGTATCAATGCCAATCTTTATATAGAAAACAAAGTACCGCCAATTGATCTTTTTATAAAACACAATTGCCACATTGTTTTAGGAACTGATAGTTATAGCAGTAACTGGCAGCTTAGTATTGTTAAAGAAATAGAAGCTGTACAAAAACATTTTCCGCATATACCTATTGAAACCATTTTGCAATGGGCTACAAGTAATGGAGCAAAGGCATTAAGAATTGAATCGCAGTTTGGGAGTTTTCAAAAAGGGAAGAAGCCCGGAATCATTTTATTGCAAAAAGATTTTTCTGCTTCTACGAGATTAGCCTAATATTTCTCTCAATACCGGCAAACTCTTCATCACTCCAAAATCATTTATATGCAAACGATAATATGTTTCATATGCCAATAGAAGATTCCTTCGAAAATCATGATTGAGTTTTATATCTTCCAATTCTTCTGTTTGCATCACTTTTAAAAAATGGGAGGTAACCTCAGCTTGTTTCATTTCTAAAAAATGTGGATGATGTGGTTGTTCATTTACAAAACCACCTTCCTGCAAATCGAGAAATTGTTTTGTGCTGCTGTAATTATCATCTATCCTGAATCCAAAAAAATGTGTAAGGTGCAAAGCAAAAAATAAAGGAATATTTGCCATTACAGTGCCAACACTTTCATCCAATTCTAAAAACACATCTTCCGTAAAATGAAAAAGCTCACTGTTTTCCTCTGGCTGCTTCAGGCATTTTGTCAATAGTTCAATCATGAACAATGCAACAGCATTTTTTGGTACATCTGATAAAATATACTTATATAAATGAGCCCATTTAAATTCTTTGATACGATTCAGATGTTTTAATTCGTTGTGATAAACAACCATCTCCAGCATAGCTGCCGGTTGAAAATAGCCAGCTTTGCCTGAGCTTTTTTTTGTGGAAGTTCTTACACCATTTACCAAATAAGATTGCACACCGAATAATTCAGTAAATAGGGTAACAATAATACTTGTTTCGCCATACTTTACAGTTCGCAGTACAATTCCTTTTGTTTTATGTAATTTATCTGGCATTTAAATAAAAGCACAAAGTAATTGATTTGCATCCGCTGTTGTTCTGTTGCAGCATTTAATTTATTTATATAGTTTTAAAACTTGTTTTTTACCTTTCTTTGCGGTTATAACTTACTTTCTTCCGCTTATGTGGCTACGACTTGGGCAATTTATTCTGAAATATCGTATTCCGTTATTAGTTCTACTTATCGGTTCCACTGTTTTTATGGGCATGCATGCCAGCAGAGTACAATTAAGTTATGATTTTGCAAGAGCAATACCCATTGACAACCCTAAGTATAAAGCCTATCAGGAATTCAGAAATAAATTTGGCGAAGATGGCAATCTGATGGTTATTGGAATACAAACCGATCAATTATTTGAAGAAAAAACTTTCAACGCTTACGCAGATCTCCAACGCAGTTTAAAAAAAGCAAATGGTGTTGATGATATCATCAGTATACCATCAGCGATAAACCTTGTAAAGATTCCTGAAACTGAAAAATTAAAAGCTGATACAATTTTCCCCGACAGAAAGCTTTCACAAACTGAACTTGATTCTGCCTCCGCCCTTTTTCTAAGCCTTCCTTTTTATAAAGATTTATTATACAATCCGACCACCAATGCATGGTTAATGGGTGTACGTATCAACAAAGAGGTACTGTCTTCAAAAAAAAGAATTCCAATTATTAATAACATTGTTACATTGGTTGATAAGTTTGGAATAGAAAATAACATTACTGTTTATAAAAGCGGCTTACCACATATTCGTACAGAGTTGTCTGTTCGCATAACTAACGAAATGCGGTTTTTCATTTTAGCATCTTTACTACTTTCAGCTATAATATTACTAGCATTTTTCAGATCATTCAGTGCAATGTTATTATCGCTTACCGTTGTGGCAATTGGAGTTATCTGGAGTTTCGCTACCATTGAAATGATGGGTTTCAAAATCAGTGTGCTGAATGCATTAATTCCTCCGTTGATTGTAGTAATTGGAATCCCCAATTGTATTTACTTCCTGAATAAATTCCACACTACTTACAACGAAACAGGCGACAAGAAAAAATCGTTGGTGAAGATGATTGAAAAAATGGGCGTCGTTACACTCTTTTGTAACCTTGCTGCTGCAATAGGCTTCGCTGTGTTTGCATTAACACAAAGCCAGATATTAAAAGAGTTTGGAATCGTTGCAGGCATCAATATTTTTGCGTTGTTTATCATTTCACTGATTTTTATTCCAGCAATGCTCAGCTTTTTACCTTCACCAAAAAGCCGTCATACCCGTTACCTTCAAAATGCAAGATTGCTACGATGGCTCGATAGATTGGAACGCTGGTCATTAAACCATCGTAAACTTATTTATGGAATTACCATTGGCGTCGTTGCAGTTTCAATCGCAGGGATTGTTCAACTAAAACCACTTGGCTATATTGTAGATGATCTCCCTAAATCAGATAAACTTTACACCGATCTTAAATTTTTTGAAACCAATTTTAAAGGAGTTATGCCACTTGAAATTGTTGTGGACACAAAGGAAAAAAGAGGTGTTTCCCGCAATTTCAACAACCTTGTAAAAATTGATTCACTTTCCCAATATATTGCTACAATTCCTGACATAGCCCGGCCGTTGAGTATTACAGACGGATTAAAGTTTGCCAAACAAGCTTTCTTTGATGGTGACAGCAACAGCTATTCAATGCCTTCGGAGTTTGACCTGCCTGCTTTATCTCAATATTTGAACTTCAGGGGCGAACCAGGTGAAATAAAAAATTCCTTTGCAAAGCTTGTCAATACTTTTATGGACAGTACCAAGCAGCAGGCCCGCATAAGTGTAAGTATGAAAGATGTAGGCAGCAACAGGTTGCCGAAAATTTTGGATAGCATTTCGGCAAGGGCAAACCAGTTATTTCCTAAAGGAAAATATGATGTGCAGCTTACAGGTACAAGTGTTACCTTTTTGGAAGGCAGCACCTATATTATCAATGGCTTAAAGGATAGCATTTTCTGGGCTTTTATCCTCATTGCTTTTTGTATGCTTTATTTATTCAAATCTGCCCGTATATTGCTGATTTCTCTCATTCCAAACGTCATTCCCTTATTAATAACCGCAGGGTTAATGGGTTGGTTGCAGATTCCTTTAAAACCGTCTACTGTATTGGTTTTCAGCGTAGCATTAGGAATAGCGATTGATATTACCATTCGTTTCCTTGTAAATTATAAACAAGAGTTGCCACTTAATAACTATGATATTAGAAAAACCGTTATCGGAACAATTCATCATACTGGAATCAGTATTATTTACACCTCTTTGGTACTCATTACCGGGTTTATCATCTTCTGCTTCAGTGGCTTTGATGGCACAAAAGCCCTTGGATGGCTAACATCCCTTACCCTAATAACTGCCACTTTTACCAACCTTGTATTACTGCCGGCAATTCTAATTTCCTTTGGTCGGAACAAAAAATAAATCCGTTTAAACGGATATTTTGCCATTTAAAAACAAATATGAGCAGCTAAATCAAAAAAGACATTGTCTTTATTTTTTGGAGATATGACTGGCGGGAGATAAATTCGCTATCGCAATAAATATAAGGCTTAATAATATACGTTTTTTTGACATTCGTATTTCGGAAGTAACTCGAATTCCATACTATTTGGAGTTCGTTTTTTTATTACACACTAAAACTAAACGCAAATGAGAAAACTGTTTCTACTCCTGATGGGGGTTATGCTTTTTGCAGGACATGCAATGGCACAACGAACCGTCTCTGGCACCGTTACTGATGAAAACGGTAAACCTTTACCAAATGTATCTGTAGTTGTAAGAGGAACAACTACTGGTACAATTACAAATGAAGATGGTAAATATTCCTTGGCTTTACCAGCAAATGCGAAAGCTCTCGTCTTTTCATCTATTAACAAAAGTCCGATAGAAAGGCAAATCGGAATCGCATCATTAATTGATGCGTCATTAAAAGATGAGGACAAGTCGCTTCAGGAGGTAGTTGTAACTGGTTACGGAACTCAAAAGAAAAAGGACTTAACTGGAAATATCGCTTCTGTAAAAGGGGCTGCAATTGCCAACACTCCTATTCAAAGTTTTGAGCAAGCCCTAGCAGGAAGAGCTACAGGTGTACAAATAACTGTTCCAAGTGGTGTACTAAACGCCCCACCTGTGTTTAGAATCAGGGGTACCAATTCAATTTCTTTAAGCTCTCAGCCATTAATAATTGTTGATGGCGTACCCGTTGCAAGTGGCGACTTTAGTGCTACTTCTGCTGCAGGTAATGCTTTAGCAAGTATTAACCCAAACGACATAGAAACTATTGACATTGCCAAAGATGCTGCTGCTACTGCGATATACGGTAGCCGGGCTGCTAATGGTGTGGTTTTTATTACCACTAAAAGAGGAAAGTCTGGAAAAGCAAGAGTTAGTTATAATGGTTCTGTAAGTTGGACAAGTGTTTATGGTGTTCCAGAAGTTTTGAATGCACAACAATACACCGATTTCAAAAATATGGCAGCCGCAAATAATCCTAACGTAAACTCAACCAATCCAGCTGGAACAGGTTATACGAAATTTGCCACTGCAACTGATGCCAATGGCAATCTAATTGATACCAGGTGGGCAGACATAGTTTACAGACAAGGCTTATCACATGATCACAATTTGAATGTATCTGGTGGAAATGATAATACTTCATATTATTTCTCTGTTGGCTATTCTGACCAAGAAGGTATTCAGAAAAAAAATGATTTTACTCGTAAGAATATCTTATTCAATGTAGATAGCAGAATAAATAAAGTACTTACTATCGGTGGTAAGATTTCTTATTCCAATGAACTGAATCTTCAATCACTTGGATCTGGATCACTTTCAGGCGAAGCATTTTCTACTAATGGTGCTGGTCGTACTGTTTTCAATACTGCCCCAAATGTTGGCCCGTATAAGAATGACGGAACTTACAATGTAGAAAACGGAACTAGCTTCAACTCAAATACAATCGGGCGGATGAATAACTCGGTTACAGTTGGTTTCTATAACCCAGTCCCTCAATTAGATTTAAATCGCTCAAATAGCGAAAGCAATCACATACAGTCATTTACTTATCTGCAATTAAAGCCAATATCATGGCTAACGTTAAAATCGCTATATGCAATAGATTATTTATTTGTTGATAACGAGGTTTTCCAAACTCCTGTACATGGTGATGGAGCTACTCTTAATGGAAATGCTTCAAGTACTCTTGGTAAAAACAAGAGATGGACTTGGGCTAACACAGCACAGTTTGATTATATTTTCAATTCTGCACATACAGTTAGTGCATTAGTGGGAAATGAACAGGATAGAAGAACAGGTCTTGGGTTTGGCTTAAACAGACAAAATCTATCAGATCCAGCATTTAATGTATTACAGGCAGGGTTTGTTACTCCTAATACTGCAGGATTAGGTTTTGGTGAAAACTATCTTTTATCATCTTTTGGTCGTATTAATTATGACTTTAAGAAAAAATATTACTTCTCCGGCAATGTAAGAAACGACCAGTATTCAGCTTTTGCTGATAAAGCTTCAACTTTCTGGGGAGCATCTGCAGGATGGGAGATTGCAAAAGAATCATTCTGGGAGAACTCTGGATTGGGTAATGTTATTAACCAATTCAAACTGAGAGGTAGCTATGGAAAAGTTGGTAATACAGCAGGTATTGGTGATTATGGCATTTATTCTACCTATGGATCTGGTTTATATGGTGGCCTTCCTACTCTTTTATTCAACTTTGCAGGTAATCCTAATTTACAATGGGAAACTAGTTCAAAGATTGATGTAGGAGTAAATTTAGGTTTGTTCGAGGATCGTTTAAGAATTGAAGCAACAAGATATTATAATGATATCAAAGACCTTATCTTGAATGTACCTCAATCTCCATCTGCTGGTGTTCCTAATAATATTCCTTCTAATGTCGGCTCTATGTATAATAAGGGTTGGGAATTCTCAATAGCTGGAACACCTATTCAATCGAAGGATTTCAGTTGGAATTCTACACTTAATATTACTACTAATAAAAACGAAGTCACTGCTCTTGCTCCTGGCTTAACGGAAATACTTACTGCAACATCACTTGAAACAGTAAGCCGTAGTGCTATTGGTTTTCCGCTTGGATCTTTATTCTTAGTAAGAAATGGCGGTGTTGACCCAGCCACAGGTAGAAGAATTGTATTAAATAAAGCTGGTCAGCCCGTACTTTATCAATTTGTTGTGCCTGCTGGACAGTTCCAGTGGACAAACCCTGATGGAACACAATACAAGGAGAACGGTGTTGCAGTAGGAATTACACAGGCGAAAGACGGTGTAATGTTTGGTAATACAAATCCAAAAATTTATGGAGGTTTTGATAACACATTCCGCTATAAAAACTTTGATTTAAATGTTTTACTTACCTACCAATTTGGTTATTTTATATATTACGGATCAAACGCAGGATTGCATGATATGCGTTTCTGGAATAACCATGTGGATGTGTTGACGGCATGGAGTAAGCCTGGTGATGTTTCTACTGTTCCAAGACCAGTTTATGGCGATAACGTTTCTAATGGCTCTGGTTTACCAATGTCATACAATGCCTTTAAAGGTGATTTTGTAAAACTTAAAAACGTAACCCTATCTTATACTTTTGCCCAATCCCTTTTAAACAAAGCAAAAATCAGCTCAGCTAGGCTTTTTGTTAGCGGCCAGAATTTAGCCATTTTCACAAAATACCCTGGTCCTGATCCTGAAGTTTCTTCTAATGGTACTTCAAATACAGCTCAAGGCGTTGACAGAAACACCATTGCTAACGGACGTACCATTCTTTTTGGATTAAACATCGGTTTTTAAGAACCACAAATTTTAAAAAATGAAAAAACAAATAAAATATATTATCTGTTTAGGTTTGGGAGTGGGGATGATTTCTTCTTCTTGTAATAAAGAATTATTATCTCCAGTGCCACAAACATCTGTTTCTGACGCTACGTCATTCGATACACCTGCCCGTGTAGCTAACCAGGTAAATTCAATGTATCAAGCATTTAAAAGCGGTAATTTTTATGGCGGTAGAGCACAAATTGCCGGTGATATTATTGGTGAAGAATTTCTTAATGAAACCACCAACTTGGTTACTGGAGCCGATGTCTGGAACCTAAATCCAACAGGCACATCCACAAATTTTGTAAAAAACATGTGGGCTCAGGCTTATTATGCAATCAATATTTGCAATCTTTTTATTGATGGAATGGCTGCTAAAGGTAGTAGCGTTGTTGGAGCTACTCTTGCAAACAATTACAATGGAGAAGCTAGACTTATAAGGGCCACTATTTATTTGAAACTATTACAGCATTATGCCCGTCCATATGCTGATGGTAATGGTAGTAAACCTGGATTGCCACTGCGATTGACAGGAATTAAAGAATCTGGTGCATCTGCTTTGGCAAGAAGTACAGTAGCTGAAGTTTATACACAAATTCTGAGTGATCTGAATTTTGCAGAAACGAATCTTCCATTAAATTACGCCTCAGCAATTTTAAATACGACGAGGGCACATCGCAATACAGCAATTGCTTTAAAAAGCCGTGTTTATTTGGCTATGCAGAACTATCCAGCAGCAATAACTGAAGCTACAAAAATAGTTCCTCAGGCAACAGCCCCTTTTAGTGCCACAACTGGTGTAGCACATGCATTACAAGCAAATGTTGTAAATGTATTCAGGGCTCCATATACTACAACAGAATCCATTCTTTCCATGCCTATGACTGCAACTGCTGGTGACAATCCTGGCACACAAAATCAGTTGGGTTTTTATTTTGCAAAATCTACTGGTAATGGAGAATTTTCTTTAAATCCATCCGGAATTATTGGCAATGCTGGTTGGTTGGTTACAGATGCAAGAAGAGGTTTTAATGCAGTAGTTTCTGCAAAGCCATATCTTAATCTGAAATACAATGGTGGAACTCCTTTCACTGATTATGCGCCAGTAATAAGATATGCTGAAGTAATGCTGACTCTTGCTGAGGCTTTAGCCAGAACCAATGCAGGAGTAAATGCAAAGGCATTAGCGTTGTTAAATGCTGTTCGTCAAAGATCAGATGCTTTAACAATTCTTGCGCCAGCAACACAAACAGATTTAATTAATGCGATCTTACTTGAAAGAAGAATTGAGCTTTTAGGTGAAGGCATGAGAAATTTTGATCTGATGCGTTTGCTTCAAACAATTCCAGCTAAAGGTACTGCGCCAGCTAAAGGTCCTGCAGATGCAGGATATATCTGGCCTATTTCAGCTGATGAAATGTCGCTAAATCCTTTGATGACAGATAACTAATATAAGGGATAATTAATATTGTTCTAAATAGAAAAGAGTCCGTGAATTCACGGACTCTTTTCTATTTATCTATTCAACGCATTTCGGAAACTCCAGTTTATCCCGGCATCCTCGAAATATATTTTTCAATTTGTTTTATCTGATCAACGATTTGTGAAGTAGTTGGCTTTAATGCTTTTGCTTTCCTGAAGAAATCCTTTGCCGCTCTAAATTCTCTTTTATTCATCATTAGGCTGCACATCTGTAAATAAGCTGCCGCCTCATTTTCTTTATCCGGTAATCCTTTTCTGATAGCACCACGGATATAACTTTCTGCTTGTTTTAAGTCATTTTTTTGCATAAAGATCATTCCCATCTGTAGCATACTTGCTCCTTCAGCTTCTTTCATCGGCATACCCAAGTCTAATCCTTTTTTCATCATCTTTTCTGCACCATCAAAGTCCTGCTTCATCATAGCAATATTTCCTTTCAATGTATAGAAAACTGACCGGATGGGCTTGTATAAAAGATTAGGAAATTTGATAGAGGCTAGTACTTTTTCTGCCCCATCCATGTCTCCATTTTCCATGTATTCCTGTATCAGGCGGAGAGGGCCGAAAAAAATATGCCCAGCTACTAATATCAGACCAACGAGATAGAGTGGAAAGGCTGGCCAGAAACTGGCTGAATAGTTAACATACACACCTGCTGCCAAAAGAGCAATACCAATCCAAAGCCTGTATTTAATCAATAAATTATAAAATTTCATTCTGCTGAAGTTTAAACCGGAGACTTTCCGGAGGAGTGCAAATATAACCGATGTCAGGAAAATGCTTTATTATTATCAATTTGTATAGAATATAGATATTTGCCGCAAAAAATTTAGGGGCAATAACCATTTGAAAAAGCAACGAAAGAATAGCAATTCACCTCTTTAACAAACCTCAAAATTCTGATATAAAGTTTTAAACCACCTTTTTATAACTTTACCTGACTTATTCATACTTATGAAACGAATTTTCCTCTTTTCCGCTTTTCTCGTTTTACTCTTTTCCTCAGCTGCACAAACTGATGTTGGCTACGAGATTAAAGTAACTTTTAAACCCTTCAAGAACCAGTATATCTATCTTGGTCACTACTTTGGAAAAACCTATCCGATTATTGATTCTGCCTTGCTGAACGAAAAAAGCGAGGCCATTTTTAAAGGAGATGGAAATTTGAATGGAGGTATTTACTTGATTGGCTATCCTAAAAAAACTGGTTTTTTTGAAGTGCTGGTAGATAAACAGCAACGTTTTTCCATTACTGCAGATACAGCAACTATTGGCTCATCAATAAAATTTGAGAACTCTTCAGATAATGTGCTCTTTAATCATTATCAACAATTCATGACTGGAAAAGGAAAGGAAATTAATAAATTGAAAGACTCGTATAAAACAAGTACTTCAAAAAAAGATTCGGCTGCTATAAGAGAAAAATTAATAAAACTGGATGAGGATATAGCTGCTTTTCGCAACGATATTATAAAGAACTATCCGGGCAATATTCTTACTGCACTATTAATGACAATGAAGGAACCTGCACTTACAGGCCGTTTAAAAAATCCTAAAACAAAAGAAGACTCACTTGCATCCTGGCAATATTATAAAGATCACTTCTGGGATGATGTAAGTTTTTATGACGGACGAATAGCTTACACCACTTTCTTTGAAGAGAAGCTTGACAAATATTTTAATCAGATTGTTGTTCCACATCCCGATTCAGTAATCAAAGAATTAGACTGGATGCTTGGTACAGCCAGCATCAATTCCGAGATGACAAGATTTCTATTGATAAAATTTGTAAACAGATACTTGAATCAAAAGTATATGTGGGAAGATGCTGTGTTTCTTTATCTCTTCGAAAAATATTTTGCACAGAAAGAGCATTCTTGGTTAACAGCCGCAGGTAAAAAAGTTATTACTGACAGAGCCTATAGTTTAATGGCAAACATAATGGGTACTCCTGCGTCAGATATTGAGTTGCCCGATTCTACCGGAGCAATGAAAAGCATGTTTGCCGAAAAAGGAAACTTCACCATGGTCATATTCTGGGATCCTACTTGTGGTCATTGCAAAGAAGTGTTGCCCCAAATAGATTCAGTGTATAGAGAAAAATGGAAAGCTGACAGTGTAAATATTTATGCAGTTTCGAAAGAAACAGATGGCACAAAAAAGGACTGGCTGAATTTCATCAATGAGAAAAAGCTCACAGACTGGACCCATGTTTATTACTCAAAAGCGGCAGATAAAGCCAGGACAGATAATAACATTCCAGGTTATTCGCAACTGTATGATGTACTTTCCTTTCCAACAATTTATTTACTTGATAAAGACAAACGCATCATTGCAAAAAAACTTGCATTGGAGCAAATTGACGATGTGCTTCAATTAAAATTAAAAAAATAATAGAACTTTTCTGAAAACCTATTACGTATGAAAAAAAGTATTGCTGCTCTCACTATTGCTTGTTTTATTTTGCTGTCGGCATCTTCGCAAACACTGTTTACCTATGGCAAGTACAAAGCCGATGTAAATGATTTTTTAAATGCCTACAATAAAAACAATCCTGGCCCTACTACTAATAAATCAAAAGCTGTCAACGAATATCTTACCTTATACATCAATTCGAAACTAAAAATCAGAGAAGCTTATGATCGTCGTTTTGATACATTGCCTCAAATAATAAGTGAAGTTGCCAATCTACGTACACAGATTTCTGAAAACTACATGAGTGATCCTGAATTGGTGAAAAGAATGACTGGCGAAGCATTTAACAGAAGCCTGAAAGACATTAGAGTAGCACATATTTTTATTTCTTACAGAAATGCTGCCGGATTTGTTGACACCGTTGAAGCAAAGAAAAAAAGAGATGCCATATTGCAACGATTAAAAAAAGGAGATGATTTCTCGCTTGTTGCAAAAGAAAATTCAGACGATCCGTCAGCAAAAAACAATAAAGGTGAATTAGGTTATATAACTGTATTCACTTTGCCTTATGAATTTGAAAATGTTATTTACGCTACTCCAGTTGGAAAATATTCTTCCGAAATTTCTTCTAAAGTAGGTTATCATATTTTTAAAACCCTGGGCGAAAGAAAAGCTGTTGGCAAAATAAAAGCGCAGCAAATTTTATTGGCTTTCCCGCCGGATGTTGATGAGGCTGGTAAAAAACAATTGGGCAAGTTGGCCGACTCTTTATACAAGCTATTACTTGCTGGCGAAAATTTCAATCGTCTTGCTTCATCTTTTAGCAATGATTATGTAACGGCAGCTAATGGCGGAATTATGGCAGATGCAGGTGTAGGGCAATATGAGCCGGCTTTCGAATCAGCATTATGGGCCATTTCAAAAGATGGTGCTATTACCAAACCATTTGCCACTTCATATGGATTGCATATTTTGAAACGTAATTCCGTGAAACCAGTTGTAACAGATCCGAATGATAAAGGCAACTTGCTGGAACTGGAACAGAGAATAAAAACAGATAGCCGTTGGAAATCTTCGAAAGACTTTATTTACAATCAGGTAAAATCCAAAGCAGGATTTAAAAAATATCCAATTGACAATGACGGAGTGTGGGCAATGAGTGATAGTGTTTTAGATCAAAAACCAATGCTACCTGTAGGAAGATCAATAATAGCCTCAACAACTTTTTTTACTATAGGCGACTCAACTTACGATGCCACTGACTGGGTTAATTATGCAAACACTTATCGTTACAAGCAAGATGGAACTGGCGCTAAACCATGGCCGCAGGTAATGGATGAGTTTGAAAAGTTTGCCATGCTATCTTTTTACCGTGACCGTCTGGAAGATTTCAATGAAGATTTTCGCAACCAGATGGCAGAATTTAAAGATGGCAATATTTTTTTCGAAATAATGCAGCAGGAAGTTTGGAATAAAGCACAATCAGATTCTGCTACTCTATTAGCACTTTATGAAACAAATAAAGCAAAATATAAGTGGGAAAAAAGTGCTGACGTTATTGTTCTTTTTTGTTCTGACCAAACTATTGCCAACACGGCGTACGACCTTTTAAAAAAGAACCCTGCTGATTGGAGAAATATTGTTGAGCAACATTCAGAAAAAATTGTTGCCGACTCTTCAAGATATGAATGGGAGCAGATTCCAAATTTAAATAAAGCTATTCCCAAAACAGGTATGATAACATCGCCATTGCTTAATACAAACGACAATACAGCTTCGTTTGCATATTTAGCACAAGTGTACGACAAGCCAATGCAGCGTAGCTATCAAGATGCAAAAGGTTTGGTTATTAATGATTATCAAACAATATTAGAGGACAAATGGAATGAGGCATTAAGAAAAAAATATCCTGTAACGATTGATCAGAAAGTTTTGAGCAGTATTTCTAAATGAGGCTAGGATTTTAAAGGAGGGGGAAAAGGAGGCAAGGAGAAATTTCTTAAATGAAATTATTTCATTCCATCTATTAAAAAAACTGAGGAGTTTTGCATATAACTCTTTTTCTCCTTTACTCTTTTAAACTCTTAGCTTACAAATCCTTTACCACCCCAGCCACCACATGCGGTCGGCCCAATGTATAATAGTGTAGAACTGGTACACCATTTTTTTTGAGGTCTTTTGATTGCATTAATAACCATTCAGCACCAACCTGTTCCACTTCTGCATCAGTTTTGCAATTCAAAATTTCATTAGAAAGATCTTTTGGCAGATCAATATGAAACGTTTTAGGCAAAATATTTAATTGCTTTTTGCTATACACAGGTTTTAATCCAGGTATAATGGGCACAGTAATGCCAGCAGCTCTGCATGCATCAACAAATGCATAAAATTTTGCATTATCAAAAAACATTTGTGTAATGATATAATCTGCTCCAGCATCAACTTTTGCTTTTAAATAAGCAAGGTCGGTATCCATATTCGGAGCCTCAAAATGCTTTTCCGGATAACCAGCAACGCCGATACAAAATTCAGTTTTATGCGAATTTTTTAATTCGTCTTCAATATAGACTCCTGCATTTAAATTAACAACCTGCCTTAATAAATCAGAAGCATATTTATGTCCACCGGGTTCTGGTTCAAATGCCGTTTCGTTTTTTGCGGCATCTCCTCGCAATACCAGTACATTGTCAATACCCAGATACCGTAGGTTAATCAATGCATCTTCTGTATCGTTAACACTAAAACCACCACAAATAAGATGCGGTACAGTGTCTACATTGTATTTATTCATAATGGCAGCACAGATACTTTCCGTACCCGGCCGTTTGCGAACCACCACTTTTTCAAAAGAACCATCAATTCTTTTTTTGAATATATGCTCACTACGGTGGTAGGTTACATTAATAAAAGAGGGCTTAAATTCCATTAAGGGATCAAGATGCTTGTATAATGCTTCAATTCCTTTCCCTTTCAAGGGTGGTAATACCTCAAACGAAATAAGAGTATCTTTTGCCTGGGCTATGTGATCAGTTACTTTCATCAGGGTGCAAAGCTAATGATGCGGAGGCATTAGTCAAAACAAGGTTAAATGATTCTGAAACTTAGTTAATCAGCTATCATGCCTTATTTTTGCGCTCCATGGCAGTTACAATCGAAACAAAAGAACTCGTAAAAAAATACGGTAACCGTACTGTTGTAAATCATGTTTCCTTTGAAGTGAAGCAAGGAGAAATTGTTGGCTTATTGGGGCCAAATGGCGCCGGCAAAACAACTTCGTTCTACCAGGTAGTGGGTTTGATAAAACCAGATGAAGGAAAAGTTTTTTTTAATGGTGAGGATATTACATCGTTGCCAATGTATAAAAGGGCTCAGCTGGGAATCGGCTATCTGCCACAGGAAGCATCTATTTTTCGAAAGCTAAGTGTAGAAGATAATATTGCTGCCATTTTGGAGATGACTAAATTGTCAAAACAGGAACAGAAGGCAAAACTCGAATCTTTATTGAATGAATTTCGTTTACAGCATGTTCGTAAAAGCAACGGTGATGTACTGAGCGGTGGCGAAAGAAGAAGAACTGAGATAGCAAGAGCATTATCCGTTGATCCAAAATTTATTTTATTGGATGAACCATTTGCTGGTATTGATCCCATTGCGGTAGAAGATATTCAGGCGATAGTTGCTAAAATGAAACTTAAAAATATTGGCATTCTTATCACCGACCATAACGTTACAGAAACATTATCCATTTGCGATAGAGCTTATCTGTTGATTGACGGGAGAATTTATAAGCATGGCACTGCTGAAGAACTGGCAGCGGATGATGAAGTAAAAAGATTATACCTCGGACGGAACTTTGAATTGAAGCGGAAAGATTACTTACATGAAGAGGCAAGAAATAATGCAGACTGATTCTCTTTTCATTTCTTTCCCGAAAGCTGAATTATGAATTACAATCAATTGCCAAAAATAGAATTGCACCTTCATCTCGACTGTAGTTTGAGTTATAAAGTAGTGCAAAAGATTGACCCAACTATTACATTTAAAGAATATCAACATTCTTTTATAGCTCCTCCAAAATGTACTGATCTGGTAGATTATCTCAGCCGTGCCGTTAAAGGTTTTCAGTTAATGCAAACCAAAGAACAGCTAAGGCTTGTTACACTTGATTTGCTGGAACAACTTAAAGCCGATAATGTAATTTATGCAGAAATCCGTTTTGCACCATTGCTTCATATTGCAAAAGGTCTTACTCCTGTTGAAGTTGTAAAAACAGTGAATGATGCAGTAACTGAAGGCATGCAACAAATTGATGTTGAAGCTAGGTTGATACTTTGTACGCTTCGTCATTATAGCGAAGAAGAAAGCATGGAAACAATTCAACTTGTTGAGCAGTTTAAGGGAACCAATGTTGTTGGCTTCGACATTGCAGGTGATGAAGCTGGCTTTCCGGTAAAGAACCATGAAAAAGCTTTTGCCTACGCAAAAGAAAAAGATATTTATTGCACAGCACATGCAGGCGAAGCAAAAGGGCCCGACAGTGTAAGAGAAGTATTGCAACACTTTCATCCAAGCCGAATTGGACATGGCACCAGAAGTGCAGAAGACGATACTTTGCTTGATTTTCTTAAAAAAGAAAATATACATCTGGAAGTTTGCCCAACCAGTAATATTCAAACCAATGTGTTTGATAGAATTGAAGATCATTCTGCAAATAAAATTTATAACGCAGGCGTTTCGATGAGCATCAATACGGACTCCCGTACCATTACACCGGTTACACTCAGTAGCGAATACACACTGATGGAAAAAGTTTTTCAATGGGAAAAAGAACATTTCTTAAAATGTAATCTGGAAGCCGTTGCCCATTCCTTTTGTTCGGATGAACTTAAAGAGGCTCTAAAACAGAAGATAAACAACGCCTACACTAATTAGGTTTGTATCTCAAGTAAATAAATCCCCCTCAAAAAATTCTTTCGTGGTGTTTTGTGTGTTTTCGTGGCGCTAATTTCTTATTTTGCCAGCAAATGAAACTGCTCTCTCCAGCCATATCATCATTGGCCCGTATGCGGCTTTGGCGCATCGAAGCCTGGAAAAATAATCCCTTGGATGCACAACGGGAAGTATTGCAGGATTTAGTTACATCAGCACAATACACTGAGTTTGGCAGAAAGTATAATTTCTCCAACCTTTTTAACGTCCGTGATTTTAAAACGGCTGTTCCAATTAGTAATTATGATGACATGAAGTTCTACATTGAACGAATCATGCATGGTGAACAAAATATTTTATGGAACACCCCTATTTATTGGTTTGCCAAAAGCAGCGGCACCACCAGTGATAAAAGCAAATTCATACCTGTAAGTGATGAAAGTTTGCAAGATTGCCATTTCAAAGCGTCGAAAGATGTACTGTCATTGTATTATTTATTTAATCCCGAATCTGAATTGCTAACCGGCAAAGGATTAGTATTGGGCGGAAGCCACAATATTAATCCAATGAACAATGAAGCACAATACGGCGATTTAAGTGCAGTCCTTTTACAAAACACTCCATTCTGGGGTCATTGGTTGCGAACACCAGACCTTAGTATTGCCTTAATGGATGAATGGGAAAATAAAATTGAAAAGCTGGCTGAAAGCACTATAAAAGAAAATGTCACATCTATTTCAGGCGTACCAACCTGGACTTTGGTTTTGTTTAAAAGAATTTTAGAAATCACTGGAAAAAAAACAATGAGCGAAGTGTGGCCATCACTGGAATTATATATGCATGGCGGTGTTTCATTTACTCCATACCAAGAACAGTTTGAAAAAATTATAGGCAAGAAGATAAACTATCTCGAAATATATAATGCCAGCGAAGGTTTTTTTGCAGCACAAGTCATGCCTGATGAAGAAGGAATGTTACTTTTCACCGACCATGGCATATTTTACGAATTCATGCCGGTAAATGAATATGGTAAAAATGAGCCATTGACTTACGGATTACAAGATGTAGAAATCGGGAAAAACTACGCTCCAATCATCAGTACCAATGGCGGATTGTGGCGATATTTATTAGGCGACACTATACAATTCACTTCCCTGAATCCTTTCAGGATAAAAGTTTCGGGAAGATTAAAACACTATATGAATGCTTTTGGTGAAGAAGTGATAGTTGATAATACAGATAATGCTATTGCCATTGCCGCTGAAAAAACAGGAACTGTGGTAAATGATTATACAGCGGCACCGGTTTATTTTTCTGATACATCAAACGGTGCACATGAATGGCTAATAGAATTTGAAGAAGAACCTACCAGCCTAGAAGAGTTTACAATTGAACTTGATAAAGCATTAAAGAATGTCAACAGCGATTATGAAGCCAAGCGACATAAAAATATTGCTTTGGGTTTACCTATTGTCCATGTTGCAAAAAGCGATCTTTTTAATGAATGGTTGAAAAGCAAAGGTAAACTCGGCGGACAACACAAAGTTCCCCGACTTTCTAATGAAAGAACGATGTTGGAAGAAATATTATTGATGAATAAAAACTACACTACTTAATAATTAATACAAGCATTATGAAATTATTAGAAGGAAAAGTTGCTATCGTTACAGGTGCTGCCCGTGGAATCGGTGAAGCCATTGCCATCAAATTTGCAGAACAGGGAGCTAATGTAGCCTTTACATATGTAAGTGACAGCAGTGCAGAAAAAGCAACTGCATTAGAAGCTAAGTTGACAGCATTTGGTGTAAAAGCAAAAGCATATCAAAGCAATGCAGGCGACTTCGCACAATGTGAAAGTTTTGTAGCTGATGTACTGAAAGAGTTTGGCGCTGTTGATATTTGTGTAAACAATGCAGGAATATCAAAAGACAATTTATTGCTTCGCATGACACCGGAACAATGGAATGATGTGATACAGGTAAATCTGAACAGTGTGTTCTACATGACCAAGCAGATTATTAAACCAATGATGAAAGCAAGGTCTGGTTCCATCATTAATATGAGTTCTATCATTGGTGAAATCGGCAATGCCGGACAAAGCAGTTACGCCGCCAGCAAAGCAGGTATTATTGGTTTTACAAAAAGTGTGGCCAAAGAATTAGGCAGCCGCAATATCCGTTGTAATGCAATTGCACCAGGTTTTGTGGAAACTGATATGACTTCCTATTTAAAAGATGGCGAAGGTGCTGATAAATACAAAGCAGGCATTCCATTAGGTAAATTTGCTTCGCCAGAAGATATTGCAAATGCGACTTTGTTTTTAGCAAGTGATATGAGTTCTTATATTACCGGGCAAACGTTGAGTGTCTGCGGGGGATTGAATATTTAGGCTAAGAGTTTAAATGAGTAAAAAGAGAGAAGGAGATGGATTATAAAAGACCAATAGCAATCAATGAATTGACAGAGCTTGTTATTGGTCTTTGTATCAAAATACATTCTAGAGTAGGTCCAGATTGTTACGAAAGGGTTTACGAAGAAATTCTTTATTATGAATTAACAAAGCTTGGGCTATTTGTAAAAAGGCAACTACTTCTGCCCATTGAATACGAAGAACTTCATATCAAAGATGCCTATAAAATTGATTTGCTTGTTGAAGAAAAATTAATAGTTGAACTGAAATCGAAGCATCCTTTGCCACCAGTTAACTTCAATCAGGTACACACTCATTTATCGCTAACAAACCTCAAACATGGTTTACTAATTAATTTCAAAGTATCAAAAATGAAAGAAGGTATTCACAGAGTCTACAATAATTTCGGAAAAGAAGATTTATAGTTTTAACCTCATTTCCTCTTTCTTCTCCTTTAAACTCCTAGCTTAATTCCTCTCTTTTTTATGTAACTATGCCAAAGTATCATTGCAGCAATTGTTCTATTTGGACGCCATGATTCCGCAATAGAAAGCATTTCTTCTTTAGAAATATCTTTTGGCAGTCGCTTTACTTCTTTCAAACTGTTTACCAATGCAATATCGCCCAATGGAAAGAGATCTGACCGTTGCAATGCATGCATGAGATACACATCAATAGTCCAATTTCCAATACCTTTTATTTGTATTAGTTTGTTCCTCACTTCTTCATCTGGTAATAAGGCTAATTTATTTAATTGAATTTCCTTCTTTATTACTGCAGTTGCAAGCCCCCTTGCATACCCCATTTTTTGCCGAGTAAAATAACAGTTTCGCATTTCTTCATCAGTTAACTGTAGAATTTTAACTGGAGTAACATATCCGACTTTTTGTTTTAATTTTTTAAATGCGGCATATGCTGCGGCAAGGGATACTTGCTGCTCAAAAATAGTAAGTATTAAAGTTTGAAAAGTATTCGGCCTAGTCCACATAGGCGGCAAGCCATACTTCTTAATAATGCTGGCAAGGTCAGCATCGCTTTTTGCCAGTTTTCGGCAAATCTTTATAAAACTGATTTCATTAAAAACAATGTATGGTGATTGCATTAAATTTATTGTTTAACTTACGTACAGACCTTAAATTTTTCTGCTATGAAAAAGATTCTCCTCTTTCTTTTCATGCTTGTAACAACAACAACTATTGCCCAAAATAAGGATTATCTCCTTAGTTTGGATGGTATTGGCTCTCTAAAATTAGGAATGCCATTTGTAGAATTAGAAAAAGTGCTGAACTCAAAAATTATTCTAAAAGTAATTAATGTTGATCCTGTTGTACTTGTTGAAACAATCAAAGTAAAATATAAAGGCATTGATGTAGAAATAAGCCTCTGGAAAAGGCAGGATTATATTGCAGTGGATGGAATAAGTGCCAGCAGCCCATTATGTAAAACAAAATCAGGCATTGGTATTGGTTCTAACAAGTTACAAATTATTGCCGCCTACGATGGCTACCATATAGATGCAAAGCCTTTATTTGAATATGAAGGCGACAACAAACCCAAAAGAATTAAAACGAAAAGCACTGTAACCGTTAAAGAAGCTGAAGAAGGTTATGCCATAATTTTCAACCTAGTAAACAATAAAGTGGTGTCTTTTGATATACTTCCCATTTATGATGATGAGGAGTAAACATCACCCTAATATTTATTTTATTCGAACTTGAAAGATTATTTAAATCTCATTGTATGAAAAAAATATGCTTATTCTTTTTTATTGTTGTCGCCCCTTGTACAGCTGCGCAAAAAAAAGATCATATCATAAGTCTGAATGGACTTGGTTCATTACAACTTGGCATGTCGCAGGAAGGAGTAGAAAAAATATTGAATGAAAAAATTCTACTGCCAAATTCGTTGGATACAATAAACGATAATTACCAGGATACGGCTAAACTAAAATATAAAAATATTGATGTGCAGCTTGAATTTAACCGAAGTTATTATGCTCCTTATAAATTTCGTATGCGGTTAATTGGAATTAAAGCCAATAGTCCCTTATGTAAAACTGCGTCAGGTATTGGTGTTGGAACGGATATACTAAAAATTATTGCCGCCTATGACAGTTTGCATGTAAAGATTCAACCCGGCTATGTAAACTATTATGAAACAGAAGAAGGTGAAGGGAAAAGCACAGTAAGCATTTTGGACGATGCTGCAAGTACTATGGATTACTTTTCAGATGCTTACACCATGGTGTTTTTTTTGCTGAACAAAAAAGTAATTTCTTTTGAACTAAAAGCTAAGCTAAAAGATGAAAAAGAATAAAAGTGATTGGCTACTTTGTTTTAAATTTTTCGATTGCTTCTCTTGTAAAATCACTCAGCACCAACCGGCCGCTGATAGCTGCTCTTTCCATTAATAATTTATCCCAATGCTCTGTTCCCTTCCAAAATATTTTTTTCATTTCCGCCATTGCTTCAGGACTTGAGTGTGCTAAAGTATCCGCCAATCTATCTATTGATGCATCCATGAATTCTGTATCAGGATGTAACTCTGCATACAAACCATTCCCTCTTGCCCATTCAGCATTGCGCCACAATGAAGCATCTATAGCTAATTGTGAAAATGCGGATGCGCCAATCTTTCTTTCTACAGCAGGGCCAACAACAAACGGACCAATGCCGACAGCCAGTTCACTCAGTTTTACTTCAGCACTTTCCGTAGCTATAGCATAATCAACTGCCGCAGCAAGACCAACTCCACCACCTACACATTTACCATGGATACGACCAATTATAAACTTCGGACAGGTACGCATAGCATTAATTACGTTGGCAAAGCCACTAAAGAATTCCAACCCTTCTTCTTTAGTTTTTATAGCTATCAACTCATCAAATGAAGCTCCCGCACAAAATGCTTTCTCACCAGCCGATTTCAGAATAATGACTTTTACTTTATTTTCATTCCCAGCGACTTGAATAGCTTCAGATAATTGCTCTAAAATTTTTCCGGGTAGTGAATTGCTTTGCGGATGAAAAAATTCAATTGTTGTAATGCTATTGTGTAACTCAGATTTAACATATGCCAGTTCCATAAAAATAATTATTTCGTAAATATAAATCTTTATACTCGTTCCTTTTAAAACGCTTTACCTCAAAACTTGAAAGAAAAAGATACCAACCTAAAAGTAACTGCAACCATTAAGATTTATTTATCTTCATTGAAACTATATTCTTAATTATTTCTGCTCTATATGAAATACGCTTTAAAATGTTTTCTTTACCTGGCCTTTTTATTACTGACTACACAAATCGGGCTGACGCAATCTACCCGCAGTACTTTTGGTTTTTCTTATAAAATAAAAGAAAATGATGCTGAAAAATATGTAGAGATACTGGAAATAATCAACAATGCAGGTGCGCAAAAAGCTGGTTTGCTTACAGGAGATTTGCTGGAAGAAATTGACGCCAATCAGTTAGAAGGTTTATCCAATTATAAAATAGGCGATATTATTGCCGCCGCCAAAAAGAAAGGAACGATTACTGTAAAAAGAAAAAATGAGATGGCTGCACTTACCCTTACCTTAAAAGAGATACCCACTTACATCTGCCTTAGTAAAAGTTGTACAGAAGGACAGGTAAAAGTGTTGGATGTTTTTAATTTCTATATTTATGAGGGTGAGTTTAAGAGTGGGTTTTATAACGGACAAGGCTCATTAACATTTAGCGGCAATAGTAAAAAATACGGGCCTTATCATTTTATAAAACAAACCGGAACGTTTGAAAAAGGAACATTTGTAACTGGAATTACTCAATATGCGAATGCAAAATTTGAAGGCAAAGCTATTTCCGGTTTACCAACGGGTGAAGGTACATACACAGAAAATAGTGGGGCTATTTATAAAGGGATTTTTTCTGACGGATACCTGATGGAAGGAGTTATAATTGCAACAGACGCTAATGGAAACAAGAAGGAAACAAAAGTTGTAAGAGGGCAACTCATCAAAAAATAATTACCCTGTTTTACTTTACTTATTCTTTTTTTGCTACCATTGTCAATATTGTTGCCACTCCTGTTACCTCGTCCGTTTCATCAAAAAATTCCACCAGCCATTTTACAATACCTTTCTCTATATCATCGCCTCGTTTAAAATCTTCAGGGTTCTCAACTACTCTTTTATCGTTCGGTAATTTTTCTTTGCAGGTAAATCGGATATAAACTTCAGCTCCTGGATATACAGGTTTGGTAAATCTTAATTCATCAATACCATAATTCAGCAGCACTGGATTTTTTTCATAACTGTCCACAAACAATCCGGCAGCAAGACTCATAATAAAATAACCATGTGCAACTTGTTGCTCAAACATGGTTCCTGTAAAATCAGTTGTTTTGATATGAGCATAAAAATGATCGCCACTTAAATCCGCAAACTTATTAATATCATCAGCAGTGATAACTCTTTTGTCTGTAACAATCTGATCACCGATAACTAATTCTTCAAAATATTTCTTGAAAGGATGCTTTCCCGGCTCTTTTCCTTTTGCATTTGGTTGATAAACGTTTGTGATTTCTGTAATGGTCGTTGGCGAACCTTGTAATGCTGTTCGCTGTAAATAATGCTTTACTCCTCTTATACCTCCCATTTCTTCGCCGCCACCAGCTCTTCCCGGACCACCATGCACCAATAGAGGTAATGGCGAACCATGACCTGTACTTTCTTTAGCACACTCATTATTCAATACTAATATTCTTCCATGATGAGTGGCAGCACCAACAACATATTGCCTTGCTTGTTTATAATCAGCAGTTACAATAGTGGAACACAGACTTCCTTTTCCCAATTTACTCAACACAATAGCTTCATCCAAATTTTTATACGGCATGATTGTACTCACCGGACCAAATGCTTCTACATCATGTGCGGCTGTAGCAGTGAAAGGTTTTTCATTCATTAGCAATATCGGCGACATAAATGCACCTTTGTTTGCGTCCGCATCCACTACTTCCACACTATCTAAAGAGCCATATACAATTTGTGATGATGCTAATAGTTTTTGCACCTGTTCTTTTACTTCATTGCGTTGCGACTGTCCGGCCAATGAACCCATTCTCACTGTTGAGTTTAGTGGATTTCCAATTACCGTTTGTGATAACGAAGAACCAATTGCTTTCCACACATCTTCCATTTTGTTCTCTTGCACAAATATTCTGCGAATACCAGTACAACGTTGCCCGGCCTTTAATGTCATTTCTTTTCTTATTTCCTTTATGAAAATATCCCACTCAGGCATACCGGGTTTCACATCTTCACCCATTACAATACAATTCAGTGAATCAGCTTCCATTGTAAATGGAACAGACTCTCTTAAAATATGCTGGTTCGATTTCAGCATTAATCCTGTAGTTGCAGAACCCGTAAATGTTACCACATCCTGCGATGTTACATGATCTAATAAATCGCCAGCACTACCACATACCAATTGCAAAGCACCTTCTGGCAATATTTTTGAAGCAATGATTTCTTTTACCACAACCTCTGTTAAATAAGAAGTAACTGTTGCAGGTTTTACAATACAAGGCATGCCTGCCAATAAATTCACAGCAATCTTTTCTAACATTCCCCACACCGGAAAATTAAATGCATTGATATGAATAGCCACTCCTTCTTTTGGCGAAAGAATATGTGTGCCCATAAATGTTTTGTTCAGGCTCAGGTTATGGCTTTCTCCATCAATACAAAAAACTTCATCAGGAAATTTTCTTCTAAGAGATGCATTTGCAAATAAATTCCCTATACCGCCTTCTATATCTACCCAACTGTCTGCCTTAGTAGCTCCAGATTGATAGGAAATAACATAAAACTTATCTAAATGATTTCTTAAATGTAATGCCAATGCTTTCAGCATATTTCCTCTTGCATGAAAAGTCATTTTTCGTAAAGCAGGATTACCAACTGTTCTGGCATATTCAGTAATACTTTTAAAATCTAATCCTTTAGTACTTGCAGCACCAATCACATCACCAGTAACAGCATTGTATAAAGCCTGTCCATCACCATCGCCTGTTATCCAATTACCTGTTATATAATTTCCTAATTTGTTCATAGTACAATCGTTGTAGTCGTACGAAATTACCTGAAAACTAAAAAAGCATCAATATTCATTTTTCATCTGGCTTATCTTTGCAATCTTAAATTTTTAGACCATGAAAAAAATTGTACTGCCTCTTTTGTTGGTAATCGTTGCTTTTGCTTGTAATAACAACCACGATGGACACAAACCATCTGATAAAGCTCCAAAAACATTGGAAGATAGTTTAGTAAAAGATATTGATGACGGCCATATAGTTGGTATGTCAAAAATGGCTAAGCTGCACAAAGCACAACAAAACGTAAAGAGAGCTCTTGATTCAATTGCCGTGTTACCTGTAAAAACACAACAGGCCGCAGCCGAATACGTTGCTGCGTTAAATAAAGCAGCTGAAGACCTTAACTATGCAGATTTTGCTATGGAAAAATGGATGACAGAATATAACCCAGATTCATCCCTTAATGATAAAGAAAAAAGATTGCAGTATCTGCATAGCGAACAAATGAAAGTGGATAAGATGAAAAATGCAATTCTAAACAGTTTGCAAAAAGCAGATTCGATATTACAAATAACGAAGTAATAGTTTGCAATCGTTACACATTTCAGCTTTGCAATGGCTTCACCCCAAATTGCTTTAAATGATGCAAAGCATGTTTGTGTAGTAGCTGTACATTCTGTTCGAAATTCAAATCACCAAAAAATGGATTGCGGATAACCATTTCCGGATTTTTTTCAAATACTTCAAAGAAAGTAATTAACTCCTGTTGCAATTTTCCAATAGCGGCCTGTACTGTTTTGTATCTTAATGGTGAGGGCTCTTCGCCCATCAATGGATTGTTGGTATTTTCCTTAAACGGTTTTTCACTCATCAGAAACTCCCTCATTTTTATCAAATGATCTGGAGCTGTCATAATATTATCAAACTTTAGCCGGCCATTCGCATTGGGTAATGCATCACAAGCCAAATGCTCAATCATTTGCTGCACATTCATTTTACCCCATTGTGATGGCGATGAAGGATCTAGTTGCTGTAAATAAGAAACCAATCTGGTGCGAAGAAAATTTTCCTTTTCAATACTCATATCGCCTGCTTTGAATCTGGCAATTTACAAAACCATTAAATACATCATAAATAAAAATGACGACCGGAGCCGTCATACAAAAAAATCGAATCTTTTCTTATTAAACTATCTTCTTGTCTATTTCTTTACAAATCGACTTGAATATTTCATCCACCGTTCCTTCCCCTTTTATCGGATGAAATTTGTGTGCTTTTTTATAGTGTTGAGCCACTGGTTTTGTCTCATTACTATAAACGGCAAATCGCTTCCTTATCACTTCCTCATTGGTATCATCGCTCCTGCCAGAAGTTTTACCCCTGTTTAATAGCCTTTTCACAAGTTCTTCTTCACTTACTTCCAACGCCAGTACTGCGGCAATTTCCGTTTTCTTCAAATCAAGCAATTTATCCAACGCTTCAGCCTGAGCCACAGTACGAGGAAAACCATCAAATAAAAAACCTTTGGCTTCACTATGTTTATCGAAGTATGAATCTACCATTCCAATTACAACTTCATCAGGCACCAATTGCCCATTATCCATAAACCCCTTAGCCTCAATGCCTAAAGGTGTTTTTTGAGATATCTCTTCTCTTAATAAATTACCGGTTGAAAGATGGATTAGTCCATATTTTTCTACTAAACTATCCGATTGAGTTCCTTTTCCACTTCCCGGAGGGCCAAATAAAATCAAATTAAACATAAGCAATTACTAATCTTTGTATACGGACAAATATAACATTCAAGACTTGTATTCTCAACACATCTGTGCATTTTGTATTTTTCAATAATTCTTTCATTTTTGTTAAGAAAGACAGCTTGTCCTTCAGCCGACAAACCATACTTCTCATATTAGCGTAAGTTTGATAAATAAGATTATGAACAAATTAGTGAAATATTGCGTTTTAATACTGATTGTAAGCTTGCTTCAACAATGCAGCTATTCTCAAGGTAATAGTTCAGAAAAAAAGTCAGTAAATATGGATACTGTTAAGAAAAATAACCCCGTTTATTCAACATCTAATAAAGCAAAAGTGGAAATGACTGATGAGGAATGGAAAAAAATTCTTCCTGCAGATGTTTACCAGATTGCCCGCCAAAAAGGGACTGAAAGGCCATACACAAGTATTTTTGACAATTTTAAAGAAACCGGCACTTTTTATTGTGCAGCCTGCGGAAACCCTTTATTTAAGAGTGATGCTAAATTCGACAGCGGATGTGGATGGCCCAGCTTTTATGAGCCTATTAGTAAGGAAAGCATCATTTACACACCAGATAACACTCATGGAATGTCCAGAACAGAAACACAATGTGGTCGTTGCAAAGCCCATTTAGGGCATGTATTTGAAGACGGGCCGCCTCCAACAGGTTTAAGATATTGCATCAATGGTGTTGTACTTGACTTTGCAAAAGCAAAAGAAGCTGAGATAAACTATAAGAATAAGGAGAAACCAGAATAATAAGTTTCCAATCCTGAACTAAATCCCGGTCAAATCGCCGGGATTTTTTTATTTTTCTAACCAATTCTATCTGGATAAATTTACTACCCCAAATTAATGTGTATGACGAAAGTTAATAAATGGTGGCTTTCCGTCGCCGCTCTTTTGTTTTTTGTAGCAGACGCAGCATCACAAATAAACGCAACACAGGCAATGCCTCTCGATCCAAAGGTGAAGATTGGACGTCTGGCCAATGGTCTTACTTATTACATACGTCATAACAGTCTTCCCGAAAAAAGAGTTGAGTTGCGATTAGCTGTAAATGCTGGTTCTGTATTGGAAGATGATGATCAACTCGGTCTTGCTCACTTTATAGAGCATATGAACTTTAATGGCACTAAACGTTTTCCCAAAAATGAATTGGTGAACTATCTACAAAGCATCGGTGTGGAATTTGGAGCTGACCTTAATGCGTACACAGGTTTTGATGAAACAGTTTATATACTTCCTGTTCCATCAGATAAACCAGAACTTATTCAAAAAGGATTAGAAATATTGGAAGACTGGGCACATAATGCTTTGTTGGATTCTTTAGAAATAGAAAAAGAAAGAGGCGTTGTAATTGAAGAGTGGCGTTTAAGCCGTGGGGCAGATGAAAGAATGATGAAGCAAACTTTACCGGTGCAGTATAAAGGTTCTAAATATGCAGATCGGTTACCTATTGGTACAAAAGCAAGTCTCGATAATTTTTCTCATGCTTCTTTAAAACGATTTTATAAAGAATGGTATAGGCCCGATATGCAAGCAATCGTTGTAGTGGGAGATATAGATGTGAATGACATGGAACAAAAGATCATTCAAATGTTTTCTGACATACCTGCTGCAACATCACCGAGAAAAAGAGAAACAGTTAAAGTGCCCGACCATACAGAAACAATAACGGTGGTAGCAAAGGATAAAGAAACTGCATTTCCATCTGTCGAATTATTATTTAAAAAAGAACCGCAGCCAGAAACTACTATTGGCGATTATTCAAGATATATGAACCGCAGTCTTTTTACTGGAATGCTCAATAGTCGGCTAAGAGAATTAACGTTGGGTTCCAATCCTCCGTTTGTTGGCGCCTTTTCATTTTAT
>Ga0209063_1000185_pt1 | contig 64142 bp, 58 predicted proteins | sample KloWWTmeKNB19Kit_FD_187177 | JGI IMG/M metagenome (GOLD analysis project Ga0209063, IMG submission 187177) | Active sludge microbial communities from Klosterneuburg, Austria, studying microevolution and ecology of nitrifiers - Klosterneuburg... | ecosystem: Engineered > WWTP > Aerobic digester >... | reverse complement strand
TTTTTTATAAGGTTCAAAGTTTCGACAAGAATCTTTAAGGATGTCAAACGCAATAGCCAGTAACAGAAAACTATTGATACCTATCGTGGCACCCATTGTATGTGCTACTGTAATATGAGTGCCATGGGTATATACATTTATTGCAGGTATTGACATAGCAATTGCCAGCACTAATGTTAGAAATATCCATATATCAGCAGCCATCAGAAAGCGATAAGATGTTTGATGGAAATTCTTTTTTGCTGTTGTAAGCGAATCTTTCCATAAATATATAATTCTTCCCAATATAAAAAGCTCTGTCATGCTAACAGCGTAACTAATATGCTTTACAAAACCATGTGTTGGTAATGTATAGATATGATGTCCCCAGTTAAACATAAGATTGAAGAGACCAGTAAAATATAGTAAAAATGCAATACGGGAGTGACTGTAAGTTTTAGTATTACTGATTTTATCCATTAGGAAAATACTACTACCATAAATCAACATATTCCAGGAGCCAACCATGGAGCCATACGATTTCCATTGAATGGTCATATCGTTTACAACGTTATTTCTAAAATAGGGGAATAGCCACAGGTACGATTCTAAAAATGTAAAAAGGAAAAAAATAACTCCTGTTAGCCACATCCAAATATAAACGGGTTGGTTTTTTAATGTTCCAATTGACTTAACTACATTAATCAAAAATAAAATCCATGCAATAATAATTGGCAAAGCAAGAATAGGATGAAATTCCCAATACTCTCTGCCTCCGAACTTCCCTAAAATATAGGAGCAAAGTATGATGAAGATTGAAATAATAAATATTATAAACTGAGCTTTAATAAGTTTGTTGGAGTAGAGTTTTTTACCTGTGTGTTGTTGTATATAGGTAGAGACACCGCCTACAGCCGAAAGAATAATCCAAAATACAACAGAAGATACATGTAATGGTCTTACTTTTTCGAAGGATAGTTGTCTTTTTAGAAAGCCTGGCAAAATATATTGTAGTCCTCCTGTGATACCCCAAATCATTCCTGTGGCTAATAAAAAAAGACCTGCTATTATGAAAAGCTTTGATGTGGATAATTCTTTATTGTTCGATCGTACCATCATAGTTTTTTATAAATGTTCTTGGATCTGCTGAACCTGTTTTGTCTATACTTTTCAAATATGCAATGAGTGCTGTAATTTCATTTTGGTTTAAATTAAAATTTGGCATTGTTTCAGTTCCACCTTTTAGAAAAGCCGAAATATACGCAGACCCTTTTTTTGAAAAGGTATTAGTTAGGTCTGGGCCTAAGTAACCTCCCAGTCCATAGACCTGATGACACGCATTGCAATTATATTGTTGCCAAAGAATCTTGCCATGACTGCTTTCTTTCGAAATAGCTGAGTTTTTAAACGGCAGCGATTTATATATAAAGCCGGAATAGGCGAGAAATGAAATAATTAGGAGGCTGATAATGTATACTTTATTTTTTTCCGGGAGCATATTTTTGTGGCTAAATAAATAAAGACAAAAATATCCTTATTTATTATCTTTGCCAAGAATTATTCATTTTTTGTTATTGAATTTACTGGTTGATTTATTCTCGAGCCTGACAACAACAGCGGTTATCTGTTCCACATGTAGTGTCAAGGTTATGAAATAACAGCAGTAGATGGCTAATAACCACTATTCATAGTTTAAGTATTTTATAATTTAAACATATTAAGTTGAAAAAGTTACAATCTATCCGTCTTAAAATTAGAATCCATATTGGTTGGCGATTGCAGTTTGTACTAGGTATTATACGACAGTTTTTTATCGCTAAATATTTCTCCTATGTTAAAACTAGAAAGTAAGGAAAGGCTTATTGTGTATTCTTGCTCCGGATGCTCCAATGCAGCTCAGATGGCCAACTATATCGCTGTTCAGCTAGATAGAAATGGAGTCGGTGAAATGTCGTGTATTGTAGGTGTAGGTGGAAATGTAAAAAAGTTGGTTAGGACTGCTAAATCTGGAAGACCAATTGTAGTTATTGATGGTTGCCCTTTGGCATGTAGTAAGGCTTGTTTAGGTAATCATTCTATTACACCAGATATTCATTTTGATTTGTCGACATTGGGAGTTAAGAAAGAGCTACATGCCGATTTCGATATAGTTCAAGCTATGACAATATTAAAAACAGTAGAAAAAGAAATTATTTTAAAAAAAGGAGCTAGGAATATTTTACAAAATGAAAAAGAAGAAAGCATTATACAAAATTCCTTCGGACTCTCTCATTTTTAAAACAGAGGTGGTTTGTCCGAATGATACTAACCCAATGGATATTTTAAAGGGTGGTAGATTAGTAGAATGGATGGACATAGCTGCAGCGGTGTCTGCGCAAACTCATGCTGAAAAGATATGTGTTACTGCTTCTATTAATCATGTTGATTTTAATGCACCTGCATATATTGGTGATATAATATCAATCGATGCTAAAATGACGAGAGCATTTTCAACTTCCATGGAAATACTTGTACAAGCATTTGCTCACAATGTAATTGAGGGTAAAAAATACTTGATTAGTAAAGCTTATTTCACTTTTGTAGCTCTTGATGATAATAAAAAGAAAACGCAGGTTATATCCCTTTTGCCAAAAACGAGTTTAGAAAAAGATCAATTTGCTGCTGCATTACTCCGTAAAAAAATTATTTAACATCTAGTATGAATTTTATATACAGTGAATTCAATTAATTTAAATATTGTCCATTTTATAGAAAAGCAAAACAGCGCAACGATATGCTGTACTGGAAATGCCGGAAACCCATACTGTTTTAGTTGTTATTATGCAATTAATTTGAAAGATGGTTTATTGTATTTTAAATCTTCAGTTGAGGCGTATCATTCAATTCTATTAAAAGAAAACCCGGTTATTGCTGGTACGATACTTCCCGACTCGTTGAATAAACTAAAAATTAAAGGAGTTCAATTAACAGGGGAGTTGTTAAATAACCAGGATGCGTTGGTGAAGGATGCTTATATTCTTTATCATAGAAAACATCCTATAGCATTGGCCATAAAAGGAGAGGTGTTTACAATTCGACTCGATAGTATCAAGATGACAGATAGTGCCAGAATTTTCGGGAAAAAGATTTTTTGGAATAGAACAGTTATAGTCGCTGCTAATACTTCAAACTAAGATTCATTTTTTATACTGTAAACTTAAATATTATAACATGAAAAAGACGCAATTGTTATTTATGCTGATTATTTTTTTATCATTTTCATTTCAGGCTTTTTCACAAGAAAAAGCTAAATGGAAACAGATGGACGATTTTCATGCTGTTATGAGCCCTACATTTCATCCTGCTGAAGAAGATAATTTAGCTCCTGTCAAAGAAAGGGCTGGCGAATTATTGTCTACAGCTAAGACTTGGCAAAGTTCTGTTGTACCTGTTGGATTCAAGGCAGATATCACAAAGCCAATACTCAAGAAATTGGTAAAAGAGTGCGGTAATTTAAAGAAAGCCGTGGATAAGGGAAAGACAGATGCCGAACTTAAAACAATGATTACTAACGCACATGAGATATTTCATGAAATTATGGAAAAATGTAGAGACTGATTTTCCCGATTTAAAAAAGGATAAAATAGTCCTTAATAGCATTACATTTATTTTAATAATATAACTCGATTGTCTAGCATATCTGTATAGTAACTCAGTTATATACAAGTTTTTATTAAGGTAATTAAATTGCATGTACCATTCTTCACCACATAGTTTTCATATTCCGGTAATGGGCCTGGCTTATACTGTCGATTCGCCAATAAAAGTTGCACGGTTCGGAATTTCGTCAGTCATTTCAATCATTGAAGATCGATTGGTTGAGATGATGCGTAAGCATTATTATCCGTTAGCAAATCAAGAGTATTTCCCGATTTCAACGCATGAAGAAGACTACAGGGCAAAAAGAATTACTGATTATCTTAACCTAGTTAATTCAATAGTTAAATCACAAGTTGACACACTGAAAGCTGCTGTGTTTGAAAAAGGATCGGAAATAGTAAAGTATTTTGAGATGTTGCCCGAAAGCAGTGCCTTAAAAAAAGTTTACAATAAAATGTTGCTGTCTGTTGATAAGTTTGAAAAACAAAAGTTAGAAAATTATTTACGGACTCAAATACGTCCAGGCAGTATTGATGTGAATATAATGACTAAAACGGATCGGGATAATTTTAATAAGAAGGGTGAATTGATTGAAGTTGGTTCTGACGCTGTTGCTGCTTTAAGGGGCTATGCAAATAGTGATTTGTGCAACTCATCCATTGTTTTTTCGGCCGGTATGAATCCCAGATTATATAATTACCTCGGAAATTGCAAGGAGTTTGAAGTAAATGAAGATGGAGCATTTTCAAAGCGAGTAGTTATAAAAGTCAGTGACTATCGTTCTGCTTTAATACAGGGGAAATATTTAGCCAAGAAAGGAATATGGGTAAGTGAATTCAGGATTGAATCCGGTCTGAATTGCGGTGGACATGCTTTTGCAACCGAAGGGTTTTTATTAGGGCCTATATTGGAAGAGTTTAAGATACACAGACAGGAATTAATTGATACGCTTTTTCAAATTTATAGTAAATCCATATTTCAAAAAATCAAGAAAAAATTTCTTTACCCTCCTCAGTTATCAATAACGGCGCAGGGGGGTATTGGCACTCATGAAGAGGCAGATTTTTTAATGAGTCACTATCAAATTGAAAGTATTGGCTGGGGCACACCTTTTTTGCTTGTACCAGAAGCAACAACTGTTGATGAAAATACACTGAAACTATTATGCGATGCAAAGGAAACAGATGTTGTTCTGAGTCGCAGTTCTCCTTTGGGAATAAGACTTTATAATCTTAAAGGAACCAGCGCTGAAGAGGAAAAACTGGAACGTATCAGAAAGGGTAAACCCGGGAGTCCGTGTACTGAAAAACATCTTGGATTTAATACTGAATTCACTAAAGAATCAATTTGTACTGCATCACATAAATATCAAAAATTAAAAATAGCAGCAATTGAAAAACTTACGCTGCCTGAAAAGGAATACAAAAAGCAGATGAGTGATATTTTGGAAAAAGAATGTTTATGTGTCGGGCTAAGTAATCCGGCTGCTCTTTTATACGGTACTACTTTCATTAAAAAGCTGAACGCAGTTAGTGTTTGTCCCGGCCCTAATATTGCCAATTTTTCAAAAATTGTTTCATTACAAACTATGGTGGATCATATCTACGGAAGAACCAATATCGTTACCAATTCAAAAAGACCTCATGTGTTTATCAAAGAACTTCAATTATATATTGATTTCCTGACTGAGCAGTTAAAGCAGGATTTTAACACTGAACAATTTGATAAAAGAAAGAAATATTTTACTTCCTTTTATCAAAATTTGATGGAAGGGATATCGTATTACCGGCAGTTGAAAGGAATAGAAAGTAGAAGTGGTGTGCTTTTAGGTAAATCTCTGGATAAGGCTGAGTTAAAGCTAGCCTCCTTAAATTATCAATACGAAATTGAAAGACAAAACCTGGTTTGTTAATAGTTGAAGATGTGTTGGGTAAAATCAGTTTATCCTGCATAATAATTTATTTATTAAAAAGGTTCTTTAATTATGAAATTTGATACGATAAATAACAAAAGGCTGGTACAGTTATTTCAGCGTATGTTTCTTGCAATACTTGCATAGGCAGATCCGCTACTAATACGGGGAGTATATTAGCCTGTTATCATTTATTTGTTGTACTAATAGTTTAGGTATACCTGGGTATAACATTATGAAAGTCATTCAGCAGTTCATTGAGGGTTATTTAATGCAGATGTTTTTCTAGCTTAAGACAAGTAGATTTGTTGTTTTGTCAGAAAATAGTATAAACCTGGATAAAATGTTTGCTATTGAAGAAGAAGTAATCACATTACTGAAAGACCTTTTAAAAAATGAACTTTAGCGCATAAAAGAGCCATTCTGATTTCTGCTACTCAGGCAGACTGTTTAAATTCCAGATTTATTTTGATTGCGTAATCCCTTGATTTAAAGACCTCTTAATATATCCAGATAATCGCAGACATAATTATGTTCGAAAAATGGCATAAAACTATTTGTAATTGAAGTGTCATGTTTAAATAAATAAAAGTATTTAAATACTTTTAATATAAATTAATTCTTATCTTTGCTGTATCATTAAAAATAAAAATATAGTATATGCAAACGACAACAGCTGAAAATATCCTCAATGTTACACTGCTTGAGCCAAGACAAAAACACCCTACAATCTTTGTTCGCTTTGACGAATTGAATGAAGGTGAAAGTCTAACCATACATAATGATCATGACCCAAAGCCTTTATATTACCAATTGTTAGGTGAGAGAGGAAATATTTTTATATGGGAATATCAGGAACAAGGACCAGAATGGTGGATCGTAAATATTACAAAAAGAATTACGGGTGAAAATGAAGAAACCATGGGAGAAATTGCTACCAAAGATCTTCGAAAGGCACAAGTGTTCAAAAAATATGGATTGGATTTTTGTTGTGGTGGCAAGAAGACCGTGAAAGAAGCCTGTGCAGAAAAGGGCTTGGATGTTACTAAGGTAGAGCAGGAATTACAAGCGGCTGATAAAATGTTGGCATCCCGCCCAATCCCTTATAGTGACTGGAACTTGGATTTTTTAGCTGACTATATTGTAAACACTCATCATAGTTATGTTAGCAAAACTTTACCGGATTTACTTACTTATGCTGAAAAGGTTAAAAATGTGCATGGAAACCAGCATCCTGAATTATTACGCATTAATCAATTGGTAAAAGAAGTGAATGCTGAGCTTACTACACATATGGTGAAAGAAGAAAAAGTTTTGTTTCCTTATATAAAAGCGTTGGTAGCAGCGCAAACAAGTGCACAGCCATTGGAGGCAACGCATTTTGGTACGGTGCAAAATCCTATCAATATGATGGAGATGGAACATGAAATGGTAGGCAAAGCCATGGAAGAAATTAGAGAGTTAACTCAAAACTATTTACTACCAGCAGATGGTTGCGCAAGTTATAGTTTGTTATACAAGATGCTGGATGAGTTTGAAGATGATTTGCATTTACACATTCATCTTGAAAATAACATCCTGTTTCCAAAAGCACTGGAAATGGAAAAACAAATAGAAAAATGAAAAACCAAGCTCCCATAAAAAGACATCCGGCCATTGTCTCATTTTCTAAAGACCATCATTTTGGATTGTTGTTGGTTTGGAAAATAAGACAAGGCCTTGGCAAGTCAGTGGATCCTGTACGTATTAGCAATTATGTTTCCTTCTATTTTAAAGAAGACCTTGAAAAACATTTTGAAGAAGAAGAGCAATTACTTTTTTGTGAGTTACCTGTAAATGATGTTCTGAGGAAACAAGCGGAAGCAGATCATCAGGAGATATTAAAACTCGTAAGAGCTGTTACAGAGAAGAAAGATGATACCGGATTGCTTAATCAACTAGCTGATATGCTGGAAAAGCATATTCGTTTTGAGGAAAGAGAGCTATTTAATCATTTGCAAACTATGATTAATGCTGATGCCTTAGAAAAGATCGCAAAACGATTTCCGTCTAGCAGTAAGGAAATAGATGAAAAATGGGAGGATGTATTCTGGGAAATTAAAAATTAGGATATGGAAATCCCGAAAAAATATGATCATCAAAAAAGAGTAGTAATAGTAGGGGCTGGATTTGCCGGATTAACATTGGCAAAAAGGCTTTCGGCAAAATATTTCCAGGTTATCCTGCTTGACAAAAATAATTACCATCAGTTTCAACCTTTATTATACCAAGTGGCTACCAGCGGTTTAGAACCAAGTAGTATTAGTTTTCCGTTGCGGAAAATATTTCAAAAGAAAAAGAATGTTATAATTCGTTTAACCAGTGTAACCGGAGTTTCTCCAGAAAGAAAAAAAGTACATACTGAGATTGGTGATATTGAATTTGATTATCTAATATTGGCACAAGGCGCAACAACTAATTATTATAATAATGACAGTTTGCATAATAACGCCTATTCAATGAAATCTGTTTCAGAGGCTTTATTGTTGCGAAATAACTTATTACAAAACTATGAACTGGCACTTAATCCCATGAACAGGGAGGAGAGAAATTCTTTATTAAACGTTGTAATCGTTGGTGGCGGGCCTACGGGAGTAGAACTGGCAGGGGCCATCGCTGAAATGAAAAGTAAGATCCTTCCAAAAGATTATGCAGAATTGAATTTCGGGCACATGCATATTTATCTGCTCGAAGCTGGGTCAAATCTGTTAAACGGGATGAGCAATAAATCCGGCGAAACTGTATTGGCATACCTAAAGCGTTTGGGTGTAGAAGTTCAAACAAATACAGCGGTGAAAAATTATGATGGTGAAACGGTTCAATTAAGCAACGGGAAAACAATTTCCAGCCGCAACCTTATCTGGGCTGCAGGAGTAAAAGGAGTTACGATTCCAGGTATACCTACAAATTCGGTGGCTACTAATAATAGGTTGATTGTTGATCACAATAATAAAGTTTCAGGACTGCAGGATGTTTATGCTATTGGAGATATAGCATTTATGAAAGATGAGAAATACCTAAAAGGACATCCACAAGTTGCACAGGTGGCGATACAACAAGCGAATCTGCTAGCAAAAAATTTACTGAGAAATGAAACCGGAAAACCACTCTGTGCATTTTCGTATAATGATAAAGGAAGTATGGCGACTGTTGGCAGGAATCTGGCCGTTGCTGAAATTGGTAAGCTAAAGATGAAGGGGTTTTTTGCCTGGTTCGTCTGGATGATGGTTCATCTAATGTCGATTATTGGAATAAAAAATCGCTTTTTAATTCTTATTAATTGGATATGGCAATATATAACTTACGATCAGTCATTACGCTTAATCATAAAACCAAATCTTAAAAAGGAAACGAATGAAAAAGATATTACTAATACTATTGAGCACAAATCTTTTGCTGGCCTGTAATGCTGAAAGCGATAAGGAACACAAATCAGAAACTGATCCCGTTGTTCATGAACATACAGAAGCTGCATCAGCACTTGTTCTAAACAATGGAAATAAATGGAAGGCGGATTCGGTAACGGTAACTAATGCCGAAACACTTCAAGCTATAATTGCTTCAGCGAATCCAAAAAACCTAGAAGATTATAGCAAGATATCGACTGATATAAATGAAGGTTTGAATAAAATGATTAAGCAATGCACAATGAAAGGTGCAGATCATGATGCGCTGCATTTATGGTTGGAGCCATTGATGAAAAAAGTAAAGGAATTGGGTGAATCTTCTACAGTTGATAAAGCCATATCTATTTTACATGAACTCGAAACACAGGTAAATTTGTTCCCGCAATATTTTGAAAAATGATAATGATAAATGCGAGTACAAAAATTGCTGATTTAATCAAGCGGCATCCGGATGCTTTAGAAGCGATTGTAAGTATTTCTCCAAAATTTACTAAACTGAGAAACCCAATACTGCGAAAAGTTATTGCGGGTCGAACGAGTATTGCGATGGCTTCAAAACTGGGTGGTTGTAAGATTGATGATTTTTTTAGAATTCTTCAGCCCTTAGGTTTTGGAGTTGACGGTTCGGTAGAAGCGATTTATGAAAATGGGGAGAATGAGAATGTTCCGGAATTCATGAAAAACATACAAGCTGAGAAGATGATAGAATTAGATGTTCGTCCTGTTATAGAATCAGGAAAAGATCCATTGAATATTATTATGCAAAAAGTAAAAACCTTGGAGACAGGGTCCATCCTGAAAATTGTAAATAGTTTTGAGCCTACTCCTTTATTACATTTGCTGGGGAAACAGGGATTTGAATCGTATGTAGAGGTAATCAATACCGATTTGGTAAATACTTATTTTTATAAAAAAGTAGACTCGCCTTCACTTAAGACAGAAATAACTGCTAATTCTTCTAACTGGGATGAGGTAATAAAGCGGTATGACGGAAAACTCAAGACAATTGATGTAAGAACAATGGAGATGCCTTTACCTATGCATACTATTTTAGAATCGCTAAATACTTTACCTGAAGATCAGGCTTTGTTTGTTTTTCATAAGCGTATTCCAGTTTTTTTACTACCTGAGCTGGAGGAGCAGCATTTCAGTTATCGTATAAAAGAGATTAGTGATGGCGAAGTGCATCTATTAATATACAAAGATTGATATGACTGGACCTGGTGGAAATACGGATGCCACAAAAACTACTTCCTATAAAGTGGTCTTACCATTTTATGGCTATGCTTCTTTTGCTTTTTTCATTGCTACAGCTCTTTTGTTTTTGTCAATAAGCAATATAACAACGCATTATTTCCATCCACATTCCCTAGCACTTACACATATCATGGCTCTTGGATGGGGCACCATGATGATTTTGGGCGCCAGTCATCAATTAGTACCTGTATTAATCGAAGGGAAATTATTCAGTAATAAATTAGCATTTACTTCTTTTGTATTAGCAGCAGTTGGCGTTCCATTACTTTGCTATGGGTTTTATATGTTTGATATGGGCTGGCCCGCAAAGTGGGGCGGACGGTTTGTTATATTGGCAATAATCGCATACCTGATTAATGTAGCAGTGAGTATGGCAAGAAGTAAACATGAAAATGTGCATGCTGTTTTTGTTTTTACAGCTACACTCTGGCTATTAGTTACCGCACTTATAGGATTGATTTTGGTATATAATTTTAGCTATCCGTTGATTAGAGGTAGCTCCTTACATTATTTACCTCTTCATGCACATATAGGGGTTATAGGCTGGTTTTTATTATTGATTATGGGAGTGGGTTCCCGATTGATATCTATGTTTTTAATTTCTAAATACAATAAACCAAAAAGACTTTGGTTGATTTATGGGCTAGTCAATGTAGGATTGGTCGCATTTATCTTTAATTTTTTATATGCCGATAGCAAGCTTATTCAAATGATTTCTATTTTGGCAATTGCTACAGCCATAATATTATTTGTAAATTATTGTTACCGGTCTTATAAGCAGCGAATTCGTAAAAGAGTTGATGAGCAGATGAAGGTTTCGTTGTTGTCCGTATTAATGATGTTGATTCCGGTGGTTTTTCTGATTGTTATACTTGTTTTATTTTTTCTGTCTGATAAAGAAAATACAAGAATGATTATTTCATATGGCTTTATTATTTTCTTTGGTTGGATTACAGCAATAATATTAGGCATGACTTTTAAAACACTACCATTCATCGTTTGGAATAAAGTATATCATCATTTGGCGGGTAAGGGTAAAACGCCTAATCCAAAAGATTTATTCAATAATACAGTGTTCAAATACATGACGCTTATTTATATTTTTGGATTTCTTTTGTTTATACCTGGCATATTGCTTAATAGTACATTTATTTTGCAAACTGCAGCATTGCTATTAGTAATTACTGCAGGTCTGTATAATTGGAATGTTATTAAATTACTTATGCATAAACCTGTATCGAAATGAATGTAATCTCCAATAACAAGCTAAAATCTACCATTGCATTGGCGGCATTGCAAAATGTAATGGATCCGGAGATAGGATTGAATATTGTGGACCTTGGTTTGGTCTATCAGATTGATTTTGATGAATCTGAAAAAAAGATATATTGTACCATGACATTAACTACCCAGTTTTGTCCTATGGGAGAATCCATTACTAATGCAGCCAAAGAGAGTTTGAAGTTGGGCTTTCCGGAATACGAGCCAAATATTAAATTAACATTTGATCCGCCCTGGAACCATGAAATGATTTCTGAGGCGGGTCAGGATTTTTTAAATGAAATGTAAATGCTTAGTCTTACTTGTAAAACAGCGATTAAAGCCGTAATCTATTTAGCTTCTAAATTTGAATCGGAGGAGAAGTCTGGTATTAAAGAAATAGCTGAATATATTAATGCTAGTGAACACACTGTCGGTAAAGTGCTGCAAACTTTGGTCAAAGAAGGAGTAATAAATAGTCTGAAAGGACCTACTGGAGGATTTTTTATTACCGCCAGACAAATCAATCAGCCTATTATCAATATTGTAATTTCTATTGATGGAAAGGATGTGTTTAATCAATGCGGATTAGGTTTAAGTAAATGTTCTGCTACTCATCCTTGCCCTATCCATGATGATTACAAAGCTGTAAGAGACCTGTTTGAAAAAATGTGTAGGCAAAAAAATGTAAAGGACTTATGTGATCCGGTTAATAGTGGTGTGGCTTATTTACTAGGTTAATCAATTATAGTTGTTCAAATCTTGCTTGGAAGAACCGTAAATATTTCGGTTCATAAACCATTTTCAGGCCTTTTATTTTCTTTCTACTATCATAAACATGAGCAGCAGATTCGGCGATCACATCCATATGTGCCTGTGTGTACACTCGGCGTGGAATTGTAAACCGTACCAGTTCAAGTTTAGGATAATAGTTTTCTCCATTCGCTTTTCTACCGGCAGACACAACACCTCTTTCCATTGTTCTTACACCTGCATCGAGGTAAAGTTCTGCAGCCAGTGTTTGCGCAGGAAAATTTTCTTGTGAGATATGAGGTAGAAATTTTTTAGCATCCACAAAAATTCCATGCCCGCCAATGGGTTTTACGATTGGGATATTGTAGTCCATCATTTTAGTGCCAAGATAGATTACCTGTCCTACTCTTGCACGGATATGATCTGCACTAACGCTTTCTGTAATTCCAATCGCCATAGCTTCCATGTCTCTTCCTGCTAATCCACCATATGTATGCAGCCCTTCGTACACAACAACCATATTCCTGGCCTCTTCAAAAACATCCCATTCATTTACAGCTAAAAATCCACCAATATTAACCAATGCATCTTTTTTGGCACTCATAGTGGCGCCATCGGTGTATGAATTTATTTCCTTTACGATTTCTTTGATCGATTTCTTTTCGTAGCCTTTTTCTTTTTGTTGAATAAAATAAGCATTTTCTGCCACCCTAGTCATATCGTGTATGATCCGAATCTTATGCTTTTTGGTAAAGGCTCTCAGTTCTTTTAGGTTTTTCATGCTGATAGGCTGGCCACCTGCCATATTTACACTAGTAGCAATACTTATATAAGGAATTTTAGCTGCTCCATATTTTTTTATCAGCTTATCTAATTTGGATAGATCTACATTCCCTTTAAACGGAAATTCGTTTTCGGGATCATGTGCTTCATCAATAATAATGTCTTCAAATTTTCCACCTGCCAGTTCCTGGTGCAATCTTGTAGTGGTGAAATACATATTTCCCGGAATGATATCTCCTTTTTTAATTAATATTTTTGAAAGGATATTTTCGGCTCCCCGTCCTTGATGGGTTGGGATAAGATATTTATAGCCGTACACATTTTTTACCACTTCTTCTAAGTGATAGAAGTTTCTACTGCCGGCATATGCTTCATCACCCATCATCATCCCAGCCCATTGCCTGTCACTCATGGCAGATGTGCCACTATCTGTCAGCAGGTCAATATAGACATCATCCGATTTTAACAGGAAAGTATTGTATCCTGCTTCTATCAGTGCTTTCTTTCTTTGCAGTGGGCTTGTCATTTTTAACAGCTCAACCATTTTCATTTTATAGGGTTCTGCCCAGCTTCTTTTTAATGTTTTCATTATAGTAGATTTAGTTTATTCAATAATTTTCAGTTTAGCAGTAAAATGCCGGAGCAAAGGAGTTTCTTCAATGATAGCTAGACCTTTTATGACATCTTTTTTTTCAAATACTTCAATAATAACTTCCGCTACATAATCAATATGGCTTTGGGTGTACACCCGTCTTGGAATAGCCAGACGTACCAGTTCAAGTTGTGCCGGAATTAATTTTCCTTCTGCATCATATTTTCCAAACATCAGCGAACCGATTTCTACACCACGAACTCCTCCATGTTCATACAAAGCACTTACCAATGCTTGTCCGGGATATTGTTCAACAGGAATATGTGGTAAAAATTCTTTGGCATCAATATATACAGCATGCCCACCAGCAGGTTGCATAACAGGTACACCAGCTTCAATCAATTTATTAGTGAGGTATTCAATACTTCGGATCCGGTATTGCAGATAATGCTCATCCATTATTTCCTGCAGCCCGATGGCAATGGCTTCAAGATCCCGTCCGGCTAATCCACCGTACGTAGTAAATCCTTCGGTTACAATTAATAAATTTCTACATTGTATGGCTAGTTCTAGATCTCTCATGGCAAGAAACCCGCCGATATTAGCAAATGCGTCTTTCTTTGCACTCATAGTACAACCATCTGCATATGAAAATATTTCGTTGGCAATTTCAAGAATGGTTTTATTGCTATAACCTTCTTCCCGCAATTTGATGAAGTAAGCATTTTCGGCAAAACGACAAGCATCAATAAAAAATGGAATTTGATATTCGGCGCATATGTTCCTCACATCCTTAATGTTTTGCATACTTACTGGCTGTCCACCACCTGAATTATTGGTGATGGTAATGATGACCATTGGAATATTCTCCGCCCCAATTTTTGTAATCGTTTGTTGTAACGCTACTATATCCATGTTTCCTTTGAACGGAGCTGGTATAGACGGATGTTTACCTTCATCGCAAATAAGATCAATTCCTTCGGCACCCGAAAATTCTATATTGGCTCTTGTTGTATCAAACAAGGTATTGCTTAAAAAATATTTTCCTTTACCACCAAGAATGGTAAAAATAATTTTTTCAGCTGCACGGCCCTGATGAGTAGGAATAATTAATGGCATGCCGGTAATGCTTCTAACAGACTCTTCGAAACGGAAAAAACTCGGACTGCCTGCATAGGATTCATCGCCTTGCATAATGCCCGCCCATTGATTACTGCTCATGGCACTGGTACCGCTGTCTGTCAATAAATCAATCAATACATCTTTAGCATGTATACTGAAAGGGTTATAGTAGGCTTTTTCTAAAATGTCTTTTCGTTCTTCTTTTGTGGTAAAATAAATCGCTTCTACTGTTTTTATTTTAAAAGGTTCTATGATCGTTTTCATGCATAGTGATTTAACAACTAGAAAATAGCTGATATGAATAATAAATATTGAATTGCAGGAAGGTCGCCGGGTAGCTACGTAGGTTTGCAGATGATATTTTTCCAGATGTTCATATAAGAATTAAGCCTGCCCAAAAGTAGGAGTGGCAGGCTTAAAGAAATATGATTATAGTCAGTGTGCTATTTGAATCAGACTCCAAACTGTCTTAAGTGATGGTCAATATGTTTCCATGTAGCATGACTCCACTGTTCCATTGTCATTTTTCCAAAAACGGGATGCGGTGTGTCTCTGATTGTAGATTCACTGAATTTTTCTACCAATCCTAGTAACTTAGTTTTCTCTGTTTCAAAATCTTTTGACTCACCTGTTGTAATAAATGTTTTTTCAGTTGGAAGACCATTCTTCCAGGGCTTTTCGTTGTAGAGACTTTTTTTGAATAATGGAACTAGTAGCTTCATCAGCAAATTACCTTTTACAATCCGGGTGCCGTATGCTACTTCAATTTGCATTTGTAAATGTGCCAGCATCTGTGCCACATTCATTTTGCCCCATTTTCGTTGTGTTTCTGGAGTAAGTTTATTTATTCTTTCGATTAGTTCCTGTTTTACAGAGTTGTTGAATAAGTTTTTTATTTCCATTTTGACAGAATTAATTGAACGAAAGTTCGTTTATTTTTTTTAAATAAAAGGAACGGAATTAAATTCAATATCGGGTAGGTAATTATTCTTTGCTTCATTGTTTCTTAGTTTATAATGTGTAGGGCTTTTCAATATTGAAGATAATGGCAAACCTGCCAAACGGTGTATAGTGTCTTTTCAACCTCAGTTTATCTGCCAATGGGTGTATAAAGCATCAATTGCGGGTCTTTATTGGTTCGGGGTACAGTATTTGACTAATTCTTATATAACTGTATGGTGGACCTGATTCACCGCAACAAAATGCAGTATTTCACCTTAATATATTTAACATGAAAAAAATTATTGGATTTACGATGCTGGCTTTTAGTTTAACAGCCATTATGTATTCTTGTCAGCCCGATTCAAAAAAAGAAGTCATTGTTGTACCTGCAGCACCTACGCCTACTCCTTCTACAATAATCATTGAAAAGGCTCCGGCTAAAAAGGAAACTACAATCACCTTAGATAAAAATGGAGTAAAAGTTGAAGGCAAAAAAGTTGACATTTCAATAAAGAAGCAATAATCAATTTATATCCTACTGCCTTTTTCATTTTTAAATGAACCACCATGCAATTTCTTAAAGAACATCTTACTCCGGGAAATTATGAATGGAATGACCAGATATCTTATAATGGCAAACCATCCCGCCGTCTATATAATAGGTATAACGGAAATCAGTTACTATTTGTGATTAATCATATTGCAGAATCAACAGCAACTTTTGATATTGAGAAAGGAGTATTAATACAAAACTTGCTTAGTCTTGAACTTCCAGTTGATGCTAAAAGTGAAATATCAGTTATCAAATGGCTGAATGAAAAGGATATTGCTTGATAGCATACTTATTGATGTTCATAATAAGGTATCTCATCGTGGCTTTCAGTTTCTTTCTGTTCCCAATAAGCCAATGTAACAACATGTCCGCTTTTAGTTTTTAGCATTCTTCCAAAAATCGCATTGATGGGATTAAATGTATAATCAGTAACTCCAACAGTGAAGGTTTCAGGTATCGGCGGCGAAGGTGGTACCTCAACTACTTCTTCACCTTCTGTTGGCTTTGGGGCTGGTACGACTTTTGGTGGTGGAGAAGGAACAGTAACAACAGAATATTTGTTGAACTCTAAAAGCTCTTTTAAAAAGGCAACTCTTTCAGGTGCTACATTCTTTTCCACGATGCCGCATCTAACACCGTCCAGATCCTCAAATTCATGATTTTTATTTAATGCCATTTTATAAGCTTAACGAATGAATATAATCATACACCCAACTTAACAATCCAACCAACACAATACCTGCTCCGCAAATAATCAACCCTAGTTTTACAGATGGCCCCAGTTTTATTGTCGAAATGGGATTTTCATTTTTATCCATAAATGCTGCTCTAATCACTCTTAAATAATAATAAAGGGAAACGATCATATTTAATGCAGCAATAGTGATGAATGTATAACTAGCTTTGGTAGCACCTGCTGTCAATAAAAATAATTTTCCAAAGAAGCCGGCTGTTGGAGGTATGCCAGCTAAAGAAAATAATGCTAATGCTAATATCCAGCAGAGAAACGGATTTGTATTGTAAAGTCCTTTGTAATCGTCAATGTTTTCTTTCCCGGTTCTGTCTGCAATTACTGCTGCTACACCAAATGCAGCAAGATTGGAGAATACATATATAAGAACAAAATAAACTACCGCTGTAATTCCAACTTCACTGCCACTGCTCATACCCACTAAAATAAAACCAACTTGTGCAATGGAAGAAAAAGCAAGAAAACGTTTGATGTTTTGTTGACGGATAGCAAACAGGTTCCCAATAACCATTGTTATTACCGCAAGGATGACCAGCATATTGTACCACACTTCTCCCATCGGTTGAAAAACCTTATACAAAATGGTAATAAATATAAATGCTATGGCTCCTTTTGAAATAACTGATAAGAAGGATGTAACCGCAATTGGCGAGCCTTCATATACATCAGCTGTCCATAAATGGAATGGAACAATGGACAATTTAAATGCAAATGCCGATAACAAAAATACAAATGCTAATAACTGTAGAGTAGATCCATCCAGTTGTCCCGGTATCAATGCAAAACTTAATGTGCCGGTGATGCCATAGATCAATGAAATGCCAAATAATAAAATACCGGAAGAAAAGGCTGAAGATAAAATCAGTTTCATCGCACCTTCAGATGATCGTTTTTTATGCAAATCAAAATTGGCCATGGCGGCTACAGGAATAGTTGCCAGTTCCAATGCTAAATAAAATATGAGCAGATTACCACTGGAAATCATAAGGAACATACCCAGCAATGCTGAAAGCATCAGCATGAAAAATTCAGGAAGATGCTCTGTCTTTTTTAACCAATCGGCACATAGTAAAGAAATAAGATAAACGCCAAGACTTAAAATATTTTTCTGAAAAACAATTAGTGGCGTTGTTTGATACATATCGCCAAATAACCAACCAGACTGATTGAAGAAAAATCCTGCACCAAAATTTATCAGCAATAAAAATTGAACTAATGAAAGCAAAGATGAATGCTGAATCCCTTTGCCGATCTTGATAAACAACAATAGGAAGATGATGGCAGTGACTACCAACTCTTGTTTCATTAATATGAAGAATTCATTCATTCAATATTATTTTATTTTCCGGCGATCCGGTTCATAATTTCTTCTGCTGCAGGTCTCAGCAGATCATTTAACCACCCCGGTGCAATACCGATGGCTAATATTCCAACAACTAATATTATTGCCGCCAGCCTTTCATTCCAGGCAGCATCTTTTAGTGATAAATAACTTTCATTCTTTATCGGCCCCATTACTGTATTGCCGATTGCTCTTAATATATATACTGCTGTCACTACAATCGACATGGCCGCTGCAATTGTTGCTATTCTATGAAATGCATCTGCATTTTCCCATGAACCCATAAAGATTGTCATCTCCGCAACGAAACCGCTTAATCCCGGTAAGCCTAGCGAACAAAGTCCGACGATAAAAAATATGGTTGAGATAAATGGCAATTTTTTCATCAGTCCTCCCATTTCACCAACCATTCTGGTATGTGTTCTATCGTAAATCATTCCAATCACAGCGAAGAAAAGAGCTGTCATCAAACCATGCGATACCATTTGCATCAATGCACCTGTGATAGCTGTTTGTGTAAGCATGCCAATTCCTAACAAACTAAAACCGACATGGCTAACGGACGAATAAGCATTGATGTATTTCAGATCCTTCTGCATCATGGTCGCAAATGCTCCATAGAGAATTGCTATTGCTGAAAGAATGATAATGATGTTTGCATATTCTTTGGCTCCTTCTGGTAACAAATAAGTTGCCACTCTTAAACAACCATAGCCGCCAAGCTTCATAGAGATACCTGCCAAAAACATAGAACCTGCAGTGGGAGCAGATGAGTGTCCATCAGGAACCCAGGTATGCAATGGAAAAAGTGCAGTGAAAACTCCAAAGCCTACAAACAATAATGGGAAAAGAATTTGCTGGTAACTTAAAGAAACGGTTGCTTTCGATAATTCCATTATATCAAAACTTCTTCCTGCTGCAAAATATAATCCTAAAATACCAACCAATATCAATGCTGAACCGCCCATGAGCATCAACGCTAGTTTATTAGCACTGTATTCTTTTTTACCGCTACCCCAAATGCCGATGAGTAAATATTTTGGAATTACTGATATTTCAAGGAAGAAGAACAGGATGAACAAGTCAAGAGAGATGAAGAATCCATAAGCACCCATTCCGAGTAGTAACAAAAGAAAATAAAACTCCTTTGTCATTTTTTCAATATGCCAGGAAACCAATACACCGGCAACAACGACGAATGCTGTCAGTAATATCATGGCAATCGAAATGCCATCTACTCCTAAATGAAAATTGATATTGAGTGATTTGAATAATGGGTAGTTCTGTTCAAATAGCATTTGTGCAGCATTCCCAGTTTCTCTTTCATGCTTGTATATAAAAAATAATACAAATGCTAAAGCCAATTGTGCCACCGAACCAACAAGGGCTATCCATTTCACCTGTTGCTTATTGCCGGAAAGCAATACAGCTACAGCTGTAAGCAAAGGAAGTCCTATGAGTAATAAAAGATTCATTAATTCCTATTTATCAAAATCTTATTTCCATATATAAATAAACAATACCGCCAGCACAATCACTCCACCTAAAAAGTAAATAGCATACTGTTGCACTTTGCCTGACTGTACTTTTTTAATTCCTTCAGAAATCTTTTCCGTTATATTTCCGATCAAATTCATGAGGCCATCTACAATATTCTTGTCAAACCATGCTGCTGGTCTGCCAATCAAGTTGAACAATACTTTCTTTGTAATGAAAAGATATATTTCGTCAATATAAAATTTGTTATAAGCTGTTTTGTAAATACCACCCAATGATGTGGCCAGCTTAGTCGGTTTATCATTTTGTTTTTTATACAACCAGAAAGCTGTAAAAATTCCAATGAGCCCTAATGCAACTGGAGCAATAGAAAATGACAAATCGAAATGTGCATGTAGCGGCTTTCCATCCGAACTTACATATTCACCAAAAGGAATAAAACCTGCAGCAGCTGTACCCACAGCCAGTAATACCAATGGCATCATCATTGCAAATCCACCTTCGCCGTGTACCTCTCCCCCCGCCCTCTCCGAAGGAGAGGGAGCTGGTTTGCTCCAGAAAATATTAAAATACAGGCGGAACATATAGAATGCTGTAATACCCGAAGTAATTAATGCAATCCAGTAAATGGCCATATTGTTATTATATGCCGCCAATAAAATTTCTTCCTTGCTGAAGAATCCTGCAAATGGTGGTACACCGGCAATCGCCAGACAGGCAATCAAAAATGTTATATGAGTGATTGGTAAAAACTTTCTCAAGCCACCCATATCTTTCATGTCGTTACTATGCACATAATGAATCACAGCACCAGCACCAAGGAATAATAATGCTTTGAACATTGCATGAGTAAACAAATGAAACATAGATGCTGTATAACCAAGCCCTGCTTCACCGCCGTAATTTGAAACACCCAAAGCAAACATCATAAAGCCTATCTGCGACATGGTAGAATAAGCCAACACCCTTTTTATATCCGTTTGTGTACAGGCTATAATTGCTGCAACAATTGCGGAGACAGCACCAACCCAGCCAATTATTTCTAATACTCCCGGAACTGCAACTGAAAAAATGGGGAATAATCTTGCTACTAAGTAAACACCTGCTACTACCATCGTTGCGGCATGTATTAATGCTGAAACAGGGGTGGGGCCTTCCATTGCATCGGGTAGCCAGATATGTAAAGGGAACATAGCACTCTTTCCGGCACCGCCAATAAATACCAATGCTGCTCCCCATGTTAATGCTGAAGCTCCAAGGAATGTAGAAGCAGCGGCTGCTTTAAATTCGTTTGATTCAGGTGAAGTGAGTCTTTCAATCAACGTAGCAAAATCAAGAGTGCCGCCACTGAATGATAAAATTAAAATACCAATTAAGAATCCAAGGTCTGCAAATCTTGTAACGATAAATGCTTTTTTGCAGGCTGCAACAGCACTGGGTTTGTCGTAATAATATCCGATCAGTAAGAATGAGGAAACGCCTACCAGTTCCCAGAATATATATATCTGGAAGATATTAGATGCTAACACTAATCCGAGCATGGAGAAAGTAAACAATCCCAGGTATGAATAATAAGTCGGAAACCTTTCTTCTCCTTTTAAATAACCCAAACTATAAATATGCACCATCAATGAAATGAAAGTCACTACCACCAGCATCATTACTGAGATTGGATCAATGATTAATCCCATGTCAATAGAAACGCCGGGAGAGAACTCTAACCATGTTAATTGAAGAGCCACAAACTTTTCATATACACCTGCTACTTTACCGTAAACAAAAAAGTATTCGTAAGCAGTATATAAAGCCAATACGGTTGAAGCCAATAGCAAAACTGTTCCGATTAAGCCAGAACTGTTCTTAAAGTATTTTCTGCCGAATAGACCCAGCAGCAAAAAGCCTGCAAGAGGTAATAAAGGAATCAGTGATATGGCAGTTACGTTTGGCATTTTGGTTTAGTACTTTAGGTCTTCTGCATTTTCTACATCAATGGAATTGTGACTTCTATATAAATTTATTATGATTGCTATCGCAACTGCTGCTTCTGCTGCCGCAATCGCAATGATGAATAAAGTGAAAAACAGCCCATCCATCTGATTAGGCCATAAATATTTATTGAATGCTATGAAATTCAGGTTCACACTATTTAATATCAATTCAATACTCATCAACATAGTGATAAGATTTCTTCTTGTAAGAAATCCGTATACGCCTATAAAGAATAGTGCAGTACTCAGAAATAATATGTGATATAATCCTGGTTCCATTTTGTTTTTTTTAAAACCACAGAGACACAGCGACACAAAGTTTCACAGCCGATTAAACAATCCCTTTGTGTTCCTCCGTGTCATCCTGTATTTGTGGTTCAATATTTTTCTTTTCTCTTAAAGCAATTACAATACATCCAATCAACGCTGCTAATAATAAAATTGAGATCACTTCAAATGGCAATGCATAGCCACCACTATCTACAGCCAGCATTTTCTTCCCGATATTTTCGACAGTTGGTGTAATGGCTATTTCATCTGTTTCAATAAATGTATGCTGATAGATTTGTACCATCGTCAATGCAAAACCTGCAAAGACTACCAATGCTGCAAATATTTTTCTGTCAAGCTTTTGTTTCGGTAGTTGTTCTCCTGTTTGTTGTGTAAGAAAAATGGAAAAGATGATCAAGACCACAATACCACCTACATAAACTACAATCTGCACGGCAGCAATAAATTCATATTGCAGCCAGAAATAAATTCCTGCAATGCCAATCAATGTAAATAATAAATAAATAGCAGCCCTGAATATATGTCTGGTGGTGACAGATAATAAAGCAAACACAACACAAAGTGTCGCCAATAAGTAAAATATAATATCCGAACCTGTCATTTAATTATTATCTCATTTCTTTAAGACTCTAAAGTCCCCCGCAGGGGGACCTGCCTACCGCAGGCAGGTTTAGGGGGCTGTTATTCCACCCCATCCATTATTTTAGAACCCGGGTTATTTAAAATTTTTGTCAGTTCATTTCTGTCAAACACACTATGCTCAAATGTTTGTGCCATCTTAATTGCATCAGAAGGACAAGCCTCAATACATAAATTACACATGGTGCACAACTCAAGATGATACACTAATTTATCAATAGCCTTTTTCTTCTTTCCCTCAGCATTCAATTCATTTTTAAATATCACTTTTATAGTTCCATTCGGGCAAGCCAGTTCACATGCCTGGCAACCGGTACAGCGATGTTCATTGTTTTCATCATGCGGCATTACTACTTCGCCTTTAAAGCGTTCAGGTAAATTCAACGTTTCTCTATTGTCAGGATACTGCTGTGTTATTATTTCTTTATGATGCGTAAAATAATAACCGGTACGGCGCATTCCTTTCAGCAGTGATTTAACAGCTCCCCAAATTTCCTGTATGTATTTTTTTATAAACAATATTTTGCTTTTACAATTTTTAATTGTTGAATAGCGAACTGAACCCTGAAGAGTGCGACGCAACAGACGTTGATAGTAGCACTACAGCCGGGTAAATAATTGTATTCATTTATAAGAACTATCCCTTGCTCCCCTTTAGGGGTTGGGGGTTTAAAAGTGCCATCCTAGTATCGCCATCGCCGTTACAATCAATAAATTTATCATACTGATTGGTAATAAATATTTCCACTCCAGATTCAAAAGCTGGTCAATTCGTAATCTTGGGAATGTCCAGCGGAACCACATGATAAGAAATATTAAGAAAAATGTTTTACCAAAGAACCAAATGCTCGACGGAATATAATCCATTACATGATTAAATCCTTCCCATTTGCCGATATGAAACGGCATCCATCCGCCGAGGAACAACGTTGCGCCAATCGCACAAACGATAAATACGTTTACATATTCCGCCAAAAAGAACAAAGCGAATTTCATTCCCGAATACTCGGTATGAAAACCTGCTGTCAATTCCGATTCTGCTTCTGCCAGATCAAAAGGTGCTCTGTTTGTTTCTGCTGTTACTGCAATGATGAATGTTACAAAAGCAATCAGCATAGGAAGATGTCCTTTAAAAATCCACCAGCCATTTCTTTGCGATTCAATTATTTCTGACACCTGCAAACTTCCCGTCATTACCACCACGGCCAGTATGGATAAGCCTGCCGACAATTCATAACTCACAATCTGTGCGCCGCTGCGCATGGCACCCATCAACGAATATTTATTATTACTCGCCCATCCCGCCATCAATATGCTAATGACCATGATGGATGAAACGGCTGATACAAATAATACACCGATGTTCAGATCCCATAATTGAAAATCTTTTGCAAAAGCGATCGGCGCCATCAATAACATGGCAACAATCATCGCAATGAACGGTGCCAGGTTGAACAAAAATTTATCAGCACCGCCCGGTGTCAATCCTTCTTTCACCAATAATTTCAACGTATCTGCTAATGATTGAAACATTCCTTTTGGTCCCACACGGTTGGGGCCAAGTCGTATCTGCATCCATGCAGATACTTTTCTTTCCATGATTACCAGCACCAATCCCAATAAGGCAAACAAACTGATCACCGCCACACCGGCAATCACCATTTCAATGATGATCGTCCATGTCGGGTTGAAATTATTGCTCAACCATTCATGAATACTGTTTGCTATGTTTGAAAAACTCCACATTAATATTATTTTGAATTCTAAATTTTAAATGTTGAATTTATTTTCATTTAAAATTCATCATTTAAAAATTTAAAATAAATCATCGGTCAATATCCGGTATTACCAAATCCAATGTCCCCATCATCGCCACCAAATCACCGAGCTTACTTCCTTTTGCGATATGATTCAAAACAGAAAGATTGGAAAAACCCGGAGAACGAAATTTTATCCGGTACGGTGTTGTTGCACCTTCACTTACAATATATACTCCCAGTTCGCCTCTTGCTGTTTCCACTCTTGAATAAAATTCTCCTTTTGGCAATTTCAATACTGCTTTTGTTTTCGTTTGAAAATCACCTTCAGGAATATTGTCAATCAATTGTTCAATAATGCGGATGGATTGCTGCATTTCTCTTACACGAACCATATAACGGGAAAAAGAATCGCCACCGGTTTCAAGCACTTCATCAAATTCCAAGGTATTATAAATTTCGTAAGGATATAATTTGCGGACATCACAACTTACACCGCTGCCTCTTGCCGTTGGCCCAGTACATCCATAAGAAATAGCATCTTCAGCAGAAAGCACTCCCACATTTTTCATTCTGTTCTGGAAAATGATATTGCCTGTCAACATTTCATCATATTCATGCACTTTGCTTTTATACAATTGCATAAAGTCCTTTACTCTTTGTTGAAAACTTGGATGCAGGTCATGCATTACTCCGCCGGGCACCATATAGTTCATCGTCAACCTTGCACCGCAGGTTTCTTCCATAATATCGTTAATGGATTCTCTTTCCCTGAAAGCATGAAAGAAAGGAGTGAAGGCGCCGAGATCCATTGCCATGGCTCCCAACCATAATTCATGCGACGCAATTCTTGTCAATTCATCCATCAACACTCTTATGACTTGAGCTCTTGGTGGAATCTCTACTTGTAAACCTTGCTCCACACAAAGTGCACAAGCATGGTTATTAATATGTGCCGATAAATAATCCATTCGGCTGGTAACATAAATAAACTGACGGTAAGAAAGGCTTTCACACATTTTCTCAATAGAACGATGAATATATCCTAGGTGTGGTTCTACATTTTTGATCGTTTCTCCGTTCAGCGTAATCACCAGGTGCAATACGCCATGCGTTGCAGGATGTTGGGGTCCTACATTGATGATCATATCCGCCTCCCCAAACCCCTCCGCAGGAGGGGCTTTTGAGTCGTTTATTATTTCAGTTTTCCTATACATCTTTAAGACCTCCCCAAACCCCTCCAAGGGAGGGGCTTAAGGTCGTTTATAGTTTTATTTTTATTAAAGCAAATACAAATTCAATTTTACTATATAAATAAGCTGGCCTTGTGTTTGGCAAACTCCCCTTTAGGGGGTTTGGGGGTTATAGTCGTATCATATTCACCGGGTCTTCAAAATCTTTTCGCATTGGGTTTTTCCCTTCCCATCCATCAGGAAGAATTAATAAACGCAAATCTGGATGGTTTAGAAAATCAACGCCAAACATTTCATATACTTCTCTTTCATGAAATTCTGCTGTTCGCCAGATATGCGATACGGTTTCTATTGCTGGTTTATCCCTATCCAATTTTGCTTTTACTACAATATTGTGATGAAAAATAGTTGATCGGAGATGATACACCATCGTAAGATGAGTTTTCCAATCTATGCAAGTAAGGCAAAAAAGAAAATTAAAGTGTAAAGCTTCTTCCTTACGAAGTTGCTGAGCAAAAGCCAACCATTCTATCGGTTCAACATTTACAGTAATCCACCCGGGTCCAATTTCTGCAGCCTCTTCAATAGTTGCAGTGGGCAGGATTTCAGCAAGTTTTATTTTAAGTTCTTCGTTAGTCATTAAATCTGCAACTTGTTCTGGTTATTACTTTATAAGAAATATTATCCTTTTGTACTTTCCTTGTGGACTTTTATTTGTTCTCTTGTCATGCCACTTTTTATTTTTTGTTGCAAAGTGATCAATGAATGTAATAGTGCTTCAGGTCTAGGCGGGCATCCTGCCACATATACATCAACAGGTATCACATGGTCAGCACCTTTTACAACGGAATAAGTATTATAAAAGAACGGACCGCCACTGATGGCACATGCACCCATTGCAATTACATATTTGGGATCAGCCATCTGATCGTACAACCGTTTTAAAACAGGAGCCATTTTGTTTACAATTGTTCCGGCAATAATAATTACATCAGCTTGTCGTGGTGTTGCTCTTGCCACTTCAAATCCAAACCTTGAGAAATCATATTTTGCACCGGCTGTCGACATCATTTCAATTCCACAACAACTCGTAGCAAATGTCAAAGGCCAAAGTGAATTTGATCTTGCCCAATTGATGATGTCGTCGAGTTTACTCAAGACGATACCACCCCCTGGTAGTTCTTTTATTTCGCCGGGAAAGACCTCCCTGCCTTCCAAAGGAGGATTCTTAGACTCTGATATTTTTAAATTTTCTTTGTTCATAGCAAAAACTCAAATTCTATTTTACTTTTCAAATAAGCTGGCCTAGTGCAAAGCGAAGCCCCTCTTTCGGAGGGGTTTGGGGAGGCCGTATTTTACATCCATTTCAATGCTCCTTTTTTATGTGCATACAGAAATCCCATAAAGAGAATAAAAAAGAAAATCACAATTTCAACTAATGCAATCCAGCCCATTCCCTTTGCTACAACGGCCCAAGGGAACAAGAAAACTAGTTCCACATCAAATATTAAAAAGATTAATGCAAATAAATAGTAGCCAACATTTAATTGAGTCCAAGTTTTCCCTTGAGTAGGAATACCACACTCATAGGGCTCCCCTTTTTGTTTGTTAGTAGTAGGTTTTAAAACTAGTTTGGAGACAAGAATAGCAATGCCAGAGAAAGCAATGGCAGCAATAATTAATACAATTAGTGAGGAAGCACCCATACGCCAATTGATTTCTACGAATATAACAACAATGCTTTGAAAATCAAGAGACCTTTATGCACTAAAAATAAGAAAAGGATATCTACCCGTACAATTCCTGATGAATAGATTTTTTATCGTAGCCCATTTCTACGATTCTCTTTTTGGCTTCGTCAATCATTACTTTCCAGCCGCAAATGAAAAACTGTGCTTCTTGTTTGTCTTTACAAAGTTCTTCATAAATGGGATGCACATAGCCATGTTTGCCTTCCCACTCTTCACGGGAAAGTGTGGGATGATAATGGAAACCTGGAAGTTTCTTTTCCATTTCCTTTAATTCATCATAATATAAAAGGTCACCTTTTTTTCGGCAACCAAATATGAGATGTATATTTTTAAAAGGAATATTATGTAGATGAATGAAGTTAATCATACTTCTAAAAGGAGCAATTCCTGTGCCTGTGCAGATCAGGAATATATCTTTTTCTATTTTTTCAGGCAATACAAAAACTCCCTGAGCTCCACGAAGTGTCAATTCACTGCCAACAACTATCTTATCAAAAAGAAAATGTGTTCCCAAGCCATGTTCGGCTAATACAATCAGTAATTCAAACACATTGGTGCCATCAGGCCATGATGCGATGGAGTAACTGCGAATTCTTTTATTTGGCTTTTCATGAATTGGTAGGTCGATTGTTACAAATTGTCCTGGCTTAAAATCAAATACATTCAATTCTGGGATTTCTACCCAAAACTGCCGTGTATTATAAGTGTGATCAGAAATCCGTATAACCTTTCCTTTTCGCCAGGGTTGTAGAGCCATGTGGTTGGTTTTGTTAAAGGTAAAACCAATTCTATGTTTAATGTTTTTAATTCCGGAATTAATATAGCATCAATTTTAAAGTTGAAGTATATTTGCGCCTCACATGGGTGCAAAGGATTTGCTGGAAATGTATCGAAACAACCCCCGCCTTTTTCAATTGGCGGACAGGCTCACTATTGCCACACCCCAAAAAATTAACTTAAAAAATTTACAGGGAAGCTCATCACAGTTTGTGGTAGCTGCTACACTTAGTCATAATGCATGTTCTGAACTCAACCATCTGATCATATTAAATGATGCAGAAGAAGCGGCTTATTTTCATAATACACTGGAAAACCTGACTGGTGCATTAGATCTGTTTTATTTTCCTTCTTCTTTTAAAAATAGAAAGAACTACCAGTTGCTGAATTCTTCGCATGTAATGCTGCGAACAGAGGCTTTAACTAAAATTACCACCGGCGGCAATAAAAAAGTTGTTATCACTTATCCTGAAGCCATTTTTGAGAAAGTTGTTTTACCTGAAACTTTATCTGCTAATATTATTCATATCAAATCCGGTTCTCCGTTAAATGTTGAGCAATTATTATTGAAGTTATCTGACTATGGATTTGAAAGAACTGATTTTGTGTATGAGCCGGGGCAATTTGCTATAAGAGGTGGCATTTTGGATATTTATTCCTACGGGAACGAGAAGCCTTACCGGATTGAATTATTTGGAAACGATGTTGACTCCATCCGTATAGTTGATCCTGAAACACAACTGAGTGAAAGAAAACTATTGCAAGTAACGATCATCCCGAATGTAGATACACAATTTTCCAGCGAGGAACGGATTTCATTGTTTGAGTTTCTTCCGGAGAACACTGTTGTCTGGTTACAGGATTATGAACTTTGCAATGAAAAAATAAAAGATGGGGAAGATGAGGTGAAAGCCTTTTTAGAAATTCAAGAAGACTTAAAAGTATCAGGAAAAAAAGATAGGCAGGATTTAGAAGACAAGCTTTCAAAAAAAGACGTTAGTGTAAATGATTTTATTACTTCCAATGATTTTAATGTCGAATTGGAGAAAAAGCATTTGGTGGAATTTGGTTTTCAGTCGTATAAAGCTGCCTTCGAAATTGAATTTAATACAAAAGAACAACCTGCATTTAACAGGCAGTTTGAATTACTGATAAAAGATTTAAAAGTTTGGGAAGCCAAAAAATTTCAGCTAAACATTTTTGCAGAAAACCCAAAACAACTAGAGCGGCTACAAAGTATTTTTGACGACCTGAAAGCAGAGATTGTTTTTAATCCAATTACCTCTTCCATACATGAAGGGTTTATTGACGAAGACCTGAAAGTGATTTGTTATACCGATCACCAAATATTTCAACGTTATCATAAGTATAAAGTAAAGCAGGCTTATAATAAGAACAAGGCAATAACGCTTCGTACACTGCGGGAATTGCAGCCAGGAGATTTTGTAACACACCTTGATCATGGCGTTGGTATTTTCAGTGGTTTGCAGAAATTAGATGTGAATGGAAGAATGCAGGAAGCAGTACGTCTAATATACAAGGACACAGATATTCTATATGTCAATATCAACAGCCTTCATAAAATTGCCAAGTATACTGGTAAAGATGGCAGTGTGCCTAAAGTAAATAAGCTCGGCAGCGATGTCTGGAATAAACTTAAAGAGAAAACAAAAACGAAGGTTAAAGAAATTGCATTTGACCTAATCAAATTATACGCCAAGCGAAAAGCACAGGAAGGTTTTCAACATGCTCCGGATAATTATATGCAAACAGAATTGGAAGCTTCTTTTATTTATGAAGATACTCCTGACCAAAGTAAAGCAACGGCTGATGTAAAGAAAGATATGGAATCGCCATCACCGATGGATAGATTGGTTTGCGGTGATGTTGGTTTTGGTAAAACAGAAATCGCCATCAGAGCGGCATTTAAAACCAATTTAGATGGAAAGCAGGCTGCCATTTTAGTTCCTACAACTATTCTTGCATTTCAGCATTACCAGACTTTTAAAGAAAGGCTGAAAGATTTTCCGGTAACGGTTGATTATATCAATCGTTTTAAATCAGCTAAAGAAAAAAAAGAAACACTAAAAAAAGTAGAAGAAGGTAAGGTTGATATTATTATCGGAACGCATGGCTTGTTGGCAAAAGATGTGAAATTCAAAAATCTAGGGTTGCTGGTGGTGGATGAAGAACAGAAATTTGGTGTTGGTCATAAAGAGAAAATAAAAACACTGCGGACAGCGGTTGATTGTTTAACACTGACAGCAACGCCGATTCCACGAACATTGCAATTCTCGTTAATGGGTGCAAGGGATCTGAGTATCATGAATACGCCGCCGCCAAACCGCCAACCGATACAAACCGAAGTGCAGGTGTACAATGAAGATTTTATTCGTGAAGCGATCTATTTTGAAACAGAAAGGGGCGGACAGGTCTTTTTTATTTATAACAGGATTGCAGGTTTGGCAGAAATGGCAGCTATCATTCAGGGACTTTGTCCTGATTTAAGTATTGGCTTTGCACATGGACAAATGGATGGCCATTTATTGGAAGAGAGAATATTTGATTTTATTGATAGAAAATATGATGTATTAGTATCTACAAATATTGTAGAAAGTGGTGTTGATATTCCAAATGTAAATACCATCATTGTTAATAATGCACACCAGTTTGGTTTAAGTGATCTGCACCAGTTAAGAGGTAGAGTTGGAAGGAGCAATAAAAAAGCATTTTGTTATTTACTGGCTCCGCCAATGAGTACTTTGCCAAATGATTCGAAAAAACGTTTGCAAACTTTAGAACAACATAGTGAACTTGGAAGCGGTTTTCAGATTGCCATGAGAGATTTGGATATTAGAGGCGCAGGTAATATGCTTGGTGGTGAGCAAAGTGGATTTATGGCAGAGATTGGTTTTGAGATGTATCAGAAAATTTTGGATGAAGCCATCCGTGAATTAAAACGAACAGAGTTCAAAGAATTATTCAAAGAAGAAATTGCAAAGCAGGATGATTTTGTACAGGACTGTACCATTGATACTGATCTAGAAATATTAATTCCGGATGATTATGTAGAAAGCATTACAGAACGTTTATCATTATACCAACGGTTAGATAATTGTGAAACGGACGAAGAACTGGAATTGATGAAGCAGGAAATGCATGATAGGTTTGGACCAATACCGCAGCAAGTAGAAGATTTATTTATAACCGTACGTTGTAGAAAACTTGCTGTAGCCCTTGGGTTTGAGAAAATGTCGTTGAAAGAAAATACACAGCGTTGTTTCTTTATTAACCGAGCTGATTCGCCCTATTTTGAATCAGCCACATTTCAGAAAATTATTGAGTTTTTACAAACTGGCACTAACAAAGCAAAGCTTAAACAGACCGGTAAATTGTTTATGCTTATAGCCAACAATATGAACAGTATGGAAGAAATGCACCGGTTTTTGCAATCCATGCATACCTTTTGTTTTTCTTCAGTCAAAATCCCTCAGTAGTCGTTTTAACGAACCTCCCTCAAATCCTTGACAGGATTGGATTTTTCGGTTTTTTGTACTACTTTTAATTCTTTAAAATTCACTATGAGATTCAATCCAATTCCCCTGATAACATTCTGCCTGCTTGTGAGTTTTTCTTCATTGGCACAAATTGCTAACCCACAAACTGAAGTTGCTTCCCGGTATAATCTTTCATTAAAGTCTGGAACAATAATACTAGAAAAAAATATAACTGCCGAAAAGGTTAATTCATTTAATCGTTCATTAGCAAGAAGTACAGATAAATCATTTGTAATAATTCAATTTGAAAAGATTCCTACTCAACTTGAAAGACAACAACTATTGCAAGCTGGAATTGAATTATTGGATTATGTTCCAAACAATGCTTACACGGCAACAATAAATGGGAATCTTGATATTACTTCTCTTTCTCAAACCAAGGCAAGAGGAATTGTAGAACTGACAGCATTTCAAAAAATGTCCGTTGATTTAGCTGTAGGAAATTTTCGTCCTTCTGCAGTTAAAGTAGTTGGAACGGTTGATGTGAGAATCAGTTTCCCAAAATCATATTTGTATGAAACCGTTATCAATGATTTAAAGAATAAAAATTTTGATATAATAAATTCTGAGTATAAAGAGTATAGAATTATTTCACTACGAATTTCAACACAACGCTTAGCTGAATTGGCATTACTACCTTTTATTGAATATGTAGAATCAATGCCGGGAGAAGATGAAACATTAAGTCCGTTTTGGACTAATTGGGGAAGAGATGGGGTTCGATCATCTATACTTACAGCCCCCATAAGTCAGGGCGGAAAAAATTTAAAAGGCTCTGGTGTTGTAGTAGGTGTTGGAGATAATGCAGATTTTCAATTACATACCGATTTTTCAAATCGATTAATTAACAGGGCTGATATTGCCTACAATTACCATGGCACTCATGTAGCTGGTATCGTTGGCGGCGCTGGTATTATAAATGAATTAAGAACAGGATTTGCTCCAAAAGCTACAATACTTAGCCAAGTATTTCATAAGGTATTTACAAATGCTCCTGCATATGTGGCTGATCATGGAATGGTTATTACAAATAACTCTTATGGAAATGATATAAGTGATTGCAAAACGTTTGGCCTTTATGATTTGTATTCAAAAATTCTGGATGATCAGGCACTCAATCTTGTAAACCTTCAAACTCTTTTTTCTGCGGGTAACTCTGGCTTAAAAAAATGTGGACCATTTCCCGATAGCTTCAGAACTGTACTTGGTGGTTATCAAGCAGCAAAAAATATTATTACAGTTGGAAATGCATCGCCATTTGGAGGTATTTACCGGTCTTCAAGTCGTGGCCCGGTAAGAGATGGACGGGTTAAACCTGAAATAGTTTCTATAGGAGCATTTATAGAATCGACTGTACCACTTCAGGGATATGGTGAAAATACAGGTACCAGTATGGCATCGCCTGCTATTGCCGGAGGGTTGGCTTTGTTATATGAAAAGTACAAACTGCAAAATGCAGGTGCTAATCCCAAGAACGGATTAATGAAGGCATTGGTTTGTAATAGTGGTGATGACTGGGGAAATCCAGGTCCCGACTTTACATATGGATTCGGTATCGCTAATTTTTCAAGAGCAGTTGATATGCTGGAGAATAACAGGTTTGTGACTGGTAACATTACTTCCGGTATGGATAATATTGGGCCTATTACAGTTCCGGCAGGAACTGCAGAACTAAAAGTGATGTTGTATTGGAATGATCCTGCTGCGGCTCCGGTTTCATTTCAAACATTAGTTAACGATCTTGATCTGGAAGTTATACCTCCGGTTGGCCCAGCTGTTTTACCACTTGTATTGGATACAGCTTATAATCAGGTAAAAAATTATGCTCACAATGGCGTTGATAATATTAACAATATTGAACAGGTAGTTATTAAAAATCCTGTTGCAGGAGATTATAATTTTAAAATTAAGGCTACAAATATTACACAGAATCCATCACAGGATTATTATATTGTTTATGATTTTGTTCCTACAGAAACAAAATTAGTAGCTCCTATTGGAGGAGAAACTTATTTGTACGGAGAAAGTATGATGGTATATTGGGATTCATACGGCACTCCTCAGAATTTGTTTACATTAAGATATTCTTTAGATAATGGAACTAATTGGATTACACTCAAAAATAATATTGGACCTGAAAAAAGGCAATATGCTTACATAAGTCCAAATCCAACAGAATGGTTCGTAATACCATCTGTAACCACAGATCAGGCAAGAGTTAGAATAATAAGAAATGGTGTTGATTCAAGCACAAGTCTTCCTTTTGTGATCAGTGATACAATCACTGCAAGTCTTTCTACTGTGCAATGCGAAGGTTATTTTTCTATTGACTGGACACGGGAACCTGCTGCAACCGGTTATGAAGTAATGATGCTCAGAGGAGATGAAATGGTTTCAGTAGCGACAGTTCCTAATACAGAATTAACATATACAATAAGCGGCTTATCAAAAGATTCTGTTTATTGGGCATCTGTTCGTCCTTTAATTGGTTTAAGCAAAAGTCCTGGAAGAAGGGCTATCGCAGTATCAAGAATACCTAATACCGGAACTTGTGTAGGTGTTATTTCTGATAATGATATTAAACTCGATTCTATTCTTTCTCCTGTTAAGTCTGGCAGATTATTAACATCAACAGCATTGGGAAATAATACTCCCGTAACAATCAGAATTAAAAATCTTGATGATGTGCCAACTTCTGGCGATATCATTGTCAGTTATATTTTAAATGCAGGTCTACCTGTGGTAGAAACTATATTAAACCCAGCAATTGCAGGTGGCGGAATATTAGACTTTTCTTTTATTGCACCAGTTAATTTATCAATAGCAGGTACTTATACATTGGTCGCTACAATTTCGCAGGCAGGTGATCCGGTAAGTGCAAATAACAGTAAAACAAAAATTGTAAAGCAATTACTCAATCCTTCAATCACAGGAATAATTCCTGTATCACCCTTCATTGATAATTTTGATGCAGCAACTATTCAATCGTATAATACACCGGAAATTGGATTAACAGCACTTGACAGATACGATTTTGTAAACAGTAATTCAAACGGAAGAATAAGAACTTTTATCAATACAGGTATTGCTTATTCTGGCAACAGAGCTATTACATTGGATGCAAGTATTAACAATGCAGGCACTACTGATTCTTTAACCGGCACTTATAACTTGGCAACCTATGATGCAGCAACGGAAGACCTGCGATTAGATTTTCGTTTTAAAAACCATGGACAAGTTGACAACGGAGCTAACAAAGTCTGGATAAGAGGTTCGGATATGGGTAACTGGGTTGAAGCTTATGATCTTTATGCTAATCAAAAGGATGTGGATGCTGGCTATAAACTTTCTTCCAGCATTGAGGTGAGTGATGTTTTGAGAAATGCTTTTCCTCCACAGAATTTTACTACGAGTTTCCAGGTTCGATGGGGGCAGTATGGTCAAACCTTGGCAGCGGATAATAGCGGAAGTGCCGGATATACATTTGATGATGTTCGATTGTATAAAGTAACGGATGATATTCAAATGCTAAGCGTTGATACCCCAATTGTAAATAGTTGTAACCTGAGTGCAAGCACTCCTGTAAAAATTACAATTCATAATAGTGCCAATACTGCTATCAGCAATATACCTGTTCGTTACAAAATTAATGGAGGTAGCTGGGTAGATGAAGTTATTAATACAGCTGTTGGGGCTAATAGTAATTTTCAATATACATTTTCAACGGGTGCAAATTTATTGGCAACCGGTTCTTATTTAATAGAAGCAGAAGTAATGTATCCTTCGGATGATTATCATGCCAATGATACCACCAGTGTTAGTTTTGTAAATACACCGCTAATTGTTGTTACGAATGCAACTCCTTACTTGCAAAATTTTGAAACAGATAATGGCAACTGGTATGGCGCAGGTAAAAACAGTTCATGGGAGTATGGCACTCCTGCTTCTTACAAAATAAATAGAGCTGCCAGTGGTAGCAAAGCATGGAAAACAAGATTAGCAGGTAATTACAATGACAGCGAAAAATCATATTTGTATTCACCATGTTTCGATGTCTCATCAATGACGGCTCCTACATTAAGCTTTAGTCTTTCATTAGATATTGAAGATTGCGGAACATCACTTTGCGATGGAGCATTTGTTGAATATTCGTTAGACGGGAAATTATGGGACACACTTGGTGCCTATGGTCAGGGAACTAATTGGTACAACAAAGACTATGCATCAGGTATTGAACTTTTGAGCATACAAGATTATCATCGCTGGCATGTGGCCACAATTCCTTTGTCATCAATCCCATATTCACTAAGTGCATTAACTCAATTGCGTTTCCGTTTTGTAATGTATTCCGATGCTGGTGTTAGCAGAGAAGGTATCGGAGTTGATGATATTCATATCTATAGTAATACAGCAGGCATATATGATGGCATTACAATGGGATCTTCTGTTAATGCGGCAATTCCTGGCGGAACAGGTTGGGTTGATTTTTTATCAGGCGGTAAACTCGTTGCTTCGGTTAAATCTACTGTGGCAATGGGCAGTACAGATGTACAAACCTATATTCATACAGGGTCAACCCGGTTGAGTAATTTTCAGTTTTATCATAACAGAAATATAACCATCAAACCAGCCATAACCGGACTGGCGGTTCCAGCAATTGTAAGGTTCTACTTTTTGGATTCAGAAACTGAAAGCCTGATCAATACAACAGGTTGTAGTTACTGTACAAGACCAGAAATGGCATATCAGTTAGGTGTAACCAAATATAGCGATGCTGATGATAGCAAAGAAAATGGAACAATAGATGATAATAACACCCCGGGAGGATTTACTTTTATTAATTCTTCAAATACTAAAATAATTCCTTTTGATAAAGGATATTATGCAGAATTTGAAGTAAAAGATTTCTCCGAGTTCTGGTTGAGTGATGGAGGATTAAATAAGAATACTCCGTTGCCACTGAAATTACTCAGCTTTACTGCTAAAAAGCAGAATGGTAAAGATGTATTGGCAGAATGGACAACCGGTGAGGAGTATAATATTAGCCGTTTTGAAATTGAAGTAGCCAAGGGTAATAGTGATTATCAACTGAATAGGTTTACTAGAATTGGCTCTGTTAATAGCCAGGGAAATTCTAACGGAGAACATCGATACAGTTTTACCGATCTAGAAATCAATAAATCAGACGTCAGGTATTATCGCTTAAAAATAATAGAGGCAGACGGCAGCTTTAGTTATTCAGCTATCCGTCCGGTTGTATTTACAAACGATGTGCAATGGCAGGTTTATCCAAATCCATCGGCTGGTGTGTTTTATCTTACTTATCAGTTGGCAGATAGAGAATCATTAACAGTAAGAGTGTACGATGCAACTGGAAAAACTATAAAACAATACAGCAGTAATGCAACAGGCTTCTTACAAAAGATGGTGATCGATCTTCAGGCTGGGGGAGTTCCTTCTGGTTTGTATATGCTGGAAGCCGAAACTGGTGGTAAGAAGCAGTTTTTCAAATTGTTGAAGCAATAAAAAAAGTCCCGATTAATATCGGGACTTATAATATGCTAAAGGAGGCAATTAATCTTCCCAGCCTTTTTTTGCAATGCCGGCAGCAATGGCAGCCAAAGCTTTTTCACCACCCATTAGTGTAGTAAGCTTATTTCCTTTTCCGTCATTACCCTGTGCCATATAAGCACCTTTTGCTGTTTTGGTAATTATAGCGTCGAACATCTCAACACCTTTTTCTTTAGTTTTTACGTTGTAAGCGGTAATCTTAACATCTGCCATTTTCAAAGTTTTTAGTTAGTAATGCCTGAAATTAAGCCTTAAAACCCGTTTTAAAGGGGAAAACTTGCCAACAGGAGCGATTTCGTCTTTGTATCTATAATTTAAATATTTGATAATGAGTAACTTAGAGGTTTGGTAAGGTCCTATTGATATCAATTGACCAAACTACATTTACCGCTATTATCCATTTCTTTTGATAGATTTTCTCGTATTTGCCTATAACTTTTATTCTTAATAGCCCTTTAAATTGTGCTTCGTATTTTTTTCTTAATTTAACGAGTCTCAGTGTAGCAAAGAATCATGAAAAAACTAGTTCGCAAAACTGCTTCAAGCTTTCAATCAAGATTAATATATATATGCCTTTTGCTTTTTTTTACAATTGAAAATAGCAGCGCAAAGGCACAATGCCCGCCTAATATCGATTTTGAAAATGGAGATTTTGCAGGATGGCGATGCTGGATTGGTTCCGTAGCATCAGTGAATGGCAAAAATCTTATTACATGGGCACCTGCTGGTCCTGTGGCACCGGTTTTTCTTAGGCATACTATGTTAAATAGCTTTCCTGGCGATGGGTTAGATCCTTATGGTTTTTTTCCAAGAAACTGTCCCAATGGTAGCGGCCACTCTGTGCAGTTAGGTAATGAGGGAACTCAAAGCCAAGCTGAAGGACTATCGTATACATTTACGATCCCTCCAGGGGCTGATGAATACAATCTCATTTATCATTATGCAGTTGTTCTTCAGGATCCCAGCCATACACCTGATGAGCAACCAAGGATGATGATTTCTGTTAGAAATTTGACTGATGGGGGAATAGAATTGCCTTGCCCGTTAAATCCATTTGTACCCAGCGGTGGGTTACCGGGTTTTGATACTTCGAAGATATTGCCAGCTTCTGGTATAGTACTATTCAAAAATTGGGCCGCAGCATCTATTGAATTGAATGGTTTAGCTGGTAAAACAATTGAAATTTTTTTTACTACAGCGGACTGTACAAGAACTGGTCATTTTGGCTACGCTTATATCGATGTAAACAGTGAGTGCAGTAGTTCATTTACTGGTGCTGTTTTTTGTGCCGATGATGCTTTTATAAATGTTACTGCTCCTCATGGATATAAAGAATATAAATGGTGGAATGCTGCTGACCCGACAACGATATTAGGTGTAACACAAACTATTAATTTCACTCCGCCGCCACCGCCAGGTACTGTTCTTAAAGTTTTGGTTACTCCTTATGCCGGATACGGTTGTTCTGATACATTAACGGCGGTGTTGCTTGACACTCTTACGATAAATGCTCAGGCAGGGCCAGACGAAGTTTCTTGTAATGGAGCCCAAGTGCAAATAGGTAACAATCCTAAGCCTGGTTATGTGTATAGCTGGTCGCCAACTACAGGATTAAGTGATCCGAACATTGCAAACCCAATTGCATTGCCCACTATAAATACAGAGTATATTCTAACTGTTTCAAACGCAGGTGGAGGCTGTCCCTCGGAAGATACAGTAAATGTAGTAGTAGATAATATTGACAACTCCATACAACTTATTGGCCCTCCTACTTTTTGTTCGGATGGAGTGACAACTGCTATATTGGAGGTGTTGTCAGCAGATAGCATACAGTGGTATAGAAATGGTGTTGCTATACTGGGTGCTAATCAAACACAGTATAATGTTCCCCAAAGTGGTTTATACTATGCTACACTTTTTAAAAATACCGGATGTATTTTAAGCACTGTTATAAGAGCCATTAATATATTTGATTCGCCTGTTGCAGGGTTTACTACAAACTCACTTGACCAATGTTTCAATAACAATCAGGTTGCTTTTACAAATAGCAGTACAGTTGCTACTGGCACATTACAATATAGTTGGGATTTTGGTGATGGGTTCACATCCACTGCCAGAGATGTATCGCATAATTATGGAACGCCGGGTATTTACCAGGTCAAGCTGGTAGTAACAACGAATAACGGTTGTAAAGACAGCAGCTCTACTACAGTCAATATATTCGAATCACCTGTTGCAGGATTTACAGCAAATACAGCAAGCCAATGTTTTAGTAATAATCAATTTTCATTTACGAATACGAGTAGCATTAGTGCTGGGTCATTGCAATATACATGGGATTTTGGAGATGGGTCTTTTGCTACTGCAACAGATGTAACGCATAATTACACAGCACCGGGTGTTTATACAGTAAGGCTTATTGCATTATCTGATAAAAACTGCAGCAATGAAATTACAACTGTTATTACGGTGCATCCAAACCCCGAAGCTGATTTCAATTTAAATAGCGCAGCAGCGCAGTGTTTTAAGAATAACAGTTTTAATTTCAAGAATACAACTACAATAACTGGCGGCAACTTGCATTACACTTGGGATATGGGTAATGGTGATACCTTTGCAAGCAGTGATGTAACGTATAGTTATCCTTTACCCGGTACCTACACCGTTAAGTTAATGGCAACATCTGGCAATAGTTGTGTTGATAGCAGTGAGTTTAATGTAACAGTTTTCCCAGTGCCGGTTGCTGGCTTCACGGTAAGCAATGCCACACAATGTTTAAATATTAACCAGTTTACATTTAATAATATTAGCACTGTTTACTCTGGCGGCTTGCAATACAAATGGAGCCTTGGTGATGGAAACACCGCAACTACTGCTAACGCAAATCATAGCTATACACAGCCCGGCTCTTATACTGTAAAACTATTGTCTACTGCTACTAATGGCGGGTGTACAGACAGCACTACTTTTATTGTAAGAGTTCTTGAAAACCCTGTTGCCGATTTTACAATTAATTCAATCTGTATTGAGATTCCGGTAGAGATAAATAATAAAACAATCAATGCCGCCGCAGTGCCGTTAGATTATTTGTGGGATTTTGGAAACGGCCACACAGCAACAGGAGTTAACCCGGTGTATAGTTATCCAGCACCCGGTAACTATACGGTGAAGCTTACTGTAAATATTAGCCAGTGTCCAAGTATAATTTTTACAAAAGAAATGCCTGTTATAATAACAGCACCGCTGCCCGGTATTACCTATCCTCCATTTGAAGCTAAGTTTTATTTTCCTGAGCAATTGCAGGCAAGACCAATTGGCAATACTGTGTTGTGGACACCAGCAACTGCTCTTAATAATCCGGCAAGCTATTCACCCATATTCAAAGGGATAAATACACAGTTGTATGAAATCAGATTAACAACAGATCTTGGTTGTGTAACGGTTGATACCTTATTGGTAAAAACCGTTAAAAGGATTGAAGTACATGTGCCAACTGCCTTTACACCTAATAATGATGGAAAGAATGACCGGTTACGACCATTACTATTTGGCATTGAAAAAGTTAACTACTTCAGAATATATAACCGTTGGGGCAATATGGTATTTCAAATGCAAAGCGACCAACCGGGATGGGATGGCAAAATAAATGGTATACTACAAGGCACTCAAGTGTTTGTGTGGATGATTGAAGTGGTGGATATAGATGGACAAATCCATAGAGAAAAAGGCACTACTACTTTGCTGAGATAATATTGAGGGAGGGAGTGCTTCGAAGTTGATTGCTTAATGTTCTTTTCAGAAAAAGCTTATACGCAACGTCCCCGTTGGCAGACGTTGCTGGGAAACAGCCTGAGGAAACAAAGAAAGCCCACTTTTAATTGCCCTTTTTCTTCCATGCAATATAGTCTGGCAATTCTGCAAGTTCAATCATTCCTTCTTCTTCAGGATTGTCAGGAAGTTGATCAAAAGCTATGTAGTCAATGTCAGTTGCAGCGGATTTTTCCCCAAGCAAAACATCGAGTATTTTATACATAGCTGATTCAAAAAAATCATGGGTATGTACTAACTCATAATTTCGTAAGCAAATGTTGAATCCTATTGCTAAAGCGTTGTCTTTATTTTCCAGTGGCATAAACCACATTTCTTCAGGACTTAGAATTAAGCCTTCATACTTCAATTGGAAGTGTATGTCACGAGGTGGTATAAAGGCTGTAAAAACCCATTTGTCAATTTTTGGAGCTGTATTTACTAAGCTTTCGACTTGCTTAAAATAGTCTTTATTGCCTTCTGCTGTTATTATAAGTTCCCGACATTCTTCAGGGTTACCACCTATTTCAAAATATAGCTTATCACAATATTTATGTAGCTCTTCGGAAAAATTACCCAAAAGCTTTTCTTTGATTTCAATGTCAACCTGATTAATGAATGAATAACTTTCATTATTTTTTTTTAAACCAGTTCCAAAATTTTTTTGCTGAATCTTCCATAACAAAATGAAGCCTAATACATAAATATACAACACTGAACTTTTCCATTCAAAATTTCAATATTCAATTGTAAATACGGCATGCTGCAAATTGCTCAATAGAATTCATACAGCATAAGTGTGCGACGCAAGGGACGATGCTAGTAGTACTACAACTGGGACAACAAAAAAATCCCGACACATGGCCGGGATTGTATAATAGAAATTTGTGTTTTTAGATATCGAGTTTCGCATACTTTGCATGGCTCTCTATAAATGCTCTTCTTGGTGCTACTTCATCGCCCATCAACATACTGAAAACACGGTCGGCTTCAGCGGCGCTTTCTATGGTTACCCTTTTTAAGGTACGGGTATCGGGGTTCATGGTGGTGTCCCATAACTGGTCTGCATTCATTTCCCCAAGACCTTTATATCGCTGTATGTTTACAGAGTCTTCTTTGCCATCACCAATTTTCTCCACTAATATTTTTCTTTGCTCTTCGTTGTAAGCATACTCCTGCGTTTTTCCTTTTTTGATCAAATAAAGCGGCGGCTGTGCTATATACACATAGCCTTGCTCTACTAACTCTCTCATATAACGGAATACAAAAGTCAAAATCAGTGTGGCGATATGCGAACCGTCCACATCGGCATCCGTCATGATGATGAGTTTGTGATAACGAAGTTTGCTAAGGTCAAGTGCCTTTGGATCTTCTGGTGTTCCCATTTTTACACCAAGGGCAGTAAACATATTTCTTATCTCCTCGTTGTCGTATATCTTATGCTCCATTGCTTTTTCTACGTTAAGAATTTTACCTCTTAATGGTAAAATAGCCTGGAAACTTCTGTCTCTGCCTTGCTTGGCAGTGCCACCGGCAGAATCTCCCTCGACAAGATAAAGCTCACAACGATTGGGGTCACGGTCAGAACAGTCGGCCAATTTGCCCGGTAGTCCGCCACCCGTTAATACCGATTTGCGTTGTACTAATTCTCTTGCTTTTCTTGCAGCGGCTCTTGCCTGTGCAGCCAGTATAACTTTTGCAACGATATTTTTTGCTTCTCTAGGATTTTCTTCGAGATAAGCTTCTAATGCTCTGGACATTGTTGAATCAACAATACCCATTACTTCGTTATTACCCAATTTGGTTTTTGTTTGTCCTTCAAATTGTGGCTCTGGAACTTTTACAGAAATGATGGAGCTTAAACCTTCACGGAAGTCATCACCTTCAATTTCTACTTTGGCTTTTTCGAACAAACCATTCTTATCACCATAACTTTTGAATACTCTTGTTAAGGCACGGCGAAATCCGGATACATGGGTTCCACCTTCAATGGTGTTGATATTATTTACGTAGGAATAAACATGTTCACTATAGCCGCTATTGTACATCATGGCTACTTCTACCATTACATTATTTACTTCATCTTTTCCTTCTACATAAATAACGTTTGGTAAAAGTGCATTTCTTCCTGCATTTTTATCCAGCATTTCAACAAACTCCACTATACCACCTTCGCTATAAAAACTGTTTACATAGTTATTACCCTCTTCATCTTTTTCCCGCAGATCTGTCAACGTAATGCGTACACCTCTATTCAAAAAAGAAAGTTCTCTCAATCTTCCTTCTAAAATTTCTTTATTGTACTCTGTAGTAATGAAAATAGTATTGTCGGGCCAGAAGCGGACTGTGGTGCCTCTTTTCTCACTGTTGCCAATCTCTCTTACAGCATATTGAGGAACCCCAATCTTATATTCTTGTTCAAATGTTTTGCCTTCACGGTTTACCGTTACATGCATTGTAGAACTCAAAGCATTTACACAACTAACACCCACACCATGCAAGCCACCAGAAACCTTATACGAATCTTTATCAAACTTACCACCAGCATGAAGCACTGTCATTACTACTTCCAATGCAGAACGTTTTTCTTTGGAATGCATAGCAGTAGGAATTCCACGGCCATCATCTTCTACAGTTATAGAGTTGTCTTCATGAATAATGACTTCAATGTTCTTACAATATCCTGCTAATGCTTCGTCAATAGAGTTATCTACAACTTCATAAACAAGATGGTGCAAACCTTTTACACCAATGTCGCCGATATACATCGCCGGACGTTTACGAACTGCTTCTAAACCTTCTAAAACCTGGATACTGTCGGCACTGTAACCAGCCGATATAGCTGCTGCTTTTTCTTTAGCTTCTGTAGTCATAAAAATGGTAAAATCCTATTGATAGAAATGAAAAAATGGATACCGACAAATGTACAAAAATTAACCCTCTTGACCTGAGAAAATATACCCAAATTTTACCCGATTCTGGGTGTATTTTGGGTAAAAGAAAATGCCTGTCTCACCTAAGGCGAGACAGGCATTTTAACTAATTTAAAATCGATTAGATACTTGGAACTTTATTATTACTTTTAGTACTTTCTTAGAGTTATCTTTTTACAATTTGTGCCACCATATCTGCCTCAGCACAAATCCTGTTTCCAACATAGGTTGTTCCTCTCATTTCGCATATGCCACGACGAATCGGGGCAGATAATTCCATCTTCAGAATTAATGTGTCACCCGGCTTTACCATGCTTTTGAACTTGCAGTTGTCTATTTTCAAAAAGTAAGTATCATACTGTCCTTCCCCACTTAGATTAATTGCAAGAATACCGCCGCATTGTGCCAATGCTTCTATTTGTAACACACCCGGCATTACAGGATTCCCCGGAAAGTGTCCCTGGAAAAACCATTCATTAATTGTTACATTCTTAATGCCTACAATTTGTGTATCGCTTAATTCAATAACCTTATCTACCAATGCAAAGGGGAAACGATGTGGCAAGGTTTTTTCGATGAATTGGTAATCATGCACTGGCGGCATAGAAGGGTCGTACACCGGAATGCCTTTGTTCTGCTTATTTTTTTTAATGTAGTGTTTGATCTTTTTTGCAAACTCAACATTGGAACTATGGCCGGGTCTGTTGGCAATGATTCTTCCTTTAATTGGATAACCAATTAAGGCAAGGTCTCCAACTACATCAAGCAGTTTATGTCTTGCTGGTTCATTGGGGAAACGAAGCTCTAGGTTATTCAGATAGCCTTCACTCTTTACTTCAATCTTATCTTTTTTAAATATTTTATTCAGCCGCTCCATTTCTTTATCATCAACCTTTTTGTCAACAATTACAATTGCATTGTTGATATCGCCACCTTTTATCAGGTTGTTATCAAGCAACATTTCCAGTTCATGCAAAAAACAAAAAGTGCGGCAAGGGGCTATTTCTTTTTTAAAATCACTCATCTGTTTTAGTCCTGCATGCTGTGTGCCTAGTACAGGGGAGTTGAAATCTATTAAAGTAGTAACCTGGTATTCAGCTGCAGGCATCGCCACCATTTCTACTCTTTTTTCTTCATCGTAATGGTAAATATTGTCTTCGATATCGTACCATACTTTTTCTGCATCTTGTTCTGTTATTCCAGCTTCTTCAATCAATGCTACAAATGGAGCCGAGCTTCCATCCATAATCGGCATCTCCGGTCCGTTTATTTCAAGCAGGCAATTGTCTACTCCCATTCCAACCAATGCGGCCAATACATGTTCTACAGTACTTATTTTAGCACCATTGGCTTCTAATGTCGTTCCTCTGCTTACGTCCGTTACCAGATCACAGTCTGCTTTAATAATGGGTTGGTTTGGCAAATCAATTCTTTTAAACTGAAAGCCAAATCCTGGTGCTGCCGGATTGAGTGTAAGCGTTGCCATTACACCTGTATGCAATCCTGTTCCGGAAATGCTTACTGGTGCGTTAAGTGTATGTTGCTTGTCAGGATTGAAATCGGAATTCATGTAATAATAGAATTTAATTCTGTTTTGAAGTTGAGCAAAGATAGCCATTCAGCAAAAGAGAAAAAAGAGACCTTTTGGAGATAAAATATTAATGTGAACAGATGTCTAGTAAGGGCGGAAATATTAAAAATCAGGAAACTCTTTCAGCCATCAAGTGCTTTACCATTGCTTCCAGTTCCTTAATTCTTTTTTCCATCTCAGGAAGATTGCGGGCAATAGCCTGGCTGCGTATCGCATTATTGTATTCATAAGCTGGTGAACCAGTAACTGCAGAACCAGGTTTCTTTAATGATTTACCAAGTCCGGCTTGTGCATTTATCTTAGAACCATCGGCAATTTGTATATGGCCAACTATACCAGCTTGTCCGCCAATCATAACCCCGTTACCAATTTTTGTACTACCGCTAATGCCTGCCTGTGCTGCAATAACGGTGCTGTTACCTATTTCTACATTGTGTGCAATCTGTATCAAGTTATCCAACTTAGCACCTTTTTTTATCAGGGTAGAACCGATAGTAGCTCTATCAATGGTGGCATTGGCGCCAATTTCTACAAAGTCTTCAATTACAACATTACCAATCTGCGGCACTTTTTTCAAACTGCCATCTGCTTGTGGGGCAAAACCAAATCCATCGCTACCAATTACAGTGCCTGCATGAATGATTACATTATTGCCGATCACACAATCATGATAAATTTTTACTCCCGGATGTATAATTGAATTTTCGCCAATGGAAACTTTATCTCCAACATAGGCATTGGGATAAATTTTTGTATTGTTGCCTACTTTTACTTTTTCTCCTAGATAAGCGAATGCTCCAATAAAAACATTTTCACCATAACTGGCAGTTTTAGCTATGTATGAAGGCTCTTGAATGCCAGTTAGCATTTGCTGCGCTATTTCCTGATACTTAGTTAGCAAAGTGGCAAAGGCTGTGTAGGCGTCACTTACTCTTATCAGTGTTGCCTTAATTGGTTTCTTTAATTCGTATGCTTCGCTGATGATAACAATAGATGCATTGGTACTGTATAAAAAATCTTCATACTTAGCATTGGCAAAAAAAGTAAGCTGGCCATTGTTGGCTTCTTCTATCTTTCCAAATGAAGCAACGGCAATATTGGCATCGCCTTCTACTTTGCCATTAATTATTTGCGCTATTTGTGAAGCAGAAAATTGCATATTAAATGTATTAGGTCATAGCTGTAAAAAATCTCAATATGACTAGGTTGTTTTAAGATAACAAATGTAATATTTTTTAGTAGCTCCGCTCAGGTTGTGCTGAATCAGTGCATTGTCAACTTGTGAAATGTCTTTTATTGTTCCGTCTTTAAATAAAATATTGATTCGTTCGTCTTCTAAATTATAAGTTGTATTACTTGCTTCTCCTGTGAAAACAAAATAGCCGGTATTTTCTTCTTCAATATCCAACGCAGCCATCGCTTCATTTTGTTTTTCTTTAACGAAATTTACGTCAAAAGCTTCAGCTTGTAATTTTACTTTCAGCAATTTTCGTTCCACTAATGAACGGCAAAGTGTTGCTAATATTTTGTCAGGATGCTTACACCAGTTTTTAATAGTTGCCATTACATCATGATCATCAAGACGACAGAATTTATCCAAATGCTGCTCAATGGAACTTTTAGATTGAAAATCTTTTAAGAAAAAATTTACCTCGTCTGTTGCACCATTTATTTCTTTTCCTTGGGTGAACAATTCTTTTGCCCGTTGAATAATTTTCACCAGTATTCTTTCTGAGGCAAGTACAGTTTTGTGTAAATAAACCTGCCAGTACATTAATCTACGGGATACAAGAAATTTCTCTATAGAATATATAGCTTTTTCTTCTACCATAAGTTCCCCGTCTTTTACCGTCAACATTTTCAAAATGCGATCGTAGCCAATTACACCTTCTGCCACGCCGGTAAAAAAACTATCTCTGTTCAGGTAATCCATTCTGTCAACATCTAATTGGCCTGAAACTAGCTGGTGTAAAAAACGCTTTGGATGTTTATTGGTAAAAATTTCTATAGCAGTCGAAAGCTGGCCTTCGAATTGCTCATTCATTTTTTGCATCAGCAAAATTGAAATCTCTTCATGATGAACATCTTTTATCAATTCACTTTCCAGTGCATGAGAAAATGGTCCATGGCCAATATCATGCAGCAGAATTGCAATCTTTGCTCCCAGTTCCTCCTCAGCTGTTATATCAATGTTTTTGTTTTTAAGTTCGTAGAGTGCAATGCACATTAAATGATATGCTCCAAGTGAATGATGGAGCCGTGAATGCACAGCACCAGGATATACCAAATGGGCAAATGCCATTTGATTAATGTTCCGCAATCGTTGATACCATGGATGGGAAATAATTTTTAATATCAATGGATGATCTATCGTAATAAACCCATAAACAGGGTCGTTGATTATTTTGTGGACAGATGACATGTTGCTGTTTTGTTAAAGACCCCGAAAGGGTTGGCGGCAAAAGTACAACGGCAGCTTTTAATAAGCTATTTTTACTCAAACCGTAACTTCACGGTATTTAAATAAAACCTAAGAATGGCAGCAGCAAAAATTATTTGGGTAGATGATGAAATTGAGAGTCTTCAGTCGCAAAAGATGTTTTTGGAGAATAAAGGATACGAAGTACAGACGTTTACCAACGGTTTTGATGCTATAGATTATGTAAAGGAAAATCTGGTGGATGTTGTGTTGATAGATGAAAGTATGCCCGGCATTACCGGTTTGGAAACCCTGGCAAAAATCAAAGAGATTAATCAATCTTTACCAATTGTCTTAATTACAAAAAATGAAACGGAGAACCTAATGGATGAAGCCATCGGCTCGCAAATAAGCGATTACCTTATAAAGCCTGTAAACCCAAATCAGGTTTGGTTGAGCCTGAAAAAGATTATTGATAACAGAAGGTTAGTGGCAGAGAAAACAACTACGTCGTATCAGCAACAGTTTCGCCATTTATTTACTGCACTCAATAGTAATCCTGATTATAATGAGTGGATGGATATTTATAAGAAATTAATTTATTGGGAACTGGAAATGCAAAAAAGTGATAGCCCGGAAATGCAGGAGGTTTTGCAAAGCCAAAAAAGTGAGGCTAATACGGAGTTCTTCAAATTTGTTTCAAGAAATTATGCCGGATGGGTTTCGCCTAAAAGTTCGGAAGGTCCTGTAATGAGTCATAATTTATTTCAGTTTAAAGTGTTGCCACATATTGAGAAAGGAACTCCATTATTTTTTATATTGATAGATAACCTTCGGTTTGATCAGTGGAAAACAATTCAACCCATTTTTGCTGAAAGTTTTAGAATAACAGAAGAAGAAAGTTTTTACAGCATATTGCCTACTGCTACACAGTATTGCCGCAATGCAATTTTTGCAGGTTTAATGCCTATTGACATTGAAAAGCAATTTCCAGCCCTTTGGAAGAATGATGAAGAAGAGGGTGGGAAGAATTTGAATGAAGAAGAATTTTTTAGGGCTCAATTAAAACGGTTAGGAAAAGGTGATTTAAAAGTTTCGTATACAAAAGTTGTAAATAATCATGCAGGCCTTGATCTGGTCAACAATATTCACAACCTGATGAACAATGACATTAACGTAATTGTTTACAACTTTGTAGATATGCTTAGCCATGCCCGTACTGAAATGGAAGTACTGAAAGAGCTGGCCAGTGATGAAATGAGTTATCGCAGTATCACGGCAAGTTGGTTCGAGCATTCGCCATTGCACCAGGCATTAAAAAAGATTGCTGATAAAAAAATAAAAATTGTTTTAGCAACGGACCATGGGAGTGTGAGAGTGAAAACACCGTATAAAGTTGTTGGAGATAAGCAAACAACTACAAACCTTCGATACAAGCATGGTCGTAATCTTAACTATGAACCAAAAGAAGTGCTTGCATTCAGAGAGCCGAAAGAAGCAGGATTACCAACCCCAACCATTAATTCATCATTCATTTTTGCAAAAGAGGATAGTTTCCTCTGCTATCCCAATAACTATAATTATTATGTAAACTATTACAAGAATACATTTCAGCATGGCGGTATTAGCCTTGAAGAAATGATAGTGCCGGTGATAAAAATGCAGAGTAAATAAGTGAATAATGAATAGTGAATGGGTTGTGGAAAAGAATCAAATGCTTAATAAGTTGATAAGCAAAGAGAGGTTTACATTTGCGAAACAATTCACTATTGACTATTCCCTATTCACAAAATGAAATACACACAAACGACATTAGATAAATTAGAATCAATTCCTGAAGAGGTTGGCTATATTCTGCGATACGAAAGAGGAACCTTTCAAAGTGGTTATTGTATTCTTGAAGCCAAAAAGGTGGTGGTATTGAACAAGTTTTTACCAACTGAAGGTCGAATCAATACATTGATGGATCTGATTCCACAACTTTCTATTGATCAGGAAATTTTGACAGAAGAGTCGAAGAAACTCTATGCAGAAGTAATGTCGAAATTGGAAGCTCAATCAAAGGAAGACTAATTTACCCAGGAATATGATTAGCTAAGACTGGTTACGCTTAACTAATTAACTTTATCTCATGTCTTGTCCTCCCCTCAAAATAACTTTTCTTGGTACCGGCACCAGTAGTGGTGTGCCCATGATTGGCTGCGATTGTTCAGTTTGCACATCTACTGATAAAAAAGATAATAGGCTTCGGTCAAGTATATTGGTAGAATCTCCAAACACTACACTGGTTGTTGATACAGGTCCCGATTTTCGCTATCAAATGCTTCGGGAAAATGTAAGAAAACTTGATGCGGTTCTTTTTACACATCCGCACAAAGATCATATGGCCGGGCTTGATGATGTGAAGGCCTATAATTATTTTCAAAAGAAACCCATTGACTTATTTGCAGATTCTTTAACGGAAGAAGCATTGCGCCGTGATTTCTATTATGCCTTTGCCGATACAAAATATCCCGGCATTCCAGAACTAAACTTGCACACTATTACATTGGAACCGTTCAATGTTGGTGATATCCCGGTTATACCAATTCTTGTCTGGCATATGAAAATGCCTGTTTTAGGTTTTCGGTTTGGGAAGTTTACTTACATTACTGACGCTAATAAAATTGAGGAAACAGAAAAAAATAAAATAAAAGGGAGTGATATTTTAGTGCTAAATGCTTTGCGGAAGAAAAAACACATTTCTCATTTTACGCTGGATGAAGCAAAAGAGATGGTGCAAGAGTTAAATATTCCAACAGCTTATTTTACTCATATCTCACATCAGCTTGGAATTCAGGCAGAGATTTCGGATGAGCTTCCTACCGGGATTCATCTTGCTTATGATGGACTTGTTTTGAATATTCAGTAAATTTTTTACCGAGTGCAGCTAATTCTTTCCCTTTAACTAACACCTGTTAGTTTTTAATTGTTTTTTGCTATCTTGCGCCTGCCTTTAACGATTGCTTGCTTTTAATAAAAGGCAAAATATTGTGCCACCCAATTCATTTGAGTGGCACAATTATTAAAAAACAAACACAAAACAAAAATGGATTTTCAACAATCAGAATTAACGCAGCAGGTAGCACAAACAGCCAGAGATTTTGCACAGCTACATATCAAGCCATTTATAATGGAGTGGGACGAAAGCCAGGAATTTCCTGTAGAGGTTTTTAAAAAAATGGGAAAGCTGGGGTTGATGGGAGTATTAGTACCAGAAGAATATGGCGGTGCTGGACTTTCTTATTTTGAATACAAAACTATTATTGTTGAAATAGCAAAAGTGTGTGGATCAATCGGATTGAGTGTAGCGGCGCATAATTCATTATGCACTGGCCATATCATGGCTTTTGGAAATGACGAACAAAAGAAAAAGTGGTTGCCTAAATTGGCAACAGCAGAATGGATTGGTGCATGGGGATTAACAGAAGCTAATACTGGCAGTGATGCGGGTAATATGGCTTGTACCGCAGTGAAGGATGGAGATGAATGGATTATTAGCGGAACAAAAAACTGGATCACACATGGTAAAAGTGGTGATGTAGCTGTAGTTATTTGTAGAACTGGTGAACCAAGAGCTAGAAATAATTCGACCACTTTTGTAGTAGAAAGAGGAACAAAAGGATTTAGTGCCGGCAAAAAAGAAAATAAACTTGGCATGCGGGCCAGTGAAACGGCAGAAATGGTTTTTGATAATTGCCGTATACCTGATTCAAATAGATTAGGAGAAGTGGGAGCCGGATTTAAACAAGCGATGAAGATTTTAGATGGCGGAAGAATTTCTATTGCGGCTCTTGCTTTGGGCATTGCTAAAGGTGCTTATGAAGCAGCCTTACAATATTCACAAGAGCGGCATCAGTTTGATAAACCAATTTCATCTTTTCAGGGAATATCTTTTAAACTGGCAGATATGGCAACAGAAATCGAAGCGGCTGATTTATTAACCATGCAGGCCTGCGACTTAAAGAATCGTAAACAGCCCATGACAAAAGAATCAGCTATGGCAAAATACTATGCCAGCGAAGTAGCCGTTCGTGTTGCCAATGATGCAGTGCAGATTTTTGGTGGCTATGGCTACACTAAAGATTTTCCGGTGGAGAAATTTTACCGTGATGCAAAGCTTTGTACAATTGGTGAAGGAACCAGTGAAATACAGAAGATTGTTATTAGTAGGGAATTGTTGAAGTAATAATGAATTAGAAAATATTAATTAATAATTAATCCTGCCTTGAGCAGGATTTTTTATCTCACCTCCTGCATATCCACTAACTTCTTATAAAATCCACCTTGCGCCAATAGCTCTTCATGATTGCCTCTTTCTACAATCTTCCCTTTTTGTAATACGATAATTTCATCTGCATGGCGGATAGTAGAAAGGCGATGTGCAATTACAATGGAAGTTCTATTCTGCATCATATTATTAATCGCATCTTGTACCAAACGTTCACTTTCTGTATCAAGAGAAGAGGTAGCTTCATCCAAAATAAGAATGGGTGGATTTTTTAAAACCGCTCTTGCAATGGTTAATCGTTGTCTTTCACCACCGCTTAGTTTAGCTCCACGGTCGCCGATATTGCTATGATAACCACCTTCTTTTTTAATAATAAATTCATGCGCATTTGCAATTTTTGCTGCTTCAATTATCTGTTCTTCAGTTGCTTCCTGCTGACCAATAGCAATGTTGTTCGAAATCGTATCGTTGAATAATATTGGTTCTTGTGTAACAATACTCATCAAACTTCTGGCAGAAAAGAGGGAATAGTCCTTGATGTTAATTCCATCAATCAAAACTTCACCACTTGTTACATCATGAAATCTTGGAACAAGATCGGCCAATGTAGATTTACCAGCTCCTGATGATCCAACCAAGGCAACTGTTTGTCCTTTTTTGACAATTAAGTTTATGTTGTCAAGAATAATAGCATCTGCGTATGCAAAGCTTACATTACGAAACTCTATGGAGTGTTCAAATGAATCTATTTTTTTGCCAGTTGGGTTGTCATCAACAGTTATCGGTGTATTTAAAATGTCTTCAATTCTATTAATAGCGGCAGCACCTTTTCGCATATTACTAAAAGAAGTAGAGAGTGCTTTTGCAGGGCCGATGATATTATAAAATATACCAAGAAATCCAAGAAAGGCAGATGCTTCTAATAATTCACCTCTTAACACTAATCTTCCACCATAATAAAGTACAGCAGTAAAAAGAATAACGCCCATTACTTCTGATAATGGCGAAGCTAAATCTCTGCGAAAAGAAATTTTATTTTTTGCTGTCAATAATTCCTCATTCGATTTAAAGAATTTACCTCTTAATAGTTTTTCAATATTGAATGCTTTGATAACTCTCAACCCGCCCAAGGTTTCGTCAAGTGTTGAAAGTGTTTCTCCGTATTTTGTAGCAACTTCTTCTGAATGTTTCTTTAATGATTTTGTTACTCTTCCAATTACAAGGCCAAGCACAGGAATCAGAATCAGAATAAAAAGAGTAAGCTGAACACTTATTAATAATAAAACTGTAAGTGTAACAATAATGGTCATTGGGTCTCTTATCCATCCTTCCAGTGTGCCTACAACTGACCCTTCTACCTCACTAACATCATTTGTCATTCTGCTCATTAGGTCGCCTTTTCTTTTTTCATTAAAAAAGCCAATAGGTAGGCGAAGTACTTTGTCATACAATTCTTCCCGCAAATGATTTACGATCTGGTTTTTTAGTGGATTAAGTACATAATAGGAAAGATACAGAAATAGATTTTTCAGAATGATAGAACTCACCATCAGCAAACAGATTATACCCAATGTATAAATCTTTCCATTTGTAGTTACGGATGTATATAAAAAGTTATTTACGTACTGAATAACAGCATTGCTGCTTGATGTAGTTATACCCTTGCCATCCAGAAATATTAGTTGTAAAAAAGGCATCAACATGCCAATCGAAATAATAGAGAAAATGATGCTTAATAAGACAAAAAGAAAATATAAAAATATTTTGCTTTTATATGCTTTCAGGTATTGAAAAATTCTGGAGTATTGTTTCATTAAAAATGCTTCTGCTAAAAAGCCACAAAGTAACTAATTTTACAGCGTTCGCCGAAGCGAACCGAAAATAATAACAAAATGGAAGAAGGAAAAAGACAAAAGCAGATTGCTGGGCTGTTAAATGAGGAAATGAATACAATTTTCCAGCGGTTAGGATTAAGCATGATTGACGGAGGGATGATCTCTATTTCTGCAGTTAAAGTAACTCCAGATTTACTTGAGGCAAGATTTTACCTGAGTTTGTTCCAGGTAAAAGACGTGGAAGCGGCTTTGGCAAAAATTGAAAGCCGTCATCATGAAATAAAAAAGGAACTGGCATCGAATGTAAGACATCAGTTACGTAGTATTCCCGTATTAAAATTTTATAAAGACGATACACTGGACCATGTTTTCAAAATGGAAGAAATCTTTAAAAAGATAGAGGAGGAAAAAAAAGGTGGGCCTGGTGCTGGAGATAGTGCTGAATAAAACCAGAAACATAAAAAACTTCAAATCTTAAATATCCAACTTGTATTTTCTATTTGCCTGGCGATATTTTAAAGCTAAAAAATCTACTAATGCAATTAATATCATTGCATGGGTAAGCATTTCTGCCATAATTATTGGTACCACTGCATTGATTCTAGTGTTGAGTGTTTTTAATGGATTTGAAGGTCTGGTGAAATCTTTATACTCTTCTTTTTATACTGACATCCGTATTTCTCCTGCTTCTGGAAAAATAATGACGATAACGCAGGAGCAGATCAATCAATTAAAAGGGTTAAATGGTATCAAGAATTTTTCTTTGTCAGTAGAAGAAAAAGCATTGGTGCAAAACGGCGAATCGCAGTCTGTAGTTTATCTAAAAGGTGTTGATGATAATTACCGGTACATAACTGGTGTTGCAGATAATTTACTTTCCGGTGAATATGACATTGGTACTTCTGATGCTCCTAAATTAATTTTAGGTGCTGGTGTAGAAGGTGCATTGCAGATGTACTCCGATCAGTTAAGTGCACCATTAAAAATTTACTTGCCCAGAAAAAGTAATACTGAGCAAATCAATATGCTGGAAGATATAAGTAATGATACAATCAGTTCCTCCGGCTCTTTTAGAATTCAGCAGGACTTTGATAACAAATATGGCATTACAAATATTGATTTTGTAAAACGTTCAGTTAAGTTGGGTATTGATGATTATAGTTTTGTTGAAATTCTGGTAAAAGACCCATCAGAAGCCGACAATATAAAAAAGGAGATTAAAAAACTATTCGGCGATAAATATATTGTGCAAAATAAGTATGAACAAAACCGTAGCCTTTATTCTATTATGAATGCGGAGCGATGGGTTATCTACGGTGTGCTTTGTTTGATTTTAGTTGTTGCAGCATTTAATATGATTGGTGCATTAACGATGTTGGTATTGGAAAAACAAAAAGATATAAGTGTATTGCATGCTTTGGGTGGCAACCGTAAATTTATTCAGAGAATATTTTTAAGCGAAGGAATGTTGCTGGCATTAATTGGTTGCGGAGTAGGAATGCTGTTAGCGTTACTTATCGCATTCTTGCAAGTAAAGTTTCATTTAATTCCTTTAGCAGGTGGCTCTTTTCTTATAGATTATTTTCCAGTAAAGCTCCGTTTGATGGACTTTCTTTTGGTAGGAGCTACTGTATTTGTAATTGCATTTATTGCATCATGGTTGCCATCCCGCAAGGCGGCAGCACAGAATTTTTCTTTGCGAAGCGAATAAAATCCACTGTTCCCCTAAAGGGGAGACTTAGGTCGGGCATTTATCATTGCAACTACAATTCAAATAGGAAAAATTTTCTAACTTTTTTCTTTTTGAATTTCACCAACTTTAAAACTTAATAAATTTAAGTTCCCCCTTTAGGGGGACAGGGGGTTTAATAATCTCCCAACGTTTCTGGAAGTTGAGCTAATGCTTTTGCTAACTGCTCATCATTTGGTGCAATACCATGCCATTCATGTGTGCCTTCCATAAAATCAACGCCTTTACCCATAGAAGTTTTCATCATAATGCCAATCGGTTTGCCTTGGCCTGTTAAAGATTTAGCTTTATCCAAAGTGGCAACAACTTCATCCATATCATTCCCATCCATTTCAAGAACAGTCCAGCCAAAAGCTTCAAACTTTTCTCCGATATTTCCAAGCCCCATTACCTTGTCGGTTGGTCCATCAATTTGTTGACCGTTCCAGTCAATTGTAGAAATAAGATTATCTACTTTATGGTGAGCTGCAAACATCATTGCTTCCCAAATTTGTCCTTCATCTAATTCTCCATCTCCATGCAGTGAAAAAACAAGATTCTTTTCACCATTTAATTTTTTGGTTAATGCTGCGCCAATCGCAACACTCATTCCCTGACCCAAAGAACCAGAAGCAATACGAATACCTGGTAAATGCTCATGAGTAGCCGGATGGCCTTGTAATCTTGAATTTATTTTCCGGAAAGTGGCCAGTTCCTTAATGTCAAAATAACCCGAACGGGCAAGTGTAGAATAAAATAATGGCGAAATATGGCCGTTTGAAAGGAAGAAAACATCTTCATTTTTAGCATCCATATTGAAAGATGGATTATGTTTCATTGTGTTGAAATACAACGCAGTAAGGAAGTCTGCACAGCCTAAAGAGCCGCCTGGGTGTCCACTTTGACAGCCATGAACCATTCTTACAATGTCTCTTCTGATTTGTGTTGCTATTGCCTTAAGTTCTGCCATAATTGCTAGGTTCTTGTTAAACTTTTTGTATCTTAATGGTTCAAACCACTAATGCGCTGCAAAAGTGCATTCTTTTTTAATATAAAATCCATCCGGATTGATCAATCTGCTATTAAATTCAAATTTTCCTGTGGTTAACTGAAAATTAATACGTTATGGAGCAAATTAATAGAGTTTTTTAATCCTTATTTAGAGGATTGACCTTATTTTTGCACAACTTTTAAAGGCATTGTTAATGTTAGATATATTATTGACCGCTTCTGTTTCATTTATCATCACTTTTTTGGCGATTCCTGTAATTATGCAGATAGCCGAACAGAAAAAGTTATATGATATTCCGGATGAAAGGAAGGTTCACACAAGGTTGGTTGCTTCACTGGGTGGTATTGGCATTTTTGCAGGCTTTTTATTGGCTTCACTCTTATCTATTCAAGGTTATTTGAATCCTGAATTTCAATATTTTTTTGCAGCATCATTAGTGGTATTTTTTGTTGGATTGAAAGATGATATAATGATTTTGTCAGCCACCAAAAAATTTATTGGTCAGATTATAGCAGCTTCAATACTTATACATCTTGGTGGAATAAGATTGGATAGCATGTATGGTTTATTAGGCTTCGAACAGTTGCCAGAAGGCTTTAGCCTTGCATTATCCTATTTTACTATTATTGTAATTATCAATTCATTTAATTTGATTGATGGGGTAGATGGATTAGCATCTAGCTTAGGCATACTGACTATGATTGTTTTTGGAAGTTACTTCTTAGCTATAGATTATCAAGCTTATGCACTCTTAGCTTTTGCAATGGCTGGGTCTTTGGTAGCGTTTATTATTTTTAATCATCATCCTGCCAAAATATTTATGGGGGATTCTGGATCATTGATGATTGGTCTTGTCAATTCCATTTTGGTAATAAAATTTATTAATGTAGCAAATTCACCATTTGTTGCGGTACCGGTTCCTGCTGCTGTAGCTATTGGGTTCTCAATATTGATAGTTCCATTGTTAGATACATTGCGGGTTTTTAGTATTCGTATTGCGAATGGCAGATCACCCTTTACTCCTGATAGAAACCACATTCACCATTTGTTATTAGATAATGGTCTTAGCCATGCTGCAGTAACTTTGACTTGTGTGGCTATCAATGTTTGCTTTATTGCTATGGCATGGATGGGTAGGTCTTTGGGTCCTAATTATCTTTTATTAATTCTGCTCACACTTGCCTTCAGTGGAATCGGATTGCTTTACTACAATAAGAATCGCCGGAAAATGGTTGTAGCAAAACGACTTGATGGAGCTACGGAACTAAAAAGAGCTTCAAGAGTTGTTACTTTGACTAAAGAGGCAAAGCAACTAGCTGATAACAATTAATCAGTAAATCATCTTCATATTTCCTAAACCAACAGCTTCAGAATAATTCACTTTTATTAGCTTTGCTGTTCTCCGGTAATATTACCAGAGTTGAATTTCAAATACTATACTATGTCAGAAGATATTTCTTCCATTATTGCAAATGCGGATGACCTCATGAAAAAAGCCATTAATCATCTTGAGTCTGAATTAGTAAAAATAAGAGCTGGGAAAGCTAACCCTCAAATGTTGGATAGTCTGGTTGTAGATTATTATGGCAACCCAACGCCAATAAACCAGGTGGCTAATGTAAGTGTGATGGATGCCCGAACATTAACGATTCAGCCATGGGAAAAAAATATGTTGCAAGCCATTGAGAAATCAATTATTGGAGCCAATATAGGCGTTACTCCACAGAATGATGGTGCTATTATCCGCCTTTCTTTACCTCCTTTAACTGAAGAAAGAAGAAAAGAACTGGTAAAAAGATGCCAAGGTGAAGGAGAGCATACAAAAATTGCTATTCGTAATATCAGAAGGGATGCTATTGAGCATATAAAGAAATTACAAAAAGATGGATTAAGTGAAGATGCAGCTAAAGATGCAGAAGCTGATGTTCAGGTAGCAACCGATAAGAGCACAGCGGCTGTAGAAAAACATCTTGAAACAAAAGAAAAAGAAATTATGTCGGTATAAATATCGGTGCGAATATTATTCAGCAACATCAATTGGTGTTGCTTTTTTTTTGTCTTGAAAATTGGCGAGATAAACGCCAAATAAAATTATGCCGAGACAAAGCCATTTTACCCAGGTAATCTTTTCGCCATCAATAAATCCCCAAAAGAGTGCAATAAAAGGTATGCCATATGTGACTAACGATGCAAAGAGCATTCCAGCCTTTTTAACGAGAATGTAAAATAAAGCAGTAGCGATTGCACTTCCGGCTATGCCAAGTACTACCGATGCCCAGATAGAATATTGCACAACATTACTATTAAAATTGAGATTCATAAATCCCTGATGCCAGAGAATATAGCCTGTAGGAATTGTCATTGCAGCAAGTGAAACAGTTGCAATATGAACAGGATTAACCCCTTTTAAAAAATGCCCAACCATATTTACATTAAGCCCATATAGAAAAGTGGCGGCAACAATCAGTAGTGTATAACCAAAATTTTCAAAGCTCATGATTTCGTTGTCAAGTATCATTGGAATAACAGTCAACAACACAAGCCCAATGAAGCCAGTAACAACTCCCCATATTTTTTGTGATTTTATATGGTCTTTAAAAAAGAAAACACCAATCAATACAACGCATATCGGTGTTAATGAATTTAGTATACCGGCTAATGAACTATCAAGTTTTGTAATTGCTTCCGCAAATAAAAAGGCCGGAAGCAGGTTGCCAACAATAGCACTTAGAATAACTAACCCCATTTTACTTTTTGGAATCTTATTAAAATGAAAAAAGGCAAAGGGCATAAAAACCAAGCCTGCTGAAAATATTCTAACTGCTGCAATTTGCACAGCGGAAAGACCTTCCTGACTATCATGCATTAGTTTAAATGAACTGCCCCAGATAATGCAAAGTATTACGAAAATAGCCCAGCTTACAAATTTGTTACTCATGTTAAATGGGCGCAAAGGTCATAAATCGAAATGAATAATTGCTAATTAATTCACAGCGTAGATTAGGTTTCTGCGAAATTGTATATTGCAATACAATTTTATAAATCAGAGATATGGGAAAAATTAAATTAAGCGAAATTTCTACCAGAGCACCAAAAGGCTTTGACAAAACGGAAACAAAGGAAAAAACAGCAGCTATCATCAAGGAACTGGATGAATTGCAGAATCTTTTGTATGCAGAAGGCAAGCATTCGATTCTAGTAATTATACAAGGAATGGATGCAAGTGGAAAGGACGGTGTAATCAGAAATGTAATGGGGAATATGAATCCGCAAGGTGTAACTGTAAAGTCGTACAAGGCGCCAACAGCAGAAGAATTGTCGTATGATTTTTTATGGAGAATACACAATCATGCTCCGAAAAAAGGAATGATACAGGTCTTCAATCGTTCGCATTACGAAGATATAGTTATTACGAGAGTTCATAAATGGTGTGATGATGAAACGGCTGAAAAGAGGATCAAAGCGATAAACGACTTCGAACAATTATTGACTAATCACAATGATACACATATTCTAAAATTTTATTTGCATGTTTCACCAGAAGAACAGCAGGAAAGATTGACTGAAAGATTAAGTGATCCGGCTAAAATGTGGAAATACAATGAAAAGGATTTTGAAGAGGCAAAGCTTTGGGATATTTATATGGAGATGTATGAAGATTGTTTTAATAATTGTAATAATCCAGAATGGGCAATTGTGCCGGCGGATCAGAACTGGTATAAAGAATTCCTCATCGCAACAAAACTGAGTGAGTTGTTGAAAAGCTTCGATATGAAATTCCCGGGTTTGAAAAAATAGATTTTTTTTGGGTATTCATCGATGGAATTGAGGTATTTGGCGTATTTTTTTGTTTCGCACATCTTTTTTTAGTAGGTTGAACGATTATTGTATAACAAAATTTATTTTTTATGGGAATGATTAAAGAATTTAAAGACTTTGCTATGAAAGGCAATGTCGTTGATTTGGCAGTTGCCGTAATTATTGGCGGTGCTTTTGGTGCTATTGTAACAGCTCTTGTTGATAAAATACTGATGCCAATTATAGGCTCACTTATTGGGCAGAGCTTTGACTCTTTAACTGCAATTGTAAACGGCGTACCAATTCAATATGGTGCCTTTATTCAAGCTGTAATTAACTTTATAATTATTGCTTTTGTATTATTTATGATTATCAAAGTCATGAATTCAACTAAGAAAAAAGAAGAAGCTGCACCTGCTGCTACTCCTGAAGACATTGCCTTGCTGCGTGAAATCAGGGATTCTTTAAAGAAATAGCAGGGAAATCAAGGGTTAATCCCTAAGTTCATTTTTCCTTACTTTTGTAAAGTCCTGTTTAACGCAGGACTTTATTTTTTCGCTTTAATTTTATATAGTGCAGCCTACAACATATCAGATAAAATTACCCCAATTTGAAGGCCCCTTCGACCTGTTATTATTCTTTATCGAAAGGGATGAACTGGATATTTACAATATTCAAATTACTGGCATCATCAAAGATTTTCTAGAGTATATTCATCAAAGCGAAGAGCTGAATATAGAATTGAGCAGCGAATTCATTTTGTTTATTTCTACCCTAATGCGGATAAAGGCAAAAATGCTTTTACCTCGTAAAGAATTGGATGCACAAGGAAATGAAATTGACCCAAGAGAAGAATTGATTAGCAAGATACTTGAGTACAAAAGATTCAAGGAAGCATCTGCCCAAATGGCAGAAATGGAAGCATTGCGAATGCTTAGTGTAAAGAGAGGTAATATTCAGAAAGAACTATCGATGATAGGAGAAGAGGATAGCGAAGGAACCGAGATTCAAAATATCACTTTGTTTAAATTGATGCGGGCATTCGAAAAAGCCATGCAGAAGTATAGTGATCGGCTTAATAAGCCTGTTCATACTGTAGTACAGTATGATTATACGATGGAGGAAAGCCGGAGTCGAATGTTGAGTTCTGCACAAGCAGAAAAAACACTGTCCTTCGAAAAGATTTTTGATGCATGTGAGAACAGAGTGCATGCAATTTTTCTTTTCCTTTCATTGCTGGAATTAGTGCAGCAGAAATTCTTAAAAATTGTAATGGGCGAAGGAAAGAATAACTTTATCATTGAGTATAACGAACCAGAAAACCGCCTGGCGGATCTGGAAGATATAAACCAACAACCATAATTTAAAAAATTACATTATGAAACGTACAGCTACAGCCAATTGGAAAGGTTCTGGAAAAGAGGGTACTGGTAAATTAATTACCCAATCCGGAGTTATAAAAAACAAAGCCTATGATTTCAAAAGCAGGTTTGAAGATGGCACATCCACTAACCCCGAGGAGTTGATTGCAGCTGCTCATGCAGGATGTTATTCTATGAAGTTGAGTTTTGTGTTAGGCGCTGCAGGGTTAACACCTAATCGTATTGAAACCAAATGTACTGTTACATTAGAAGGTGGCGTCATCACTTCCAGTCATTTAGAAGTAAAAGCCAAAGTTGCAAAATGTAAGGCAGCAGCTTTTGCAGAATATGCTGCTGATGCAAAAGAAAATTGCCCTGTAAGTAAAGCATTGAATGTAGAAATTACAATGGATGCAGAATTAGTAAAAAGCTTTAAAGCTACAACTACAGCTTAGACAGAAATAGTTTTGAAAAACAGAAACCGCTTCATGGGAGCGGTTTTTTTTATTGATATATCCAAAGCAAAACGGGTTGCTTCGAATTGTTTACTACTTTTTTTATTTCTTCAAGAAACTTAGGTGAAACCGTTGGACAGCCATTACTCTGACAAATATCATCTGCCACTTCATTTTCAGGAACGCAACTATGAGAATGTAATACCACCGTTCTTTCAAAAGCCTTATTATTCGTACTGTCAAGGCCATGTAGTTTATAAGAATAGCCAAATTTACCTGTATAAGAATTTCCAATACGATACTTACCTAAAGAAGTACAACCACTCCCAACTACATTACTATATTTTCTTCCTTCAAGCCAGTATTCATAACAATTGCCATGTGCCACTAATTGTTTGTTAACCAGACTATCATTTTTCAAATCATAAATAAAAAAGCGGTGCTGACCGGAAGGCAGACTCATATCAATCAGGAAACAGGTTTTATCATTGTATCCTTTTCTTTTTACAAATGCTTTTGCTTCCGCTGCCTTGATGTGTAGTTTAGAAAACCACTCTGTTGATTCTTTATAGCTGGTTTCTTTTTTTGGTAAATGAAGGGCTTTTGTTTTCTTCCATGTGTCAGTTTGGGTAAACCAAGAAACTGCGATGATTGCAATAGCAGAAATGATAAAAAAACGGAGAATCTTCATGAATAGCCGGTTTGAATACTGTAATGAGATACCGGCAAAACGAAAATCCACAAAATAAATTTTCAAGTGTCAGTTAAGAAAATCTGAAAGGTCAGAATCTCCATCCGGCATATACCTGTGTTACGTTACTTTTAGCATCTACACCCGGTATAAAGTTGGGATTGCTACCGCCTTTACTAATATTGTTTAGGCTAACGTTTATCCTAGCACCAATAAAAAATCCGCCAATAGGTCTAACTTCTCCTCCGGCTACCAAGCCATAATCAAATCTATTTAAGTAATCGAAAAGACTACCGCTCCTTCCATTACCAGTTGTATCCACTCCGGTGTTAAGCAAAAAAGCAGCCTGTGCACCAGCATGAATTTGAATTCGTTTTGTAAAATTCAGTGTAATTAACTGAGGAAGTAAAAGATAATCCAATGTTACATTTCCGGTATCGGTATTTGTTTTGAAATCATAACCTTGCCTCGACAAAATTATTTCTGACCGGAAGCCGAAGAATTTTTTTGGCTTTGGAGCTATATATCCTCCAAACATATAACCCGTATAGTTATCGGCATTTACGCCGGATGCATTTGTTAGATTAGCAAAGTTAATCCCGGCTTTTACACCAATATTTAACCCAAGTTGGGAAAAAGAAAGATAAGAAACACTAGAAAATAAAAGTAAGAAAAAAACTCTTTTCATTGTAGCAAGATTTTTTGAAATAATATATCTCAATTATAATACCACTTATCCAAGAAGCTGACTAACAGTAATTTTTTCTTTCATCATTTCTCTTACCGCATCGGCAATTGATGCTGCATCATAACCACATTCTTTATGTAGCTCTTTTGGTGTGCCATGCTCTACCAACCTGTCAGGTATGCCCAAAATCTTTACATCATT
>Ga0209063_1000184_pt1 | contig 64799 bp, 52 predicted proteins | sample KloWWTmeKNB19Kit_FD_187177 | JGI IMG/M metagenome (GOLD analysis project Ga0209063, IMG submission 187177) | Active sludge microbial communities from Klosterneuburg, Austria, studying microevolution and ecology of nitrifiers - Klosterneuburg... | ecosystem: Engineered > WWTP > Aerobic digester >... | reverse complement strand
TCAATTATTTTTCCTCCGGGTGTTTCGCATTTTTCTTTGCGTACTTTAAACCACAGGTCGTTAAATAAATATTCTGAAGAAAGTGTTTTCCATTTCATTTGCAAATCGGTTAAAAACTTCATTTACCATTTCATGCTTTCTCTTAGCGAAGTTATATGTGCCACATGATGCTTGCCATGCCAGGCATACAAACCCAGCAGATACCAGAGTCGCATTGTTTTCTTTTGCTCAGGATGGAAAACCGTACGGTTATTCCATTCCTCATCATTCACATACTTTAATGCTTCGTGCCAGCGGATGTGTAATGCATGTAAAAGGGTAATAGAAACATTAATGGGCAATTTCTCTACATCATGCAGTTTTGCCCATGCATTTTCATCATAAGGTTTTATCGTTGGGTTTTCTTCAGTCAAACCCAGTTTAAAACGGATATATGCATTCATGTGGCTATCTGCTATATGATGCACCAGTTGATGCACCGTCCACCCTCCTTCTCGGTATGGTGTTTGCAATTGAGCTTCATCCAGGTTGAGGATTGACTGCTCCAGTGTTAGCGGCAGAAACTTAATATCAGCCAGCCACTCTATTTTTTGCTCAATAGAAAATGGTTGCAGCTCATAAACGCCAATGGGATAACGTGGATCCATATTTTGAAATTATTACTTTACAACTTCAAGCAACTCCACTTCAAATACCAGTGTTGCGCCTCCGGGTATATCATTTCCAGCTCCACGATCGCCATAGGCAAGGTCAGATGGAATCCACAGCCGCCAATGACTTCCTTCCTTCATCATAGGCAATGCTACCTGCCAGCCTTTTATTAATGCACGCAGTGGTGCTGTAAAAGGCTGTCCTCTTTTAAAAGAGTTGTCAAATTCTTTTCCATCCAGCAATGTTCCTTTGTAATGTGCTTTTACACTTTCTGAAACAAGTGGCAAGGCTCCGGTTCCTTCTTTTATTACTTCGTATTGTATGCCACCTGGCAATTCTTTTATACCGGGTTTCGAAATATTTTCGGTCATAAATGCGGCACCTGCTGTTTTTTGCGCTTCAATTTTTCCGTTCATAAATGCTTTTAGTTTGTTTTGTATGCTCATAATTATGCTTCTCTTAATGAATGTCCGGTAAGATGGATAAATACATCTTCCAGATTAGCCAGTTTCATTTCTTTGGGTCTTTCAAATCCTGATGCCACTAAATTATCAATTAGTTTATCAGGTGTATCTAAGGCTATTATTTTTCCTGAATCAATAATCGCTACCCTGTCGCAGAGATATTCTGCTTCGTCCATATAATGAGTAGTCATGATAACGGTTGTTCCTTTTTCTCTGATGTTTCTTATCAACTCCCACAAGCTTCTTCTGGCCTGTGGATCAAGTCCGGTGGTAGGCTCATCTAAGAAAATAATGCGTGGCTTATTTATTAAAGTGGTGGCTACAGAAAACCGCTGCCGTTGGCCCCCACTCAACTCTTTTACCTGGGCTTTTGCTTTATCTCTCAGATTTACAGAATCGAGCAATTCCATTGCATCTACTTCCTGATTATACAATCCACAAAAAAGTTCAATCAACTGTACCAGATTCAAACCGGGATAATAGCCACTCGTTTGCAACTGTACACCTATGATTCTTTTTATTTCATTTGGATTTTTATCTAAATTAAAACCATCTACCACCACCTCTCCACTTGTTTTTTGCCGGAGAGTTTCTATAATTTCAAGTGTAGTGGATTTTCCGGCACCATTGGGTCCAAGCAAGCCAAAAATTTCTCCTTCATACACATCAAATGAAATGCCTTTTACGGCTTCAAAGTTTCCGTATTTTTTTATCAGATTTTTTACTGTAATAATTGAGCTTAACATATTTAGTTTTCTATCAGTTTAATCATTCTTCAAAATATTTTCAGGCAGGATTCAGATAGGTTTCTAATTCTTCCACCATTTTCTTACTGCCAATAAATAAAGGAGTTCGTTGATGCAGTTCAGTAGGCTCAATATCCAGAATTCTTATTTTGCCATTGGTAGCCTTGCCGCCTGCAACCGACATGATGAAGGCAAAAGGATTACACTCATACAACAATCTAAGTTTGCCTTTTGGTTTATCGGTAGTTCCTGGATACATAAATATTCCGCCTTTTATCAGATTGCGATGTACATCGCTTACCATGCTGCCAATATAACGCTGCGTATAGGGGCCGCCGTTAGTTTTGGTTTTATTCTGGCAGGCATCAATATATTTTTTCACTGGCTCTTCATATTGAAAAAAGTTGCCGTGATTTACCGAATATATTTTTCCATTCTCCGGGCATTTGATATCAGGATGGCTCATGGTCCACTCGCCAATAGATGGATCTAAAGTAAAACCCTGTACACCGCGACGAGTTGCATAAACCAACATGGTAGAAGAGCCATAAACAATATAACCCGCTGCTACCTGCTGATTACCTGGTTGCAGAAAATCTTCTTTTGTAACCACTGTACCCAATGGTGTTTTTCTTTTATACACGCCGAAGATGGTGCCTATGGAAACATTTACATCAATATTGCTGCTGCCATCTAAGGGGTCAAACACACAAACATATTTTGATTTTACACTTTTGACGTCATCAAAAGGAACAAAATCGTCTAGTTCTTCGCTGGCAATACCTGCACAGGCAATACCATGACTGAGCACTCCCATAAATTGTTCATTGGCAAAAACGTCCAGTTTCTTTACTTCTTCACCCTGCACATTTACAGTGCCGGCATCGCCGAGTATATCCACCAAACCGGCTTTATTTACTTCGGTATTCACTCTTTTTGCAGCTAATCCAATGTTTCGCAATAAATGCGATAACTCTCCGGTTGCATTGGGTATATCTCTTAATTGCTGAATGGTAAATTCATCCAGTGTTTGCACCTTACGGTTTACATTCATATTGGCAGGTTTTGCAAAGCAAATTTAAGAGAATGAAAGCAAGTGTCATTAAAGGGATTTTGTAATTCTTAACCGATTAATCCCGACTTTTGCAAACTTGTAAATAGCATACAAATGAAAGTTTTCAAGTTCGGCGGTGCCTCCGTCAATAGCGTAGAGAGGGTGCAGAATCTGGGCGAAATATTGCAAGACTATAAAGGCGAAAAATTACTGATTGTAGTATCTGCCATGGGCAAAACTACCAATGCGCTGGAGAAAGTGGTAAAAGCTTTTACTGAATCAAAAACAGCTGAAGCACTGGAGTTATTTGCTACCATAAAGCGGCAACACCTCAATACAGCAAAATACCTTTTGGTTACCCAGTTTTTAGCCTGCGAAAAGCAACTGCGTGATTTTTTTACCGAAGCGGAATGGTTGCTGCATGATAAACCGGTTAAAGATTACGATTATTATTATGACCAGTTGGTGTGTACCGGCGAATTATTTTCAACATCCATTGTCAGTCATTATCTCAATGAAATAGGAATTAGAAATAAATGGATAGATGTAAGGGATATTTTTAGAACCGATGACGATTTTAGAGATGCCGATATTAACTGGGATTTTACAAAGCAAAAAGTGAATGAATGTATTGCTCCGCTTTTTAATGAATATGATATTATACTCACACAGGGTTTTATTGGCGCTACCGATGAAAATGAAAGTACAACATTAGGAAGAGAAGGCAGCGATTATTCTGCTGCTGTTTTTACCAATATGCTGGAAGCCGAAGCCCTCACCATTTGGAAAGATGTAGAAAGCGTAATGAATGCCGATCCCAAACAATTTCCTGATGCTATACCAATACCAGTATTAAATTTTAATGAGGTAATAGAAATGGCTTATTATGGAGCGCAAATTATACATCCCAAAACCATCAAACCGCTTCAAAACAAAAACATTCCTTTATTTGTAAAAAGTTTTATTGCCCCTGGCCTTGCAGGCACTGTCATTCATAATAAAGTGGTACATCAGTTGCCACCTATTATCGTGCTAAAAGAAAATCAGGTGTTGCTGCAAATGAGTTCTAGAGATTTTTCATTTATCGGCGAGCATTATATTGGCAGGTTGTATCAGCTATTTGAATCATTGCACTTAAAACCCAACCTGACACAGAATGGCGCCATCAGTTTTGTTTGTGTTTTTGATGACAGAGCAGAGAGATTAGAAAAGCTGGCTTTGGAGGCATCCGCATTTCTTGATGTGCAGGTAATGAAAAACCTGTCATTGCTTACCATACGACATTTTAATAAGGAAATATTTGAAAAGCTGACGATAGATAAAAAAATATTATTGAGACAGCAAACACAAACTACCATTCAGGTGTTGATGCAGTAATTATTTTTCAACCGTTACGGTTTGTATCATTTTCTTGGCTACAGGTTTATCATTTAGCATTGCCGGTTGCCAGTGTCCCATTTTTTCCATTCGGGTTATCAGTTCATCCTTCAGGTCTTCATCGGAACTGCCTTTCAAAATTTTAAAATTTACAGGTACACCATCTTTATCTACAATAAACTCCACCTGTACATAGGCTTTGGTAAGCCCTTCAGGCAGAAATGAAGCCAACTCTTTACCCAGTTTGTCCAGATACTTCATCAGGTCATCTTTATCTTTTCCAAATTTTGGCCATTGATGTACTGCTGAAGCCGGATTGAGATTTGATCGCACAATATGTGCAACGGGAATTCTTTTTGGTTTTACTTGTTTTGTGTCAGCTTCATCACCTTTTTGCTTTTTTGGAGGTGCATCATTGATGAGGTATTCGCCCTTGGGCCCTATCATTACAACCGGTAGTTGCTTATATTTTTCAAAATAATCATACCCATCCTCAAGCCTGTCTGCAAATTTTTTTAATCCAACATCATCTTTGGTTAATGTTTCAAGATACTTTACACTTTTTTCTTTATTGAACCTTACCGGGAAGATGTGCACCGGAATAAAATCCTGCCCCTGATCCTTGGCATAGCTTGCCAGAATATAAAGTTCATCAATCTGCTGATCGGTAATAGGAATACAACCTACGGTAACGCAGCTGCCATGTATAAAAATTTCGCTGCCGGGACGTAGCGAATCGCTTAATATTCTATCGGAAGCATTGGGATAGTTTAACCCCAGCGATAAATAGTAATTGCTCTGCGGATTAAAAACATTGATATAATAAAAACCTTCGGGCACCTGATAATCACCTTCCATTCTTTTGGGGCCCAGTGTGCCTGCTAAAGCACACACCCTGTATGTTTTGAATAATTTAAATGGCTGGCTTATTTCATCCTTCACCCACACTTCTAATTGTGCATCAAACTTAAAAGAACGGATATAAATATATTTAGCAGGCCAGGTAAGTCCTGCTGCTGCAAACTGTTTTTGTAAAGTATCTTCTTTTCGCTTTAAAGCCTCTTGTGGACGGGCAAAAGTTTTTTGATAATTGATAAACGAATACGAAGTGCTTCCACTTTTTGAAGGTGGCTGCGCCGTGATGCTTTCTGCAACAAAAAATATCAATAAAAGCCCAAGTATTTTTTTCATAAAAATTGCTCTTGCTTACAACGGCTCAATTTATAGTTTATGCGAAAATATTGTTTAAAATAGTTTTAAAGATATGTTGATAAAGATAAACAAAAGTGAACTGTACCTTGGTTGCTGTTATTTTGAAAATGTAACTCTTAAACTAACCTTTTTGCCGATTTGTTAATAATTCAGTTTGTAATAAGATTTTTTTGCAATTTCCCGAGTCTTATTTCTATTGGAGTAAACTCCCTTCCACAATAAATGTTTCCTTAATATTGCAAAATTTTTAAAACCAAACAGAATGGCAATAAGTGTAAAATTAAATGAACGTTGTGGCGGACTTTGCGAGTTATGCAGTACAGGTGAAGCTACCATTGAATATACAGTATCGCCCAGACCGGATGATGCAATTGAAAACCAGGTGGCCATTTGCAACACTTGTGCAGATGCTATGGAAGCAACAGATAAAGGATTTCATTGGCGTTGTCTGGAAGGCAGCATTTGGAATACTGAGCCGAGTGTGCAGGCATTAAGTTGCAGAATTTTGCATCAATACAAAGATGAAGACTGGGCAGCCGGTACTCTTTCGGCGGTTGAAATAGATGAAGCGGTACAACAATGGGCATTAAGTGTTTTTGAAGTAGCGGAAGTACATAAAGATGCTTTTGGAAATGAATTACAAAACGGCGATAACGTAGTACTTACAAAGGCACTCAATGTAAAGGGAACCAGTTTTACTGCAGCAAAGGGAACAATTGTAAAGCGTATTCGTTTGGTACCCGATAATACAGAGCAAATAGAGGGCAAAATAAATGAGCAAACTATTGTTATATTAACTAAGTTCGTAAAAAAGGGATAAGCATTTTTGCTCATAGTTAGAATTTTTGTTATAAGACTTTACCCTAACTATTCTGCGGTTCTTCGAAGCCGCTTTTTTGTTTTATTTTAGTCGGGCAATTGTAAAAAAAAATGGACAATTTTGAAGAATATTTAAGACAGGGCGAACCTAACAAAGCCGAAAAAGCAAAGCTTTGGAAAACAGCTATCGGTTTGCAACAAGTTGATGGTTTAAAGCCATCAGAATATCTTATTGCAACTGCCAAGCAAAACATTGAAGGCTATATTACTATTGACGAAGTCAAAAAACGCATAGACAGTTATTACCAACAACACCCAACTAAAACAGACGAAGAACGCACAGAAGAAGCCGATAAAGTTTCTGCACGTATTGCTGAAATGTTAGGAGAACAAACATTCACTTTTTCGCCAGCTGAATATCTATTCATTCATCACAAGTTATTTCAAGGTATTTACAAATTCGCAGGAAAAATTCGTGATTACAATATCACAAAAAAAGAATGGGTGTTGAATGGCGAAACGGTTTTATATGCAAGCGCCAACAACTTAAAAGCGACATTGGAATACGATTTTGAACAGGAAAGAAAATTTAGTTACAAAGGGTTAAGTGAGCAGGAAATTATTGAACACATCGCACACTTTATTTCTTACTTATGGCAAATCCACATTTTTGGCGAAGGCAACACACGTACAACGGCAATTTTTTTAATAAAATACTTACGTAAACTTGGCTTTAAGAAAGTAAACAATGATTTGTTTGCCGAAAATTCATGGTATTTCCGCAATGCACTTGTACGAGCTAACTATGAAGATTTATCGAAGGACATACATAAGACAGAAAAATATCTTCTTCAGTTTTTGTCAAACTTACTTTTTAAAGAAAATTATTTGCTCAAAAATAGAGAGATGCACGTTCGTAATACTGACACTGAAAATGACACTGTAAAACCACAAATTGACACTGTAAATGACACTGTATTTTCATTGATAAAACAAGACAGCAAAATAACTGCAACCGAAATAAGCGAACGATTGAAAATGAGTTTAAGCACCGTAAGACGAAGAATTAAAGAACTGAAAGAACAAGGAAAAGTAGAACGCATTGGTAGCGACAAAACTGGGTATTGGAAAGTAAATAAAAAATAAACCTACACTTCTCTTACAAATTCCTCCTTGCCTCTGCTCTCTTTCCAATGTTTCAAATAAGGATTTTTCGCCTTTCCACTTTTTCAAAACACTGTAAATAGACTAAGCATTATTTATTGCGACTGCAGAGACTCACAAACGAAAAAAATAAGTATAAAACGAACGGATTTTTTATTTGAAATTGTTTTTTAATTTGTAACACAGTAAATTTCAAAAAATCCTGATGCAAGCACCCGGGGCGTTTTAACCCATAGTATAACGATAGTGCAAGAATAAACCGACAATCAAAAATCAAACTGAAATTAACTCATATTAACCAGCGAATACAGTCATTATAAAGATGCAACATACAGACTACGAGTAAGCCGATACCGATGTCTTTCGAGACCGACTCTTCTGATTTTTTTATTTTACTCTCTAATTATTTATTTTTTATTGGTTTACATGAATACTTAGGCATTTCTTCACCTCACAAGCCTACCCATCAGGCTAAAGCCAGTAAGCCGTTTCTGATCCAGATGTTTAACGGGACAATGCCATTGCTTTCGAACAACAAAACCAAAAATTTACGTATTTTGACCACTTATTAAGTATTTAAATACAAAAGTGAAAAACGAAAAACTGACAAGGAAAGAAATCATTGACAACCGCTTAAAACAAGCGGGCTGGAATGTGACTGACCGAACTCAGGTGATTGAGGAATTTGATATTCACTTGACAGTGGTTGAAGAAGCTGAACAATTTGCTGAAGAATTGCACAATGAGCATCCGCATATAACCATTGATTTGCTTCGCAAGGTTTACAACCACCGCAAAGCTGCATTGGTGCATTTCATCAAACACATTTTAGGCATTTCGCCATTAGAAACTTTTGCCGAAACCGTAACCAAAGCATTTGATGATTTTGTTTCTAAACACAGTTACCTCAGCAGCCGGCAACTACAATTTCTGGATTTGCTTAAAAACCTTGTGTTGGAGAAAGGAGAGATAAGTAAACACAACCTAACTGAATCTCCATTCACGATGATTCATCCGGAAGGCATAAGAGGAATATTCAATCAAAAAGAGATTGAAGAAATTTTAAGTTTAACGCAACAAGTATTAGCTGCATAAATTATTTAAAAATTGAAAAAGGAAACAGATATAAAAATATTTGAAGAAAAAAAAGTGAGAACCCTGTGGGATGAAGAACAAGAGAAATGGTATTTCTCGATAATTGATGTAATTGAAATTTTAACGGGCAGTCCAAGACCAAGGAAATATTGGAATGCCTTAAAAACAAAGCTTAAAACAGAAGGAAGTGAGTTGTCCCATAATTTGGGACAACTGAAAATACAATCTGCCGATGGAAAATATTACCTAACCGATGTGGCAGATACCGAGCAACTTTTTCGTCTGATTCAATCTATACCTTCTCCCAAAGCAGAACCGTTTAAACTTTGGCTGGCAAAGGTAGCTGCTGAAAGATTAGACGAAATGCAAGACCCCGAACTGAGCATTGACCGGGCTTTACAACAATATCTGAACTTAGGCTATTCCGAAAACTGGATTAATCAGCGATTGAAAAGTATTGAGATAAGAAAAGAGCTTACCGATGAATGGAAAAAAAGGGGATTAAAAGAAGGCGTTCAATTTGCAACTCTCACCGACATCATCACCAAAGCATGGGCAGATAAAACGACGAAAGAATATAAAATTCTGAAAGGGTTGAAAAAAGAAAACCTGCGGGACAATATGACCAATACTGAACTTATTTTAAACATGCTGGCAGAAGCCTCTACAAAAGATATTTCTGCCGCTATCAATCCCGAAACTTTTGAAGCCAGTAAGAAAGTAGCAAAGCAAGGAGGCAACGTAGCCAAAGTAGCAAGGAAAGAATTGGAAGCAAGAACAGGTAAAAAAGTAATTACATCCCTCAATGCAAAATCTGCTTTGCAGTTGAAATCATCTAACCCAAAAAAGAAGAAAAAATAATGCTTCAAAATAACTCCACGCTAAAATCGCTGATTGATAAACTCTGGCAAAACTTTTGGGAAGGCGGTATTGCCAACCCATTAACAGTTATTTAGCAAATCACCTATCTCATTTTCATGAAACGTTTGGACGATTTGGAAGCCAAACGTGAAAGAGATGCGGAGTTTACAGGTGAAAAATATACAAGCTTTTTCAAAGGCAAGTTTCAAATTCCAGGCAGCAACGAAAGCATTGATAAAAACGAACTGCGTTGGAGTGTATTAAAAAAAATGAAATTTTAATATTTTTTTAATTTTGATAAAACTGAGTTCAAGTAATAAATGTACTCTCCCCCACTACAAATTCCCCCTCGCATCCTGCTCTCTTTCCAGTGCTTCAAATAAGGATTTTTTATCCTTCCTTGTGTTCAAAACACTGTAAATAAACTAAGCTTAATTTATTGCGACTGCAGAGACTCACAAACGAAAAAAATAAGTATAAAACGAGCGGGAAATTTTATAAAGCATATAATAATTTTTTGTCCGTTTTTTTCACAAAATCCTGCTTTACATATTAAAAATCATACTTTAATTTCAAGTTTGAGATCTCATAACTTCAAGCTAAAAATTAAAATTTAACAGCTATCCTGCACAAATCATTTTTACAGCGTCACAGTTTGACGTTCCCATTTATCAGCTTTGCATATAAACAAAAAAAATATAATGGGAACTTTAAATGCAGGAATAATCAAAATAAAAAAACTAACTGAAAAGGAAAGACTTGAACTTATAGAGAAAAAAGTTGAAATTCAAAAAAAACGTCAGGAGATTAGGAAAGAAAAGCTATCAATGCAAAAGCTTATCCTTGAAAATGAAAATGAACAACTTGAGTTGACAGATAAGAAAGTTTGTATTCGCAACAAAAGGCTTGACGGCAAACGATCAATTCTTGAGATGGACGAATTAAAATCAAAAAGGCGCCTTCAAACTGAAGGGATGCTAAATGAAAAAATAATCTCACTGTTATTATCTTTGGCAATTTCTGTTCCTGATGAGGAAAGAACAATTTTGGGAAGTGAACCATTTGAGACTCTTTTATTAAAAGGTAAACGAAGAGATGAAGCATTAAACAAACTAATTGAATTAATTAAAAAATTATGACAATAACACAACTACAGTATATTGAAGAAAAGCGACTTTCTGAATTTGGTCTTAATATTTTCTTTAAAAAGGTACTTGACAGCCTAAGAGAAGAGCTTCAAAGGTTGCGAAAAACAATTTATGAATATGATAAAGCAGGTGAGATTTTTGATTTAAATGAAAGATCTTGGGTTGGGGTCCTAAATAACGCAATTAGTAGAGCTTACCCCGACAGTTCGGTAACACTCCAAGAATATGGGGTTTACAACAAAAGTAGTTTTGTTGGAAGAGCTGATATTTTGGTTTTTTGGAAAGACATTGGAAAAGAACCAATTTATCTGCTATTTGAAGCTAAAAGTTATGAGGAAACTAAAAAATCGGAGCTACTTAATGATGCTGGGGAATTCTTGAATTCCGTCAGACTTCAAGGGAAAAAATATTATGATGCCGAACTTGAAACCAATTATTATAAAGACAAAATTGTATTCATTATTCCAATAGCATTTGGCTTAATTAGAAGACAACATTATTTGTCTGAAGCAAAGAAATATTTTAACCTTTCGCATAAGAAAGATAATTCAACAGATTTTTGCTCTCTTTACTTTGAAGGTGAGCATGGCGCATGGTCATATGGTAAAGTTTATAATGTAAGAAAATAAAAATGTCAAAACGAGGCTACATATCTAGATATTTACTAATCCTAAAAAAGTTGAAATTAAAACCTTACTCAACCTATGAAGAATTGCAATCGTATATTGAAAATCAATTTGACTATCTGCGTATGCAAGATGATACTTTGAATATTGGCTTTTCAAAGCGAACACTTCAACGTGATATAAAGGAAATCAGAAACGTTTTTGGGGTTGACATTGAATATTCAAAATCCAATACAGGTTATTTCATCAGTCAAAATGAAACTGAAAACATGAATTTTCAAAGAATGATGGAAGCCTTTGATCTATACAATTCATTAAATCTTGCACAAGATTTAACTCCGTTTATCCATTTAGAAAAACGCAAACCACAGGGAACAGAAAATCTATATGGATTTCTTCATGCAATCAAAAACAGACTTCAAATCAAATTCTCCTATAAGAAATTTTGGGATGAAGAATCAAGCATTCGTGAGGCAGAACCTTACGCTTTGAAGGAATTTAAAAATCGTTGGTATATATTGGCAAAAGATTGTAAGGACAATAACATTAAAAGTTTTGCTCTTGACCGTTTGTCAAATCTTGAAATCACAAAACAACATTATCAATATCCGGACAATTACAATGTAGAGCAAAATTACCGCTACTGTTTTGGTATTATTAGCCCAAATGACGAGGAACCGCAAAACATTATTCTCTCGTTTGACCCAATTCAAGGAAAATACATTAAGAAATTACCTTTACACGACACACAACAGGTCTTAGAAGACAATGACAAAGAAACCTTAGTCCAACTAAGACTTTGCCTCACTCAGGATTTAATAATGGAACTACTTTCTTTTGGCGACAACATGAAAGTAATTGAACCTAAATCATTGGCTGATCAAATTAAACAAGCTCATAAAAAAGCATACAATCAATATTAACTACATAAAGATGTAATCTCAACAAACACATTCTCACACCAAATTAGAACCTATTCAAATACACTCCCCCACTACAAATTCCCCCTCGCCTCCTGTTCTCTTTCCAGTGCTTCAAATAATGCTTTGAAATTGCCTTTGCCAAAACTCTTTGCGCCTTTGCGTTGTATGATTTCAAAAAATAGTGTAGGCCTGTCCTCCACAGGCTTGCTAAATAACTGAAGCAGGTAGCCTTCATCATCTCTGTCAACCAAAATACCTAGTTCTTTTAATGGCTCCATATCTTCTTCTATATGCCCCACCCTGTCAATTAAATCATCATAATAAGAATTAGGCACTCTTAAAAATTCAACACCACGGTTTTTCAACTCCGTTACCGTTTTTACAATATCACTTGTAGCCAGAGCCACATGCTGGCATCCTTCTCCATCATAAAAATCCAGATACTCTTCTACCTGACTTTTCTTTTTTCCTTCTGCCGGTTCATTAATCGGGAATTTTACATATCCGTTTCCATTGCTCATTACCTTACTCATCAGTGCAGAGTATTCGGTAGAAATATCATTGTCGTCAAAGGAAAGAATATTTTTGAAACCCATAACTTCTTCATAGAATTTTACCCAGGGGTTCATCTGGTTCCATCCTACATTGCCCACACAATGATCTACATATAAAAGTCCTGTTTCTGTTGGGTTATAATCGCTTTTCCATTCTTTAAACCCGGGCATGAAAACGCCTTTATAATTTTTTCGTTCTACGAAAACGTGAACCGTATTTCCATAAGTATGAATACCGCTTAATACCACTTCACCAGCTTCGTCATTCAATACAACCGGCTCCAAATATGATTTGCCGCCACGCTTAGTTGTTTCTTCAAAAGCGCTACGGGCATCTTCTACTTTTAATGCCAGCACTTTTACACCATCGCCATGTTTGTAAATATGATCGGCTATTGCATTGTTGGCCCGCAAGGGTGTAGTAAGCACAAAAGTGAGTTTGTTTTGACGAATGGCATAGCTTACTTTGTCTTTTATGCCAGTTTCGGGGCCGGCATAGGCCAGACTTTGAAAACCAAAAGCTGTCTTATAAAAATGGGCAGCCTGCTTGGCATTGCCTACATAAAATTCTACATAATCCGTTCCGTGTAAAGGAAGAAAATCAGTTTGTGATGCTGTTGTATTTTTTGTTGCTTTTACGGTTGACATATTGAATAATTTGAGATGAAAAAAAGAGAAAATGAGAAAGTTCAATTGCAGTTGTTGCTTGCCTGTCAGATGCTTTCCATAGCCAATGCTTCCATCAGCAAATTGAAGCCACCTCTTTCGTCATCAAATATTTTATGAGGATAATCGGGAAGCATAGGGCAAACCTACATGAAATTTTTCATTCATAAAATACACAATGGATGAATGAAAAATTTTATGGGAGTTTCTCTTAGCTAAAAAACTATAATAAATATTCAAGAGAAATTTAAATAAAATCCTTTGTATCAGCATCTGTGGGCTGACTATCTTTGCCCGGTGAAAAAAATAGGAATACTCGGCGGAGGCCAGCTTGGCCGTATGTTGCTGCAAGCAGCGGCAAATTATCCTGTAGAAACTTATGTATTGGAAAATGATGCAGATTGTCCTGCTGCTCATCTATGTCATCATTTTACACTAGGAGATATAAAAGATTTTAATACGGTTTATCATTTTGGTCAACCCCTTGATGCGATTACAATTGAAATTGAAAATGTCAATATAGAAGCATTAGAAATGCTGGAAAAAGAAGGTAAAAAAATTTTCCCACGGCCTTCGGTGCTCAAAACAATCAAAAATAAAATTCTGCAAAAAGAATATTACAGACATCATCAGATTCCAACTGCAGATTTTATCATCACCAAAAATTTACAGGAATTAAAACAACAGGAAAATTTTTTACCCGCTGTTCATAAAATTAGCGAAGGCGGTTATGATGGCAAAGGGGTACAGTTATTAAAAACTGATGCAGATATTGAAAATGGATTTGATGCACCATCCGTATTGGAAAAAATGGTGGATATCAAGAAGGAGATTGCGCAAATGATTGCAATAAGTTCAAGTGGCGCTACAGCCATTTATCCTCCTGTAGAAATGATATTTGAGCCGGTATTGAATTTGTTGGATTACCAGCTAAGTCCAGCATCCATAGAAACAAAAACCAATTGGAAAGTAGAAGCCATTGCTTTAGCCGTTGCCCGGCATTTTAATTCTCCCGGAATATATGCGGTGGAAATGTTTCTTGATCAAAATGATAATGTATGGGTAAATGAAACGGCTCCAAGAGTGCACAATAGCGGACATCACACGATTGAAGCACATTATTGTTCACAGTTTGATATGTTGTGGCGTATTATACTTGATTATCCGTTGGGAAATACGGAGGCAATACTTCCTTCGGTGATGGTAAATATTATCGGCGCAGATGGTTTTCAGGGGCCGGTTAAGTATGAAGGTCTTTCAGATGTTTTAAAAATTGAAAATGCATTTGTTCATCTTTATGGCAAAAAGGAAACCAAACCGGGACGCAAAATGGGTCATGTAACCGTGATGAGCAGAGAAAAACAAGAATTGATACATCAGTCTAATAAAATAAAACGATTCATTAAGGTTGTTTCATAGCCCCTTTATACAGAACTGATACCATTCATAATTTACGATATATTTTCTGAAGGTTTTTCAATATTTTCCCGTCCAATTGTATTCACAATTTGTTGTCTTTTCATTTTTTCAAACCATTAATTCTTGTAATGAGAAAAAGTCATTTTTACATTATAACAATCGTTTCTTTATTGATAGTAGCTTGTGGAAGCAAGGATAAAAAAGGTGCTGGCCAAGGAGCAAAAAACGGCAACCCCCAAAAACAACCCCCTTTGGCAGTTGATGCCATGATTGTGACTGCCAGTTCTCTCAATGCACAAATTGAAATTCCGGGAACAATTTTAGCCAACGAATCCACCGAAATTCACCCAGAATCATCGGGACGTTTGGTTTTATTAAATGTCAAAGAGGGAGCACTGGTAGGTAAAGGAACTTTAATTGCAAAACTATATGATGGCGATATGCAGGCTCAATTAAATAGCCTGAACGTTCAAATTAAAAAATCGGAAGTACAATTAAAAATTGCACAACAATCTGAAGACCGATCTTCCAAATTATTGAAAATACAAGGCATCAGTCAGCAGGATTATGATTTATCCTTATTGCAAGTGAACAATATTATGGCCGATATCAATGTACTAAAAGCTCAACAGGGAGTTATACATGCCAACATGACGAAACTGAATGTGTATGCACCTTATAGTGGAAAATTAGGATTGAAACAAGTAAGCCCTGGTGCATTTGTTACACCCGCAACTATTATCACAACTATCAGCCAGATAAATCAATTGAAAATTCAATTTAATATTCCTGAAAAATATAGTGCTCAGGTAAAAAAAGGACAGGCTGTTGATTTTACAATTGATGGAGTAAACAAATCTTTTTCAGCAGCTGTACTAGCTACTGAAGATGCCGTTGAATCGGATACCCGAAGTCTGGCTGTTAGAGCCATCATTAAAGGGAACGATCCTGAGTTAATACCCGGCTCTTTTGCAAAAGTAAAATTTGTATTAGGCGAGGATAAAGAAGCTTTATTGATTCCCAATGATTGTATTATTCCGCAGGGCCGCAAAAAACTTTTATATCTGGCAAAAGGAAGCAAGGCATTATCAACTGAAATTACAACCGGAGTAAGAGATTCGGCAAATATTCAGGTGCTTACCGGAATTAAAAACGGGGATACTGTCATCACTTCAGGCATCTTGTTTTTAAAGCCTAATGCAGATATAAAAATTTCTAAATTGAACTCAAGATCGGAATAAAGAAGTTTACAACTCCTTTTCTGATTTTTTAAATAAAAATCCCAATCGGTACTGAAGATTATGAATCTTTCTGAACTAAGTTTAAAACGACCTGTATTTGCAATGGTTTGCTCCATTGTAATTATCATATTTGGAGCAATAGGCTATAAATATCTGGGCATTCGTGAATATCCTGCTATAGATCCTGCTGTTATTAATGTAAGAACCTCCTACACCGGTGCCAATGCAGATATTGTGGAACAACAAATTACTGAGCCGCTTGAAAAAGCAATCAGTGGAGTGCAGGGCGTTAAGAATATTACCTCCAACAGTGCACAAGGCTCCAGCAATATCACCATAGAATTTGAACTGGGAGTTGACCTTGAAAAAGCAGCAAACGATGTAAGAGATAAAGTTTCACAGGCTTCAAGAAGTTTGCCACAAGATATTGATGCTGCACCCACCGTAATCAAAGCCGATTCCGACTCCGATCCTATTTTATTTATTCAAATTCAAAGCAAGCATAAAAACCTGTTGGAGCTAACTGACTATGCAGAAAATGTAGTACAGGAAAGATTGCAAACTATTTCCGGTGTGAGCGGTGTTAATGTATTTGGTCGTCGATATGCAATGCGCATCTGGATAGATCCTGCAAAACTTACAGGCAATAAACTTACCATTAATGATATCAGACAAGCACTTGACAGAGAAAATATAGAATTGCCAGGAGGCAAAATCAGAGGCAACACCATGCAGTTGATAGTAAAGACCTATGGTAAACTGACTACAGAAGAAGATTTTAATAACTTAATTATTCGGGAAAACGGAAGCTCCATCACCCGACTGAAAGATGTGGGGCATGCAGAACTTGGTACCAACAATGAAGAGTCTGCTTCCCGAAATAACAATGTACTCGCCGTTAATATGGGAGTAGTAACACAACCAGGTTCTAACCAAATAGAAATTGCTGATGAAGTTTATAAAAGGATTGAAGACATAAAAAAAGATTTGCCGGATGATATTACGCTTGAAGTAGGCTACGATAGAACAGCCTTTGTACGCAAGGCAATCTTTGAAGTAAAAGAAACGCTGATTATTGCCATCTTGCTGGTTGTCTTAATTATTTACCTCTTCTTTCGTGAATGGACTATTGCTATAAGGCCTCTTATTGATATTCCCGTATCGCTGATTGGTGCATTTTTCATTATGTATATAATGGGGTACTCCATTAATATTCTCACATTGCTTGCAATTGTTCTGGCAACTGGTTTGGTGGTGGATGATGGTATTGTTGTTACGGAAAATATCTTTAAGAAAATGGAACAGGGCATGAATAAGCACAAAGCTGCGCTTGAAGGTTCCAAAGAAATTTATTTTGCCGTTATCGCAACCTCTATTACGTTGGCAATCGTTTTTCTTCCCATCATTTTTTTACAGGGCTTTGTGGGCAGGCTGTTTCGTGAATTTGGCATTGTACTGGCAGGCGCTGTAATGATTTCAGCATTTGTTTCATTATCACTTACACCTGTACTCAATATTTTTCTAACAAAAAAAGATATTCATAAACATTCAAGATTTTACAAGCTGACAGAACCATTCTTCGTGGGGCTTGAAAATTTATATCGTCGTACGCTTACTGCATTTATGAGAGTGAGGGTGCCAGCCACACTGTTTATAATAGCAGCCTGTGCTGCTGCTATTGTTTTCATTGGAAAAAATCTTCCTTCTGAACTCGCACCTATGGAAGACCGTAATCGTGTAAGAACAAGCATTACCGGCCCCGAAGGTTCTGATTTTGATTTTACCGATCGTGTTAATTATCAGATAGCTCAACAATTATTAGATTCAATTCCCGAAAAAAATGTTGTCCTTGCATTTGCACCAAGTTTCGGAAGTGGCGGTTCCAATTCTTCATTTATCAGTATGGGATTGGTAGATGCCGGTGAAAGAAAACGTTCACAAGATGAAATTGCACAGCAAATGTCAAGAATGTTTAAACGATATACAAACGTACGGGTATTTGCAGTGCAGGAACAAACCATTTCAGTTGGTTTGGGTGGCAGAGGCTCCTTCCCTGTTCAATTCGTTTTGCAAAATCTGAATTTTGATTCACTTAAAGCCGTTGTTCCTCGTTTTATGGAGGAAGTGAGTAAGAGTCCGGTTTTTCAAGGATTTGATGTTAATTTAAAATTTAATCAGCCAGAACTTCAAATTAACATTAACCGTTTAAAGGCAAATGAATTAGGTGTATCGGTATTAGACATCAGTTCTACTTTACAGTTAGCATTGAGTGGCCGTCGCTTCGGTTATTTTATTATGAATGGAAAACAATATGAAGTAATAGGCCAGGTTGACAGAATAGACCGAGATGATCCCATGGATCTAAAATCTTTCTTCGTACGAAATAATAAAGGTGAATTAATTCAATTGGATAATCTGGTGGATATGCAGGAATCAGCAAACCCTCCAACTATTTATCATTTTAATCGATTTAAAAGTGCAACGGTATCTGCAGGCCTTGCACCAGGAAAAACTGTTGGAGATGGGATTGTGGAAATGCGAGCCATTGCAAAAAGAGTCTTAAATGAAAGTTTCTCAACTTCACTTAGTGGTGCTTCAAGGGATTTTGAGGAAAGTGCCTCTAATACTTCATTTGCCTTTTTACTGGCACTGGTTTTAATCTTTCTGGTCTTGGCAGCACAATTCGAAAGTTTTATTGATCCTCTCATTATTATGATTACTGTTCCGCTTGCATTAGCAGGTGCCATTATCACTTTAAGTTTATTCGGGCAAACTTTGAATATCTTTTCTCAAATTGGTATTATCATGCTCATTGGGCTGGTTACTAAGAATGGAATTTTAATTGTTGAATTTGCAAATCAAAAAAGGAAAACAGGAGAAATGAAAGTAACAGCAGCAATAGATTCTGCCGTTGCACGTATGCGCCCAATTTTAATGACCACTTTGGCAACAACTCTTGGCGCACTGCCAATTGCTTTAGCCATTGGTTCAGCAGGTAAAAGCCGGATACCACTGGGTCTGGTTATTATTGGAGGCATGTTGTTTGCGCTGGTATTAACGCTTTATGTGGTTCCGGCCGTTTATGCTTTCTTGTCACGCAAAAAGAAAATTTCCTACGATGAAATGGCGGCTGAAGCAGATGTCGTTACCATTAATTCTCAATCCGCACCAAAAGACGATGCACATGAAAAAGCTTAAACTCATTTTTATTTTACTCATCTCTGTCAATGTTTCAGCACAAACGAAACTGATAACTATTGAAGAAGCCATTGCTACTGCACTTCAAAATAATTTTGATATTCAGTTATCAAAAAATGATTCCATGGTTTCGGCGCTTGATTACTCCTATCGTAATGCGATATTTTTTCCAAGAATAAATGCCACCATTGGCGCAAACTGGACAGGCAATAAACAAAATCAGGAATTTTCAAACGGAACCAAGAGAGAAGGTAAAGTAAAAACAAATAATCTTAGTTCTTCTGTTGCAGTGAGTTGGACGCTTTTCGATGGCCTGAAAATGTTTGCAACTAGAGATAAAGCAGCTGAGCTGATAAAACTCGGTTCATTAGGAATTCAAAATCAAGTAACCAATACCATTGCGACCGTTATCAACACTTATTACAATATTGTTCGCCAAAAACAAATGATAAAAGCAATTGATGAACAAATGGCTTTGAGTAATGAAAGAGCAAAATTGGCACAATACAAATTAGATATTGGTGTGGGTACAAAGCCTGATGTACTTCAAGCAAAAATTGACAACAATGCACAAAAAGCTTTGCAAATAGATCAGGGTGCCACTATGCGCCAGTTAAAAGAACAGTTATTACAACTGCTAAATCTAAAAGCACCAGCAAGCTTTGATGTTTCAGATTCTATTCCAATAAATTCCAGCCTGACTATTGAAGAAGTTCAAAATGATATAGAAAAATCAAACCCGGGATTGCTTATTGCACAAAAAGGAATTGATATTGCCAAATACACTTTGAAAGAAAGAAAAGCAGAACAATGGCCAACTGTCTCATTCAATTCAGCATACAATTTCAATCGTACAAATAACAATGTGGCATTAAACCCTGCCCTCCCCATATTTAACCAGAATAAAGGATTGAATTATGGTCTCACTGCAAGTATTCCTATCTTAAACGGATTAAACACCAAAAGGCAAATTCAACAGGTAAAACTGAATATACGTTTTCAGGAACTTGCTTTAGAAAGTCAGAAGTCTGATTTGTCGCTTGCTGTTACAAATGCCTATCTGGAATATGAGCAACAATTACAAGCATTGGAATTGGAAAACGATAATATTTTATTGGCCAAAGAAAATGCAAGCATTGTATTTCAGGTATATAAACTTAATTCCACTACGCTTATACAATTGAAAGAAGCTGAAAAAAGTTTGCAGGATGCTTTTACAAGGCTCATTACTGCCCGTTACAATGCTAAGGTGGCTGAAACAGAACTGCTTCGCCTGAAAGGTGATTTAGCAAAATAAAGACATCGTTTTTAGTCTAAATCTATCATTTCTGTAGTTATGCATCATTTCTCATTATTTTTGAACAAAGAAATAGCATGAATCCACTTGTTGGCATTATTATGGGCAGCGATAGCGATTTACAGGTAATGCAATCCGCATCTGAAATTTTAAATCAATTTGATATTCCACATGAATTAACTGTAGTATCAGCACACCGTACGCCTCACCGCATGATAGATTATGCACAAAGAGCAAAAGACCGTGGACTTAAAATTATTATAGCAGGTGCCGGTGGTGCTGCACATCTTCCCGGTATGGTAGCATCGGTTACTACATTGCCCGTTATTGGCGTTCCTATTAAATCATCCAATTCAATTGATGGCTGGGATTCAGTTCTCTCCATTTTACAAATGCCCAATGGTGTACCTGTTGCTACTGTAGCATTAAATGCTGCAAAAAATGCCGGAATACTAGCTGCAGAGATTCTGGGAATTGCTTATGAAGAAATTGCAACAAAAATAGCGAACTATAAAGCCACTCTTAATCAAGAGGTATTAGATAAAGCCGGCAAATTGAAACAAGATGGTTGGCAAAATAATTTTGATTAATATGGGTGCTGATCAGTTTTACTTTAGCAAACGGAATCTATCATTCTTAGTTCTGTCTGCGGCTTTAGTTACAAGTTGTACCGAAAAAATGAAAAAGAAATCTATCGTTTCAAAAGAACTAACCCATTATTCTTCTGCATCAGGTATAGAATTTGTAAATAATAAAATTTACCTCATTGGAGACGATGCCAATAGTATATTGATTGTTGACAGTAATTTTAATACCATTGATTCTATTTCATTATACAAATATTCAGAAAAAAGAATTCCAAAAGCAGTTAAAGCAGACCTGGAATCCATGACCATATTACCTGACGGAAATATTTTTTTATGCGGCTCGGGTTCACTCTCACCATATCGAAATTCAGCCTGGATTATTAATCCAGAAACCCATTCAAAAGACAGTATCAGAATAGACACATTCTTTAGCAAATTGCAGATTGCCGGGCTTAATGAAATAAATATTGAAGGGATTACAACAATGGGTAATCAAATCATTCTCGCAAACAGAGGCAATAAAAGCAATCCATTCAATTACTTAATTATAGCTGAAAATGAATTCTGGAAAAATCAAAATGATTCCAGCTTTAAAATAGTTGAATTAACAGGAACAAATGGAAATTCTGTTTTCAATGGCATATCCGGAATTACCTATAGCTCACAGAGTAACCAGTTAATAATGACAGCTTCTACAGAAGATACACACACAACGAATGGAGATGGTGTCATTGGCAAAAACTATCTATGGTTTATCAATGATATCAGTAGTAAAATGGGTAAAAACTCCATAGTTATTGACAGAAAAATTGAACTGGATAGTGCGTATGATGAAATAAAGGGGCACAAAATTGAATCAGTCACTTTACTTAAAGAAACTGAACATGATTATCTTCTAGTGCTTGCGGCTGATGATGATAATGGAAGCAGCCATCTTTTTAAAATCATTGTCAAAAAAGATTAGGAGTTTTCTCCAATATTTTATGTATTTTTCTGATACCAATTGTTTACAATAATCTATAGTATGAGAAAATCAATCTTTTCTGTTGTTATCTTTTTTATTTTGATGACACAGTCGCAATTTATCCTTGCACAAACTCCATTATTTGGAAGAGACAGCACCATTAATGGTCCTCAAACCTTTGCTCTGGTAATGGGTATTTCAAAATATCAACACGTTCGGCCTTTAAGCTATGCAGATAAGGATGCTGAAATGTTCAGAGATTACTTGAAATCTCCAGAAGGCGGCAGCGTAAAAGATGGCAATATTTATTGTTTGTTAAATGAGCAGGCCAGTAGTATCAATTTCTGGACAAAAGGTTTTCAATGGTTGAAGTCAAAAAAAATGCAGAAAGGTGATAAACTGTTTATCTACCTCGCTGGCCATGGTGATGCGATTGATGAAGACCAGTTTTTCTTTTTAAGTTATGATTGTAATCCACAAGGCGATAAAAATAATTATCTGGTAGCAGGTACTATTCAGTTATTTAACCTGAAGAAAAAAATTGCTGACGAAACTACTAAAGGTGTTGAAGTTGTTTTTGTGATGGATGCCTGCCGTACCAATGAACTACCCGGCGGCCAGGAAGGTCAAAGCTTTTTAAACTCAGCAGTATCAGAAGCAAAAGCCGGTGAAATTATTATGTTGGCAGCCGCAGCAGGCGAAGAGTCGCTTGAAGATGCATCAATTGGGAATGGGCATGGCTTGTTTACTTGGTATCTGGTAAATGGGTTAACTGGAGTTGCTGATTCTATTTCAACCCCCGACAATCAGGTTACACTTGAGGAGATTCAAAAATATGTAAGTAAAAATGTACCGGCTGTTGCGCAACAACAGTTCCGGCGTAAGCAAGACCCATTTTTTTGCTGCAACGATCAAAGTGATAAGGTTATCAGCAATGTAAATACAACCTATCTTCAAAAATGGCTGCAAGATCAAAAAAAGAATAAACGAGGACCGGGTAATTCTTTTGAAGGAGTTTTTAATTATCGTCCGAGAGGAAATAATAATGCCGATACTTCCTTAATAGAGTCATACAATTTTTTTAACCGTGCAATCAGTGGTAAAAGAATCAGTGGAAATAATTCTGCAGAATATTACTATCAACAAATGAAAAGTAAATTTCCAGGAACTCCATATACTTTGGATGCAAAATCGTCCTTAGCCGTTGAATATATTAGCACAGCTCAAAAAAAAGTGGACCGGTTTCTTGCCTGTGGTGATAATTTATCGGTAAAAGAAAAACAAGAAAATTATCAGGCTGCTTTAAAGCTGCAACAAGCCATTGAACTTGTGCGGGAGGATGATCCGCTATATGCCCAATCGTTGATGAATCGTGTATATTTTCTGAAAGCAAGTGGAGATTTTGGACCCAATGGCACAAATGGCAATACCAACGATGCTTTTTCAAATGCATTTGCAGCATTGAGAATAGACAAAAATGGCGCATATATCCATGCAAAACTGGCGCAATTACATTTACAAAATAATAATTTAGACAGCGCAAATTATTATGCAGATAAAGCAACCAAGATTGCTCCCAAATGGCCTTGTGCATTTACCATTCTTGCACAAATAAAAAAACAGCAACCACAAAAAAAACAGGATAAACCCAACAATCAAAATTCAAAATTACCTCGCAGAAATAGTTTTGGTTTTTCAATTGGAGGTGGAATAGCTCACGATGTTCCCAAATATGATGGAACCCGAAACTCTCCTTTTATAAATGTAACCGGGAATAACAATCCAGCCTTTGATTTAGGTATTACTTATCAAGCAGGTATTGGTGGTATGGTTGATGTGCGACCTACCATTCAAGTCGTGTTTGATGGTGGCGATTTGGTTTATGAACGTCCTCCTACTTCAGGTGATCAATTTGAAACAGTTAAGATGCAGAATGTGTCGTTGAATGCTTATGTGCCATTAATCTTCAGATTAAGTAAAAACAACATTTCACCTTTTATAATGTTGGGCCCGGGATTTAATTTTATTTTAAGTCAAAATGAAGACACCCGTGAAATTATTCCGGTAAAAAGAGGTGTTGTACTGGGCGATGTGGGTATTGGTGTTGATATTGGCATAAAAAAAGGCGGTATTATATTATCACCTGAAATAAAATATACAAGAGGACTGACAGATCAATACAATGACGGCGGTACTGTTTATACAGATGCGCTTTCGTCATTGAAGAAGCAGGGCTTTACATTTCATTTGTATATAAGGAAAAAATAATTACTTTATTTCAGTCAATACGACAAACTCTTGTTCCAACGCTAAAGAGTTTTCATATAATTTTTTTATAAAGTTATTTCCCCACAAGGCGTAGAAATAACTCAGATTTTCCTTGCGTTCCTGTAAACTGCCAGAGGGGAAAATTGCATTATTGATTGTTTGAATACTTTTTTTCTGAGTAATATATTTTCGTTTTTCAACTCTTATCATTTTCTTTTCCAACTCTCCTACTCTATACTTTGCTCTTTCAGCCAATGCAGCTACATGCTTTTCTAATGTTTTATCAATAGCAGTTGCCTGATTTTTTATTTCAGCATAAATTGCTGTCAGATCGTTTAACTGCTTGGCTAAACTCAAATTGAGTTTACTCTCAATAGAAAGCATTTTATTGCTAAGTGCTTGTTCTCCCAAAAAGAAATCATCAACATTTAAACCAAGTTTGTTGATTTTTTCGAACCACTTTTTCTCTAAAACCTGAAACGAATTACGCAACACTAAAACAGGAAAAGGTGTTTTATAATATTCAAATAAATTTTTCAATTGCAACCAATAGGCTGTTTCTCCTCCTCCTCCAATAAAAGCTATATTAGGCAGTATCGTTTCCTGATAAAGGCCACGTAAGATCACATTGGGGCTGAAATATTCGGGATGATCTTTTAATAACGTTAATAGCGTTTGCTTTGAAAACTTCAAATCTGTATTGAGCACTGCATATTCGCCATTCTTTTCTACAATTCTTTCCCTTATATTATCCTTTAAGTAAAATAAATTAATTTCTCGTGGATGTGCCTGTACTTTATACCCAGCTTTTGTTAATTCTTTAGTTGCGTTTTCTACAATACCTGCCGCAGATTGAATAAATAAATCATCTTCAAAAACCTGCTGCATTTTTCCTTTTAAATCTCTATAATCCGGCAGCAATATTACCAACCCATATTCGGCAAAAATGGAATGAACAAAATGAAATGTCGCATCTTGAATTGTTTTACCAATTGAATAAGCATTTCTCATTTGGCTTACAATCTCTTTTCCATGAGGAAGCACACTGAGGCTGCCTTCCATTGTATCCAGAATCTTTATCAATTCCTTATCAATCAACATACGCCCCACTGCACCATTTTGATCAGTATGCCAGGTTAACTTCTCTCCGGCCACCCACACATGATTCAATTCATCCAAATCTGCATCCTCTGAACCAATATAAAAAACGGGAACAAAATTATTTTCGGGTAATGTATGACTCAGTTGTTCAGCCAGCCGAATTGAATGAATTATTTTATAAATAAAATAAAGAGGGCCAGTAAAAATATTTGTTTGATGCGCAGATGAAATTGTAAATGTATTTTCCGACAGCAATGATTCTATATTGGCATTTACCTTAGCCGAAGAAGGCAAATCTGCATATTGTTTTTTTAGAACTTCAACCAATAATTTTCTGTCAGTCTTAAATTTCTTTCTGGATTCAATGGCAGATTGAATGCCTTTTACTGAAACAGGATGTTGATAGGCAAATTGCAAAGATTCATTCTGATCAATATAATCCAGAATGATTTTGTTAAAATATTTTGTTTGTCGGTAAGGCAGTCGGGTAGCAATACAATCCATAGCAGTTATAAAAATAAGGACAGTTTGCCGAAGAAATAAATGTTATCGTATTAAAGAAAAACTAATTCTTATTCAATTCCTGATATGGTAAATCAAAATCTTTCCACTTTAAATGGCGACAAGTCCATACTTAATGGTTTTTGATTGATGATTTCATCAACTAATTTGCCGGTGCCTGCACCCAGACTAAGGCCCAACATTGAATGACCGGTTGCCACCGTAAGATTATTTGTTTTTTTAACTCTGCCTATATAAGGCATTCCATCAGCGGAACAGGGACGATAACCATACCAGATTTTTTCCATTGGCGGAAATGGAACGTCAAAATCAGGAAAATATCGCTTGACTGCATTTAAAACCCCCTGCACACGATTCAAGCGTGGAGGCGTTTTATGTGATGTAATTTCCATCGTACCGCCAAATCTAATTTTATTTCCATCCATGGGAGTTATTGCGGCTTTCCCTTCCAGCAATACAGCAGGATGATTTACTTTATAAGGCGAATTCTCCAGAGTGATGGAATAGCCCCTGCCAGGCATCAATGGAATATGAACATCCAGCAAAGCAGCTACTTCCCTGCTCCATGAACCTGTAGCAATCAAAACTTCATCCGATTCAAATTTATTTTCAACTCCAGTTACTGTATTTTTAGTAACAATATATTTTATTAGCGATCCGTTTTTCTCAAAATTTGTAACCTCTTCATTCGGCACCAGTTTTACTCCCTGCATTTTCAGATAATTAAATAACTGAAGCATGAGTTTATTGGGCCAGCAATGTGCATCACAGTTAAAAAGTATTGCTCCCAAACTATTGATTCGAGTATGTGGTTCTAATGCCTGTAATTCATCTTTATTTAGCAAACGGGTATCTTTAAGTCCCAGCTCATGTGCTTTCTCTATTGTATGCTTCGCATGTTCATTTCCTTTTTCCGTTTGAAAAATTTCCAGCAGTCCTTTGTGTTCATACGCAAAATCAAATTCAGGAATGCTTAGCCAATCCAAATATTCCTTTTGGCTCAATAAAGCAATATCTCGCAAAGGAATAGCGGCTTTCTCGACATGCTTTTTGGTTGCACTTTTAATAAATTTCATTCCCCAACTCAATAAGTTAAGGTCAAAACGAGGTTGCACATAAAAAGGACTTGTTGAATTCCACATCCATTTAAAACCCTGTTTAACTACTCCAGGTGTGGCCAAAGGAATAAAATGACTGGGACAGATATATCCACAATTTCCAAATGAACAATTATCTGAAAAATCTCCTTTATCAATTATAGTTACATCCCAACCCGATTTATTTAAATAAAGAGCGGAGCTCAAACCTATTATACCTCCGCCTATGATCGTTACCTTCATCTTTGCTACATTTATAAAACCTGAAATCCATAAGCATAGGGATCATCCTGCTTATCAATTGTAATTATATTATGACCATAAATTTTTGCCCAGCCTTCCACACTAGGTCTGATGGCCGGTTTTCCAAATACGGTTAGTTCTTCTTCAATTCTTCCGGTAAATTTACTTCCTATAATACTTTCATGAATAAATTCTTCACCTTTTTTCAGCTTCCCCTTTGCATACCATTGAGCCATACGGGCACTGGTGCCTGTGCCACAGGGGCTACGGTCTATAGCTTTATCGCCATAAAAAACTGCATTGCGAGCTGTTGAATTTTTATCTATCACTGCACCTGCCCATAATATGTGCGAGCATCCTTTAATTGTTGTATCATCTGGATGTACAAACTCATATTGCTCATTAATATTTTTCCTTAATGATCTTGCCCAGGCAATTAATCTATCTGCGCTATAATATTCCAGTCCTTTAAAATTTTGCTGCACATCTACAATTGCATAAAAATTTCCTCCATAAGCTACATCAATCACTAGCTCGCCCAACTCAGGACAAGTGGTCGTTAACCCTTCACTATGCAGAAACGCAGGAACATTTGTAAGCTTAACACTTTCAACTTTCTTATTCATTTCGCTGTATTCTATATGAACAAGACCAGCTGGTGTTTCCATTCTTACTATGCCATTTTCTTTTGGTTTTATCAACCCTTTCTCAATAGCTATGGTAATGGTGCCAATAGTACCATGCCCACACATAGGCAGGCATCCGCTTGTTTCAATAAACAGCACAGCCACATCATTGTTTTCATCGTGTGGAGGATAAAGAATACTGCCGCTCATCATATCATGTCCGCGGGGCTCAAACATTAATCCGGTGCGTATCCAATCATAATCTCGCAGAAAATGTTGTCTTTTCTCACTCATATTATCACCTTGCAATACAGGCCCACCTTGTTTCACCAGTCTTACAGGATTGCCACAAGTATGTGCATCTATACATTCAAAAACAGCAGGCTTACTATTGGCAATTTTCTTGGAATGTTGATAATCAACTAAAGTCATTAAAATTATTTTATTTAAATACAGTAGTGCAAAAAATAATAAAGCTTTTGTAAATTAGCATCCGTTATGGATACATACGGCAAGATACTTCTCTTTGCAATGCCTGCCTTTCTTTTATTGGTTTTGTTTGAAAAATGGTATGGCTGGCGCAAAGGTTTTGATACGGTTCGCAATCTGGATATGATCAGCAGCCTTAGCAGCGGCGTTACTAATGTAACCAAAGATGTTCTAGGGCTAGCATTTGCAATTGGTATTTATCCATTCATGCTAAAATATCTTGCTGTTACAAAAATTGAAAATACCATCATCGTTTATATCATCACCTTTATCATTATTGACTTTAATGGATATTGGGTACACCGATGGAGTCATCAAATCAATTTATTCTGGAATCTGCATGTCATTCATCACAGCAGCGAAGAGTTCAACCTTGCTTGTGCGCTGCGACAAAGTATTTCTTCATTCTTCAACTTTTTCACTATACTTCTTTTACCTGCAGCCATTTTGGGCGTACCTGCTGAGGTAATTGCAGTGGTGGGCCCCATTCAACTATTTGCTCAGTTTTGGTATCATACAAGACATATAAATAAAATGGGGTTTCTTGAAAAGGTATTGGTTACTCCCAGTCATCATCGTGTGCATCATGCTGTAAATCCTGAGTATATGGATAAAAATCTTTCTCAGATCTTTATTGTATGGGATAAACTGTTTGGCACATTTGCAGCTGAAAAACCAGAAGTGCCACCGGTTTATGGAATAACCCGCCCTGCCAGAACCTGGAATCCTATAAAAATTAATTTTCAACATTTGTGGTTGATGATAAAAGATGCATGGAGAACCAATAATTGGAAAGACAAGTTTACACTTTGGTTTAATAAAACGGGTTACCGGCCTGCAGATGTTGTAGAAAAATATCCGGTACAAAAAATTGAAGATGTTTATCATTTTGAAAAATATGATACACCCACAAATGCTTTGTTTAATACCTGGACATGGTTTCAATTAATCATACTGCTGCTATTTATCGGTTATCTTTTTGGCAATATATCATACATCAATAGTTTAAACTCATTTTACATTTACTGGTATGGTGCATTTGTTTTTGTAACGGTGTATGCACTTACCGATTTGATGGATGGTGGTCGTTATGCATTTTTCTGGGAAGTACTGAGATGTGGATTGGGAGGTTGGTTGCTCTACAGCCAGGGCGATTGGTTTGGCGGTGCACAATGGTGGAGTACAGTTGTTTACTTCCTTACTGCATATTTTGTTTTATCCTCTATGTTTACAGGTTTCATTGCATTCAAGCGGAATAGGGAAATAAATCTTCAGGCTGCGCCCAATATTATAAAATCAATTTCCTGAATTTTATAGTGCTAATGCTTTCAAAAAATCGCTTACCAGATAGCTGATAAGTTTACCACTTGTAGCATCAGTGCGGCCATCACTCAAGCGGGTGGCACCTTCACAAATATGTAAATAAGCGGGTTTGCTTTGAGCTCCGGTAAAACTTACATACCTGCGTGCATGTATGGGCAACACTCCCACCGGTGTCATGGCGCTGCTCAAAGTATGTTCAATGCAATCAATATCCAAATCAATACCGCAAAGAGTTTCATCGGTAAATTCAACTGCGTGTGCTACTGCTTGCAAAAAAGTTCTTTTTTCGTGTATAAATATATCTTCAAAAGTTATGCAGTCAATAAAAGGATTGTTTACCATATCCATCCACACATTTTGCTGAATATAATTTTCATGCAATCCTACTACACAGTATTTCTGTAAATAGCCATCATCTTCTGCATACCGAAATGAATTGCCACTATGCCTGCCCTCTGCAGGACGATAATCGGCATGTGCATCCAGATTGATACAATTGATTTGAGCCAATGGAATCACTCCTGCTTTATACCAGCCTTTTGCAGCTCCCTTAATAAGTGGGTAAGTATTATTGTGACCGCCACCTATCGCTATCGGCACTTTTTTATTTTCCGTTATCAATTTTGTCAAATGCTCTACTTCATCATCAATGGTATTTACTGCATGTCGATAGGCTTCAATTTTTTCGTCATCAGTTTTTGCAGTAGTGTCAATGAGGTATTGTATGTCTCCAAAATCATAATGTCCTACCAGCAAGATATCTCCACCGTCAAAAAAATCGTTGCTTTGAATATTTAAAAAACTTTGCAGAAAGGGAACCCATAAAGTATCTGTTCCTCCTATTCCAAAATTACCCTTGGCACCTAAATCTTCCGGAATCCCAAACAAAACATATTTAATATTTGGTTGCTTTAAAGCTACACGCAGATCTTCCCCTTCTTTCACTACCTGAATACGTTCTCCAAGTTTTGTTTCAAAACGGCGCAACTTTATAAGAGAAAGCAAATCTGCTTTATTATACAGTTTCAGGTGGGGCATGCCTTCTGATTTTGAAACAGAAAGCAATTCTTTAGATTCCGATTTTTCCATCAGTAATATTTATTATTTCTGTTTCTAAAGCTATGGCTTTCTTTTCAATCTCCTTCCCCTTATTCAAAATTTCATTTACAAATGTTTTGTCATCGTAGCCGGAAGCATTGATTTTTACATTCATAAAAGCACCCAACACGGCGGTGCGGGCACATAGTGCACCTACACAGGCATCGGTAATCGAATTGGGATTTCCATTCTCTGCCATGGCTTTAATAATCGACATACTTTCAAAGGCCAATTGCATCACTTTATAGGGGACCTCAATGGCATATTTGGTTGCTTTTTGAATTTCATTTTTTCTTACCGCTTTTTCATCATCGGTTGATTTGGGTAATGCCATGGCTTGCATTATCAGGTTAAACGAATGTGTATCTTCATCCACTAATTTCAATAATTCATTTTTGATTGCTTGCCCTTTTTCGGCCCATTCGCCAAACGTTTCCCACTTTACATCCCATCCTTTTTTGTGTGATGAAAGATTAGCCACCATTGTACCCAATGAAATACCCAATGCGCCTACATAAGCCGAAACAGAGCCGCCACCGGGAGCCGGACTCTCACTCGCTGTTTCATCTGCAAATGCATTCAGCTTCATATTTATCAATTTACTTTGATCAGTATTTCGCAGCATGAATTCAATAATTTTTTCTTCAGGTTTGAATGGCCCCAGCTCATCAAGCCCCAATGATTTGACAGCAATTTTTATTAACTCATTCTCTGAAACACCAGTAGATCTTTTTTGCTTTCTTAAAAAATATTTACCGGCATCCAGCATTGCTTTCAATGGAATCAAACCCACCAATTCACTACCCGTAACACGAATACCACGGGCATCGGCTTTTTTACACACTTCATCAAATGCAACATGCACTGGCGTTACATTAATGTTGGTAAGATTGATACTGATTTGCGCAACGCCATATTCTTCAATAAACCAGCCAATGGCTTTTACACTTTTCAATGATCCCGGTTTATTTACTTTCACACCATTCTCCACTACATTTCTACCTGCTTCTCTTACATCAAATGCGATGGCATTAGCCCTGCGTGTAGAAGTGGTATTGAGGTTTACATTATAGGCTACCAGAAAATCTCTTGCTCCTATAACAGTGCCGCCTCTTTTTGCATCAAAAACGGCGGGGCCAAAATCGGGTTTCCATTCCGAAAGTTTTATTTTTTTAAAAAAGCCTTCATATTCACCGGCTCGTATAATCGATAAATTACTTCTTTCCTTGTTGGCTTGAGCAGCCTCATAGAGATAAACAGGAATTTGCAATTCATTGCCTACTCTTTTTGCCAACTGTTGGGCATACACAGCTGTTTCTTCCATACTGATATTGGCGATGGGTATCAAGGGGCAAACATCGGTAGCACCCATTCGCGGATGTTCACCTTTATGCTTGCTCATATCAATTAATTCTCCTGCTTTTTTAATGGCACAATAAGCTGCTTCTACCACCGCATCGGGTCGTCCTACAAATGTTACTACAGTTCTATTAGTAGCCTTTCCCGGATCCACATTGAGTAGTCTTACGCCTTCTACCTTTTCGATTTCATCAGTAATTTGTTTGATGATGCCCAAATCATTTCCTTCGCTGAAATTGGGCACACATTCTATCAGTTGCATAAATCCAGATTTTTGCTGCTAAGATATTGCTTAATTGATGTAGTAAGAATTCAAAATCACATATTATTCTTTTGTCGGTTCTCTTTGTTGTTGACAAATTCCACTCTTCATTTTGTATTTTTGGAAATAATAAGAATAAAAATCAGCCCTCAATTCAATTTTATGTCAACCACAATTAAATGTCCAAATTGCCAACACGAGTTTGAGCCCAATGATAGCATTCGTGAAGAAGTACAAAAGGAACTACGTAATAAAATGACTGAATGGCAGAAACTACAACAGCAAAAGCTGGACGAACAATTAACTTCCGAACGAAATAAAATTCAAAAAGATGCTGAAACAGTATTACGAAAATCTATTACTGCCGATTTTGAAAATAAATTCAATCTTCAGGATCAAATAAATAAAGAAAATGAAGAAAAACTAAAACAAGCAAGACAACAGCAATTGGAATTTTTGCAAAAAGAAAGAGAATTAAAAAATAAAGAAGCAGAACTGGAACTTGCACTTCAGCGAAAAATAAATGAAGAAAGGGAAAAGCTTGTTTTGGAAATAAAATCACAACAAGATCAAAAATTGCAGTCTTTAGAAAATGATTATAAGTTAAAAGAAAAACAATGGGAAGAAAAATTTGATGCTCAAAAGAAACTGGCGGATGAAATGAAGCGTAAAGCCGAACAAGGCAGTATGCAAATGCAGGGCGAAGTACAGGAGCTTGCATTGGAAGAAATGCTGCGGGCAGCTTTCCCCTTTGATGTGGTGACTGAAGTAGGCAAGGGAATTCGTGGTGCAGATTGTACGCTGACTGTTCGTAACAACTTTGGACAAGAATGTGGAAAAATCATTTTTGAAAGTAAACGTACAAAAGATTTTGGTGCCGACTGGATTGAAAAATTAAAAACCGACCTCAGAAGTGTGCAGGCAGATGTAGGCGTTATTGTATCACAGACATTACCCAAAGACATCAGCAGTTTTGGGGAAAAGGAAGGTGTGTGGATTTGCAGTTTTAATGATGTAAAACCGGTAGTACAAATGCTGAGAGACGCCATTATAAAAATTGCAGCCGCCCAGAAAAGCCAGGAAAACAAAGGCGATAAAATGAGCTTGCTCTATAATTATCTAACCAGCAGCGAGTTTACCGAGCAATGGCGGGCTATACGTGAGGGTTTTATGAGTATGAAAATTTCCATTCAGAAAGAAAGAGATGCCATGGAGAAACTTTGGAAAGCAAGAGAAAAACAATTGGAAAAAGTGCTGTTAAATGCGACTCATATCCGCGGCAGTATCGATGGCATATCGGGTCAGGATGTGGATTTGAATTTATTGACTGAGGGAGATGAGAGTGAGGAAAGGTAGAGATTGAGGGAGAGGTTGAGATTGAGGTTGAGGATGAGATTGAGGTTGAGGATGAGATTGAGAACAACTTAGTTGAACATTGTTTAAGATTGTTGAATGTAGTTACACCAATCAACTAATAAACTAATCAACTATTCAACTAATCAACTATCTGCCTTTTACAATCATTACTTCCACCGTCAACCTTCTACTCTTCTGTATCCAGCACCCAGGTAAGTACCAGCTCATCAAAAATCCGATATTCAATTGCAAGCGGAGAATGAGTTTTTACAAAAAAACAGGTAATAGTTTCTTCTGATTGTTTAACTGATTCTAATTGAATATGCAGTTTAAAATCAACTGCCCCTTCACCATACCATTTAAATACTGATTCCTTTGCCGACCAAATGAGTGTGGGTGTTTGAAAATTTGTAACAGTTGTTAAGCTATCATCCATTCCAAAAATGTTTTTTTCCTTCTCTGTTATAAACTTATTGGCAATGGTTAAAATTTTTTCCTTTGGTTCTTCTACATCCACCCCCACCCTGCTTTTACTGCTTACGATAGCTGCTGCATAATCGCCACAATGTGAAATGGAAAAATGATAACGTTCATCGGGCAAAAATGGTTTTCGGGTATCGGCAATCTGAATCAGCTCATAAGGAAAATCTGGAAAAAGAAATTGAAGTAAAAAACGGCCTGCCAGATGCTGCAAACGCTTGTGCGGATGTGTAACGTCTCTGTGTGCGGGTACATTTCTTTTAAAGAACTCTTCCGTTTCTTCTATCTTCCACACACCCAGTCGGGTGAATTCGTTAATTTGATGTTGAAAAAATATTGGCATGAGTCATTCATTCGTGGGTAAATTGCCGAGCAAAGTATAAGGAGTAAAGATATGCAGTTGATATAACTGCCACAATATTTTGATAAGTATTAAACAATAAAAAAATAAAACTGACACGCCAAAATTATTCAACATGATTCTTTCCGATAAACGCATTCTTGAAGAGATAGAAAAAAGCACCATTAAAATTGTACCTTATGACCGCGATTGCCTGGGCAGCAATTCTTATGATGTTCATCTTGGCAAAACGCTGGCTACATACAAAGAACACATGATAGATGCTCGAAAGCACAACACCATTGAATATTTTGAAATTCCTGATGATGGCATTGTTCTCTATCCACATATATTTTACCTCGGTGTAACAGAAGAGTATACAGAAACACATGCTCATGTTCCTTTTCTAGAAGGAAAATCATCTACCGGCCGTCTTGGAATTGATATTCATGCCACTGCAGGTAAAGGCGATGTTGGCTTTTGTGGCCACTGGACATTGGAAATTTCGGTAAAGCAACCGGTTAAGATTTACAAAGGAATGCCCATTGGTCAATTGATTTATTTTCCGGTGGAAGGCGAAATAGAAAATCCTTACAATAAAAAGAAAAATGCCAAATACACCGATCAGCCGGACAAACCGGTTGAAAGTATGATGTGGAAGAATAAATTTTAATCGAAATTCAATTAAACCTTTATTCCCAGGGTTCAGGTATTTCAGGAAATGCGGCATACGTTTTCCCAAATGTTTTCCATGCATCCAACACTATCCTGCTAGCATCAATAAAATTGCCGCCATATTGTGATGGTGAATAGGAAAGTCTGTCGGTTTTCATTTGAGTGATCTCTTCATCAGTCATTTTTAGAAACTTAAATGCAGCCATTTCTTCTTTAGAAAAACCATTTGATCTGAGTTTAGTTTGGTAGGTACGAATATTTTCCTGTTTTAAATCAAGATTACCTTTTGCCTGTGATTGAAGTGCGGTAAGAAATTTATCCCATTTGTCGCAAGCAACCAATAATGCATCACCTACTTTCTTTTTATAATAAATAATTGCCTGTGCCTGTTTGTTAGTCCAAAAATCATCGTTGGCCAACTTTGCACCACCTTGTTTATCATTGCTGCTCACCAGTGCTTTCATTAGTGAATGTGCTTCTAAATAAGCTTCAATAAATTCATTACCTGATTTACTTAATGCCGGATTTTTAAAAGGCATTTGCTTCAGACTTTTATAATCATAATGTACTGCTTTCGCAAATTCTTTATAGTTAGGGTCGGGCGGATCGCCATTTAATGCATCACTTATTTTTCTTCCATTTTCGGTAATGAAATCAAGAATATGGCTGAACATATTTCCTGGCGAAAAAGGATTCACTTTATCTACAATAGTACCCAATGGATCGGTAGCCAAACCCAAACCATTTTGAGCATTATCAGCCCCTTTCAAAATTTTATTTGCTTTGTCCAATGCATCATTTCTGTCTGAAGGATTTTGTTTTTGATTTGATGATCCCAACCTCTGACGAGGCGGTTTTGGAATAGCCGGATGATCGGCCGGGTTAAACTCTTTTAATTTCCGATAAGGAATATTTATTTCAGAAAACTGCCCACCACTTTTACTGTTGCTGTTTTGAAATTGTTTTTGCCCAGCAGTTAAATAGCCATCATCCTTTACATAAATCTGCAATTTCATATAAGAATAACCACTGGGAAAATACCTAATATAAAAACCCTGCGGCGTAAGTGACCATCGACCCAATTTTACGTCTCTGCCGCCTTCATCAGGCACCACACCGGTAAGTACTGCAACTTTTTCAAGGTCATCATATTTTGATTGGGCACTGCCTAACATATTACGCATTTTGCTTTCAGCTTCTAATATTCTTTTTACAGGAGTAGGCGCTTTGCTAATTAGCTTATCCAATTCTTTTTGTGCCACTTTATTTACAATGCCTTTACTTAATTCCATCATTTGTTTTGCATCTAAAAGCTTTGAAGCTGTTACCAAATACTCTTTAGGCATATCATTAAAATTAGCACGGGCAATAATTGCCCAAATCAATACCTGAATTTCCCGCTGTGTAACTTCAGGATGTTTAATGCCATTCATCAACAAACTTTTGATAATATCTGCCTTGGGACCTTCTAATGGTGCATAAGAATAACCATCGCCATTTACTTTTGATGGGCCATAAGTTCCAGCCTTCATACAATAACTTTTTAAATGAAACTCCCAAACACCAGGAAAAATATAGAAGGAGCCATCTAATCCACGGGGTAATTGATCGCCGGGCAAAATCACTTTGGGCACAAAATCATCTAACTCAGGTGCTTCCGTTTTTGCATCATCAAGACTGGAGGTAATCGGATCTTTCCCCTTCAATACATTACCAGCATCGGGTATTTTTTTAAGATTCAAATCCTTTATTTTTCCAAAAGGGTTTTGAGCAATAGCTTGAAAATAAAATGAGGAAAGTAAAAGTAAAAGAACAAACCTTTTACAGTAGATTTTTGAAAAATGCAGCATAATTAATTCAGATATTTACAGGCAACAAATTAGTAGATTAATTACAATTGATGGATTATATAAGTATGAAGTTGCTCATAATATTGTTTTTTTTTACAAAGCATCAATTCCATATTTTTTATAATAGGCAATCATCCAGGCAACAACTTCATTATAACTTTTTTTTCCTGCCGGCTGATTATTGGCTTTTAAAAATTCGCCATAACCTTCCATAATTATATCCTGCAAGGGGTTTGCATATCGTTTGAAAAATGCCCTATATTCATTTACATCTTTAATGAGTACTGGATGTCTTTTTTCCTGATAAGATTTTGCAAGTACAGAATCTCGTCGATATAATTCAATAATGGTATAATTGTACATATCAAAATATACAGAATACCTGAAAATATTTGATTCATATGCACGACATGCAAGAAAGCCTACAAAATTGGCTTCATTTTCTCTTGCATAACCCAACTGGTGCGCAATTTCATGTGTTGTTACAAAGGGTTCCAAAAATCTAGGTATAGTAGTATTTACCTGGGCCTCGCCAGAAAATGGATTGTAATAACCTTGAAAACCAAGATAGTTTCCCAGATAACTATAAATAGAGGGCTTTATAGACTCTGAATAATATTTCAGGAATCGAAATTTTTTCGCAACTTCTTTATAAGCATCAGTTGCTGAAGCAAACAAAGTCTTCTTACGGTTAAATGAGTCTCTTTCATCCTGCTCAACAAAACCTGCATAATAATTAACCCTGCTTTGTATTACAGAAGCCAGTGTATCGAGATCGGCATTTGAATAATTTTTTACATCCAGCTTTAATTGATGGGCAATCCCCAATCTGTTATAATTAAGTCCCCAAAGCAGATTAAAACTCACATATAGAAATAAAATAAAAAATATAAACTGCTGAAGACCAGCTACCCAATACAATCTATTTGTTTTTTTTCTGATGATAGCTTTAGTTAGTCTAAATAATTTAAAAGTGACAATTATTACTAAAAATGCATAGAATAAATCGCCTATACTAATGGGTAGCCAACCAAATAATACTCGCTGTATTCTGGATATAACCGGGTAGATTTTCAAGCTGTAATTCACTTCTACCCAACCCGGGTACCAGGACGCCCATTTTATTAATATAGTGAGTACAATAAGCAGTACCCAACTCCAGCTTTTCATCAACCGGCTGAAAATCCGAGCTATCAATTGCTGCAAGTGCTTAAAAATTAGAGGTTAATGTAAAGGGCTAAAAGTAGTAAGTTTCAAGTAAAAAATTGAATTTCAGATTCACTGATTACCCATTTTTCCTTACCTTTGCGCCCCGTCCTAATAAACTGTATGTGGACAGAGAAAAAGTTGAAAGATGAACCGCCGCAAGGAGTTTTCCATACCATTTGTAGGGTTAAAGCCCGGCATTCATGAATACAACTATGTTATAGACGACAAGTTCTTTGATGACTTTCAATCGCAGGATTTTACTAACTGCCATGCTCAGATAAAACTGCTGCTCGACAAGAAAAGCAGCTTTATGGTATTGAAGTTTGAGGTGGGTGGCAGTTTGCAGGTAATGTGCGATAGATGTAACAGCCAATTGCCTCTTGAACTATGGGATGATTTTACCATGACAATAAAAATGGTTGAAAATCCCGAAGTGATGAATGAGCAGGAAGAAGATCCGGATATGTACTACATTTCTCAAGGCGAAAGCCATCTTGATGTAGCCGGATGGATTTATGAATTCATCAACCTGACTATTCCTATGCAAAAAGCCTGCAACTATGAAAACATGGATGGGCCTTATTGCAATTTAACGGCCAAGGACATGTTGAAGAAAATGAATACCGACGAAGCAAAAGTCAAAAAAGAAAACCCAATCTGGAAAGGATTGGAAAAATTTAAAGATTTAGATTAACAATTAATATTTGAGTCATGCCAAATCCGAAACGCCGGCACAGCCAGCAAAGAAGCGCCAAAAGAAGGACGCATTATAAAGCCACATCGGCTACATTAACTACTGACAGTGCAACTGGTGAAACACATGTACGTCATCGTGCACACGTAAGTGAAGGAAAGTTGTATTACAAAGGAAAAGTAGTTGTCGAAAAATCTCCGATAAAAAAATAATCCGGCCAGAGGCCTTATTTTAAATTCCAAATCTCAACTTTGACATAACTTGTTGTCAAGGGGGTTTGGAATTTATCATTTAAATATTATAATGACCATTGGGATAGATATGATGGGGGGAGATTTTGCTCCGCTTGAAGCCGTAAAAGGACTGGCTTTATACCTTTCTGCAGCAACAAAGTCTGTAAATCTGATCTTGGTTGGTGATAGTAGTCAAATCAATCAGCTATTAACTGAGCAAAAGATTGATGCTACAAATATCAAAGTTGTTCATGCAGAAGAGGTGATAGATATGCACGAGCATCCTACAAAAGCATTTCGCGAAAAACAAAAATCATCTATTGCCATTGGTTTTCATTTATTGGCTACCGGCAAAATGGATGCCTTCATTAGTGCAGGCAATACGGGTGCTATGCTGGTAGGTGCTTTATTCAGCATTAAAGCACTGGAAGGTGTTATTCGTCCTGCAATTTCAACCATCGTACCAAAAATAAACGGCAACACAGGTCTGCTTCTCGATGTAGGTTTAAATGCAGATTGCAAACCAGAACAGCTCAATCAATTTGCCATTATGGGCTCGGTGTATGCTCAATTAATATTAGGAATTGAAAAACCCCGAATTGCATTATTGAATGTAGGTGAAGAAGAAGGAAAAGGAAACCAACTTGCACAGGCCGCTTATACCCTACTTAAAGAAAACAAACAAATACATTTTGCTGGAAATGTAGAAGGCCGTGATGTTCTGATTGATAAAGCTGATGTAATGGTTTGTGATGGGTTTACTGGTAATATCATTCTCAAAATGGCTGAGTCTCTTTTTGAAGTAGGTCGTCAGCGAAATATTGATGATGAATTTTTAAATCGCTTCAATTTTGAAACCTATGGTGGCACACCGGTATTGGGTGTGGCCAAACCGGTAATAATTGGTCATGGTATTTCTGGATCTACTGCCTTTAAAAACATGATGGTGCTGGCGCAAAAAATGATTGAAAAAGATGTGATGAACAAAATGGGTGAAGCATTAGCAGTGTAAACCTTAATGTTTCAAACATTCTTAAAAAAACTGTTGATAATTAATTCAAAAACATTTGGCATAAAAGCTACGGAACTGTATTTTTGCCGTCCCTTAAAAGGAAGGATGTTCAAACACATTTTTTGGAGATCTCGTAGCTCAGTTGGTAGAGCACAACACTTTTAATGTTGGGGCCCTGGGTTCGAGTCCCAGCGGGATCACTACTAGAGGTTGTCTGAAAAGACAACCTCTTTTCTTTTTGCCTTTTTTTATTTTACGTTTGCATAAATAATCCATTCACATGGCCTCTTATTTCAATGACAAAGTAGTTATCGTTACCGGTGGTACCGATGGAATCGGCAAAGCATTAGTATTACAACTGATAGAAGCAGGTGCCAAAGTTGCTACCTGTGGCCGCAATCATGATAAACTTTATCAATTGCAAACCTCCTACCCTTCGGCCAACCTGCACACCGTAGTGGCTGATGTAAGTAATGAAAACGAATGCAGACATTTGGTGGAGTCCACTATCAAAATGTTTGGCGGTATTGATATACTTATTAATAATGCCGGTGTATCAATGCGTGCCCTTTTAAAAGACACTACACCGGATGTAATTAAGAAAGTAATGGACATTAATTTTTATGGAACTGTTTATTGTACCAAATATGCTTTAGACTCCATCATCAGTCGCAAAGGAACCATTGTTGGCGTTTCTTCTATAGCAGGTTACCGTGGGCTTCCGGGTCGCAGTGGCTATTCTGCCAGCAAATTTGCAGTACAAGGGTGGCTGGAAGCAGTACGAACCGAACTGATGGGTGATGGTGTGCATGTAATGTGGGTATGCCCGGGTTTTACTACATCCAACATCAGACAGGCGGCTTTAAATAAAACAGGCGATGTACATGGTGAAACGCCAATGGATGAAGGCAAAATGATGAGTTCGGAAGACTGTGCACAACACATCTTAAAAGCCATTCGCAAGAAAAAAAGAACCCTGGTGCTTACCTTCACCGGGAAACGTACCGTGTTTTTGGAAAAATTTTTTCCTAAGTTAGCAGATAAACTTACTTACAAATTTTTCTTTAAGGACGGTAAACTTGTAAAATAAACGAAAGCAATCTTGCCACTCATTACGCTTACATCCGACATTGGCAGCCCCGATTATCTGGTGGGCGCAATAAAGGCTAAGCTATTACAGATTAATCCTGAATTTCAGATTATTGATATTTCTCATCACGTTCCTTCTTATAATTTTTCTCAGTCTGCTTATTTATGCCGTAGTGCATTTAGAAATTTTCCTGAACAAACCTGCCACTTGATTTTAGTTGACCTGTTTGACAAAAAACCTGAACAACTATTGCTTGCTTTTCATCAACAACAATATATTTTGTGTGCCGATAATGGTTTACTTTCTATGATTCTGGAAGAAACGCCAGAAATTGTAATTGGCTTGCCGGTAAATACAAATACTACCATTAACACACTAAGCCTGGTAAATATTATGGGAGAAGCCGTAAATAAAATTACCAGAGGCGATTCCATAAAAGACATTGGCAATGCCGATGTAAGTTTTGAAGAAAAAAGGGCACTGCTACCAATGGTTGCCGACGCTTCACTAGAAGGTCATATTATATTTATTGACAGTTTTGAAAATGTAATTACAAATATTTCCAGAAAACAATTTGAAGAAGCCAGAAAGGGAAGAAATTTCAGTATCATTTTTAAAAGAGATGAAATCATTGATCGCATCAGCGAAACCTATGCCGATGTAAGAGAAGGAGAAAAACTTGCTTTATTTAATAGCGCTGATTATCTTGAAATTGCCATCAATAAAGGAAATGCTGCAGGCCTATTTGGACTAAGAGGCTTCTCTGATAAAGCTACTCAGGCACAACTCACCTACCAAAAGGTTAAAATACATTTTGATTGATTTTAAGCCCCTGTTATTAGCCGCCAAAGAGGGGTGAAAGTGAACTGAATATCCCTATTTTTGCCAACCGCCTTTTGCGGGAAAAATCATCATTTTATGAATTTCAGAAAAACGAATAACATTACTGGTTGGGCCGTGTTTGCCATTGCTTTTCTTGTATATTTTTTCACTCGTGAAGCAAGAGGTAGTTTATGGGATTGTGGCGAGTTTGTAGCCTGTGCAGATAAGCTGGGGATGCCCCACTCCCCTGGTGCGCCACTGTTTGTACTCCTTGGCCGTTTTTTCATTATTCTTTTTGGCGATAATGGCAATACTGCTGCCAATGCTGTTAATACTATGAGTGCCCTTGCCAGTGGTGCTACTATTCTTTTCATTTTCTGGTGTATCACTCACTTTGCCCGCAAAATGTTTGTTGGTGTTGGTGAAGAATTAAACAAAAATCAGCTGTTCACAGTAATGGCTTCTGGTATTGTAGGTGCATTTGCATATACATTCAGCGATTCATTTTGGTTTAGTGCCGGTGAAGGCGAGGTTTATGCTCTTTCTTCTTTCTTTACCGCATTGGTATTCTGGCTTATGCTGAAATGGGAACATGCTGATGAAAAAGCAGGTGACAATCCGCAGGCTAAACTTCAAAGCGACCGCTGGATTGTTTTGTTATTTTTTATGATGGGACTTTCCATCGGTGTTCACTTGTTGAACTTGTTGACTATTCCTGCTATTGTAATGATTTATTATTACCGCAGATATAAAGCCACAACCAAAGGCGCCATTTGGGCATTTGTTATCGGCTGTTTAATAACTGGCATTGTACAAGTAGGCGTTATTCAATTTTCAATGAAAGGTGCAGGACAGTTTGATGTATATTTTAAAAATACTTTGGGCTTGCCTTTCTATTCAGGATTTACAGTTTACTTTTTAATTCTGGCTGGTTTGATTGCTGCATTTTTCCGGTTTAAAGAATCAAAACTTTCACAGACACAATTAATGATCTGGTTTGCATTGTTTTTATTTATTTCTGCATTGCCATTTGTTATTAAATCAGGATCAGGCATTCAAATTTTTCCATTATTATTAATAATAGGTGCAGCTGTTGCTATTGGCTATTTCTTAAAACCATCTGCATTACGCATTATTAAACTTTCTCTTTGGTGTTATGGCTTTATGATGTTGGGCTACTCAATGTATTTCACTACACTGATTCGCTCCACTGCCAATCCGGCAATTGATATGGTAAATGTTGACAATCCAATTACATTGGTTTATTATCTCAGTCGTGAACAGTATGGGCAGGCTCCTTTGGTGTATGGTCCTCATTATATGGCTAATTATAAGGAGGATCCTGAAAGACCAGGCCGTGTAGCAATGACCAAAGGAGAAATGGAATATGTAAAAGGAAAAAATAAATACATCGCTATTGGTACTAAGGATAAGCCACAATATGAAAGTGATGATATGCAGGTATTTCCAAGGGTGTGGGATAATGATAATCAGCAAGGCCACGTTGATTTTTATGCCGATTGGCTTAGCTTAAGAGATTATGACCAAAACGGAAGACCTACAGGCTATCAGCCACCCAGCTATGCCAAAAACATGGAATGGTTCTTTACTTATCAGATGGGCTTTATGTACTGGCGCTACTTCATGTGGAATTTTGCCGGTAAGCAAAATGATATACAAGGCTATGGAAATAAAATGCATGGTAACTGGATTTCGGGCATTTCATTTATGGATAATTCAAGACTGGGCGATCAATCTAAAATGCCTGATGCACTTAGAAATAATAAGGCAAACAATAAACTGTTTATGTTGCCATTCATTTTGGGAATAGTAGGTTGTGTGTATCAATATTTAAGAAACAGAAAAGACTGGGTAGTTAATTTCCTGCTTTTCTTTATGACAGGCATTGCCATTGTATTTTATCTGAATCAGGCCGGCAATCAGCCTCGTGAGAGGGATTATGCATATGTAGGTTCTTTCTTTGCATTTGCAATATGGATTGGATTGGGTGTTGCCGCCATTGTAAAAACCGCACAGGAGAAAAAAGATAAACGCCTCTTTACTGATATGCTCATATATGGCGGAGTGCTTACATTCCTAATAACAGTGATGAGTTGTATGCCTGGCTCTGGTAGTGATATTCTTTCAACATCATTGATAGCAACTTCGATTTACCTCGCATTTGCGGCAGGAGTTACAATGCTTGTCAGAACGCTGTCAGGCGATGGCAAAGACTGGAAGAAACTCAACATAGCGACTACTGCTATTTGTTTAATTATACCTGTGTTGATGGCGCAACAGGAATGGAATGATCACAACCGTAGTCATAAAACAACGGCCCCCGACTTGGCTACGGATTATTTAGAAAGTTGTGCTCCCAATGCGGTTATTTTCACTTTTGGTGATAATGACACTTATCCCCTTTGGTATGCACAGGAGGTAGAAGGTGTAAGACCAGATATCAGAATTATCAATACAAGTTTGTTGGGCATTGACTGGTACATCAATCAACTTCGTTCGAAAGTAAACAATGCAGATTCGCTTGATGTGATATGGAGCCCTGAACAAATAGAAGGACATAATAGAGAATACCTTCGATACAAGCAACAGGGAGATGCCAATGTATTTTATAACTTGTATAATGTAATGAAAAATACAATGGGCAAGCCTGTTCTGGATACAAAAACAAAAAGAGATGTGGGTCCTGATGCCTGGCCGGTTGCACGTTATTTTATACAAGTAGATACGGCGGCTGTTCGCAAAAACAATACGGTAAACAGCGATGATATCGTAGTCCCAGAAATCAGATGTGAAATTCCAAAATCAAAATTAGAAGGTGGTTTAAGCAAGAGCGATTTTGCTATGTTAAATATCATAGCATCTAATGCAGCCAACGGATGGAAACGACCTATCTATTTTACTTCAGAGTTTGGTTCACTGGGTTTTGGACCTTACCTCAGAAAAGACGGTCTTTCATACAGGCTCATTCCTGTTGTTACAACTTTTGACCCCAATACATGGGTTGTAGAAACAAGCGTTCGCAGTATGGGATTGAGTTCGCAATTGGGCGACATTAATACAAATGCTATGTTTAATAATTTGTCAACTAAATATAGATTTGGTAATGCAAATATCAAGGGTGTTTATTACGACGAAGAAAACAGAAGACATATCCTGGATATACGAGAAATATTTGCAGAAGCCGCAGGCGATCTGGCTGATAAAGGAAGAAAAGAGGAAGCCTTGAAGCTTTTAGAAAAATTAGAAAAAGGCATCAGTACAGATAATTTGCCTTACGCAATGCCAAGCCGATATTATGGAAGCAGTCATAATCAAACAGGCTTGATACTTCTTGAAGCCTATTATAAAGCCGGCAAAAAAGATATGGCAGAAAAAGTAAGACAGGCATTAAAAACGGATATGGAGCAGCAGAAAGCATACTTTGAATATATGAGAGATAACAGGCCTAATGACTATGAAAGTTATAAAAGAAGTGAAGATGCATTGAATAATATTTATTTGAGAACCCTTGAAGAAATAGTAAATAAATATGCACCTGCTACTCCTGCTGAAAAAACAGGAGGCGAAACACCCGGACAGATTAAAATGCCAGGTGATTCGGTTAAGAAAAAAGATTCACAGTAAACGACTACAATCAAATATTTAGAAACCCTTTGGCTTTACCGAAGGGTTTTTTATTATATCAATTACATGATTAAAAAACACACCGCTTCATTCGATTGTAGTATTAATATTTATATACAAAAACAACAGAATTTAGACTCACATGAGTACAAAAAAAAAGTACTGAGGACTTCAGCACTTTTTACTTATTAAAAAATAAATTAACCTATTTCTCTTTACTCTTTCCAAACTTATAACCAAATGATACGCCACCAAAGTATGGAATAAAATAACCACTTCCAAAAACAGGAGAGATGAAAGCACGGAATGTAAAACCACCATCGGCAGGCTGCATACGATAACCTAAAAGTACATGGCCAAATGTGCTGGAGAAGTTATCACCCTCAGTTAATTCACCCGATCCAAAAACCGGTGTAACGCCTGCACCTACTTCAAAAAAATTACGATTGTCTTTACTGATTAAATAGTTTAACCCAACGGGAACAAAAATAATTCCGGAACCTTCAATACTAAAACCGCCAATACCTGCACGGCCACCAAAACCGCCATTCGTTTTACTGAAACGGGTGTCAAAATTTAATGAAGCTAAACCGGGGCCTCCCAGTTCTGCATAAACTGATTGTGCAGAAGATGTTTGCGATACAGCAATCATTCCAATTAAAATAATAACGAATTTTTTCATAACTACATTTTAAGGTTAATGATAATTTACCATCCAAATATATCTAAGTCAACATTAAGGCCAAATTATTATTATCAAATTCACAGAATATTCACTTCCCTTTCTAACCGAATACCAAATTTATTAAAGACGGATGCTTCAATTTCCATACTCAAATTCATAATATCATCGCCCGAAGCAGTTCCATAATTTACGAGTACTAATGCCTGTCTATCAAAGCATCCCGCATCTCCCTTGCGTCTTCCCTTCCATCCACAACGCTCAATAAGCCAACCGGCAGAAAGTTTCATCTTATTCTCACCTGCTGGAAATAAAATGATATCAGGAAATTTTACTTTCAAGCCTTGACAAATGTCAATTTCAACAAAGGGATTCTTAAAAAAGCTACCTGCACTACCCAACACTGTAGGGTCTGGCAGTTTTGATTGGCGAATGTTTATCACCGCATCTGCAATTGCTTTTGAAGATAAACTGTGTACCTGCATACGTTCCAACTCCTGAGTGATTGCGCCATAATTAGTGGAATATACAGGCGATTTTCTGAGTTGAAAAATTACATTCAGAATGGCAAACTGATTTTTATACTTTGACTTAAAGACACTATCACGGTATTCAAATTTGCAATCAGCATTTGTAAAGTTTTTGATTTTACGTTCATGTATATCAAAAGCTTCTACGCTCCATAATGTATCTTTTACTTCTACGCCATAAGCGCCAATGTTTTGAATGGGTGCTGCACCTACATTGCCAGGTATCAATGATAAATTTTCTACTCCACCCCAGCCTCTCCCAACACAATATTGAACAAACTGATGCCAGTTCTCCCCACCGCCAACTTTTATATAAACAAAATCAATATCCTCATGCACCACAGAAATCCCTTTGCATTCATTTTTTAAAATAAGCCCGTCAAAATTTTTGGTAAAAAGAATATTGCTTCCTCCTCCCAATATAAGCATACTGATGCTTTTCCCAAAATCAAGTAAAGCATTCAATTGATCTTCATTCTCAAAACGTGAAAAATAACGGGCAATGCTTTCTACATGAAAGGTATTAAAAGACTTTAATGAAAAATTTTCAAACAATTGCATACTGCAAAATTCGTTAAACAACTTCATTCAACAACGGAAGAGAAACATAAAAAACAGAACCTATACCCAATATTGTTTCAAACCAGATATCACCTTTTGCCTGCTCCACAATCCCTTTGCACATAGCCAGACCTAGTCCGGTTCCTGATGATTTTGTTGTGAAATTTGGAACAAAGATGTTAGAACGGATTTCTTCGGAGATTCCTTCGCCATTATCTTTTATACTTATAATAATTTTATCATGTTCTCTTTTTTCTTCTACAGAAATTTTACAAACATCACCAGCCTTGCAGGCTTGAACAGCATTGGTAAATAAATTGGTAAACAAACGGTTCATCTGTGTCTTATCTGCAAAAACCATAGCCCTGTCGTTTATAGGATACCAGGAAATAGTTACATCAGCATTAGGCTGGTATAGCTCTTTTAATGAGATAATCACTTCATGCAGATCAAAATACTCGGTATGTGTGTTTCCGATATTTGCAAATTGTGAAAAGTCTGCTGCTATCTTTGATAAATGGTCAATTTGCTCAACCAGTGTATTGGCAACTTTGGCTGTAAGTTCTTTTACATTTTCATTATTATTATTAATTGCTTTTTGTAAATACTGAATACTCAGCTTCATCGGAGTGAGCGGATTTTTAATTTCATGTGCCACCTGTCTTGCCATTTCTCTCCATGCGCCTTCTCTCTCACTCTTAGCCAACAAAGCAGCACTATCACCCAGCTTCGCCACCATTTTATTGTATTCGGTAACTAACTCCCCTATTTCATCATTTCTGTTCCAGCTTATTTGTTCATTCATTTTGCTAAGATTTACTTCCTTCATCTTATTACTGATAATAGAAAATGAGCCCGTAATACGATTGGTTATAAACAAAGAAATAAGTCCCCCTATCAAAAAAATAAATGCATTCAGATTGATGATGGTGACTAAAAAATTTGAAATCTGTTGTTGTAACTGTGGTTTAGAAGTAAAATAAGGAATGTTGATATATGCATAAGGCTTTCCGTTTCTCTCCTTTTCTCGGACAGGTGAGTAAATACTCAGGTATGAAAAATTCCCGATCTTTTCTTCCTGAACATGTTGTACCTGCCTCATTTTATTTAAATGATAATAAGCTAGCGGATCCATTTTCTTACTCAATACACCTTTGGTGTAAACGTTTGCTTCTGATGATAATTGTAAACTTCCCTGCAGATCGTAAACATTCACATCCACGCCATGTATATCAGATACATCATTTACGAGTTGTTGCAAACCTGTATTGGAAACCGAATCGTAAATTGTAAACAAATCATCAAAAGTGCTGTGCTCAGCCATTCTTTTTTCCATTTCATTTACCATTATCTGCATCGTTCGACTCAGCTTATCACTGTTGTTGCGATAGTAACGGTTGATAAAAAATGTAATGGTGGCAACACCGATAATCAAAAAAGAAATTACACTTACAAAAATGATGGTGCTATGTATCTGTGCCCTGATGTTCATTTGCAACAATCCTCTGAACCGGTTAACGCCCCATCCTCTTGATAATAAAAAAGAGATAGCCCTTACCAGCATTACAAGAAAGATGAATGAACAAAACAAGTATGAAAATAAAGTGATTGCCGCAATCATCGTTTCTACTTTTCGAGCCACTACAATTACTTTATCATTACTATATCTAAACCAGAGTTCGTTGTACTCCCCATTAGCTCTTTCCTCAAATTCATTTTTAGGAAGCTGTTCATTTGTAATAGAGGTCGCAAATGGATAATTGCCGGGTGGAGAATGTAATTGTTGATTTACATAAACTGCAGTAGCATAAACTTGTGCATTATCCGCTTCATTGGTTCCAAACTGGCGGAATAGCTCTGGGAACAAGGCATCCCTACTATAACTTTTCAAATTTGATACTACAAAAAAAGTTCCAAGCTTTTTACCAGCAGTATCATTTACTTCTCTTTTTGTAATATAGCTAAACCGATCGTAAGCAGTTTCATAATAATAAAGCCCATCTTTTGAAGTAGGCTTTGCCTGCACATTGAGGATTGTATTCAATGCAGCATAAGATGTGACGTCTTCATTATGCTGCGGCTTATCTAATACATCATATACATAAAGTCTCGTGTCATATTTATTTAAATAACCTTCGTAGTTACCTGCAATGATGCTGTCCCTAAGTAACTTCCCCTTACTTTCATCACTAAATCTCGAAAAGTTTTCGCTCAGAAAATCGTTGTCAAGATATTGCAAAGCAATATTCATTAATAATTCGCCGGAAGGATCAGTTTGTACGGCCAGTTTCTCTGCCATTCTTTTCCGTTTCTCCTTCTCAACCTTTTTTATTTCAACAAGCATTATTGCAGCAATTGAAACGGAGAACAAGAATATCCAGGTAAGCACACCGGTAATATTAATCTTCACTTTATTGATAACAACCCCCTTCCTGTTTAATAGCCAGCTATAAAAAAGCAGCCAGCACAAAACAGGTAAATGGAACAACACATCGTTATTGCCAGATCTATAAGTAAGATAGAGCAAACCAGACACTGCGATTACCAGATAAATCCAAAGTTCTTTACCACCAAAAAAACGATAAGTATATTTTAAAATCAACCTTGAAAAAAAATAATACGAAAGCGATAAACAGGCTAACAAAGCAAATCCTATTACGGTATAAATACTAAGGCCGAAAAAATTGGTTACATCAAATGAAATTTTTGAGTCGGCTACCATGCTTCTTATTACTGTTGCCAGTAAAAAGGTGGCGCTAACAAATAATAGCACTGTAACAATGCCATAGCCCCATTTTATTCTCGATTTAATGTAGTCGGAATCCTTGTTTTCGTTTTTAAGTTTCGACCAGGCATATACTATCAGCCAGCAAAATAAAGCTGCATTAATACACAAATCGCCCAACGATTTCTGAATAAAATTAGAACCATAAATAAGTGGACTGAACAATTCAAACTGACGCAGGTAAAGCAAGGATGGGATCAAATAAATAATATAGCGAAATACAATCAACACCGCCGCAAGCATCGCAATAGATTTCCATGCACCTCTTTTTTTTGCCAAAGCTTCAGCAAAAAAATGCATTGACAGAAAAAACAATAAAGCTGCGCAAATACGAAAAAAATTTGTGAGCCAGTTGTTATATACAATTGCATCAGCCTGCCTGGGAGTAAGCCAGAAAACCGACTTGCCTGAGATAGAATGAACAGGATAGTTAGTCGGAATTTCGCTTAAAGAAGCTGTTTTATCTGCATCACTACTAAATACAAAATGCGTAGGTAAATAATTGGTTTCTATGAAATAGTCAGTTTGAACAGGTATCATTGCAAAAGCCATAACTCCATTTCTGGAATTTTGATGTTGCAATGTTTTTTTGGTTGTAAGATACCATCCATTGGCTAATCTCAAAAAATAATCGCCATCAATAGCTGATTTCAATTCTGGAGTAGGCAATGTTTTCTGACCGTTCCAAAAGGTAAGCTCTTCTTCGCCCAGACGATTTGCTCTGAAAAGAAAAATTTCGTATGCCTTTTTTGAAAGCCGTGTAACATCTTTCAATGTTTCATCATTACTTAAAAGCGAATTAACAAAGGCTGTGTCTTTTAAAAATTTTTCAAAATCTTTCTGTTGTTTTTGAATATAATTTTCCGCCAGTCTTGCCACACGTTCTACAGCATTTGCCCGGTTTAGTTGTTTGTTGAAAATTATTGATAGCACAAACATCAGCGCCGATAAAGAAAGTATTCCATACCGGCTCATTAAAATATTTTTAAATGATAGCTTCACAAATGCTTATGTTGTTGCTTTATGAAATTCCAGATGGCATCCATTTCTTCCAGCGACATATCTTGCAATGCTTTTCCCTGTTGCAATGCTTTATTTTCCAATTCTGTAAACCGCTGAATAAATTTTTTATTGGTTCGTTCAATTGCATTTTCGGCATCGATATGCAAAAACCGTGCATAATTGATAAGAGAGAATATCAAATCGCCAAATTCTTCTTCTACTTTTTGATGAAATGAACTGTTTAAAACAGATGCCTGGCCATCCCATTCTTTAATGGCCTCATGCAATTCACGATTTTCTTCTTCAACTTTTTCCCATACCTGTTCTTTATTGGCCCATTCAAATCCAACCTGTTTTGCTTTTTCCTGCAAGCGCATCGCCTTTACCACCGCGGGCAATGAAAGAGGTACGCCACCTATAACAGATTTTTTACCTTCTTTTAATTTCAGTTTTTCCCAATTACGTTTTACCTCCTCATCTCCCTCTACTTGTACATCGCCATAAATATGCGGATGGCGTGCAACAAGTTTATCTACAATACCATTTATCATTTCGTGTAATTCAAATTGACCTTGCTCTTGCCCAATTTTAGAATAAAAAAGGATGTGTAGCAAAAGATCTCCCAATTCTTCTTTTATTCCCTTCCAGTCTGAGTCCGTTATCGAATCAGCCAATTCATAAGTTTCTTCAATCGTCATCTGTCGAAGTGTTTGAATGGTTTGTTTTTTATCCCAGGGGCACTGTGTTCTCAAATCATCCATTATTTGCACCAGCCTTTGAAATGCTTCACTGTTTTTTATATCCATAAATATTTAATTAAAAAGTAGCAGCTGAGAAGAAAATAATAATAATAAATAATATCAACATCATTGCTAAAGCTAAAAGGTTTACCAAAATAAATTTTAGGAACGTTTTTAATTTACTTTGTTCATAAAACCTTAACATGGCGGCATACATATAAAAGAATAATAAAAATATAACCCCCGTTGCTATTGTTCCTGCAAAACTCCAATGAAATTTATTCTCTGCTTTTTGCAGGGCAAATATTAAAAGCAATATAAGAAATGTAAATACATAAAGATGAATGGTGAAAACACCATGATCGGCATAATAAAATTGTTTCCTTCGCCAGTAAACCAATTTTAAAATCAATGCGAAAAAAGGCAATGAAATTAAAAGCATATAGGGCAAGCGATGCAAAACGATTTCAACAAATTTTTTGACAGCTTCTTTTGGATTTTCCGCAATTTTTTGATTCATTCTTATTTCAATCATTTTCAGCCTTCGGTCAATCCAACCGCCTCTTTCATTAGCAGGTTTCAATTGCTGAGCCGAGTCATAAGCAGCTAAGGTTTTGAAATCATTTTCTGAGAAACTTATTTGTAAGCTGTTCGTTTTAGATGTTTTAACCAAATCGGTGCTCATCAACTGGTGGGTGGTGTCTTTTGCGAATGCAATCCTTTCTTTCAACCATATATTTTTAGCATCTTTTTTTAATGATGCTTCCAATTTGCTTATATAGTTATTTCTTTCTTCAATAGTTGCAGGCCTGTCCACATTGGTCATTATTGATTCGCCAGAAACAAAATAAGTAAAAAACAATAAAAAGAAAATTGCCGATGTAAATACATATAGCCTGATGGGATGCAGATAACGAACCCTTCTGCCCTTCATATATTCCTTTGACAAAAAACCGGGTTTGAAAAACAAGTCCTTTGCAGTAGTAAAAAAACTTCCGTCGAAATGTGTGATGTCATTAAAAAAATGAGATAACATGTGCCAAAATGATTCCTTAGGCTCCACATTTGCCTGCCCACAATTTTGACAATATTTACCCTGAACAATGGTACCACAGTTCAGACAATTCTTTTCTTTTCGCTGAGGGGCATGCGACATTCTAAAATTTTCTTAAAAATAACAACAAAATTACAAGGCAGTGAATTACTGTCCAGTTAATTTAAAATTAGAGCTTCTATCTTCCCAACAGTAAAACCGAATTCAGATTACAGTCAGGCATCCTTTCTTTTTCATTTCACGTCTATTCAGGTAACTTTGTATATCATAATCAATATACCATTTATGAAATTAGCCCTTTCGGCAATTGCATTTATCAGCAGCATTACCATACAAGCCCAGTCCTACAATTATTACAATGACATTGTAAGTCCGGCCGAAATGGCGAATCAAATGAAAACGCTGGTGCAAAATAAAGTAAGCACCATTACTGCTGCCGGGTATACACCACAGGGATCAAAAGCTTCTGATTTTTCGGAAACCACACAGGTGTTGGACAATGGCAAAACGCTCAGAGTATCGAAACTTATGGGTTTGAGTATCAATGTTTCCCGACAGGAGTATGATGCAGCAGGCCGCCTGACTCGTATTATTGACTCTACAGAAGGAGTTGCAGATATTTCAATATTTGAATATGATAAAGATGGAAGAATTTCGAAAGTGAGCAATACAACTATTGATGGTTCAAAAGAATTTTCAGATACCGAATTGCGCCAATGGTTTTATACTACTGATGGCAAAATTGACAAAATGATAAGAACCATAAATGGCTCAGACAGTATGGAAGTAAAAATGATTCTTGAAGAACATGGATTACCAGGTGAAGAATTGAGTTATAAAAATGGAAGAGAGACTGACCATGTATATTATTATTACAATGACGACAATAACAGGCTAACAGATATTGTTCGTTTCAATAAGAAAATCAAAAAACTGGTTCCTGAAGTAATTTTTACTTATGATGAAGCCGGTCATGTAATACAAAGAGTAGTAAGTTCCGAAGGGGACAGCTATGGTATCAAAAGCATGGGCAGCATTTATTTTGTACGCTATCTTATCTGGCGATATATTTATAACGAACAGGGTTTAAAAACTAAAGAAGCTTTATTTGACAAGAATCAAGAACTGACTGGAAAGATTGTTTACACCTACACTTTTAATTAATATTATAAAGCCGGGTTACCATCTGTCAGCACTTGCCATTTCCATATCCTGAACATATTTTTCTGGAATTTCATTTGAAACCAGACAGCCTGACTTTAATGAAGGAAAAATATCTTCAAAAGTTCTGGACTCATTCATAAATACTCTTCTGTAAATATGAGAACGGGTAAGTTGTCGATAATCATCTAAACCTGCTGCTGCACTTAATTCCAAAAATGTTTTTATAGTATCCTCATGGTAGTTTGCTACTCTTACTTTCTTATCATCCACCACTAGGCCTACAACTAGTGAAGGGTTTTGAGTAGCTACACCGGTAGGGCATTTATTGGTATGACATAGCAGCGCCTGAATGCAACCTAGAGCCATCATCATTGCGCGGGCACTATTACAGGTATCTGCACCTAATGCAATAGCTCTTACCAAATGAAACCCAGATAAAATTTTTCCAGAGGCAATAATTTTAATATGCTTCCTTATGCCAAAACCCACCAACATATTATGAACGAAGGCAAGGCCATCCATAAGTGGTGTTCCTACATAATTAGAAAATTCCTGAGGTGCGGCACCAGTTCCACCTTCAGCACCATCTACAGTAATAAAGTCGGGGTAAATATCCAGCTCAATCATCACTTTGCAAATCCCGATAAACTCGCTTTTTTTACCAATACATAATTTAAAGCCTGTTGGTTTTCCGCCAGATAAATCTCTTAGTTGCTGAATGAATTTAACAAGCTCCTTCGGTGTACTAAATGCACTATGGTAAGGTGGAGAAAAAATTGTAGTATGAGGTTCTACATGTCGTATAGCCGCAATTTCCACTGTGTTCTTTTTTGCAGGCAAAATACCGCCATGACCCGGCTTGGCACCTTGTGATAATTTTAGTTCAATCATTTTTATCTGAGACTTGTCCACATTTTTTCTAAAAACTTCAGGTGAAAATTTTCCCTCATCATCTCTGCATCCAAAATAACCTGTTCCAATCTGCCAGATAAGATCGCCACCTTGTTTTAAATGATAAGGGCTAATGCCACCTTCACCCGTATTATGAGCAAAACCGCCAATCTTTGCGCCTCCATTCAAAGCTTCAATTGCATTAGAACTTAAAGAGCCAAAACTCATAGCAGACACATTAAAGATGCTGGCACTATAAGGCTGTTTACAATCTTTATTACCTATAACCACTCTCGGATTATGATCCAACGATTTAAAATCTTTTGGTGCTATAGAATGACTCATCCACTCATAACCTTCTTCATATACATTTAATGGAGTACCAAAAGGCATAGTGTCATTTTCCTTTTTTGCACGTTGATATATGGTTGATCTGTCAATGCGATTGATAGGTCTGCCATCAATATCTGATTCAACAAAATACTGGTAAAGTTTGGGGCGCAGGTCTTCCATCCAATAACGCATTCTCCCAAGTACAGGATAAGTACGCATAATGGAATGCTTTTTTTGCATCATATCGTACATACCCATTATGGTAATAAAAACAACGATGCCAAGAACAATAACCCACCAAAGACTTACAAAAAATGTTAGAGAAGCGGTAATTAAAATCGCTATAATGGCTGAAATAATAAATCCCTTACGCATTGGAATTTAGTTTTGATCAAATACAAATGTATTAAAATAGATGTGACAAAAATTAACGAAAAAAGGAATAATAATTTCAAAACATATTGATAACTCTTCTCTTCAAAAAGATATTGAAATGAATTGCTAAAATGTAAATATTCAGACAGATATTACAATAAAATCAATATCAGAATCCAAAATAGTAAATAAGTTCAATTAAATTTGTTACATTCAGTTAAGTCATATTCATTCAATATCATTAAGGAAACGATTGCATGATTTTTAGCAATCAATAAGCCAATAACCTTGTTATTTAATCGGTAAGCTTATGAGACAAGATATCATTGATTTTTTTCAGCAGTTCATACATGAATTTCAGCTTCCGCTCAAAAACCCTGTATTAATTTTCTCGCTGATATTATTTATCATTTTGCTTTCTCCGATTTTGTTAAAGCGATTAAATGTTCCAGGAATTATCGGATTGATAATCTCTGGTGTTATCATAGGGCCTCATGGTTTAAACATTTTGGCAAAAAATTCTGCTGTTGATTTATTTTCAACTATCGGACTCTTATATATTATGTTTATTGCAGGTCTGGAATTAGATATGAATGAATTTAAGGCCAACAGAAACAAAAGTATCGTATTCGGCTTCTTTACATTCATTATTCCGCTGGCCATTGGCTTTCCTGTATGTTATTATTTGTTGCAGTATGATTTTGATGCAAGTTTTCTAACGGCAAGTATGTTTGCCACGCATACGCTGGTAGCCTATCCTATTGTAAGTAAATTGGGAATATCCAAAAACCAGGCAGTAGCCATTACCGTAGGTGGCACCATCCTCACCGATACAGCTGTACTGATTATTCTGGCAGTCATTATGGGTAAAAGCCAGGGTACATTGAACCAGGAATTCTGGGTACAGTTAGGCGTTTCACTTTCTATTTTCTCTATTATTATGTTTTTGATAATTCCAAGAATAGCCAAATGGTTTTTTAGAAAATTGGAAAGCGAAAAACATTCACATTACATCTTTGTTTTATCGGTCGTTTTTTTTGCAGCCTTTCTGGCCGAAGTGGCAGGCGTAGAAGCCATTATTGGTGCATTCGTAGCCGGACTGGCGCTCAATAAATTAATTCCACATTCATCAGCATTAATGAACCGCATTGAATTTATAGGCAATGCACTCTTCATTCCTTTCTTTTTAATTAGTGTAGGAATGTTGGTAGATATAAGTGTGTTGTTTAGCGGGCCAATGGCATGGATTATTGCAATTACATTATCGGTAGCTGCCATCTTGGGCAAATGGCTGGCCGCAAAGATGACACAACTTGTATTCCGATATTCAAAAGCACAGGGCAAATTAATTTTTGGCTTAAGCGGTGCACATGCCGCCGCTACATTGGCTGTAATATTGGTAGGATATGAAGCAAAAATTTTAGATGAAAACATTTTGAATGGCACTATTATCCTTATTCTCATCACCTGCATCGTGGCTTCGCTGGCAACCGAAAAAGCAGCCAAAAAAATTATTTTGGAAACCGAGGAAGATCCATCTGCTTTGCTTCAGGCCGACCATGTACGAAATGAACACATCCTGATTCCAATTGCCAACATTGAAAATCTGGAAAAACTGCTGGAGCTTTCTATTTTTATTAAAGACAAAAAATCGGTAAACCCAATTTCGGTATTATCAGTAGTTTCTAATAATGAAGAGGCAGAATTAAAAATTGTGAATGCGAGAAATAAATTAGAATCGTTTGTAAAGACAGCTTCAGCAGCCGAAACCAAAGTAAATATTATTACTACTATCGATCACAATGCCATCAGTGGTATATCAAGAATTTCAAGAGAAATAATGGCCGATCTCATCATAAGAGAATGGCCGGTAAAAACCGGATTTCTTGATAAGATTGTGGGAGAAACAGTAGATAGCGTGTTGACCAGTACCGAAAAAAATACTTTTATCTGTTATTTGAATAAGCCACTTGTATTGCACAAAAGGATCTTTATAGCTGCACCCCCACTGTGTGAACATGAGATAGGGTTTGAACTATGGGTTACTAAGCTTTCTCGTCTTTCTCAGGAATTAAGCATTCCTGTTCAGCTTTATTGCAACAGTATTTCAGCAAAAGCAGTTAGTAAGACAATGGCAAAGGCAAAATTGCCTGTTCCATTTTCTTTAATACAGTTTGATGATTGGGACGATTTTTTAATTCTTGCCAGAAACATTCAGGACAGCGATCTATTTGTATTGGTATCAGCAAGAAAAGGAACCGCTTCATATTCCCAGATATTGGACAATCTTCCTGCAAAACTTGAAAAGCATTTTGCCTCCAACAGCAGGATAATTATTTTTCCACAACAACATAAAACCGAAGAAGGACTTGAAGTGTTTGATGAAATTGATACAGATCCTTTCAATAAAGGAATTGAGTCTATTCAAAAAATAGGGAAAGAGATTGGAAAAATTTTTAAATAAATCAACCACAAACCTTACAAACAATATTTGCACAAATTGTAAAACAGGCTGTCCTTTTAATAGATGGATGCTCTGGAAATAATGCTGCTTTATTGGGAAAGTTTTCTAATCATGAATTGGCTTATCGTTTCATTATTTGCTGCATAAATATACATTGAAGGAATATTGGTAACATGTGCAAGCCCTATTCCAGTAGCTTTATCATGTAATGCTTTTGCCTGCAAAGGATGGTGTATAGCCTCGCTCCTCATAGTAGGAGCTGCATTTGGGTTGCCGTTGCTTACATAAAACTCTGGATCATCAATACTCATCCACGCCAGCATATCTAATTCATGTCGTTGTGCAATTATTTCCGGGTCGGTATAAAGTTGATTTAGAGAATCTAATCCAAAATCAGATAACAATGAAGTGGCCACACCCGGAATTGCAAAAAAATCAATTCCGGCTGGTGCAAAAATATTCTGCATTTGCACAGGATCGTATGAGCACTGACTTGTTAAATGACCTGCGGCTGCTAAACGTGTAGATTCTCGTAAAATGGGGTCAGCATTTGATACATCAGCCATTTCTGGATGAAATGCCAGATAGATGGAAGCACCTCCACCAGCAGAACCACCATAGCAAGCCAATTTATTCTTATTGATATTAAAAGAGGCCGCATAATAACGAATAAACTGAATACAACGCTTGATATCATTTAAACTTAATAAGACGCCGCTATCGGGATTGCTTGTACGAAACTGATAATTTATAGTTGCAAAAGCAAGATTATTTTGAAGATAAGCTTGAATATTATCAGGGTTGTTTGTATAAATCTCAGATTTATCGCCCCCTACAAAACCGCCTCCATGAATAAACACAACAATTGATGTTGGGACTCCAGATGGAGGAAGGAAAATGTCAAATTTTGAGTTAGGACTGTTATTATAGGAAATATCTGCTGCAAATTTTACACCAGTTGGAACACTGAGGGGTGCCGTGGTAAAATTGAGGTTTAGTGTCGGTGCCGGAGTAGGTGTTTGTACACTCTCTTTTTTACAACCCAAAACGGTTATGGAAATAATTAAGGTTATAATAGAAATAGTTCTCATTGCAATTGCTTTATTACATTGACTGTTGCTAATCAATAAAGTTAAAATCCCGATCCTGCTTTTTTTAAAAAACTACCCAACGTTTGTAAATTGAATAATATTCGCTCAAAATCTTACAGCAATTATTTGCTTTATCATCTTCTATGATACATAAATCTGAAATATCTTTTTGCCTTAATTTTTTAAAATACTATTCTGAAACTTGATGATAAAATGCTACTTCTTCATATCATTCATATTCCATTTCTTGATCAGATATGCAGCACCGTATCTTCAAAATTTTAAAAAAATATGTTTGTAAATTTCATTTTATAAAATGAACTCCTATATTTGCGTCAGAAACAACCTCATGTTGAACAATAATAAATATAACATTCTCTCCTCTGCATCTGCAATAATTATTGTGGTGATTATTATTATTACTTCTTCAACCGGAGGTGGTGCATGATTTTAACATAATAAAACTAACATAAGCAACCCGCCTCAAAAAGGCGGGTTTTTTTGTCTTTATACAAAATATCATATAAAAAAAATAAAAACTATGTCAGGTTATTACAATGAAAAAACGATTATTTATTTCAATGGTCAATTTATAAAAGCCGTTGATGCAAAAACAGATTTATATGGTCAGTCATTACACTATGGCTATGCAGTATTTGAAGGAATCAGATCATACCCAGTGAATGGAGGCACTAAAATGTTTAAAGGGAAAGAGCATTATGAAAGACTTCAACGCTCAGCAGCTATGATGAAGATCCCATTCTCTTATTCCACTGAGCAACTTTTGGAACTCACCTATGAAACTTTACGACTCAACAATTTTAAAGATGCGTATATCAGACCCATTGTTGTTTGTTCTCCCAATATGTCACTTTCTAAAGGGAGAAAATCATATCTGGCAATTGAATGTTGGGAATGGACCAATGGTTATATGTGTAATCAAATGAGCGTTATGACATCTTCCTATCGCAGACCCAACCCGGAAGCTTTTCATGTAGAGGCAAAAGTAAGTGGGCACTATGTAAACTCAATACTTGCCTGCCAGGAAGCAAAAGACAAAGGATTTGACGAAGCACTTGTTTTGGACAGTAAAGGATTTGTTGCGGAAAGTAGTGGCGCAAATATTTTTTTTGAAAAGGATGGTGTTTTGCACACTCCCCCAAAAGGGAATATACTACCGGGCATTACAAGAGAAACTGTTTTGGAATTATGTACTGATCTGCAGATTCCTCTTAAAGAAAGTTTATTTACTCCTGATGAAATGCAGGGTGCTGACGCTGGTTTTTTTTGTGGCACTGCTGCAGAGGTGGTGGCACTAAGTTCACTGGACAATATCCCTTTCAAAAAGAGATGGGAAGATACATTCAGCCACCTAATACAACAGGCTTATAAAGCAAAAGTGTTGGAACAAAATTTTGAAATGCCCATCAGCAATAAAGTAGCAAGTGAAGAATTGTTGACAGTAAATTTCAGTTAAAAAATACAATTGAATTAGATGCCGGAACTAAATAAATATTCAAGAACACTTACACAGGACCCTTCACAGCCCGCAGCAATGTCAATGTATTATGCAATTGGTTTTAAGGAAGAAGATTTTCAAAAAGCACAAGTGGGCATTGTAAGTATGGGATGGGATGGGAACCCTTGCAATATGCATTTGAATGATTTGTCGGTAAAAGTTCGGAAAAGTGTAAATGAAACCGAGGGATTATTGGGCTTACGGTTTTATACAATTGGAGTTAGTGATGGCATCAGCATGGGAACTGATGGTATGCGCTACAGTCTGGTAAGCAGGGAGGTGATTGCCGATAGTATAGAAACCAATACTGCTGCACAATATTATGATGCGCTGATTGCAATTCCAGGATGTGATAAAAATATGCCCGGCGCCATCATGGCAATGGGAAGACTGAACCGCCCTTCCATTATGTTATATGGTGGCACAATTGCACATGGTAGTTATAAAGGGCAAAAACTTAATATCGTTAGCTCGTTTGAAGCACTAGGTCAAAAACTTGCCGGACAACTGAATGAAGAAGATTTTAAAGGAATCATTCAACATAGCTGCCCCGGTGCAGGAGCCTGTGGCGGTATGTACACAGCCAATACCATGGCTGCCGCTATAGAGGCATTGGGCATGAGCCTTCCCTACTCATCTAGCAACCCAGCCATGAGTATTGAAAAAGAAAATGAATGTTCATCAGTGGGTGCTGCCATAAAAATTCTATTGGAAAAGAATATCAGGCCAAAAGATATAATGACCCTCAAAGCATTTCAAAATGCGATTACAATAGTTATGATACTTGGCGGCAGTACCAATGCGGTGCTTCATTTAATTGCGATGGCAAAATCAGTTAGTGTCACATTAACACAAGATGATTTTCAGAAAATAAGTAATGATACTCCTGTGTTGGCTGACTTAAAGCCATCCGGAAAATACCTGATGGAAGATATACATAAGATAGGTGGCATACCAGCAGTTATGAAATACTTGCTTAAAAAAAAGATGCTGCACGGTGATTGTATGACAGTAACGGGCAAAACAGTGGAGGAAAACCTAATGTCAGCCGCAGATCTGGATTTTGATAATCAGCAAATAATTTCCCCTTTAGAAAATCCAAAAAAAATAACAGGCCATTTACAAATACTATATGGCAATTTGGCTAAAGGAGGAAGTGTAGCAAAAATTTCTGGCAAAGAAGGTGAAGTTTTTGAAGGAAGAGCCAGAGTTTTTAACAGTGAAAAAGATTTTATTGATGGACTCACCAATGGAAAAATAAATCAAGGAGATGTAGTAGTGATTCGATATATAGGCCCCAAAGGCGCCCCCGGAATGCCTGAAATGCTGAAACCCACCAGTGCAATTATTGGCGCAGGATTAGGCAATGATGTGGCATTGATAACCGATGGAAGATTTAGTGGCGGCACACATGGGTTTGTAGTGGGACACATTACACCGGAAGCATTTGATGGTGGTCTTATTGCGCTGGTCCACAATGACGATATGATTAAAATAGATGCAAAAAGAAATAAAATAATATTACAAGTAAGTAAAGAAGAAATAAAAAAACGTAGAAAAAAATGGAAGCAACCTGACTTAAAAGCAACTAATGGAATTTTATACAAATATGCCCATCAGGTAAAGCCGGCAAGCGAAGGATGTGTAACCGATGAATAATATTAGCCATCAATAAATTCATTTGAAGAGAATTAAAAAAATATTTCAATGAAAACTTTAAAAATAGATAAGGAAAAAATTTCATCTGTAACAAACGCAAATGAAGATACTGGTAAAACAATTAGTGGTGCAGTAGCAGTACTGGAAGTTTTGATTGCAGAAGGAGTTGATACCATATTTGGATATCCCGGCGGTGCCATTATTCCTATCTATGATGCATTATATGATTATCATACCAAACTGAAACATATACTTGTAAGGCACGAACAGGGCGCTATTCATGCAGCACAAGGTTTCGCAAGAGTAAGTGGTAAAACAGGTGTTGTGTTTGCAACCAGTGGCCCAGGGGCTACAAATCTGGTAACAGGAATTGCCGATGCGATGATTGACTCCACCCCTGTCGTTTGCATCACAGGTCAGGTATTTGCAAGTTTGCTAGGAACAGATGCATTTCAGGAAACGGACATAATAAATATAACAGCACCTATAACCAAGTGGAACTATCAGATTACAGATGTAAATGAAATTCCTGAAGTGCTGGCAAAAGCTTTTTACATAGCAGGCAGTGGAAGACCAGGTCCTGTACTTATTGATATAACCAAGGATGTACAAATGGCAACCTTCAATTTTAAAGAATACAAAAAATGCGAGTATATCCGAAGCTATAGACCCAAACCAGTTGTAAGAAAAAACTATGTGGAAGCTGCTGCTCAACTCATAAACAATGCTGAGCGACCTTTCGTAATTTTTGGGCAGGGTATTATTTTGGGAAATGCCGAAAACGAATTCAGGCAGTTTATTGAAAAAACAGGTATCCCTGCTGCATGGACTATCATGGGCATGAGTGCTTTGCCAACAGACCATCCTTTAGGTATGGGTATGCTGGGAATGCATGGCAACTACGGACCAAATTTATTAACCAATGAGTGTGATGTGTTGATCGCAGTAGGAATGCGTTTTGACGACAGGGTTACAGGCCGATTGGATAAATATGCGAAACAAGCAAAAGTAATACACCTGGATATTGACCCAGCAGAAATAGATAAAAATGTAAAAGCCGATGTACCGGTCTGGGGCGACTGCAAAGAAACCCTGCCCCTATTGACCGAACTGGTAAACAAAAAAAACTACAAAGACTGGATTCAAAAATTCAAAGATTTAAATCAAAAGGAATATGAAACGGTAATTCAAAATGAACAAAATCCAAGTGGTGAAGAGTTGACTATGGGCGAAGTAATAAAAACGATGAATCAACTGACAAATGGCAATGCAATCATTGTAACTGATGTAGGGCAGCACCAAATGGTAACCTGTCGCTATGCTAAATACAATAAAAGCAAAAGCAACATAACCAGCGGTGGTTTAGGCACCATGGGTTTTGCTTTGCCTGCCGCTATTGGGGCAGCGTTTGGAGACAGCAGCAGAACCACAATAGCCATAATAGGTGATGGTGGTTTTCAGATGACCCTGCAGGAGCTGGGTACTATCATGCAGTTTAAACCAAATGTAAAAATCATCATACTCAACAATCAGTATTTGGGAATGGTAAGGCAATGGCAACAGTTATTTCATAATAACAGATATTCTTTTGTTGATATTACCAGTCCCGATTTTGTTCAAGTAGCAAAAGGGTTTGGAATCCCAGGTGAAAGTATTTCTAAGAGGGAAAATTTAAATAATGCAATATCAAAATTACTCAACAACAATGGCAGTTATTTATTAGAAATAATGGTAGGAAAAAACGATAATGTTTTTCCAATGGTACCTCAGGGCCGAGGCGTGGCCGATTGTGTATTGAATAGCGATGAACTTTAAACTTACTATCAAAAGAAAAAAATCATGACTAAGAAAGAATTTACGATAACAATTTATACAGAAAATCAGGTTGGACTATTAAACCGTATTGCTATCATCTTCTCACGCAGGAAAACTAATATAGAAAGCATGAATATTTCCCCCACGGAGGTGAGCAGTATGACAAGATTTACAATTGTCGTTAATGAATCAGAGGATGTGATAATAAAGCTCTGCCGGCAGATAGAAAAACAAGTGGAGGTTTTTAAATCTTATTATCATAATGAGCATGAAA
>Ga0209063_1000180_pt1 | contig 66127 bp, 56 predicted proteins | sample KloWWTmeKNB19Kit_FD_187177 | JGI IMG/M metagenome (GOLD analysis project Ga0209063, IMG submission 187177) | Active sludge microbial communities from Klosterneuburg, Austria, studying microevolution and ecology of nitrifiers - Klosterneuburg... | ecosystem: Engineered > WWTP > Aerobic digester >... | reverse complement strand
GGCCGCAAGGGTCGCGCATGGGCTGGTCCATCTGCTGGGCGCATGGGGACCGTTGGCCGTTCTGGCCGGGATCTTCACCTGCACGGTGATGCTCACCGAGGTCATGTCGAATACGGCGACCGCCGCGCTGCTGGCACCCATCGCGATCTCCACGGCGGCGGCCTTGGGGGTGAGCCCGTTGCCCTTCCTCATGGCCGTCACCTTCGCGGCCTCGGCCAGCTTCATGACCCCTGTCGGCTACCAGACCAACACCATGGTGTACAGCGCGGGCCGTTACAAATTTCTTGATTTCACGCGGGTGGGAGCGCCTATCACCTTCTTGTTCTTCATCCTGGCGATGCTGCTTATCCCGGTGTTCTACCCGTTCTAAACGGCATGCTGGTCTTCCCCTTCGCCAAAATCAATCTCGGCCTACAGGTGCTTCGCAAGCGGCCTGATGGCTTTCACGACATCCGCACCGTCATGGTCCCCATCCCCCTGTGCGATGCGCTGGAGGCGGTGGTGGATGAAGGGGCCGCCCCGGGTGAGGTGCGATTTGAACGGACGGGTATCCCGGTGCCGGGCGATGCGTCCGGCGACCTATGCATGAAGGCCGTGGAACAGGTCCGGAAGTTCCGCGAACTGCCGGGGCTGCGGATCCACCTTCACAAAGCGGTTCCCATGGGCGCCGGGCTGGGCGGGGGATCCAGCGACGCCGCCCACACACTGCTTCTGCTGAACGCACTGTTGGACCTTGGCTTAGCACCGAAGGAGCTTCACGCCATGGCGGCCACATTGGGCAGTGATTGTCCGTTCTTTCTTCAGCAAGGAGCACAGCTTGCCGATGGGCGGGGGGAGGTCCTTAGCCCCTTACACGTTGATCTTACCGGGCATTGGCTAGTGCTGGTGAATCCAAGCATCCATGTGCCTACGGCGGAGGTGTACGGGAATATGCGGCTTGCCGAGCACCACGACGATCTGCCTCGAATGATCGCTGCGCCGATCGCCTCCTGGCAAGGGACCGTGGTGAATGACATGGAGGAATACGTGTTCGCGAAATACCCGGCCATCAAAGCGATCAAACAGGAGCTATTGGCCAGGGGTGCGAGCTATGCGGCCATGAGCGGCTCAGGTTCCAGCGTGTTCGGGGTCTTTTCAAGGAAGCCCATGGACTTGGTCTTCCCTGAAGGATATAGTATGTGGGTGTTCCCCGGTCGGGCCGAAAGTTGACCCCTACGATCCTGATCCAGGTCGGTTGACGACTTCTCCGTGCCACAGCCAACCGGCATGCTTTGGTATCCCTCCTCCCCTTCCCTACTTTGCGACATCCTTATTCACCCATCCCCATGGACATCACCCGCATCCGTACCAAAGCCGATTACGACGAAGCCTACCGCCTCAGCGTGGAGGACCCCGAAGGATTCTGGGCCGCGCAGGCCGAGACCTTCACTTGGCGGAAGAAGTGGGACAAGGTGCTGGAATGGGATTTCGAGAAGCCCGAAGTGAATTGGTTCAAGGGCGGAAAGCTGAACATCACCGAAAACTGTCTGGACCGGCACTTGGAGAAACGGGGCAACAAACTGGCGCTGATCTGGGAGCCGAACGACCCGCAGGAGCGCTTCGTGCGCTACACCTACCGCGAGTTATATGAGCGGGTGTGCATGTATGCCAACGTGCTGAAGCGCAACGGTGCGAAGAAGGGCGACCGCATCTGCATCTACATGCCGATGATACCGGATCTTACCATCGCCATCCTCGCCTGCGCGCGCATCGGTGCTATCCATTCCGTGGTGTTCGCGGGCTTCAGCGCCAAGTCCATCGCCGACCGCGTGAACGATGCGCAGTGCTCGATGGTGCTTACCAGCGACGGCCTGAACCGCGGCCACAAGCAGATCCCCGTGAAGCGCATTGTGGACGAAGCCTTGGAGGAATGTCCCAGCGTGAAGTGCGTGATCGTGGCCGACCGCCTCGGATGGGCCGTGGACATGAATGAAGGCCGCGACGTATGGTTGCATGAGGAATTGAAAACGGTGGACAAGGACTGCCCTGCGGAAGTGATGGACGCCGAGGACCCGCTGTTCATTTTGTACACCAGCGGCAGCACCGGCAAGCCGAAAGGCGTGGTACACACCTGCGGCGGCTACATGGTCTTTTGCGACTACACCTTCCGCAATGTCTTCCAGTACGAGGAAAGCGACATCTTCTGGTGTACCGCCGACATCGGTTGGGTCACCGGGCACAGCTACATCATCTATGGGCCGTTGAGTGCCGGCGCCACTACGGTGATGTTCGAGGGCGTGCCCACCTTCCCGGATGCGGGCCGCTTCTGGCAGGTGATCGACAAGCACGGCGTGAACATCTTCTACACCGCGCCAACGGCCATCCGCAGCCTCATGGCGCACGGCCTCGATCACGTGCTGGCCTATTCGCTGGATTCGCTGAAAGTGATCGGCAGCGTGGGCGAACCCATCAACGAGGAGGCGTGGCAATGGTACAAGCTTCACGTGGGAAAGAACCGTTGCCCGATAGTGGACACCTGGTGGCAAACGGAAACGGCAGGCATCCTGATCTCGTCCATCGCGGGCGTCACCGATGAAAAGCCCAGCCACGCCGCGTACCCGTTGCCCGGTGTACAGCCCGTACTGCTCACCGCCGACGGCAAGGAGATCGCCGAGAACGAAGTGGAAGGCATGCTCTGCATGAAGTTCCCGTGGCCCGGCATCCTCCGTACCACATGGGGCGACCACGACCGTTACAAGCAGACCTATTTCAGCAGCTATCCCGGCCACTACTTCAGCGGCGACGGCGCCAAGCGAGATGCCGATGGCCGGTACCGCATCATCGGTCGCGTGGATGATGTGATCAACGTGAGCGGACACCGCTTCGGCACCGCGGAAGTGGAGAGCGCCATCAACCTCAGCGAGTTGGTGGTGGAAAGCGCCGTGGTGGGCTATCCGCACGACATCAAGGGGCAGGGCATCTACGCCTATGTCATCACCGCCGAACCGCTGGACCTGAACGACAAGGCGGCCGTGGACCGCATCACCGGCGAGATCATCGAATCCGTGGTGGAGAACATCGGTCGCATTGCCAAGCCGGACAAGATCCAGTTCGTGAGCGGCCTGCCGAAGACGCGTTCAGGGAAGATCATGCGCCGCATCCTGCGCAAGATCGCCGAGGGCGAAATGAGCAACCTCGGTGATACTACCACGCTGCTGGACCCGGATGTGGTGGAGGAGATCAAGGCGGGGAAAGTTTGAAAACCACCTGTTGGACCGACCTGAAAGACATTGATCGACAATTCCAAGGATCCGACCATCTCGAGTAGATCCGAACCATCATGGCAAAGACCACCGCAACTCACGTCAAGAAATTGACCAAGAAGCTTCTGGAGTTCCAAGGCCACGGCCTGAAACAATATGGCAAGTACCTCGACGATCAATTGAAAAAGGCCGGGGATAAAAAGTCGAAACAGGCCTACGTGAAATACCTCAACGCACAGGTGATCCAGAACGACAAGCGGGTCAAGAAGTTAAAGGATAAGATCAAAGGGCTGTGAACGGCGCCCTGTACAGCCGTCCCATACCTGCCCGCTGGTGGTCATTGACCATCTTTGTCCCATGGCATCCAAACTACACGACGCTTTCGACCACGGTAAAAAGATCAGTCCCGTGCTGCCTGAAGGGAAGAAGAACTTCCTGATCGACATCGACGGCACGGTGTGCGAGGACATCCCCAACGAGGAGCCCGAGCGCATGGCGGACGCGGCGGTGTTCCCGGACGCGGTGGAGACCTGCAACAAATGGTATGACGAGGGGCACATGCTCTACTTCTTCACTTCACGCACCGAGGAACACCGTGAAGTGACGGAGGGCTGGCTGAAGAAGCACGGCTTCAAATACCACGGCATCGTGTTCGGCAAGCCGCGCGGGGGCAACTACCACTGGGTGGACAACCACATCGTGCGGGCCACGCGCTACAACGGCAAGTTCACCGATCTGGTGGAGGTCGATGCCAAGGTCCAGGTGTTCAAGCAGTAGGGGCGATGCATGCATCGCCCCTACTGCCATTCTGAAAAAAAACCGGGGCGAAGCGTCAAATGATGTAGTTTCGTATTCCAAATAACAGTACAATGGCCACAGGCACAGTAAAGTTCTTCAACGAAACCAAGGGTTTCGGATTCATCACCCCGGACGAGGGCGGTAAAGATGTGTTCGCACACAAGACCGGCCTTCAAGAACCCATCCGCGAGGGTGACAAGGTGAGCTACGACGTGGAAGACTCCCCAAAGGGTCAGAACGCGATCAACGTACGCCGCGCCTAAGCAGCAACACGAACAACGCAGGTTTTGCGGCCCCGATCGGCACCAGCCGGTCGGGGTCTTTTACTTTCGCCGCACCCTGAACCCACAGCCCATGAAACTGGTCTCCTTCAACGTCAACGGCATCCGCGCCTCCGTAAAAAAAGGCTTGGCCGATTCCCTCCAAGCCATGGACGCGGACATCGTCTGCTTCCAGGAAACGAAGGCCAACCCCGAGCAGGTGGCAGAGGCCTTAGCGGATGTGAAGGGCTACCACCTTACCGCCTATTCCGCAGAGAAAGCGGGCTATTCCGGTACGGCGATCCTCTCTCGGGAAGAACCCGTCCGCGTGGACCACGGCATCGGCGGGGACGAACACAACAGTGAAGGCCGCGTGATCACCGCGACGTTCGCGGACCATATCGTGGTGAACGCGTACATTCCCAACAGCGGGCAAGGCCTGAAGCGCCTGGAATACCGCCAGCAATGGGATATCGCCCTGCGCGAATACTTGGTGAGCCTCGCTTCCGGCAAGCGACCCGTGATCTTCACCGGAGACCTGAACGTGGCGCACCAGCCCATCGACATCGCGCGGCCGAAGCCCAACTACAACAAGACAGCGGGCTACACACAGGCCGAGATCGACGGCATGAACGCCTTGCTGGACGCGGGCTTCGTGGACACCTTTCGTCATTTTCACCCGGAAGTAGTGAAGTACAGCTGGTGGAACCAACGCTTTAATTCGCGGGCGACCAATGTGGGCTGGCGGATCGATTACGTGCTGGTCAGCAAGGGTTTTGAGAAGAGGGTGAAGGAAGCGTTCATCCTGAACGAGATCATGGGCAGTGACCATTGTCCGGTGGGGATCGAATGGTAGTGCCCATGTACTCAAAACAAGATCGCTTCGCCGAGGCGGCTCGCGATGCCGGCTAACATGGGGATCGAAAAATGAAGAACCTGCTCAAGCTGGAGGAACTGGCGCAGTTGCTGGTGTGCATTGCCTTGCTTGGGATGAACGCAGTGCCTTGGTGGGCGTACTTGCTACTGGCCTTGGGGCCGGACATCGGCATGCTCGGCTATCTCATCGGGACGCGCACGGGGGCCTTCACCTATAACCTTCTTCACCACAAAGCCTTCGCGCTAATGGTGGCGGGCCTCGGGTTGGCGAGTGAAGGGCTGAGCTTGCTGATGGGCACGCCGGCCCTTGGGCAAGTCCTCCTGCTGGCGAGCATCATACTGTACGGCCACTCCTGCTTGGACCGCGTGTTGGGCTACGGCCTGAAGTTCGGTGACAGTTTTCAGCATACGCACCTGGGCTGGATCGGGAAGGCTGTCCACGGAGAAGCGAAAGCGTGAACACGGCCGGACATGCGCATTCTTCTTCTCGACAACTACGACAGCTTCACCTGGAACCTGCACCATCTGCTGGAACCACTGGCGGAGGTGGACGTGGTGCGGAATGACGCGATCACCGTGGATGAGGCCGCACGCTTTGACCGCATCGTGCTCTCACCCGGGCCGGGGCTTCCTTCCGAGGCCGGCATCATGCCATCGATCGTCCGCGACCTGATGGCGACACATCCGATCCTCGGTGTTTGCTTGGGCTTGCAGGCGATCGTGGAAGCCTGCGGTGGAACCCTGTTCAATCAGGAAATGGTGCGCCACGGCGTGACCGTCCCGTGCTATCCCGAAGTGCCGATCGACCCTTTATTCGCCGGGATCGAAGCGCCGTTCGATGTCGGTCTTTACCATAGTTGGGCGGCAGACCCCTCCACACTGCCACCCGAACTTCAGGTCACCGCCTACAGCACGGAGGGCGTCATCATGGCGCTTCGGCACTCGCGCTACAACACCTGCGCCGTGCAGTTCCATCCGGAAAGCGTGATGACGCCTGCCGGTGAGCAGCTCATCCGGAACTGGATCACCGGATACAGCCCCGGACCGCTCAAGTAGCGCACCGGCATTCCATCCGGGTTTTCAACGAAAATGCCGTTCCGATCGTTGATCAAAAGCACCTTAACCATCCGGGAACCACCCGTCATGCCCGATAATTTTACGGCATGAACCGCCTCGTCCTATTCCCATTGGCCTTGCTGTTGGCCCCGGTCCTGTCCGCGCAGAACATCTTCCAGCGGGCGCTGAACAATGACACCATGCCCAACCTCGTGACCAACCCGGGGTTCGAGGAGGTGAAGAAGATCCCGTGCACATGGACGCAGGACGCGAGCAAATTCAACAACGACGTGATGAACGGCTGGAACTCGCCCACCGAGACCACGCCCGACCTCTTCAGCACGCGCGCCCATTCCGACTGCTGGTCTAATCCCGCCAAGCGCACCCAGGGTAAGACCAGTCCGCATGGCGGCGAGAACATGGTGGGGATCAAGACCTGGGGCAAGGGCAACACACCCACGTTTTGGCACGAATACCTGCAGACCACCTTGCCGGAACCGTTGAAGGCCGGTGAGCGCTACATCGTGGAATGCTGGGTGCAGCGGGCGAATTTCAGCGGTGAGGCCAGCAACAACATCGGCATGCGGCTATCGGCGTTGCCGGTGAAGACACGCGACAACCTGCCGCTATACTTCACCCCGCAGGTGAACGCCGACGAAATACTGGACGCGAAGGGCTGGCGAAAAGTCTCGGGTGTCATTGAGGCGAACGGGGACGAACGTTATTTGATGATCGGCAACTTCTACAGCGATGAGACCACGCTCCATAAGCAACAGCCACAGGGCGAGCGCGGCGCGTACTATTTCATCGATGACGTGAACATGCGTGTCGCGCCACCGGGCACTGCGCTCACCGCAAGGCCCAAGGAGAGCATGCCGCCGCAGCCCAAGGTGATCGTGGCGGACCATGCGAGCACCAAGGACGTGGAACTGGCAATGGTGGAACCGCCGTCAGTGGGCAAAAGCATCCGCTTGGACAACATCGGTTTCGAGTTCGCCAAGGCCACCCTGACCCCGGAGAGCAAGAAGGAACTGGATGAACTGGCCGATATGCTGATCGACTATCCCTTGATGCGGATCGAGGTGGAGGGGCACACCGATGACGTGGGCAGCGACGCGAGCAACCTCACCCTCAGCGAGGACCGCGCCAAGGCCGTGGTGGATTTTCTACGCGACAGAAAAGTGGAAAAAGAACGGATCGGTTGGAAGGGCTATGGCGAAACCAAACCGCTCGTTCCCAACGACAGTGAGGAACACCAAGCGTTGAACCGCCGTGTGGAGTTCCGCGTGGTGGAGAAATAAAAACCCTTTCCGGACCATCCTTGGCCCGGCATCCCTTCGATCGCAGGGAAACACGGAAGACCGGTCGAGGTCAGACGCGCTGGGGCTGCTGCTCCCCGATCATCCGCTTGGCGATGTCCAGGATGCGGGTATCGTCCAGCCTGACCACGCCCCCATCGGCACCGCCTTCCAAATGCACGCCCATCGGCTTGCCTTCCGGATGCGTATACCCACCGAAGTAGTTCCAGACCGTTTCCACGTTCAGGTCCAACTCTTTTGCGATCTGGTGGATGCTCCCGTCCGGAAGACTGTCCTTGATGTCGCGAAGCTCATTGAAGGTAATGTTCATGGCCGGATCATTTAGGGGTTCGATGGCCTGAAGATAGCCCATTGACGGATCGAACGGTGCATTGCTCAGCGATTTTTCACCTAGCCGAAGGCTGGCATACCCCGTCTACTTTTCAACCATTGAGGCTCCGTTCCACGCAGCTTTCAACGCATAAAAAGTTTGGCATGCCCCCTTGGCCGCGCAACAATAGCAGTGATAGCCGGATGACAAACGGGTCCGGGGATCGGTGGACTCCCGTCTCAAGACTCACGGACTCAGGAGTGATCTAGCTCAATCCGCTGATCACGCCGTTGGCATCGATGTCCATGTGCTCGCTCGCGGGCACCTCCGGCAGGCCGGGCATGCGCATCATCTTGCCGAGTATCGGCACCACGAAGCCCGCTCCGGCCGCGATCTCGATATCGTTCACCGTGATCTCGAAATCGGTGGCGGCACCGAGTTTCGCGGGGTCGTCGCTGAAGCTGTACTGCGTTTTGGCGATGCACACCGGTAGGTGGTCCAGCCCCAGGTTGTGGATGCGGCGCAGGGCGGTCTTCGCCTCGCCGCTGTACGCCACGCTCTTGGCGCGATAGATCTCCTTGGCGATGATCTCCACCTTCTTCTCGATGGGCTGCTCCAGGTCGTAAAGGAGCTTGAACTTCGTCTCGTTACTGTCCACCACCTTCACCACGGCCCCGGCCAGGTCGGTCATGCCCTTGCCACCTTCCGCGAAGCCCTTGGCCAGCACCGCCTCCACCCCTAAGGCTTTGCAACGCTCCTTCACCAAATGGATCTCCTCCTCGGTGTCGGTGGGAAAATGGTTGATGGCCACCACGGCCTTCACACCGAACTTGGCGATGTTCTCGATGTGGCGCTCCAGATTGGCCATGCCCTTCTTCACCCGTTCCACGGAAGCGTCGTTCACTTCCTTGATCGGGGACCCGCCTTGGTAGCGCAAAGCACGGATCGTGGCGACGATCACGGTGGCGTGCGGTGCCAGGCCCGCCGCACGGCACTTGATGTCGAAGAATTTCTCCGCGCCGAGGTCCGCGCCGAAGCCGGCCTCGGTCACCACGTAATCCGCCAGGCTCAGGCCCATCTTCGTGCCCAGGATGCTGTTCACGCCCTGCGCGATGTTGGCGAAAGGACCGCCATGGATGATCGCGGGATTGCCCTCCATCGTCTGCACCAGGTTCGGCTTGATGGCGTCCTTCAGCAGCACGGCCATGGCGCCTTGTGCATTGAGATCGCGGGCGTAGACGTACTTGCGGCTCTCTGCGCGGGAGTTGCCCACGAAGATGTTGCCGAGGCGTTCCTTCAGGTCCTCGTATCCGGTGGCTAAACAGAGGATCGCCATCACCTCACTGGCCGCGGTGATGTTGAAACCGTCCTCGCGGGGAATGCCATTGCCGGTCCCACCGAGGCCGATCACGATGTCACGCAGGGCACGGTCGTTCATGTCCATCACGCGCTTCCAGGCGATGGTACGCGGATCGATGCCGAGGTTGCGTGTCTTGCTCTGGATGTTGTTGTCGATCAGCGCAGCTAAGAGGTTATTGCTCTTCTCGATCGCGGCGAAATCGCCGGTGAAGTGCAGGTTGATGTCCTCCATGGGCAGCACCTGCGCATAGCCACCGCCGGCCGCGCCGCCCTTCATGCCGAACACGGGGCCGAGCGAAGGTTCGCGCAGCACCACCATCGCTTTCTTCCCCACTTTGTTGAGGCCCTCGCACAGCCCGATGCTGGTCGTGGTCTTGCCTTCCCCGGCGGGCGTCGGCGAAATGGCTGTGACCAGGATGAGCTTGGCCTTCTTCACCTTGCTTTCATCGATCAGGTCCAAGGGGAGCTTGGCCTTGTAGCGTCCGTAATTCTCCATCCGATCGGCATGGATACCGAGCTTTTCGCCGATGGCGGTGATGGGCTGAAGGGTGGCGCGCTGAGCGATCTCGAGGTCGGAAGGAAATGCCATGTTCGATGTTCAATTCTTGGGACGAAGGAACGCAAGGAACGCGATCCGTGGGAGATGCCGTATCCCAACTTCCTAAAAGGATGTGTCAGGGGCCGTCCGTGCTGGGAATGCACCACCCCTGCCCCTCCTTGAAAAAAGGAGGGGAAAACCTATCGTACTTGCATCCGGATCTCTATCGATGCGCGCCTGAGGGTCCGTCTCCCCTCCTTCCTAAAAGGAGGGGCTGGGGGTGGTCCTACAAGATCACCTTTTCCCCGGCAGGGCGTACACGGTGACCACGCCATCGCTGTCCGCCGTCACCAGTTCCGGCACGCCGTCCAAGTTGATATCCGCGACGCCGAACTGCACGGAACCCTTCAGCGGGAAGCCCGGCCAGAGCGCTCCGGTGGCATCATACAGGCGCACTTGGTCCTGCTCCGGCAACATCAGACCGATCGCAGCATCCTCCCCTTCCATGGGCACCTCGAAAGCGTTGGCTCCCTGTGCGTCCGGGAAGCTCACGCGGAAGAGCACCTTGCCCTCGGCCTCGGCGGTGAGGGCGGAGCCGGTGGTGCGAAGCACTTCATCGCGGCCGTCACCGTCCAGGTCGAAGAGGACCACTTTGCCGCTGGTAGCTGCGGAAAGCGTGTCCACCTTGCCGTCCAACGTACCGCTGAGCACCGCACCGGCGCTGTCGGTCCAGAGCATGCGCCGGTCGCCGATATCCATGGCGTCCCGGCTTCCCAAGTAAGCGGTGATCTGCTCCATCTTCAGCTTGCTGCTGTAGCGCACCGTACCGCGCCGGTCCAGCACGGTCACCTTTCCATCGGCCATCGGCACCACCAGAAAATCCTTTCCCTTGATCCGCACAAGGGTTACGGGCGCCAGAGCCGGACTTTGCAGCTTTTCAGGCGACCAGCCCTGCACCGGCTTACCCTCCACGCTGAGGTTGAGCGATCCGCCATCGGACATCGGTACGAGCACGCGGTAGTCCCTTTTCTTATCGTAGTCGAAAACGCTCAACGGCGCGCAGGCCGTGCCTTTCAGCGCAAGGGGGAAGCCTTCCACATCGCGGCCGAGCCGATCGATCTGGTAGATCTTGCCCGCCGTGTTGAGGAGCATCTGGAACTTACCGTTCTTGTAGCGGTCCACCAGTTCCACACCGCCGAGTATCGGCCCGTCCAGTTGGCGTTGCCAGAGGATCTTGCCCGTGCAGCTGATCAAGCTGATGCGATGGTCGCGGTCCTGCGCCAGCACCTGCAAGGTCTTGCTGAGATAGTCCTTCACCAGGATCGGCGGGCCTTCCAAGGGAGCGGAGAGCGCAGTGGTCCAAAGCGCGCCGGCCGTGCGCTTGCCGACGGGCGCATGTTGCAGGCAGAAGGTGGTGATGATCGCACCGTCCGCACGCGGCGACAATTGCAGCAATGCGCCGCCCGTGGCCTCGCGGGCGACGGCCAAGGAGCCGTCCGATATGGGGTACGCACGGGCCACATCGGCCCACCAGCTGTACACCGCCTCACTGCCGAAGCGCTGGAAGAAATCGCCCGAACGCGGGTCCAAGGCCAAGGAGTTCCGGTCCGTCCAGGCGTCAATGGCGGCACGCATGCCGGCGGGCGTATTGGACATCACCACCATGTCCGAAAGCACCGTCCACAGAGGTTGATCGAACGGTGCGAACGCCTTGCCGAACAAGGTGGCCAGCGCCCCGGGATCCGACATCCGCCTGAACTGTATGCCGCGATATTCCGTGACTTCGCATCCGCCATCGGGGCATCGCGAGCTGAGCGCCGCGATCGCCTTGCCGGGGTCTTGCGTCCCGAACACGGCCCATCGGTGCCCGGTGCTGTCGTTGGCATCCGGTTCCTCGGCAACTCCTACACCGCCGCTCACCCATGCACCGTAAGCCACGAAAAGCTGCTCGTCCGGGTCTTTGCCAATGAGGCCGCGCACATAGCTCGCGGGATCGTCCACCTGCATGGTGCGCAGGCGGCACACCGTGGCCGGCAGCACGCGGATCATGTCCGGGCGTGCGGCCTTCTGCTGTTGCATCGCGGTGATGGCGGGGCTATCCGCGGAAGGGAACAACAGTCCGTTCATCAGCAGCGCACCCGGCCGGAGCCGCACGTCCAATGCCGCCCAGCCTTCCACGGGCAGTTCCGCCGGAAAAATGCCGTTGGCGACGGACCCCAGCACGGTGGACGCATAGCCGGGCCGGATCAGGAGGTGCGCTTCCGCACCCACGCTGAAACTGGCGCGGGCCTTGGCAAAAAGCGCTTCCGGCTTCGCGTTGGAACCTAAGCGCGACCGGGCTTCTTCCACGGTGGAAGCAGTGGTCCCCAAGAGCAGAATGCCTTTGCTCCAAACAACTTCCAGCGCTGGCAATGCACTATCCGCCTTCACGGAGAGCCGGGTGCCGGACCACAACAAATCGGACAGCTCGCTTTTGAGCGCTGAGGCCAATGCGCTCAACGCTTCCTCTGAAGCGGTCAATGGCCAAGCCATCAACAGCGAGAGCGTATCACCCTGTGGTGCGTTCCAAGCGATCAACAGCGGATGTTCCTCGCGCTCCGATGCGGGCAGGCCCACTTCCGCAAGCCGTGAAAGCACACCATTGATCCCGGCGAAGGCGGGCGCGGCCTCGATATCGCCCCAGAACTGGCTGGTGCCGGTGAAGCGTTCCCAGGTCCCCAACGGTTCGGGGATCTCCAGCACCGCCACCGCTTCGGGAGAAATGGCCTTCCACGGATCCGCGGCCGGTGCCGAGCTCGCCTGCCAGCTCCACAGCCACCAAGCGATCACCGCCACAATGGCGACGAGGAGCAGGACAGTGAAGGAGCGGCGCATGGCGAAGCCCCAAAGGTGGACGCAACACGCAAGGGTCCGCAGCCCGGTCCGTGTGCCTTTCGCACATTCTGCTGTGGACGCGTTCGGCGATGAGCTACGCCTCCGTGGCCAGTAACGTGAACGACATGCGGTGATGCCCGCAAGGGCCGTGCAGGGCAATGGCCGCACGGTGCTCCGTGGTGGGATACCCTTTGTTCACCGCCCAGCCGTAGTGCGGTTGCTCCGCGTGCAACGTGGCCATCAGCTCATCGCGGTGCGTCTTCGCCAGCACGGATGCCGCCGCGATACTGCGGTATTTCCCATCGCCTTGGATGATGCAGCTATGCGGAATGCCCGCGTAAGGGTTGAAGCGGTTGCCATCCACCAGCAGGTGCTGCGGCAGGGTGCCCAAGCCCGCAATGGCGCGGTGCATCGCGAGGAAGGATGCATGCAGGATGTTGATGCGATCGATCTCCGCCACATCGGCCACGGCCACGCACCAGGCCAAGGCGCGCTCCTCGATCAGCGGACGCAAGCGTTCCCGGTCCGCATGAGAAAGCTTCTTGGAATCGTTCAGGCCCGGCAAGCGCACCCCGGCGGGAAGGATGACGGCGGCGGCCACCACCGGACCGGCCAAGCAACCACGGCCCGCCTCATCGCATCCGGCTTCGAGGAGGCCGAGGGTGTGGTAGGCGGAGAGGCGTGGCATGGTGTGCAAGTTTATGGCTGATCAGAAAATCAGACGATCAGATGATCAGATGATGAAAATGCCGTTGCCGCGACCATGAGATCTCCGAGAGCCATTCCTTCGGTAGCCGGGGACGGGGGTAAGAGCGGATGTGCGCAGACCGACGTGGTGCGTCGTCACTGCGGGCCTGACCCGCAGTCCCGGCTACCTTCGTGAACGCACGGCAACGAAGGCGGAAGGCGCACCAGATAGAGGAGGTAGCAAAGGCACATGTTTGTTTTGGCGGCGCCCGCCTGAGGCGGATGAGCGCCGGGCACTCGGCAGCGCGGTGAGGTTATCGCGAAGCCGAGCGCCGGGTGACGCTTATTGACCACCCGAGCATGGGTCCGGAGTACCGGAGGCGGAAGTCCCGTGCCAGAGTGGGGCCATTCCATGTTCACCGCATTTGCACCGGGCAGCATGTATCTTGCACTCAGCATCAAGTATCACCGACCGGCCCAACATCACAATGGACGGAGCAAAGCGCACCGTAACGCTAGAGCCCATGCTCGGGGAGGGGCAACCCCGCATGGCGTTGCGCTTCCCTTATGATACGGAGTTGATCGCCGTAGCCAAAGCATTGGGCGCGCGTTGGAGCCAAGGCCGGAAGACGTGGCATCTGCCCGCTGGACCGGAACACGTAGCACGGGCATTCGAGGCCTACCGGGGGAAAGCCTGGGTGGACTATACGGCCATGAAAGGCAACACCGCAAAGCCTGCTGAAGCACCCCAGCCGCCGCAGCCAGCGCGCCCTGCCGCACCCCAAGAGTACCTGCTCAAATTGGAGCGGCTCCGCTACAGCCCGAACACCATCAGGGCCTATACCCAATTGCTCAGCGCGTTCATGGCCTTTCACCCGGGCCGCGAGCTGGACAGCTTGAACGAAGAGGACATCCACGCCTTCATGGACCATCTGGTGGCACGTAAGCTGAGCGCCAGCCACCAGAACCAAGCCGTGAACGCCATCAAATTCCATTTCGAAAAAGTGCTCGGCAAGCCCCGGATCGTCCACCGCATCGACCGTCCAAGGAAGGCCGACCGCTTGCCGAACGTGATGAGCGAAGAGGAGGTGAAGAAAATCCTAGATGCACCGATGAACAGCAAGCACAAAGCCATGCTGATGCTGATCTATTCCGCCGGGCTGCGCAGTGGCGAAGTGCTGGCCTTGCGCCCACAGGACCTCGAGCGGGACCGAAAGCTCCTGCGCGTGAACGGTGCCAAGGGGAACAAGGACCGGATGACCTTGCTCTCCGAAAAAGCATTGGAGGCCGTGGATGCCTACCTGGAAGAGTGGAAACCGAAGCGGCTTCTCTTCGAAGGCCAGGACGGGGGCGCCTACTCGGCCCAAAGCCTCAGGCAAGTATTTCTTGCAGCACTGAAGAAGTCGGGGAATAAGAGACAACTTACCTTGCACAGTCTAAGGCACAGTTTTGCAACCCACCTGCTGGAGCGTGGCACCGACATCCGCTACATCCAGGAATTGCTCGGCCATGCCAGTACCCGAACCACGGAGATCTACACCCACGTAACCCCACGCACCTTAGGAAGGATCACCAGCCCGTTGGATACCCTATGAAGCACTTGCGCATTACCAAGGATCAAAGTGAGGCCAGGCTTCCATTAAGCTGGCGATCAATGCATTGTACCCGAAAATCGCACCCCTCCGACAGCGGAACTATCAACGGATCGTTGGTAGTCCGCTAGTTAGCGGTCATGCTATGACGATACAGAATGAACAGTAGAACTAAAATAGAAATTCTTAAAGGCGACATCACAAAAGTGACAGTTGACGCAATCGTAAATGCTGCGAATACTTCTCTTTTAGGTGGTGGTGGTGTAGACGGAGCAATTCATAGAGCTGGCGGACAAGCAATTTTGGACGACTGTAGAAAAATAATTGCAAGACAAGGTGGATGCAAAACAGGCGAAGCGGTAATTACGACAGCTGGAAATTTGAATGCCAAATTTGTTATTCATACTGTTGGACCTGTTTGGAATGGCGGACAAAAGAATGAGAAGTTAAAACTTGCTGACTGTTATAAAAACTCATTGCAAATTGCCGTTGACAACAACTGCAAGACAATTGCTTTTCCTTGTATCAGCACTGGCGTTTATAAATATCCAACAAACGAAGCAGCAAGAGTTTCAGTTGACACAGTTTTAGACTTTGTTAGTTCTAATCCTAACAAAGTGGAAAAAGTAATTTTCGTTTGCTTTGATGACGACAATTTCTATTTCATCAAAAGTCAACTCAACTTTAAAGTTTACACTGTTCCATCAAAATTATATGCCGACAACGAAATAATTGGAACAGTAAATATTGGTTTAGAAGATGATGGAATGGGCGTTTTGTCAGGTCAACTTATTCCAACTAACAAATACGACAAGTATCGCGACTTCTTTCGTAAGACATTTATCGAAGACCAAGACGACAATCTCATTCGTATAAATAAATTCACTAAGGACAACAAATTCAAAGTTGTTGCAGACGATGGCACTGAATTTAAAGAACCTATTGCTGGACTTATCATTTACGACTTTGACAAAGAACCAATACAAGTTGAACTAAACGGAATTGACAACGACATATGGGGCAAATATTACAAATAATGAAAGAAGCACGAACCGCTAACAGCACCTACCCAAAAGGCGGGGTTTCGTGTTCCAAAGACAGTTTTGTGGTTAATCAAACATTAGTTTTTCAAATCAAGTTTTGTGGTAAAAGTCCCGCCCTTCGGGTAGCTGCAAAACGTTAGCGCCCATTCAGAAACAAGCCAACCTATTCGATGAAATACAGGGACTTCAAATCTGAGTTAAAAAGACATGTTCCTGAAGGCGAATCCATTGTTTGGACAGGACAACCCAAGCAAGGGATCATCTTCAGGACCGCAGACGTCTTTCTTATCCCGTTTAGCCTTTTATGGTTGGGGTTCGCCATATTTTGGATGTACATGGCTGGCCAGACATCTCCAATGTTCGCATTGTTCGGTGTACCCTTTGTTCTGTTTGGTTTGTTCTTCGCGTTCGGCCGCTTCGTGGTTGACTCAAAGTACAGGGAGAGCAGCGTTTACGGACTCACAGAGAATCGGATAATCATCAAGTCTGGATTGAGGAAGAAAGAAATAAGGAATATTGACCTTCATTCCTCTTCCAACTTTGTATTCACTGAGAATAACGATGGAACGGGGTCTATTGAGATTGGACCCAGGAATCCATTGGTTCATGGCGTTAGTGGTCTAAACTGGATGCCTGGGGTTAAGTCCAATACCCAGCTTGAGATGATCTCCAATGTGCAAAGCGTGTACAACATGATACTTGAGCTGAAGAATAAAAAGAAATAAACGTGCGCTAACATGCGCTTGCCACAAGCCGCCCTCGTCCCGATGACAATTCCCGTTGAAGCGATGAACACTTCGTCCAGGAACAAGATCACGAAAAGCGGCCTGCGGCAAGCGCAGGCCCGTTAGCGGTCATGCTATGACGATACAGAATGAACAGTAGAACTAAAATAGAAATTCTTAAAGGCGACATCACAAAAGTGACAGTTGACGCAATCGTAAATGCTGCGAATACTTCTCTTTTAGGTGGTGGTGGTGTAGACGGAGCAATTCATAGAGCTGGCGGACAAGCAATTTTGGACGACTGTAGAAAAATAATTGCAAGACAAGGTGGATGCAAAACAGGCGAAGCGGTAATTACGACAGCTGGAAATTTGAATGCCAAATTTGTTATTCATACTGTTGGACCTGTTTGGAATGGCGGACAAAAGAATGAGAAGTTAAAACTTGCTGACTGTTATAAAAACTCATTGCAAATTGCCGTTGACAACAACTGCAAGACAATTGCTTTTCCTTGTATCAGCACTGGCGTTTATAAATATCCAACAAACGAAGCAGCAAGAGTTTCAGTTGACACAGTTTTAGACTTTGTTAGTTCTAATCCTAACAAAGTGGAAAAAGTAATTTTCGTTTGCTTTGATGACGACAATTTCTATTTCATCAAAAGTCAACTCAACTTTAAAGTTTACACTGTTCCATCAAAATTATATGCCGACAACGAAATAATTGGAACAGTAAATATTGGTTTAGAAGATGATGGAATGGGCGTTTTGTCAGGTCAACTTATTCCAACTAACAAATACGACAAGTATCGCGACTTCTTTCGTAAGACATTTATCGAAGACCAAGACGACAATCTCATTCGTATAAATAAATTCACTAAGGACAACAAATTCAAAGTTGTTGCAGACGATGGCACTGAATTTAAAGAACCTATTGCTGGACTTATCATTTACGACTTTGACAAAGAACCAATACAAGTTGAACTAAACGGAATTGACAACGACATATGGGGCAAATATTACAAATAATGAAAGAAGCACGAACCGCTAACAGCACCTACCCAAAAGGCGGGGTTTCGTGTTCCAAAGACAGTTTTGTGGTTAATCAAACATTAGTTTTTCAAATCAAGTTTTGTGGTAAAAGTCCCGCCCTTCGGGTAGCTGCAAAACGTTAGGCTTGCGAAGGCCTATGCGCGAGTGGCCATCCTCCCGTGCCCTCCGGCCCGGATCCAATGCCGAACGCTCAACCCAGCTTCAGCACCTGTTCAAGGCTCTTCCAAAGCCCTTCCGCCGTGCGGCCCCACGTGTAGCGTTGTGCTCGTTCGAGGCCCGCTTCGGCGAGCTTGGCGCACAGGGGGGGATCGTCCCACAGGCGGGCCATGGCCTCCGCAATGCTTTCCACCTTGAACGGATCGCAGTAGATGGCAGCGTCACCGGCCACCTCGGGCAGGCTGGTGGCATCGGCGGCGATCACCGGCACGCCGCACTTCATCGCTTCCGCCACGGGGATGCCGAAGCCCTCGAAATAGGACACGAAGACAAGCGCCAGCGCGTCCGCCAAGGTCTTGTGCAGTTCGGTCTGCTCCAGCCTGCCGGTGAAGACCACCTTGTCCGTGTGGCGCATCGTTTTCCAAGCGGCCTTCATGCGCTCGTCCCACCAGAAGGCCTCGCCCACGATCACTAAGCGGGCATCGTTCCGCGTTCCCGCGAAGCGGTCGAACGCCTCCAGCAAGCGCGCGATGTTCTTCCGCGGATGCAGCGAACCGACGCAGACGAAATACGGCAGGCCGCCGGTGAGCCGCTTGCGGGCGCTGCCCTTCTCCCCTTCCGCCAGCGGCGCAAAGACGGAACCGATGCCGTTGTAGACCACATCGATCTTCTCCGGCGGGATGCCGTAGGTCTTCACGATGTCCTGCTTGGAGAATTCCGAAACGGTGACGATGCGGGCGGCTTTCTTCGCGAAGCGCGGAAAGCGGTTGCGGTAGTAGCGGCTGTATGCGGGCGGGAGGTCCTTGGGGAAATGCTCGAAGTTGAGGTCGTGGATCACGGGGAGCTGGGGAACGTCCGTGCGGAGGCTGAGGTATCCGTCCGGCGAGAGAAAGGCATCGGCGCGGTGTTTGCGCAGGGCGCGTGGCAGTACGCCGTCGAACCAGATGCGGTAGAGGATGGGATGGCGCGTGGGCGGCGGGATCACCACGGGCGTCACGTTCGGGCCATGGACGAACTGCCCGGCATAGGGTCGATCAAAGAAGTAGATGAACTCGTGCTCCGGATGCGCGGCGGTGATGCGCTGAAGCGATTCATGCGCGAACCAACCGATGCCTTCGAGCTTTCCGGGAAGGAGAAGGCGGGTGTTTACGGCGATGCGCATTTCGACGGACTCGGCTGGGGAAAGAGCTGGCAACTTACGTGTGAGCCGGGAATGCGGTGCTCTTGGCGGGGATCAGTTGTCAGTTGTCCGTTGTCAGTTGTCCGGTCGGGCGCGAAGTTCCGTGCGTTGTGGCGGATCAGTTGTCGGTTGTCAGTTGTCAGGTCGGGCGCGAAGTTCCGTGCGTTGTGGCGGCCAGCCTGCAGAACTGTGAAGCATCCCGTCGGCAGCCGGTCGGCAGCCTGACAACTGACAACGGACAACTGACAACTTCTTTAAAAGTGTACGACCTTTCGGCCCCTCAATGCAACGCAAATTCCTCACCAACCTCGCCCTCGTGCTGGCGCTGAACCTGTTGGTGAAGCCGTTCTACATCTTCGGGATCGATGCGGAGGTGCAGGTACGTGCGGGCACTGCGGCCTATGGCGGCTACGCGGCGTTGCTTAGCCTGAGCTTTTTGCTGAACATCCTGCTGGACCTCGGTATCACCAACTGGAACACGAGGAACATCGCGCAGCACACGCACTTGATGCGCAAGCACGTGAGCGGCATCGTGGCGGCGCGTTCGTTGCTGGCGGTGCTTTATTCGGTGGGCATCTTCGCGGCGGCTTGGCTGCTGGGCTATCGCGGCGGGCAGTTGGAGCTATTGGGCATTCTGGTGTTGAACCAAGTGCTGGTTTCCACCATCCTCTATCTGCGTTCGAACATCGCGGGTTCACAGCGCTTTGCGCAGGACAGTCTGCTCTCGGTGCTGGACCGCGTGCTGCTGATCGGCATCTGTGCTTGGCTGCTCTGGGGCCGCGTCTACTCGGGTCCCTTCCCGATCGAATGGTTCGCTTGGGCGCAGACGGCGGCATACGGCACCACCGCTGTGATCGCCTTGGTGCTGGTGGCGCGCCGCGCAGGCGGGTTGCGCCCCCGCTGGGACCCCGTCTTCACCTACAGCATCTTGCGGCAAAGCTTTCCCTTCGCCTTGCTGGTGCTGCTGATGAGCTTCTATTACCGCACCGATTCGGTGATGCTGGAGCGAATGCTGCCGGACGGCGACCTGCAAGCGGGCATCTATGCGCAGGGCTTCCGCTTCTTCGAGGCGTTCAACATGCTGGGCTTCCTCTTCGCCGGGCTGCTGCTGCCCATGTATAGCCGCATGCTGAAGAACAAGGATGACGTGGGTCCGCTGACGGGCTTGGCATTGCGCTTGGTGCTGGCGGGCACACTGGCCGTGGCAGTTATCGGCAGCTTCTACGCGAAGGAAGTGATGGACCTGCGTTACCACGAGCACACATCGGAATCCGCGCCGGCCTTCGCGGTGCTGATCTGGTGCTTTGTGGGGGTGTGCATCACCTACATCTTCGGCACTTTGCTCACTGCCAGCGGCGACCTGAAAACCTTGAACAAGCTGGCCGCCGGGGGCATGGTGCTGAACATCGGCCTCAACCTGCTGCTGATCCCGAAAGGGCATGCGCTGGGTGCGGCATGGGCCAGCCTGATCACGCAAGGGGCGATGGCGATAGCGCAGATGGTGGTCGCGGCGAGGCGGTATGCACTGCATGTGAAGCTGCGGGATGTCCTCGGCCTCACCGGCTATTTGGTGCTGCTTCTGGTGGCCGCCTGGGGACTCGGGGCGGCCGGATCCACCTTCGTGATCGCCTTGCCCGTACTGGCGGGAACGGCGGCCATCGGGGCGTTGGCCAGCGGTCTGTTGCCTGTACGAAGTGTGCGTTCGGCACTTCTTCCGCGAAAGGAGGGCTGAACCGCCTACTTTAGCCGACCTTTTTCAACAGGGAGAGAACATGGCTGACGGACCGGATCAGGAAGGCGACAACGCGTTCGACCTGACGATATTCCTCTGGCATCGGCGGCGCTTCATCCTAGGCATGGCGCTGTTGGGCTTGCTGGGCGGCATCGTCGCCACGCTGGCCATTCCCGCTCGCTATCGCAGCGAGGTCATCCTTTTCCCGGCCATCACGAACAGCGTTTCCAAGGCCCTGTTAAGCGAGCAATCCACCGGGCGGGACGACATTCTGGCGCTGGGGGACGAGGAAGACGCCGAGCAATTGCTGCAGATCCTGAACTCGGACCAGGTCCGGGACCGCACCGCTGCCCGCTTCGACCTGCTCAAAGTTTACAAGATCGACCCGGACGGTAAGCACAAGAACTCGGAGCTGCGGGACGCTTATGAAAGCCATGTGAAGTTCGAGTACACCAAATTCGGCAGCGTACGGGTGGAAGTGTTGGACACGGACCCGCAACGGGCTGCGGACATGGCCAACTTCATGAGCGCCCAAGTGGACAGCGTGTGGAACGAGATGGCGCACGAACGCGCGTTGAAGGGCTACCGGATCGTGAAGGACGGCGTGGTCGCGTTGGAAGCAGAGATCAAGCAGTTGGGCGACAGCATGGAAGTGCTCCGCTCCTTGGGCGTGCAGGACTATCACACCCAAGCGGAGCGCTACAATGAATACCTTGGTGCGGCCATTGTAAAGGGCGATCAGCGGGCGATCGATGAATTCGAAAAGCGTTTCAAAGTGCTGGCGCAATACGGCGGGGCTTATGTCAACCTACAGGACATGCAGTTCAACGAAGTGAAGCGACTGAGCGCACTACGGATGAAGCTGGAACAGGCCAAGGCCGACCGGGACAGCGACCTGCCGCATAAATTCACGGTGAACAACGCATTCCCGGCGGACCGGAAGAGCTGGCCGATCTGGTGGTTGGTGGTCTCTGCCAGCGCCATCAGTGCCTTGATCTTGGCGTTGCTTTTGGTGATGGCCCAGGAAAACATACGCAAAATCAGAAGGATCCATGGATGATCGGATGACTTTCACGCGCTCCTACTCGGTCGTGAGCCGGTATTGGCGCCTCTTTGTCGGAGTGGGCCTGGCGGCATTCGTGCTTTCCGCCGTGTTCAGCGGCTCCCGATTCCTCAAGCCGCGGTTTAAGTCGCAAGCCGTGGTCTATCCGGTGAACTTGAACAGCTATTCCATCGAGTCACGCGCGGACCAGCTACTGCAGCTTCTGGAGAGCAACAGCATCCGGGACAGCATCATCCACCGGTTCGACCTGCTGGCGCACTATGAGATGGACACCATTGGCAAAGGCGGTCGCGCTGCGCTTTACAACATGTACAAGGAGCGGGTCACCATTGAAAAGACGCGTTACGAGAGCGTGGAGATCAGTGTGGTGGACGAAGACCCCGTGCTGGCCCGCGACCTGGTGGAGGAGATCCTGGCCCAGACGGACCTGCTGGCACGCAACCTTCAGCGCAAGAACTCGCGTGAACTGCTGATCATCATCCAGGACGGCATGGCGAATACACGGCAGCGGCTGGACAGCGTGGAGAACCGAATGAACGAATTGCGCCGGAACCATGGCCTCTTGGATTATTACACGCAGACCAAGGAGCTCACCAAAGGATACATGAAGGCGATCACCGGCGGTGGGACCAAGGCCCACAGGGAGGAGATCGAAAGTATGCTGAGATCATTGGAAAAAAGCGGTGGCGAGTACCACCAACTCTCCGACTTGGACAACATGTTGATCCAGGAATACGGTAAAAAGCAAACCGAGGAACGCCAAGCTTTGATGGACGTGAGCAAGGTGCTGACTTATACGAACGTGGTGGTCTATCCGGAAGTATCGGACAAAAAGGTGTATCCCATCCGCTGGCTGATCGTGTTCGTGTCCACGGCCATGGCCATGCTGCTCTGCTACATCCTGGTATTCCTGCGCGATCGGTCGACCAGAGCCCCCGTGCCCGCCGAACGCGGCTGACCCATGGTGCGTGCGCTCAAGAGCTGGTGGATACCCGCGGTGTGCGTGGTGTTCGTGCTGTTCAACGCCGCCCTCACCATCCATGAGGTCTATTGGCTGAACCTGCTGCCGGCCGTGCTCTTGGCAGGCTGGGCGGTGGTGACCGCAGCGGATAAGGTCCTGCTCTTCATCGTCTTCGCCACACCGCTGTCCATCAACCTGGAGGAGCTGGATCTGGGCGGCATCGGCGTCGCACTGCCCACCGAACCTTTGATGGTGGTGCTGATGCTGCTTTTCCTGTTGAGGTTGACCTTGGAGAAAGGCACATTGGACCCCAAGGTCTGGCGGCATCCCGTTACCATCGTCATTATCGCACAGCTGATCTGGATGGCCATTTGCGTGCTGCCGAGCAGCATGCCGATCGTTTCGCTCAAATACCTCACCGCCCGGCTCTGGTTCGTATGCACCATGTACTTCATGGCCACACGCCTGTTCCGGGATCCCCGCAACATCCACCGTTTTTTCTGGCTGTTCCTGTCGGGTCTGGCGATCGTGGTGGGCTATACCTTGATCCACCATGCCCAGTTCGACTTTGCCGAGGATCCGGCCCACTGGGTGATGTCGCCTTTCTTCAAGGACCACACGAGCTACGGGGCCATCATCGCATTCTGCCTGCCCTTCGCGATAACGGCTATTTCCATGCCCGGTTATTCCCGGAGCCGCCGGGGCATGGCCGTATTCCTGCTGGCCCTGTTGGTCACCGGGATCCTGTTCTCCTATACGCGTGCGGCATGGGTAGGTGTGGCAGGTGCGCTGGGCGTCTTCATCGTGATGCGGTTGCGCATACCGGCCTGGACCATCGGGGTGGTGCTGCTGGTGGCGGGCATCACGGCGATCGCGAACATGGACCGGATCACCATCGCTTTGGAGCGTAACCGCACGGAGAGCAATGACGACTTGGCCAAGCACGTCAGCTCCATCAGCAACATCCGCTCGGACGCAAGCAATCTGGAGCGCATAAACCGCTGGAATTCCGCCCTGCAGATGTTCGATGAACGGCCGTTGACCGGCTGGGGCCCGGGCACCTACATGTTCCAGTACGCGCCGTTCCAAGCTGCACGGGACCGCACCATCATCAGCACCAACTTCGGCCTGAACGGAAATTCACACAGCGAATACCTAGGCCCATTGGCCGAACAGGGATTGCTTGGGATGCTGCTCGTGATCGCGCTCATCGGGGTGATCACCTGGACCGCGGTACGGCTCTGGTCAAGGCTTCCGAACGGCGTGGACCGCATGCTCATAGGCGCGGCGTTCCTTGGGTTGGTGACTTATTTCATCCACGGCGTCCTGAACAACTATTTGGACCTGGACAAGGCGAGCGTGCCCTTCTGGGGCTTCACGGCGATGATCGTGGTGCTGGACTTGAAGCACCAAGCCTCCTCCGGCGATCACGGGAACCGGCAGGTGAGCAAGGCTATATCGTCCAAGTAGGGCAGCTGGCCCCGATGGGCCTCGAATGTGGAGATAAGCGCTTCGTTGATGGCCACCGGGCCGGCGCTGGAAAGCAGCTCCAAGGTCTTTCGCACCGGAAGTGTCTCGAATGCATTTCCTTGGGAATCCTCCTGCTCCACCAGTCCGTCCGTATAACAAAGCAGAACGCCGCCCTTCACCTCCGCCCGGCCCACGTTCACGAAGGGAAGTTCCTGAAGCATGCCCAAGGCGATGGCCCCGTCGCTGAGTTCCGAGATCACGCCTCCCTGCCCGGCCAACATGGGCGGATTGTGGCCGGCGTTCACGTATTCCATGGCACCGGTCCGCAGGTCCGCCCGGCCGATGAACAAGGTGATGAAGCGTTCGCCCCGGGCCCGTTCAAGCACGTTCGAATTCAGCTCCCGCACCAACGCGTCCAAGGGTGCGCGTTCCCGTTGTATCAAGGCCCTCAAGGTCGCTTGGAAATTGGACATCAACAAGGCCGCCGCGATGCCCTTGCCGCTCACGTCCGCCACGCAGAGCACGACCTCATCCGGCCCGGTGCGCACCACATCGTAGTAATCGCCGCCCACCTGTTGGTGCGGTTGGTACCAGCCGGCCGCTTGGATCCGCTCGCCGTTCGGCAGGTCCTTCGGCACCAGCATCAGCTGCATCTCGGCCGCCAGCTCCAGCTCGCGCCGGTCCCGCTCCTGCGCCAAGGCCCGCAGGGCGAAGCGCTTGTTCTCCAGCGCCACGGCGATCAGGTTGGTCAGGGTCTGGATGAAGTTGAGGTGCTTCACCGTAGGGCTCATGCGCTGTTCCTCATCGTCGATGTCCCCGATGAGCAACAGCGCCAACGGGCGTTCCTGGTGGAAGACGGGGATGGCGATATCGAACCGTCCGAGTCCTTTGGCATCTTCTGCACCGATGAACTGGATGTCCCGGCATTCCTTCATGAAACCCGCCACGTCCGGCACGGGACTGTCCGTTTCGTCGGTCAGGGCCTGGACGCAGCGCCACTGACTGTCGTTCTCGAAGAACATCAGCCGGGTGATGCCCAGTTCGCCATGCATGATCTCCGCATACAACTTCAGCAGCTCACCCTTGTCCTCGTTGTTGTTGATCGCCTTGGTGACCTCCAATAACGCACTCAATTGGAACTCTTTCAAGTTCAGGCGTTCGGTGAGGCGGGTGAGGCGGGTCATGGAGTGAAGGGTTCACTACGGAGGCACCCTTCGACTTTGCTCAGGGTAAACAGAGGGCACAGAGGAGTTGGAGTTCTGGAGTCGTGAGTCCGTGAGTCTTGAGTCGTGAGTCTGACGTCTGGAGTCGGCGTGGCGCTGCAGTTCATTGCTTGTCCATCTTTTTGAGCAGGTCGGGCAATCGGCCGAGGCTGGCCACCTCGCGCATCTTCTGCCTCCATTCCCCGGCCGGGGAACCGAGATAGGTCCTGCCGCCTTCGAGATCGGTGAGCACGCCGCTTTGGCCCAGCACGGTGGCACCGCTGCCGATGGTAAGCTTGCTGGGAACACCCACTTGGCCCCAGAGCGTGACATTGTCGCCGATGATGCAGGCACCGGAGATACCGACCTGTGCGGCGATCAGGCAATTCTTTCCGATGAGCGTATCGTGGCCCACCTGCACCTGGTTGTCGATCTTGGTCCCGGCCCCTATCCGCGTGTCGGCGCTCACCCCGCGATCGATGCTGGTCAACGGCCCGATCTCCACGTCATCCTCGATCACCGTACAGCCGGCCGTGACCATCTTCTCATAGCCGCCTGTCCGCTTCTTGTAGTAAAATCCATCCCCGCCGATCACCGCATTGGCATGGATGATCACCCGGTCCCCGATGGTGGTGTTCGGGTAGATCACCACGCCGGGCATGATGGTGCAGCCCTTGCCGATGGTGACATTGGTGCCTATGGTGACGCTCGGGTGTACCACGGTGTCCGCACCGATCGCGGGCAGCTCGGAGGTCCATGCGAGCGGCGTCATGAAGTGCCGCACCAAGGTGTTGTAGTCGGCAAAGGGATCCTCGCTGATGATGATCGCTTTGCCCTCGGGGATCTCAACGTCGGCCTTGTCGATAAGGATCGTGGTGGCTGCGCTGTTCAGCGCCTTGTTGTAGTATTTGGGGTGGTCCACAAAGACCAGATCACCGGAGCGCACCCGGTTGATCTCATTGATGCCGGTGACGGTCCGCTGGACATTGCCCAGCACCTTCGCATGTATCAGCTCCGCCACAGCTGCGGCGGTCAGTGGTTCCTTCAGCTCCATAAGGCGACCGTTTGTGGTCCAAGGGAACGGATCTTCCCAGATCGGACAAAGGTAGCCGGAGAGCGGCGCTGGGCGGACCCGGCTTACTTCTTCACCCTGTCGAGGTATGCGTTGCTCTCCGTGTCGATGCGTATCACGGTGCCGATCTCCACGAAAGAAGGGACTTGGATCTCCTTTCCGGTCTCGAGCGTGGCGGCCTTCATCACCTTGTTGCTGGTGTCACCTTTCACGGCGGTCTCGGTGTAGGTCACCTCGAGTTCCACGATCTTCGGGGGACGTGCCATGATGGGGATGTCGCTCTCAAAGCCCACCTGCACCGTCATTTCCTCCTTCATCAAGCCCATGGCGTCACCAAAAAGGTCAATTGGGATGTGCGATTGCTCATACGAGTTCGGGTCCATGCAGACCAGGAACTCGCCTTCGCGGTAGAGGTATTGCATATCACGGATCTCCACGCGCAGCACGTCCATGTTCTCGCCGCTGCGGAAGCGGTGCTCATTGAGCTTGCCGTTGCGGAGGTTTCGCATCTTGCCCTGGTAGAAAGCGCGCAGGTTGCCCGGCGTGCGGTGCTGCCACTCCACGATCTGGCAGATGTCGTTGTTGAAGCGGATATAGGTTCCGATGCTGATGTCGCCGGTGTTGGCCATGGGGTGCGGAAATTGGGGGCCGAAGGTAGGGATGTGCGGGAAATGCATATTTTTCACTACAGAGGCACGAATACCGCAGTTGTCAGTTGTTCATTGTCCGTTGTCAGGCTGCCGACCGGCTGCCGTCAGGTGATCACTTTCGACCAAAAAAAGGGCCAGAAAGGCAATCCGGGGTGCATGGGTTCCGCGATCGAACTGACCACTATTTCCACTTCATGATCTCCACACTGCTGTCACAAGCGAAAGTCTCTTCCGCTTGCCGGTTGCTGGCCACCAGCAGGGTACGCCGCTCCACGTTGCGCATGAGCAGCTCACGGAACCAAGCGATGCCTTCAGCGTCGAGGTTGGTGGCGGGTTCGTCGAGCAGGAGCAGCGGCGTATCGCTGAGGATGGCAAGCGCGAGCTTGAGGCGTTGCTTCATGCCGCTGCTGAAGTTGCTCACGGGCTTCTCCAAGTGCGGCTCCAAATACGCGGTGCTCGCCACGTCCTTCACGGTGATCCCGGGCAGGAAAGGCTTGAATCGCGCATGCGTGGCGATCGCCTCCCGCAGTGAGAGGTCCTCGTAAAGATCAAGGTACGGCGCTGCGATGCTCACTTCCCGGTACACCCGGTCCTGTTCCATCGGCTTTTCGCCCAATGCATGTTCCACGGTTCCTTTGGTGGGCACCAAAGCCCCGGCCACCACTTGGAGCAAGGTGCTTTTCCCGCTTCCGTTCGGCCCTAGGAGCGCGGTGCGGCTACCTGCTTCGAACACATGGTCCACATCGGTGAATACTTTTTCGCGGGAAAACTGCTTGGCCACACCGCTCATTGTGATCCGCATGCCTGCATCGCGCGCTGGTGTGCGTTCCGACATGGGCGCCTGCTTCACTCCGTCAGGCCGCGCATGATGCCCTTGGGGCTGCTGCGGATGAACTCGATGATGAGCGCCCGCTCCGGCGATACCGTGAACTGCTGCTCCACGTTCTGCACGGCACGCTCCAGGTTGGTATTGCGGACGAAGATCTCCCGGTAGATGTCCTCGATGCGGGCCACGGCATCATCGGCGAAGCCGCGACGGCGCAGTCCCACCACGTTCACCCCGACAAAGCTCAGCGGTTCGCGTGCGGCCTTCACGAATGGGGGCACGTTCTTCCGGACCAGAGAGGCCCCGGCGACGAAGCTGTGCGCGCCGATGTTGATGAACTGCTGCACCGCCACGTTGCCCTCCAGAATGGCCCAGTCCCCGATGGTGACATGCCCGGCGAGGTTCACGCTGTTGGCGATCACCACGTTGTCGCCGATCAGGCAGTCGTGGGCCAGGTGTACGTACGCCATAAGCAGGCAATTGCTGCCCACGGCGGTACGTTGGCGGTCGGCGGTGCCCCGGTTGATGGTGACGCATTCCCGTACGGTGGTGTTATCACCCAACTCGGCGGTGGTCCTCTCCCCGACGAATTTCAGGTCCTGCGGGATGGCACTTACGACGGCCCCGGGGAAGATGCGGCAACGGGCCCCGATGCGGGCGCCGTCCATGATGGTGGCGTTGGGTCCGATCCACGTGCCGTCGCCGATGGTGACATCGCCGGCGACGGCGGTGAAGGGCTCGATCACGACGTCCTTTCCGATCCGCGCATCCGGGTGGACGGAGGCCAGCTTGGAGATGCTCATGCGTTGTTGGCGGCCTTAGTGGGTTCGGGCTTCTTCTCGTCCGCAGGGGCCTTGTCGCGGGCGATCTGGGCCATCATCTCCGCCTCCACGACGGGTTGGCCGTTCACATAACCCACGCCTTTCATATGCACGATGCCACGGCGGATGGGGGTGATCAGCTTCAGGTGGAACACCAACGTGTCCCCGGGGATCACCTTGCGCCGGTAGCGCACCCCGTCGGTCTTCAGGAAGTAGGTGGTGTAATGCTCCGGGTCCGGCACTTGGCTGAGGGCGAAAATGCCGCCCACCTGCGCCATGGCCTCCACCTGCAGTACGCCAGGCATCACCGGGTTGTCCGGGAAGTGGCCCGTGAACTGCGGTTCGTTCATGGTGACGTTCTTCACCCCGACGATGGTGGTGGCATCCATGGACATCACTTTGTCCACCAGCAGGAACGGATAACGGTGGGGCAGCATCTTCGTAATGGCGTTGATGTCGAACAGCGGCTCTTTCGTGAGATCGAAAAACACGCGGGTATCCTTCTCTTCCTCCCGGATCTTGTCTTTGATCCGCTTGGCGAAGCTGGTGTTGCCGAAGTGGCCGGGGCGTGCTGCAAGGATATGCCCCTTGATCGGCCGGCCCACCAGTGCGAGGTCGCCGATGATGTCGAGCAACTTGTGGCGGGCGGGTTCGTTGAGGAACTTCAGGTCGGTTGTGTTGAGCACGCCGTTACGGCGGATCTCCACGTCCTGATATTCACGCCCGATGCTCTTGGCCAGGGCCTTGAGGTCCTCCTTGGTGATGTCCTCACGGTCCTCCAGCACGATGGCGTTGTCGAGGTCGCCGCCCTTGATGAGGCCGGCCTTGGCCAGCTGTTCGATCTCTCTCAGGAAAACGAAAGTACGGCAGGAGGCGATCTCTGTCTTGAACTCGCCCTGGTTGTACATGCTGGCATGCTGGGTGCCGAGCACGGGGCTGTTGTAGTCCACCATCACCGTGAGGCGGAACTCTCCGCCTGGCGCCGGCACGCCGAGCATCTCGGTGCCGCGTTCCTCGGTCTCGAACCAGATGGGTTCCTTCAGCACCCACCAGTTGCGCGGTGCGTCCTGTTCTTCCATCCCGGCCTTCTCGATGGCCTCCACGAACTTCATGGCGCTGCCGTCCATGATGGGCACTTCGGCGCCGTCCAATTGGATCAGGCAATTGTCCACGCCCAAGGCATAGAGCGCCGCGAGGACATGCTCCGTGGTGTTCACCTTCACCTCGCCCTTGCCTAAGGTGGTGCCCCGTGCGGTGCTGACCACCAGGTCCGCATCGGCATCGATCACCGGCCGCCCTTCCAGATCGGTGCGCTGGAACTTCAGCCCGTGGCCGATCGGGGCGGGGCACAGCGTGAGGGTGACTTCCTCACCGGTATGCAGACCCACGCCCTTTACTTCTGACTTGGCCTTCAATGTATGCTGCTTGTCGCTCATGCGTTCTTGTTCGTGGCTTCTTGGGCGGATCTTTCCTCCGCCTTCAGCCCTTCCAGTTCCTTTTCCATTCGATCGATACGCTGCTTCAGTTCCGGCAAGTTGCGGAACAGCACGTAGCTACGCTTGTACAGCCCGATGGCATAGGCAGGCGAACCCTGCACCGTGGTGCCGTCCGGGATGTCCGAACCGATGCCGCTCTGAGCCGCGATCTTCACCCGGTCACCGATGTGCAGATGCCCCGCGATGCCCACCTGACCACCGATCATGCAATGGCTCCCTACACGCGTACTACCAGCGATCCCGGTCTGTGATACCACCAGCGTATGCTCGCCGATCTCCACGTTATGGCCTACTTGGATCAGGTTGTCCAGCTTGGTCCCCTTACGGATGATGGTGCTGCCGAGCGTGGCACGGTCCACGGTTGTGTTGGCGCCGATCTCCACATCATCCTCGATGATGACGTTGCCGATCTGGGCCATCTTCACTTGCTCTCCTTTCTCGTTCGGCACAAAACCGAAGCCGTCGGCACCGATCACCACGCCACTGTGCAGGACGCAGTTCGCGCCGATCATGCACTTGGCATGCACTTTCACGCCGGCATGGATCCGGCTGCCTTTGCCGATGTGCGCCCCTTCCCCGATGTAGCAATTGGGGAAGATCTTCACGTTCTCCTCCACCACGGCGCCCTCGCCGATGTAGCTGAACGCGCCGATGTAGGCATCTTCCGCCACCTTGGCACGCGGGTTCACATAGCTGGGCTGCTCCACTCCCACCAGGTCGAAACGCTGGGCCTCATGGATCTCCAACAAGCGTGCGAACGCCGCACGCGGATCATCCACACGGACGAGGGTGAGGTGCTTGGGGATCGCCTTGGTGGGTTGAAAATCCCGACCGGTGATCACGACACTGGCCGCCGTGGTGTACACATGTTCGGTGTAGATGGGATTGGCGAGAAAGGTCAAGGTACCGGATCGGCCCTCCTCGATCTTCGCCACGTCATGCACCAGCACTTGCGTGTTACCATCCACTTCCCCGTGGAGGAACTCGGCGATCTGTCCTGCGGTGAATTGCATATCCTTGCCGCAATGGCCATGTGCAAAGCGGGTCCGCGAAGATAGTTGCCCCGGCGTACCCGTAAACGCGCCTATGGGAAGCGGAAGAAGAAGAAGTGCACGGCCGCCCATGCGGGGGGTATGTCCCTCGCATAGCCGATGGTGCTTCGCGAACTGTTCTCCACCCGGCCGTCCTTGCCGATGTAGCCCACTGTGCTGCGCGAACTGTTCTCCACCCTCCAGCCGTCCCCGTTATGGCTCACGTAGCCCACAGTGGAACGGGAACCGTTCTCTATCGTGTATTCGCCTTCACCCCGTGCATTGATGTGGCCGATGGTGCTCCGGGAGGAATTTTCAATGGTCCATCCGGAGCCGCTCGCTTGGATGTAACCCACAGTGGACCGGGAACTGTTCTCGATGCGACCGTCAGCGCTCAAGTAGCCGATGGTGCTGCGTGAAGCGTTCTCGATGCTTTGGGCGTGCGCGCTGAACGTGGCCGTCACCAGCAGGAAGGTCAGTGCCCGGCAAAGCATGCGCGTCCGCGAACTACTTCCCCGCCGTGCTGTCGTTCATCATCATGTGATGGTCGTCCATGTCATGGCCGGCCATCGCGGAATCGCCCTTCATGGTGCAGCACTTGCCCTTCTTGCCGTGCATGCAGGCCTCGCCCTTCATGTCGCAATCACCTTTCATTCCGCCGTGCATCATGCAGGCGCTGCCGCGCTTGCCTTCCGGGCCGCACTTGTCCGTGCCGCAGCCATTGCCGCACATGCGCCCGAGAATGAAACCGAGCACCCCGAAAAGGATGCTGAAAAGGAGGATCTTGGCCCAGTTGCTGTTCATGATCGTTGGGGAGGTTTGTAAGTGGTGGTGTTTCCGCAAAGATGGCATATTCCGCCTATTGCAGCGGAACCGAGACCCGGGTCTTGTCCCAAGTGAACACCAGCGTGGGCACTTTTGCGTCCTCCACGCTGATGGTGAACTGCTCCAGTTCCTCCGGCAGGGCCTCCACGGGCACCGACACTGCCATGACATCCTCAGCGGGGTCGCGGCTGGCGACGCCGTCCATGTTAATGCCCCAGTTGTACATCTTCTTGTTGAAGAAGACTTCCCAGTTGTCCGCATGCGGCAGGGTCCACAAGGTGTACTTTCCCGCAGGCAGGACCTTACCGCCAACGGTGAGCTCCTCGTTGGTGGTGAAGGTCGTAGGCTCGTTAGCACCTGTCCGCCAGACCACATCGTAGGGTACCAGCCCGCCGAAGATCACCCGCCCCTTCTTGAACGGGCGGCAATAGGTGATGTCAATTTTCAGGTCATCCTTCACGTAGTTGACGGTAGCTTCAGGGCTGGCCTTCTTGGTCTGGTGCTCCATCCACTTAAAGGAACAGAAACCCAGCACCAACAGGGTGCCGATGATGATGAGGAACCATTTGAGGGCTTTCATGAGATCTATGCTATTGGAACGCAGAAAGAACGGATCTCCGCCGTCCTGAATTCCTGGTTTTGACTTCCGTTTGGCTTACTGTGATCGTCGCGTGGGGATGGTGAAGATACGTAACGCGTGCTCGGATGACCCATCGCTTCGGATCGATCATCCGGAGGCAGCATGACAGTTCCGCGCCGATCACCGACATTCGCTCTCTAACCCGACCGAATGCTCCGCACCTTGACCCTTGCCACCGCCTTGCTCTCTCTTGTCGGCGCCCAAGCCCAATGCAGCACCTGCACCATCGATTTTTCCTGCGGTGCGGTCCCGGCCTACCCCACGCTCTGCCCCTTGCAGCCCATTGATGCGGTCGCCGGACAGGCCTACGAGAGCGACATCACCTTCTGGATGCCGATCAACTTTACCGACCCCGGCACAGGCTTCGATGTGAGCTTCCTTCAGATGACCATCACCGGAGTCACCGGCCTGCCCTTCGGCATGCACCTGACCGCGAACGACCCGCTGGGCATCTACTATCCGCCCCAGAACCAGTTCGGCTGCGCCCGGTTGTGCGGCACGCCCATCGGCAGTGGCACGTATACCGTGGCGATCAACATCATCGCACAGGTGCAGGCGAGCGGCTTCACGCTCAACGTGCCGCAGAGCTTCGGCATCACTCTTGTGGTGCAGCCTGGCACCGGTGGGAACACCAGCTTCTCCTTCACCCCCACCAGCGGCTGCGGCAATGCGGAGGTGCAGTTCACCGCACTGTTGGACGGCGGCACATCGCCCACCACCTATGCTTGGGACTTCGGCAACGGCGGGACCAGCGAACTGGCGGACCCGGTGACGAACTACGCCGCGCCGGGCACCTACCCGGTATCGCTCACCACCACGATCGGCGGCTACGTGCTCACAGACGTGGTTCTGGGCGGCGTCAGCGACAACTGGTGCGGCGATGTGGAGGAACCCAGCCTCTTCGGAGCCTGCACAGGTGCCCCCGATCTTTACTTCGTACTTACCGATGGCGGCGGCAACAGCTTCACCAGCAGCAGCGGAAGCAACAGCACGAGCCAGACCTGGAACAACGTGAGCCGCTTGCTGGACGCTCCGCCCTACTCCATCCAGTTCTTCGATGAGGACGTCGTGAGCCAGGACGATGACCTCGGCACCTTCAATATTCCCGTAGCCAGCAATGGCACGGTTCCCTTCGCACTGGGCAACGGCACGTATGGCAGCCTCATCATTGCGCTACAGCCCCAGCAGGTCTTCACGGACAGCGACACGGTGCGCGTCTTTCCCGCTCCGCAGCTCACCACGTTCTACGACACGGCCAGTGCCACGCTCTGTGCCACGGACACCATGCAGCTCGTGTACACCTGGTTCAACAACGGCGACACCATCCATGGCGTGAACGGTCCCTGTGTGCAGACGGACAGTACCGGTGCCTGGTGGGGCGTGGCCACCAACGCTTTCGGATGCACCGCAAGCAGCGACACTATCGTGGTGTGCCCGCCCGTCACCATCGAGGCCAACGGCACGGTGTTGTTGGTGCAAGGCGATTTTGCGAGCTATGCCTGGACCTTGAACGGCACGCCCATCCCCGGCGCGGACGATCCCTTCCTCGTGGCCACCACAGGCGGGCAGTACAGCGTGACCGTGACCACGGCGCTCGGCTGCATGTTGAGCGATACGTACGACCTGATCATCACCGGGACCACGGAACTGGCGGAAACGGAAAGTTTCCATGCCTACCCCAATCCGAACCGTGGCCGCTTCACTTTGGAGCTGCCTGCCAGTACATCACCCAATGCGAGGATCGATATCCTTGACCCCGCAGGCCGTTTATGCCATAGCGCGAAAAGAAGCCCGGGCGCGACGCAACGGATCAGTTTGTCCACGACCGTGAGCGGCCATTACCTCGTGGTCGTGGAAAGCAATGGACGGAGGCTTACATCCACCGTGGTGGTGGAATAGAGCGATAGCCCCCCATCCTTAAGCGGCACTGGTCAGACGTGACCGATGCACTACATTGCAGCGATGCCTTCCGCTCGGCACCTCCCCCTCGTCGTTGCCTTTCTTCTATCGGGCCTCCTGCTGGCGCAGGACGACAGTTCTTCCGTACGGCATCCGACCTTGAACGCATGGGACCTCGCGAACGGCTCCGCAGAGGTGCCCGGCATGGGCGACGATGTGCCAGGTCTGAACCTTGTGAAGGAGGGCAATGGTAGGCTCCAGTTCGGCGACTCCATTGCTTATGCTTCAAGCGATCTGGTGGACACCGCTTGGCAAAAGCTCCGCTCGTCCAATGACACCGTACTTCCCGGCACCGGCGTTCATTGGCTCCGTTTCCGCTTTCTGCCCGACTCTTTGCTCAAGGGCAAGACCTTGCTCCTCGGGCTCGGCGGAAATGAGAAGCTGGAAGTCTTCCTCAACGGCAGCCTCTTGTTCAACTCCTATGCTGGACCGGGGAATGGGAAAGCCACGGACAGCGTGCCATCACCGTATCTCGTCCCGTTCACTTTCCGCTGTGACGGAAGGACCGAAGTGATCGCCATCCGGTTGACCAGCGTGGACGGAACGGTCGCCCGGACCTTCGCGCAAGGATGCTCACTGCACACGGCCGACATGGCCTTCCGGAACCAGCGGAACATGACGCAATACGGCGTGTTCATCGGCATCAATCTGATCATCCTCTTGCTCGCCCTGGTGATCTGGAGCTTCGAGCGGCGCGAGCGCCAATGGCTCTTTCTGGCGCTATTGTCTTTTGTCACAGCGGTCGATACCTTCTGCGACCTTGCTGGCAATGCCGGGCTCAAGGGGTCCGCTGGCTTTGGAACCAGCCTGTTCGACGCGGTGCAGCTCATCCTGGTCCCTTGGCCCATGTATCTGCTGATCATGACCTTGGGCACGCTCCAGGGCAGGGTGGGCGAACGAAGGAAACGGTGGTACACCATTTCCTTCATCACCGCCTCCACGGTCTGCCTCATTTTCGCCCTCGGTATCTTCTATTACCGGCTGCACTTCTCAAAGGCCGGAGGAGGGGTCAACTTTACGCTGAACGACCCGGAGATCCCCTTGGTCATTGCGGTGATCTTCCTCGGCCTGTTGCTGGGCGCGGTGATGATCTGGTTCATTATCGAAGTGGTCCGTCTGGGGCTCAAATTGTTGCGCACCAAAGGCTACGCCCGTTGGATCGGTGCCGGTGCCTTGGCCTCCAGCCTCCTTGCGTTTCTCCTGAGCTTCACTGACGGGCTGCAAGAAATGGACACCGGCCTGCATTCCTTCCTGCAAGTGGTGCGTGCGTACTGCTCGCATGTGGCCGTACCGCTCTCCGTGGCAGTTTACCTGGCCATCCGCACCGCCCACCATGGCCGTTTGGTGGCCCGCCAGCGCGACGACCTGGACCTGGAGGTAAAGGAGCGCACCGCTGAACTAAGCGCCGAGAAGGACCGCTCGGAGGAACTGCTACTGAACATCCTGCCTGCGGAAGTAGCCGAGGAACTCAAGGCCACGGGTGCCGCCAAGGCAAGGCATTTCGAACAGGCTTCGGTGCTCTTTACCGACTTCCAAGGCTTCACGTCCATGTCCGCGGAACTGGGTGCCGACGAGCTGCTCCGCGAACTCAATGCCTGTTTCAAGGCGTTCGATGACATCATCACCAGGCACGGCATCGAAAAGATCAAGACCATCGGTGACGCGTACATGTGCGTGGGCGGCTTGCCGGACCCGCAAACCTCCTCTCCCGCCGCCGTGGTGCATGCGGCACTGGAAATGCAGGCTTTCATGACCGCCCGGAAAATGGAACATGACGCTTCAGGACTGCCCCGCTTCGAAATGCGCGTTGGCATCCACACCGGTCCCGTGGTCGCCGGCATCGTAGGTGTGAAGAAATTCCAGTACGACATCTGGGGCGACACGGTGAACACGGCCAGCCGCATGGAAAGCAGCGGCGAGGTGGGCCGTGTGAACATCAGCGCGGGCACCTACGCACTGGTGAAAGATGAACCCGGCCTGTCGTTCACGCCCCGTGGGAAAGTGGAGGTGAAAGGCAAGGGGGAGATGGAGATGTACTTTGTGGAAACCTCTTCCGGGTCACATGTAGTTGCCACGGAGAAGTGAGGTCACTTCGATACGATCGACAAGTGCGATCAAGAGTTCGCCTCAAACCACTCCTTCCCCAGCCACCTCGGAAAAGCCAAATAGTGCTTCTCCACGGTCCCGCTCATTGCCGAGATGCCGAGGTTATCGCTGGCTTCGGCGATGTCCTCCAAACGCCCGTCCTTGAAGAGCAATTTGATGCCTCCGTCGGAATTGTCATAGGCATTGTTCTCAAGCCGGTCGGTGAGCACGAACAAGCCTGCCTCCTTTTCTGTGATGTTCAGTTGCCGCGCAACTTCCTGCCGGATCATGGTCACTTGCGCCGGGTCCCAAGGCTTGGTCCGAAGGCGGATGCGCAGCGTATGCCTGCCTAACAGGTCCGATGCCAAGCGGGAAAGCACCGGGTCCGGATGATCCGCCCAGACCTTCAATGCGCCCATGATGTCATGGTCGTCCAGCCGCATGAAGTCGGCCAGCACACTCGGCTCCTCGAAAGAAGCACGGTCGCGGCGGTGGGTGAGGAAGCCCAACAGCGCAGGTGAACCGAAGAGCGGAACGCCTTGCAGGCCGAGGAATTTTGCGCGGCGGAGCGTCTGCACCAGCATCTGCTCACAGGCCACCACCGTCTTGTGCAGATACACCTGCCAGTACATCAGGCGGCGTGCGACGATGAACTTCTCGATGCTGTAGATCGCCTTCTCTTCCACCACCAGCCGGTCATCCACCACCTGCAGCATTTTGATGATGCGGTCCGCACCGATGACGCCCTCGCTCACGCCCGTGTAGAAGCTGTCGCGGTTGAGGTAGTCCATGCGGTCCACGTCCAACTGGCCGCTCACAAGCTGGTGCAGAACGTGCTTGGGATAACGGTCGTGGAAAATGGCGATGCCTAAATCCAGCGCGCCCTTGAACTCCGCGTTCAGGCGCTCCATTACCAAAGCACCCACATCCTCATGGCTGATGCCCTCCACCAGGCTGTGTTCCAACGCATGACTGAAAGGCCCATGGCCGATGTCGTGCAACAGGATGGCGACGTGCGCGCCCAGCGCCTCCTCCTCCGTGATCACATGCCCCTTTCCGCGTAGGCTTTCGATGGCCAAGCCCATCAGGTGCATGGCGCCCAGCGCATGGTGGAAGCGCGTGTGCAATGCTCCCGGATAGACCAAGTGCGAAAGCCCGAGCTGCTTGATGTAGCGGAGCCGCTGGAACCACGGATGGTCGATCAAACGGAGCAGCAACGGGTGCGGCACGGTGATGAAGCCGTGGATGGGGTCGTTCAGGATCTTGGTTGACACGATGAGGTGATTAGTGGATAGTGATTGGTGATTGGTGATTGGACGACCGCACTCCGGACTCAAGACTCCGGACTCACGACTCTCTGTGCCTCTGTGGTTTCAATTTTCAGCCTTCAACTTTTTCAGCTTTCAAATTTGCCCTTTGCGTTCTTTGTGGTCCATCTTCTTGATCATCCCCTGATGAGCCTTAATTTCACGGTCCGAAAGTAAGCGGAACGGCCCGGCGCACGTAGCGTCCATGGTCTTGATGCCGCTGCCGGAGAACCTGTATGAGCGTGAAGATCCTTTGGGCCGACGACGAGATCGACCTCCTGCGTCCGCATGTGCTCTTCCTGGAAGGGAAAGGCTACGCGGTGGAAACGGTGAACAACGGCCTCGACGCCGTGGACGCCGTGGGCAAGCAAGAGTTCGACATCATCTTCTTGGATGAGAACATGCCCGGCCTCAGCGGTCTGGAGACGTTGACCCGCGTGAAAGGGATCAGTCCGCGCACCCCGGTGATCATGATCACCAAGAGCGAGGAGGAGAGCATCATGGAAGAGGCCATCGGCAGCAAGATCAGCGACTACCTGATCAAGCCGGTGAACCCCAACCAGATCCTACTGGCCCTGAAGAAGCACCTCGACGGCAGCCGCTTGGTGAGCGAGAAGACCACCAGCAGCTACCAGCAGCAGTTCGGGCGGCTGAGCATGCGCCTTGGCGACCGCCTCGGTACCGAGGATTGGAAGCAGTTATATGACGAGCTCGTGCGCTGGGAACTGGACCTCAGCGGCAATCCCGACCAAGGGATGACCGAGATCCTGCGCAGCCAGTGGGCCGAGGCGAACGACCTCTTCTGCCGCTTCGTAGAGAAGAACTACGTCGACTGGGTGAACAACAAGGGCAACGATGTGCCCATGCAGAGCCACCAGATCTTCAAGAACAAGATCGCCCCGCTGATCGATGAGAAGCAGAGTCCCTTGTTCCTGGTGCTGATCGACAACCTGCGCTTGGACCAATGGCGGGTGATCGAGCCGATCGTCAGCTCGCTCTTCAAGGTGGAGGAGCAGGGCCAGTTCTACAGCATCCTTCCCACCGCCACCCAATACGCGCGCAACGCCATCTTCTCCGGGATGATGCCGGGCGAGATCCAGAAGCGCTTCCCCGGGAAATGGCTCACCGAGGAGGATGAGGGCAGCAAGAACGCCCACGAGGACGAGTTCATGCAGGAGCAACTGAAGAGCCTCGGCAAGCGCGTGAAAAGCAGCTACCACAAGATCACCAATTTCGCCGCAGGCAAGAAGCTGGCGGAGAACGTAGGGAACCTGTTCGAAAATCCGTTCAACGCCATCGTGTACAACTTCGTGGACATGCTGAGCCATGCCCGCACGGAGATGGAGGTGATCCGCGAACTGGCCGAGGACGAGGCCGCATACCGCTCGCTCACCCTCAGCTGGTTCAATCACAGCCCGTTGTTGGACATCCTGAAGACCATCGCCGAGAAGGGCGGCCGCGTGGTGATCACAACCGACCACGGCACCGTGCGCGTCACCCAGCCCAGCAAGGTGATCGGCGACCGCAACACCAACACCAACCTGCGTTACAAACACGGCCGCAACCTCACCTACGAGGCCAAGGACGTGCTGGCCATCAAGGATCCCGTCCAGGGCTTCCTGCCACGCGCCAATGTGAGCAGCTCGTTTATCTTCGCGAAGAAGGACTTCTACTTCGTCTACCCGAACAACTACAACCACTTCGTGAACTTCTACCGGAACACTTTCCAGCACGGCGGGATCTCCCTGGAGGAGATGATCATCCCCATCGTGTACCTGAAACCGCGCTGAACGCCATGAGCGCCACCCTTGAGCTGCGCAGCCCGAACGATGTCGCCGACGTAGCGAAGGCGTTGTTGGGCGCATACCCGGACCAGCGGGTCTTTGCTTTCAACGGGCCGATGGGCGTGGGCAAGACCACCCTCATCAAGGCGCTTTGCGAGCAACTCGGTGTGGCAGCCGGCATGAGCAGCCCTTCTTTTTCCATCGTGAATGAATACCGCACCGCCAAGGGGGGCACGGTCTATCACTTCGACCTCTACCGCTTGAACAAGCCGGAGGAACTGGAAGGCATCGGCTTCACCGAATACCTCGACAGTGGCCATTATTGCTTTGTGGAATGGCCGGAACTGGGCCGCCGTTATTTCCCGCCCGGCGTGGTCGACGTGGAGATGCGCTTGGGCGACGACGATATCCGTTATCTTGACCTGAATTTTTCCACCATGGCCCCCAAGAACTTCGCATGAGCACCAGCAGTGAACTGTTGAAGCAACTGGCCCGCGAGGTCTCCATGCTCCCCCAGGAGCAGACCATGGAGGTGGGCAAGAAGGGGAAGAACCTCTTCATCGGCATACCCAAGGAAGTAACCCCGCAGGAGCACCGCGTGCCGCTCACCCCCGCGAGCGTTGCGGTGCTCGTAGGGCGCGGGCACGACATCGTGGTGCAGCGTGGCGTGGGCAGCAGCGTGCAGTTCCAGGACAGCGACTACAGCGAGGCCGGCGCCAAGCTTGCCGACAGTGCGCGCGAGGTCTTCGAGGCGGACCTGATCCTGAAAGTGGCGGCGCCCGTGGAAGAGGAGATCGCCATGCTGCGGCACAAGCAGATCCTCATTTCGGCCTTGCAGATGGGCGGACAGCACCGCGAATCCCTGCGGAGCATGATGGAGAAGAAGGTCACCGCGGTGGCGTGGGACTTCATCAAGGACCGCGAGGGGATCTTCCCCATTATCCGCGCCATGGGTGAGATCGCCGGTAACACCGCCATCCAGATCGCTGCGGAACACCTCAGCACCGACAAGGGCGGTCAGGGCCTCATGCTCGGCGGCATCAGCGGGGTGGCACCGGCGGAAGTGGTGGTGATCGGCGCGGGCACCGTGGGTGAATTCGCCACACGCGCCGCCTTGGGCGTAGGTGCCAGCGTGAAGGTCTTCGATAAAAGCATCTACCGCTTGCGCCGCTTGCAAAGCACGCTCGGCCAGCGCATCTGGACCAGCGTGATCCAACCGGATGTGTTGAAACAGGCGCTCCTGCAAGCCGACGTGGCCGTGGGCGCGCTCCGTCCGGAACATGGACGCACGCCCTTGGTGGTCAGCGATGACATGGTAGGCCAGATGAAGACCGGCAGCGTGATCGTGGACGTCAGCATCGACCGGGGCGGCTGCTTCGAGACCAGCGAGATCACCAGCCTCACTGATCCCGTTTTCAAGAAATACGGCGTGGTCCACTACTGCGTGCCCAACATCGCCAGCCGGGTGCCCCGGACCGCTTCCTACGCGCTCACCAACATCTTCACGCCCATCCTGCTCTCCATGGGCGAGATCGGCCGCTTCGAGGACCTCATCAAGCGCAACCTCGGCCTGCGCCACGGCGTGTACCTCTACAACGGCGCCCTCACCAGCGAGATCCTCTCCGAGGCGTACCGTTTGCCGTTCAAGGACCTGGACATCATGCTGGCAGCGTTCTGAGGAATGGAACGCAGACCGTGCTTCGCCGAAGCGGCTTCGCCCAGGCGCAGTGACGCTGAAAGGGCTGATCAGCACAGATAATATGGTGATCGGTGAACTCCGACACACAGACTCCTGACTCACGACTCAAAGACTCACGACTACTCTCTTTTTCCATTTTTTCAATATGTCTTTCAAACGCCGCCTCCTCCTCTTCTCCTTCGGAATCGGCTTAGGCTGCATCCTCGCTTGGGCCATCTTCGGCAGCCGCCTGGAAAACACCGACTGGATGCCCAACTACCGCGTGAAGCTCCGCCTGAAAAACACCTTGGTAAAGACCACGCCGGAAGCTGAGGCCATGCTCGCACCACTGCACCTCGACCTCACCGACCTGCGCAACGCCATGGACAGCTGCGACATCGACTTCAGCGACAGCAAGCGCAGCAAGGACAGCCTCGTGTATTACGTCCATGGCACCGTGCGTGGGCAACAGGTCCACTACATGGCGTCCACCATGCGGGATTTCAGGACGGATTCCACGGCTACGTTGGTGAGCATTCAGGCGGGTGGGCGGTAGAAACGCTGTCCCCTTCCATAGCAGCCGCAGGGTCTCGCCAACAGCCATCTCCGACCATCAGCGGACCCTGCGGTTACTTCGATCTTTTTCAGAGACTCACTTCACCTTCACAGCCCGCTTCACCACCACGGCACCGTCCAACATGAAAGTGCAGAAGTAGGTGCCCGCCGCCAGTTTGGTGGTGTTCCAACTGTAGTTGTACGCGCCCGCCTCGGCCAGTTCCTCACGCAAGGTGGCCAAGGGCTTGCCATCGCTGGTGCTCACCTGCAAGCTCACCTTGCCCGCTTTTGGCACGTAGTATTCCAGTGTGGTAAGGTCCGCTACCGGGTTGGGGATGATCAACAGGCGTTGCTCCTGGAGGTCGTTCTCCTGTGGCATGGACCCTTGTTCCGCACTTCCTCTTTGGGCCGCACCATCTTGCGCCGCGCAACATTGGTTGATCTGATCCCGTAAGTCCGTGATCTGCTGCTGCTGCGCCTTGAAGCCGGCAATGAGCAGCGGGATGAGCCCTTGGTAGTTCATAGCCTTGAAATCAATGGCAGGACTTTCTTCCGCCCCGGCGGAATCCAGCATCGCAGGTTGATGGATCGTAGTAACGAGCTCCGGTAATACCGCCTCCATCTCTTGTGCGATCAGCCCATACTGGTGTTCGGTGGGCAGGTGCATGAAGCCGAACTGGTCCTGATCGAAATCGTACGTCTTGGGGGTCAACTGCTGAAGCTTGTTCATGGCCTCATCTGTCGGCAGGTCCTCGATGTTCTGCTTCAATTGCTCATCGCTGGCAGACCACATCATGCCGGGGGTATAGGTGTACCCCGGAAAGTAGCCCGCCCATTTGCTGTGACCGTTCGGTGCGCCTGTGTTATCCGGACCGGAAGCCGATCCATATACTCCATAGCATAACGCGGCCGCATCCGTCGAAGAAGCAATGGCTCGGACCCCAAAGTTGGTGGTGCCTGCACCTCCTGTTCCAGACGTGTAGGCCCCGTAGTTGGAGCCGGTACCACCTGAAGCAACCGAGCAGGTCGCATAATTGGTGACCCCACCCGAAGCATCACCATACAGCCCATAGTTCACAATTCCGTTGCCCGCGCTGCCCCATACACCTTTTGCATTGTTCACCACGGTCCCAGCAGTCGCCGTAGCATTGCTGCGCAATCCGTACAACTGTGCGGTTGTCCCTCCCATTAGGTTCAGCGCCTTGATATATGCACCGTAGAGAAATCCGTTGTTCGCAACGTTGTTCGTCGCATCCACTTCTATGCCGTAGTTGAACAATCCCGCATTCAGGGTCTCCATTTTAAGCCCCTTGATCACAGGGGTGGATCCGGGAGGCGTGGACTGTACAAGAATGTGTGAACCGTTCACACTGCTGCCAGCAACACTTTTAACTTCCACATTGGTCCCACCGTTCACCCCACAATTCGCACAAGTGGTTTGGTCCACCCCTACTGTTAGCCTGTATGGCCCTGCGGTCGATGGCGTCCCGATCTGTACCTTCCAGCGTTGATCAGGGCAAGCACCCACGGTCCCTGCCGGTGCATTCGCTGTGCGGAGTTCATTGATCGCACCAGCGATCGGGGTCCAATCACAATCCGGGCCACCGGTGGTGGTGGGGAACGGGCGGTGTTCCAGCACGCCGGTGCTGGTGTTCACCACCACGGCTTCCATGCTGGCACTTACGGGGTTCGTGGGCAATTCCCGGATCGCCACACGGCCATTCAGCACATCCAACCGCTCCGAAGGGTTCGTCGCAGCGGTGAAGTAATCCCCAATGCCGAAGTAACCCTGATTCCCAGAGGGGTCCGGAATGATACGGGCCAACTCCAATCCGTCCATCTGGGAGGCGATATTGATGTTGCTCATCGTTCGCGTGAAAATGAAACGCAACGCATCCGGACCATAGGTAGGGTCGGCTTCCTTATTGTCACCCCAGTTGATCACGGCATCAACGAGATCCTCTCCCTGGTGCTTCGCACCCACGTACATCCAGTCCGTGTTCTCGGACATGCTCACCCCTGTGCGCATCCACGGCCGGAAGCCCGCGAAAAAGCTGCCATTGTTGTTGATGTGCAGAAAGCTCAGCGCTTGCGGTGGCACCGGTGCCCCGATCCCAAGGTGACCGCTCAGGTCCACGTTCGGGAAGTTGTTCACCGGCTGGCCGGGCAGGCTTTCGTTGAGTTGCATGCGCAGTATGTTGTTCGTGCGCCACTCATGCGGAAAGTTCAACTGCGTGGTGAATCGCAATGCTTGGTTGCTGAGAACATCGCAGCCGATGTACTGATTCGCAAGTGTCACCGTATTGTTCAGTTGCGTCACCTGCCCCTGCATGGGGAGATACGCGGCACAAAGGCATGCGCCCAGTGCAAGTTGCTTGATCTGCTTCATCGTTTTGTGGTGTTGGTTAGTTGGAAGTAAATGTTCACATCTTCACGAACTGAAGTGACCGTGCTTCTCTCGACCCTGTGACCCGCATTAAGTATTCACCCGTTGAAAGCTCAACCGTCCGTATTTGGGTTGATGAACCTGCATGCACATGCTCCTTGATCACAAGCCGCCCCATCATGTCATAAACCGCCAAGGACCAATTGTCCGTGTAAGGGAGTAGAACAGCGAGGTTTTCATGACAAGGGTTCGGGCCAATGATCAGCCGAGGTTCTTCCCCTGTAACAACCGAAGTGGCCAATGGACAAGTTCCGGGTTCGGCAGATACGCACACCTGATCAACGAAGTGATAGGCCACACCGCCCATGTATGGCCCAACGGGTAGCGTATCCGTAAGTGCGTTCCGGAAGTGATTGCCGATCACCACATACTGATAGGCGCTATCCGCCACGAAACTGCCGCTGACCAAGTCCCAATTCAAAGTATCCGCCACTACTGCCTGGCTGTACACTTGGGCAAAATCGCCTAACGGAAAGTCAGCCATTCCCTGTGTCCAATGGTATGGGGTGGTGGTGAACAACATCCCCACCTTGTTGCAGCCAATATCACCCTGTTGGTTCCCTCCCTGTGACGAGTTCAGGAACATGCTCGCGTAATACGTCTGCCCCACGACCAACGGACTCAAGAGCGCCACCGAGAACATTTCTCGATAGTCTCCCTCCAGATAAGTCGCATGACCGACATAGGCTTGTCCTTCTTTGGGTTGTTGGTAGCCAAAGATGTTATGCGGAACGGAAGTACCCGAATCCACGCAAGCATTGAAGTAATCCGGGGTGTCGCTTGCACTGAACCAGTGTGTTGGCCTGGACCCTGGACCAAATCCTGTGACGGGTGGAATATGTGGGCACGTATCCACCTCTTCGAAACTGGGGTTCGGGATTAAATTCTGCGCTTCACAGCGCGGAGTAACAACAAACAACAGGCAGCCCAAGAGCCATTTTGCTCCGGTCCACCTGCCGTTCATTGTTGAGAGAAACATTCGTTCAGTGTTCGTTCGTGTCGACCGGTTTCGCATCGGCCCGGTCAAAAACCGCAAGTAATATTGCCCTCTCGCCTCGCCGTCGTGCTGGGGGCATGCCAGATGTCGGTCCGGTGGCCACGGTGGCGGGGCTTACTCTTTCTTCAGCATCCGCCTTACCTTTGTTCAGTTCCGTTTCATTTTTACTTCGCAGTTTGGTGGGACATGGACTTCGGCCCTCGGTGTTAGCGCACCGGGGGCTTTTTCATTTTTCTTCTGGTGATGGGGTCGGCATGGGTTTCTGCATCACTTCCCTCAGGTATTGCGCCTGTGCAGGTGTGAGTTTGGGTTCCTGGCGTGAGAGGGGCTGTTCGTAGGGAATATGCCTCCGCAACTCATCCACGTACGATTCCAAGAATTCCACACGCTCTTGAAGATCATGCAACTGGCTCGCGCATCCTTCCAGCGTTGTCACTTGGCGCTGGCGATCCATCTTCATCTGCCACAGTATTTCCCTATACACTTCCGGGTCGGGGTGTTGGAAGGTGCCCACCTGCTCCATACGGGATGCTTTCGGGGTATCCTGTTCGCAACTTATGTTGGTGCTTGCAACAGCGGCACATCCGAGGCTGCTCTTGTGCAGACCCATGCCCGAAGCAGTTGGCGCGTACGCGTGTGTGGAACTTTGTTGCACGGGTTCCATGGAAACCCGAAGGTAAGCCCAAAGCGGGCAGGCCAGGAACAAGGCTAAGAGGCCACCGCGCAACATGGCAAGAGGTTTTGCACTATGCCGCGTGTGGAAACACCCAAGCCGGGAGGTGGAGGAGGAACTACTGAAGGTGATTTTAGCTGATGAGCTGATGAGCTGATGAGCTGATGAGCTGATGAGCTGATGAGCTGACGCACCTCGACTCCGCTCGGCACCCAAGTTGACTGGTTGACGCACCTCGATTTTGCTCGGCACCCAAGTCGATGAGCCGGTAGGCTGGATAAGTCACCAACCCTTTATGCTTGCTGTCGAAATATGTGGCGAAGCATCCCATGGCATGCTAAAGCTTCGCAAAAAATACGTTGCTGGCCAAAGTATGTTTTGCCTACTTTTAATCCTTTGTGCCGGGTCGCACGGAACAGGCCGAGCGGTGCTTCCCCTCACTCCGTCCCCCGCACTACGGTAACGTGCCCGTAGAACACGCGCTCATCGCCGTCCCTGTTCAGCACCACTTTCCACACGTAGACATCGGTCTTCACCGGCTTGCCGTGGTAGGTTCCGTCCCAAGATGCGTTGCGGTCTCTGGTATCGTAGATCCGTTCGCCCCAGCGGTCGAAGACGAAGAATTGGTAGCGCCAATTATCGTAGCCGTTGAGGATGGGCTGGAAGTCCTCGTTCACGCCGTCCTGGTCCGGGGTGAAGGCGTTGGGCGCAAAGATGTCGGGGTCGCTGGTGGCGACGATGGACCGGCACACGGTGTCCGGGCAACCGAAGGTGTTGATGGCCACCAAGCACAGCGGATACAGGTCATCGGGTCCTGCCGGGAAGAGGTGCAATGGCTCGAAGGCGTTGGAGTGCTCCCCATCGCCGAAATCCCAGATCCAGCTCACTGCATCCGTGCTGACGTTGTGGAACTGCAACGCGTAGGTGGTGCTCTGCATGGGCACATAGCTGAAGGCCGCCGTAGGGCGCGGGTCCACATGCACGGCCGCTGGTACGAAGAGGCTGTCCACGCATCCGCCTTCACCCGTGGCGATCAACGTAACATCATAGTCGCCTTGCGGATAGATGTGCCACGGGGACTCTTCGAAGGAGCTTTCGCCATCACCGAAATGCCATTGATAGCTGCTGGTGTTGAGCGAAGTATTCCCGAAGGTGACGGGGTAGCCCGCGCAGGCCGGTTGCGGCTCCGCAACGAACTGCGCCACCGGCGTGGGATACACGGTGAACTCATCCGTGCTCACGGCCGTGCAGCCGTACTGGTTGGAAACGGTGAGCGTGATGGTGTAGGTGCCTGGCTCCGCGTAGGTGGCCACAGGGTTGTTCAGCACGGAGTTCGTTCCGTTGCCGAAATCCCAGGTATGGCTCACGTCGCCGGTGGAAGCATTGGTGAGCTGTACATCGGTAGGTTGATCGCAGCTCTGGCCGGCCGCCATGGTGAAGGCGCTCACCGGCAGCGGGAAGGCGACCACGTTCGCTGTGGCGGTGTCCGTGCAACCGTTCAGGTTCTCCGCCACCAATTGGATGGTGTAGGTGCCCGCATCGTTGTAGGTATGTGCGGGGTTAGGAATACCGATGGTATTGTTGTCGCCGAAGCTCCACTGGTAAAAATCGGCACCGGTACTGCCGTTGGTGAATTGCACGTCCAGCGGGATGCAGCTGCTGACCGGGTCCGGCGTGAACGCGGCCATAGGTGTGGCCGCCACGGTCACCGTTTGGGATTGCGTAGCGGGACAAGGGCTGATGGTGGAAGCCACATTGAGGGTGACGGTATAGCTGCCGGCCGACGCATAGCTGTGCGTTGGCGCGGAAAGGGTGGAGCTTTCCCCGTCACCGAAATCCCAGGTCAAGCCTGCGGGCGCGGGCGTGTTGTTGGTGAATTGGACCGGCGCTCCCACGCAATGCTGGCCGGGGTGAATGGTAAAGTCGGCAGGCGGTGAGGCCAGTACGGTGATGTCCACGCTCACCGTGTCGAAACTGCAGCCGTTGTCCGCGAAGAGCGTGGCCGTGTAGGTGCCTGCCGTGTCATAGGTGGTGGTCACGCTCCCGTCGGTGCTCACATTGCCATTGCCGAGGTCCCAATGCCAGTTCGTCGCCCCGATGCTGTACTGCGTGAAGTGTACGGTCAATGGCGCACAGCCGCTGGTGGTGTCGGTGTTGAAGAAGCCGGTGATGTTATTGGGCAGCGTGGTGATGGTGTATTCCGCCGTATCGCTTCCGCAGGCATTGGTGGCCACCAGCGTAATGGTGTAGGTGGTATCGTTCGCCCCGGTGTAATACGTGTGCTGCACGAGGCTGTCGGCGGTGGTGCTGGTGAGGCCGTCGCCGAAATCCCAGAAATAGCTGTCCGCTTGGCCGATGGTGACGTTGCTGAAAGTGACCGGCCACGGGGAGCAGCCTGAATCGAAGTCCGGGCCGAAGAGCGCAGTGGGCTCCGGATGAACGGTGACGACCACGGATGAATCCACGGAACCGCAAAAATTGGTGGCCGTGAGCGTGATGGTGTAGGTGGTATCCTCAGTGAGGCTCGCGTAGTACGTGTTCTGCCCCGGTTCCTCAAGCACGGAACTTCCGCCATCGCCGAGATCCCATGCGAAGCTCATACCGTCGCCGGTGCTCTGGTTGTCCAAGGTCACCACCAAGGGTGCGCAACCTTCAAAAGGCGTGGCGGTGAAGCCGATCCCAGGCCCTGCCCATACCGTCACCGCATGGCTGATGGTGTCCGTGCAACCTGCGGCCGTGTATGCCACCAGTGTAACGGTGTACGTGCCCGCCGTGTCGAAGACGTGGGAAGGTGATTGGACGAACGCACTGTCGCCATCACCGAAGGACCAGGCCCAGCCGGAGGCTCCGATGCTCTCATCCGAAAATGGAAAAGACAAACCAGAGCATGCGGTGGGGTCGTTGGAGAAGGCCGCCGTGGGAAGGGGATCCACTGTGGCGTTCGCCGAGGCGCTGTTGCTGCATCCGTTGGCATCGGTGAAGGCATAGGTCACCGGGAACACGCCTTCGCCGCTTACTGCCGGGTCGAAAGTGCCCGCCGCCGCGTCCGTGATACCGGTGCCGCTCCACGAGCCGCCGACCGGGGTCGCTGCGAAGTCCTCCGGGGCGCCGTCCGCGCAGATAGCCACCACGCTGGTGATGGCTATCACGGGCAATGGATCCACGGTGACATCCACCTGGTCCTGCGTGACGCAAGAGCCGTTGCCCACGGAATAGGTGAGGGTATATGTGCCTACAACTGCAGGGTCAAAAGCTCCCGCAGCATCCACGTGCGAACCGCTCCACGTACCGCCCGAGGGAGCGCCGGAAAGTTGCAGGACACCGCTGTTGATGCAGGCTGCCGTGTCATTTCCCGCCGTTGCCGGATCGGTGATGGTGATCACCGTCACGGTCATCTGGTCGCTGGCGGAACAGTTGTTGGCATCGGTGAAACTGTAAGTGAACACGAGCATATCCGGACCGTTGGGCGTGAACGTCCCGTCCGGGGTGACGCCCGTACCGCTCCACGTTCCGCCAGAAGGCGAATATCCTGCGAGCGTTTGCACAACAGGTTGATCGCAGAAGGTGGTGTCGTTCCCTGCGGAGACCACCGGCAAAGGGTTCACCGTGATCGTGCGGGTGGCCGTGGTGATGCAACCGTTCGGGTCCGCATAGGTGTACGAGAGCACATGCGCACCGGCCCCGGCCGTTAACGGGTCGAAATCGTCTCCGCTGATGCCGTTCCCGGTCCAGGTACCGCCCACCGGCGTGGCGCCCAAGGAAAAGGCCGGCTCATCGATGCAGAGCTGCTGGTCCGGGCCGGGATCCACCACCGTGGCCGGTACCACGGTCACGGTGGCCTGGTCGCTGGTGGAGCAGCTGCCCGAGCCTACCGTGTAGATCACCACGAACGCGCCCGTCACCACCGGTGTAAAGATCCCGCCGATGGAGATATCACCGGTCCACGTACCGGCGCCAGGCGACCCAGTGAGTTGGATCGGCGTGGCATTCAGGCAGATCAGGCTGTCAGGTCCTGCATCCGCGGGTGCGGCGGGCGGCGCCACCGTTACCTGCACCGTGTCCATATTCGTGCATCCCTGTGGGCTGGTCACGGTGTAGATGAGCTGGTGGACGCCTTGCACGGAAGGTGTGAAATGTCCGTCCGCGGTCACGTTGGGATCGCCGCTCCAGACACCGCCCACCGTGATCGGGAACAAGACCTGCGGCAGGTTGCTCTCACAGAAGACGGGGTCGGTCCCTGCGTTCGCGGCAGGCAAGGGGTATACCGTCACCTGGGTGCTGGCGGAACCGGTGCAACCACCTCCTTGCCCCGTAAGAATGATCGTGGACGTGCCTGTAGGCGTGAACGTGAGCGGGCTGCCGCTTCCGACGGATACGCCATTCGCGGTCCACTGGTAGTTGCTGCCGCCGCTCGCGGTGAGGGTGACGGGATCACCGGCACATGCCGTGGGCGCAGCAGGTGAAATGTTCAACACAAGCGGCGGGTTCACCGTCACGGTCACGGTGCTCGCCGGCCCGTCACAACCACCGGCAGAGGCCGTGACGGAATAGACGCCTTGGCCCCCCATGGTGATGTTCGGAATGCTCGGGCTGGCGGAAAAGGAACTGAAGCCGTTGGGGCCGGTCCAATGGAAGGTGATGCCCGGCACCGGTGTTGCGCTCAAGTCCAAGGTTTCTCCCACGCAGAGCGTAATGGGGCCACCGACCACGGGGGCCGCAGGCAAGGGCGTCACGGTGATCGGTGTGCTGGAGGTGGTGGTGCCGCATGCGCTCGTGGCGGAGGCCGTGATGGTGAAACTACCTTGAGCAGGATAGGTCACGGCCCCGGGGTTCTGTGTGTTCGCACTGGCAGGATTGCCGCCCGTCAAGGTCCAGCCATACGCGGTGATGGGCGATCCACATGCGGTGAAGGTCGCGGTGGGGTTCACGTTCTGCCCCGCACAGATCCCGCTGACGGCATTCGCAGCTACCTGCGGCGGCGCGCCCACCGTCACCGGTACGATCACCGGGAACGTTCCGCATGAATTGATCGCCTGCAAGGTCACATTGTACGCCCCCGCCCCTGTGAAGGTGAACTGCGGCTCGAAGGTGGTGGCGCCCGTGCCTCCGCTGAAGGTCACTGACGTGCTTCCCCCGCAGGCCGTACTACTGGCCGCAGCCAGCCAGTTGTATCGTGTGGAACAACTGTTGGGGCTGGTGCTCGTGTTGTCCGTGGTGCTCACAAGCGGCGTGCATCCTGTTGTAGGTGAAAGCGTGAAGGCCGGTTGCGGCGGGGCTTCCACGCAGATGCAGTGCGTCATGCTATCAACTCCGCAAATGGCATTTCCAACCTTCAGCTTCACGCAGTATGTGCCCGCTTGGTCGAAGCGGATGTTCGGGGCTTGGGAACCAGTGGTCCAACCGGAGGGAGCGGTATTGCCGTTGGTGGTGCCTAATGCGCCCAGTGCCGTCCAGCCTATCGTGGGGGTCACGCTCCAAACAACTTTGGGCGGGCCGCAGGTCGGCGCCTCACTGCTTGTGGCTGTGCTCGTAAAGCTCACCGGGGCTCCTGCACAACTGGTATCAGCGGACATGGTGAAATCAGCCTGTGGGGCGTCGCTCACCAGGATCGGCCCTGCAGTACCGAAGGACGGAAAGGCCAGACAGGGGTTGGTGGCCTCGATCCGGACCGTATAAAAAGGTGGGGCCGCCGCACAACTTGTTTGTTGGTAAACATGGCAAAGCTGGGCGGGGGCGGGTTGCACAAAACTCGTGTCCGTGTCGTCACCAAAATCCACCAAGTACTGCGTACCGATCGTGTTGCTGGAGGTGAACGTGATCGGGAAGCACACAGGCTGGCCAGTACATACCGAAGTATTACCCGGATTGTTGATCCCCACGCTGGGATTGCTGCCGATGAAAACGTAAAACTCCACGGTAACGGAACATCCGTTCGGATTGGTGATCGTGTAGGTGAGCGTGTTCAGCCCGATGGGATATTGATGCGTTTGGGTCCAACCGGTCGCCATGGGCGTAAAAGCCGCGCCGCCTGTGCCCCAGTCCAAGGAATAGGTCGCGCCTGCTGCTGCCGTACTGTTGTCCACGAAGCTAAAAACATAGGCGGCCGCTCCTTGATTGCAAAGGCTGAAGGTGGTGGTACCACTGAATACCGAGGTGGTGACGTTGGGGTCCGCTGCCATGGTGAGGAACGGGTTCGGTGCGGCATTCACCGTCACCGTGACCTGATCCGTGGCCGTGGCACCATTGTCATCGGTCACGGTGAGCGTATAGGTCTGCGAACTGGTGGCCGTGCACACCGGATGCTGTGCGTTCGCATTGTTCAGCCCGGTGGCAGGCGTCCAGCTATACTGGTAGGGTCCGGTGCCCCCCGTAGCCGTCGGGTTAGCCCCCAAAGTGGTGGGGCCGCCAGCGCAAATGGTCACATCCGCACCCGCATGTGCGACCAACGGCTGGGCACACGCATCCTGCTGCACGAAAACGGACAACAGGGTGAACAGGAGCGGGACCGCGCTATGAAATAGGCGCATGGACGGATAAATTCGATCGAGCCAAAGTAATTGTCGACTTCTACGGGTTGAGCCTTAATACGGTTGTTTCATCAACTATTTGTTCCACAGGCCGGTAATTCATCGATCAAGAATGACCTATTTCCAATGCATGACGATCATGCCGCCCAACTGGTTGCACCAAAATGCATAGGCAGCCGGGCAAACAGGGATGGGGGGCCGCACGGAACAATGCAGTGGGCATGACGATAGGTACAGCATTGAACGGAGTCGATCCATTCCGAGGGGGCCATGGGAAGCGAACGCCGCACCGTAAAAGCAAAAAGGCCACCACTTGCGTGGCGGCCTTTTTACTCAACATGTTCAAAGGGTCACTGACAACCCATCGCCCCATATCCGCTTACTACGGAGTAGGATGCGTCCGAATCCTCATCGTCATCGAAGAAGCCCACACCCTCAACAGCGTAGTAGTGGCCGTTATTGAATTCCATGGTTCCATCATTCACTGTGATGGCACCATCCTTGGAGAGATAGATCCCCCCGTCGTTCTGGAAGCTGATGATGAAAGCGAAACTGAAATTATCCAGATCATCATTGTTCAGATCATCGATCCAGTTCAGCACATCATAGCTGGTATTGCTGAGGTTATCAGCATATACGAAGTAGTAGGCAAAGCCGTGGAAATACTGGAACGGGTCGCTCTCGCCATCGGAGAAATCCCCGTTCTGCAGTGCATCGAAGTCGCCTGAGATCCCGATCACACCCGCCACTTCACCCATGTCCGGCCCGAAGAGGCCGCCCCCGAGGGCATCGTCCCCAACGGCAAAACAAACAGCGAGGTTGATATCCAGCGTGGTGTTACCGGCTGAAACCGTTCCACCACCTGCCCCCAGCCCTGCTTGAGGCTCGGTCAGCACCACCATTCCTCCGTCCTCGGTCCACACCCACTGTCCGCCATTGCTGGAGGCAAAGCTGATGCCGCTGGCCGGTGCGGTGGTGAAGGAGAAGCTGCGTGATCCGTCCTTCGCGGGGCTGAACACGAGGATCTCGTTCATGGTCCGGTTGTAGATGCCCACAGAAGGCACCTTCTGGCCCATGTCCCAGATCTGCCGTTTCAAACCCGCGTCCTTGATGGCAGTGGACGTGCTCGGGTTCGGCATGGAGACCGGCTCCTTGTTACAGGAGCTGAACAGGAAGGCCACCACCGCCAACGGCATGGCATACCCCGTCAGCTTCCGGAAAGCCTGTGTTTTTCGGTTCATTTCCTGTACTTTTCGTGTTGATGCAACAATGCTCAAAACAACCAGCCCAAGCGCAACTGACCCACCACGTTGGGGCCGACCTGGATGCTGCTCATGTTATCCTTCTTCGAATCACCGCTGGTGGTGACCTCATTTCCACTGACAGGATCCAGAGTCACGGACTCCGTCTTGTTCTTCATGGGCATGGTCGCGGACACGCCGAAGCCGAGCTCGGTGCCAAAGTAGAGCGACTTGGCCAGGTAGTAATCGAAGCCGGCCACGGCGTTCAGGCCCAGGCCCAAGCTACCGCTCTTCGTCTGGTCATAGCCCACCTTGGTAGCATTCAACTGTGTTTCCTCCTTCTTGTTCTTAGAGGTATAGTTCAGGTCCAAGTATCCACCGATGTACGGTGAAAGGCGGTCCGTTCCCGTCATGTGCTTCTCAAGACCAGGCTGCACAGCGATGGTGATGCTGCTTTCCTTCTTCTTCAGTTCGAGCATATCGGTCTGGCTGTCCTCATCTTGCAGAATGGTCGTCTTGTTCTGGAAGCCCAGGAACACGCCCAAACGCATCGCGGAGGTTGCCGAACCGAAATGACGGTACTTGATGCCGGCCATCGTGACCGGGCTGCCTCCCAAAGGGGCGACCATCAATTCCAAGTTCTTTTCGCCTCCTACGGGACGATACTGTTCTTGCGCCTGTGTGCTTGCGATGCCTGCCACCAGGGCGGTTACTGCCAAAAGATGCCTTTTCATGTGATGATCTGTGTTTTGATCGTTTGTGCAAAGATGAAGTTACTTCCGGGATAACCCTGTGGTCGAACGGCACTTTACGGTAAACACCGTAGACCACTTTGGGAGAACCCGGCGGCTTTGAACGGTGTCAAAGAGTCCAGGGTTTCAGTCAACCAAGTATGCATTATGTCGAATGCGCAGTTTCAGGTGACACCCCGGATCGGTAATGGATCCTTCGGCAACGCACTCCAACATCTCCACCTTCGCTGATGGCCTCTTCAGTTGCCACGCAAGCGATGAACCACAGTGCAAGATCCGGGGGGTCCGGTCCACCGTATGCTGCTGAAGCGTACTTTGCCTCCGGATCCAAGCCCCATGAAAACAACATTCCTTACCCTCACGATCATCCTGTTCCCCTCCCTGCTCTCCGCCCAGGAGTGCGGCACCGGCCGCTACAGCACGTATAACTATTTTCCCCAGATCGACAGCATCCCGGGGGTGGTCTTTGGCACCAATACCGCGGTTGACGGCACCAACCAGACCCTGCGCATGGACATTTACGCCCCGGCCAACGACACCCTTTCCGAACGGCCCGTGGTGGTGTTGGCCTTTGGCGGCTCATTCGTCACCGGCTCGCGTGCCACCGTGTCATCTATGTGCGGGCAGCTCGCACGCATGGGTTATGTGGCCGTGGCCATGGACTACCGCGTGGGCTTCTTCTTCCCGAACACCAGTACCTCCATGCATGCCGTACAGCGCTGCGTGCATGACATGAAGGGCTGCATCCGTTATCTACGGAAGACCGTGGCCGAGGACGGCAATCCGTACGGGATCGATCCGGACCGCATCATTGCGGGCGGCGTGAGCGCCGGGGCCATCGGTGCATTGCAGCTCACGTACATGAACGAACCCTCTGAATTACCCGCCCCATTGGTGGCGGACAGCGCCGCGTTGGGCGGCATGGAAGGCACCAGCGGGCCCTTGGGCTATTCCAGCGATGTGATGGCCTGCGTCAGTCTCAGTGGCGCGCTGATGGACACCACGTGGGTGCATCCCGGCGACCAGCCCTATTGCGGTATCCATGAGACCGGGGACGGGATCGTGCCCTGCTATACCGAGCAGATCAATGCACTTGGCCTCCCCACCGGCATCATCGTTTCGGGCGACCATGACATCAATTTGCGCATGGAAAATATCGCCGTGCCGAGCTGTTACCTGGAATACCCCGGGACCGGCCATGTGGGCTATCTCAATTATGACCCGGTCAACTCGATGAACTTCGTCGCCCACTTCCTTTCCAGCGTGGTCTGCAGTACGGAACTCGATTGCAGCGGGGCGACCGTGGCCGTGAACGAGCTCAAGCCGTCCATGGACGGAATGCGGCTTTATCCGGTACCCGCCGCCGATGCGGTCACAGTGAAAATGCCGGAGGCCGGCACGGTACAGGTCCTGGACGGGCTTGGCCGGACAGTGATCGAACTGAACTTTCCCTCAGGACAGAACACCATGGACGTGGCTGCACTGCCGAACGGCCTCTATTTGGTGAAGGTCCAAGGAGCCACGGTGCGAACGGCCAGGCTCGTCATCTCCCGGTAGGTCGGGGATCGTTTGCTAACCGTAGTTAGCGGTCGGCAGGACCGGCCCGCCGCTTCCGTTCAGCGAGTATCAGCGACAGCTCCCTTCCGGTCTGTCCCTTCGTGCTGGTGTTCTCCTCCGCCCGGCGGATCAGGTAGGGAAGCACTTTGCGCACGGGTCCGTATGGCACGTACTTCACCACGTTAAATCCGGCAAGGGCCATGTTGTAGCTGATGTTGTCGCTCATGCCCAACAGCTGCCCGAAGTGGATCCGTGGATCGTCCTTCGCCAGTCCGGTCCCGTGCATGAGCCGCGCCATCAACAAGGTGCTCTCTTCGTTGTGCGTGCCTACCAGCACCGCCATGTGGCCGATGTGCTCGGCGGCATACCGCAGCGCATCATCAAAGTCAGCGTCCACGGAGGCTTTGGTCGCACCGATGGGATCCGGATAGCCTTTCTCCGCTGCTCGTTCCCGCTCCTTTTCCATGTAGGCCCCGCGCACGTACTTCATCCCCAGGTGGTATCCCCCGGCCTTCGCGATCTCCGCCTCCTTCCGAAGAAAGGCCAAGCGGTCGTGCCGGTAGAGTTGGACCGTGTTATATACGATGGCGCGTTGGCCGTTGAAGCGCCGCATCATTTCCGTGACGAGCACATCAAGTGCGTCCTGGGTCCAGCTTTCCTCGGCGTCCACCAATACGGGCACATCGGCGGCATGGGCGGCTTCGCAGATGCTTTCAACACGCTTCCGGCCACGTTCCCAGGCCGCAGCTTCATCAGCGGTGAGCTTCGCCCCGGCGGACACCTTCTCCAGCACGTCCGTACGGATCACGCCGGAGGGCTTGAAAACGGAGAACGGGATATCGGGATTTCCCTTGGCAGCCGCGACGGTGCGCAGGATCTCCGCTGCCGTGGCATCCATGGCGCTCTGGTCATCCTCGCCCTCCACGCTATAGTCCAAGATGGTGCCCACGCGCTTCTCCGCCAGCCTATGGGCCGTCACCAATGACTCTTCGATGGTCTCCCCACCGCAGAACTGCTTGAAGATGGTGGCCTTCACAATGCCTTTCACCGGCAGGTGCAGCGCCAAGGCCATCTTGGTGAGCGCACTGCCCAAGGAGGTGAGCCAAGGGGTGCCGATGATGCGGAACAGCCACAACGCCTGCCAGAGGTCGCGATCGCTCTTTTGGGCGAAGGCCGTGCGGGTGTCGCCCATATCGGGCAGGACCGGGTTTCCTGTGCGTGGGGATACCTCCTGTTGTTGCATGTGGCGCCGCGTGCTTGTAGTTCGTTCCTTTGGGCGCCTTTCCCGCGGAAAAAACCGGACTCCGGAAAGGCCGCCAAAAGTAGCTATGGCATCCGATCGTCCACAGGTTCAAAAGATGACCTCTGTCAGTCATCCCGTGCTGATGGGCGAGCATGCCTTGGCGCATCTGGACCGTTGGCTCGCGGAAAACTCCCGCAGCACGCAGCTCTTCATACTGGGCGATGAGCGCACCATGGACCAGTGCCTTCCGGAGCTCCTTGCCCGGACAACGCACCTGCGCGATGCGCAGACCATCCTGGTGCGCAGCGGGGAGCAGAGCAAGGACCTCGAAGTGTGCCGCGCCCTCTGGACCCACCTCGCCGAACGCATGGCGGACCGGCAGGCGGTTTTGGTGAATCTGGGCGGAGGGGTGATCACCGACCTCGGCGGTTTCGTGGCCTCCACGTACAAACGGGGCATCCGCTTCATCAATGTCCCCACCACCGTGATGGGCATGGTGGACGCTGCGATCGGCGGCAAGAACGCCATCGACCTGAACAGCATCAAGAACCTCGTCGGGACCTTTGCCGACCCTGTGGCCACCTATATCCATCCGCCTTTCCTGCGCAGCTTGGGCAAGCGTGAAGTGCTCAATGGCGTGGCCGAGATGATCAAGCACGGCCTGGTGCGTGACGTCGAGCATTGGAACCTGGTGCGGCGGGCACCTTTGCATGATCTGGATGCGCTGGCCCCGCTGATCCAGCGATCGGCCGACATCAAGGCCGAGGTGGTGCAGGAAGACCCCCGGGAACAGGGTCCCCGCAAACTGCTCAACTTCGGCCATTCCATAGGCCATGGGCTGGAGGCCTTCGCGTTGGAAAGCACCCACCGCTCCTTGCTGCATGGCGAAGCCGTGGCCATCGGCATGGTCTGCGCCACATGGCTCAGCTGGCGCATGGAATTGCTGGACCGGGACAGGATGAACGCCGTGGAGGAACACCTGATGAGCCTCTACCCTGTGTTCCCGTTCCAACAAGCTGACCACCATCGCATCATCGAGCTGATGCGCAACGACAAGAAGAACGTGGATGACGCGTTCCGGTTCACCTTGCTCACCGGCATCGGGTCCGCCCGTGTGGACGTGCCGATCAACGCCGCACAGGTGGCGGAAGCCTTGGAACATTATCGCCTGTTGACACCGGATGCCGCACCGCGTCACCGTTCGAAGGCCTGAGGGGCCGCCGCGTGGGAGCACCGCCCTGCCGCCCAGCAAGAGCGTGGCCAACCGCGCGCTGATCCTTGCGGCGTTGGCGGGCGATCTTCAATGCGTGAAGCACTTCGGCGAAGCGGATGATACCCGTATACTGCATCAGCTGCTGCGCGACCGGCCTGCGGAAATGCACTGTGGTGACGGCGGCACCACGTTCCGCTTCCTGCTCGCATGGGCCTGTGTGCAGGAGGGCGAAAAGCACCTCATCACCGGCAACCCGCGCCTGCTGCAACGGCCGCATGCACCATTGGTAGAGGCGCTGCGTGAACTCGGTGCGGACATTACGGAAGAAGCAAACGGATTCCAGGTGCGGGGGAAGAAAATGCGCGGCGGAACGATCACTCTGGACTCCCCGGAAAGCAGCCAGTTCATCAGTGCCTTGTTGCTGGTGGCACCGTGCTTTTCCGAAGGCCTTGAACTGCAATGGACCGGCTTGCGGCTCAGCGGGCCGTATGTGCGGATGACGCTGGAAATGCTGGGGCGGTTCGGCGCGCATGCTTTTGAGGACGATGTTGCGATCCGTGTGGAAAGCGGACCGCTGACAGCGGCAGAAATGTACATTCCCGCCGACTGGAGCGCAGCGGCGTTCTGGTTCGAGGTCGCTGCGCTTGCACCTGGAACGGATCTGCATTTCATCGACATGGCCGGCCCAAGCTTGCAGGGCGATGAGGAGGCGATCTCGCTTTTCATCCGCTACACGCATTGCACCCTTTTGGGAAAAAAACTCATCCTGCACGGGAGGAACTGGGAGGGCCCCGATCCGTACCACGCCGACCTGACGGACACCCCGGATCTTTTCCAACCGCTGGCATTCGCATTGGCCGGCCTGGGAATAGCGGCGGAATTCACCGGCCTTCACAACCTCCCGCTCAAAGAGACCGATCGCCTGAAAGCTGTCGCCGAAGCTCTGAGAACATTGGGCTGTTCCGCGGAATACGATGGTGGCACCTTCAAACTGCAAGGCGGGGTGACCAACCTGCGGCCCCCGCCCTTCGACCCGCAAGGCGACCACCGCATGGCCATGGCATTGGCCCCGCTGGCATTGGTGTGCGATGAGGTGACCATCCTGCGGCCTGAGGTGGTGAACAAATCCTATCCGGGCTTCTGGGAGGATATGAAGCACGCAGGTTTCTCCGTGGAGTTCTCTCAAGGGGTTTGACCGCAACGGACGCTACGAGCGCAACGTCCCGTCCACGGCCTTCTCCGCACTTCCGCGGCCCCTTTCGCATTCTCTGCGCCTCCGCGCCCCTGCCTGCCGGCAGGCAGGTCTGCGGCCACTTCAACACCTTACTTCCTCGGCCTCCGCAGCCACACCTTCTGCCCAGCCCGCACGGGATCCGCGATACCCATGTTGTTGTACTTCGCCAGCTTATTCAGCTTCACGCCATAGCGTTGGCTGATGCCCCAGAGGGTCTCACCCTTGTCCGCGATGCAGCTTTCCCGGTCCTTGTTCTTGTTGCGCTTGGGCTGGATGTACACCACCTGTCCTTCCTCCAAGCTACCGTCCTTGGCGATGTCGTTCCAGTTGGCCACCAAGCCCGGCATCTGTTGGATCTCGTCCGCGATGTCCTTCACCGTCTCCCCCTTTCGTGCCCGGACGAACTTGATGCGGCCATCGAACAGCTCCACAGGGCGCATGTTACCGATGGTCACCGTATTGTCGTCATTGCTGTTGCGTGAACGGTGTGCCGGCTTTCCGCTGGGGGCCTTGCTAGGGGCATCGCCCTTACTGGCGTAGCTCACATCCACGCCCTTGTCCAAGTTGTCCAACTGGTAGCGCTCGATGAGGTCGATCAGCTTGCTCGGGTAGCGCGGGTCCGTGGCGTAACCGCACTTCTTCAGTCCGTGGGCCCAGCCCTTGTAGTCCGTGGGCTTCAACTCGAAAAGTTGCGCGTACCGCGGTCGCTCAAGAAACTTGGAATGGTCCTCGAAGCTCTGATCGGCATTGCGGTATTTGCGGAAACAGTCATTCTTCTTGTCGTCATCGTGGAACACCTTTCCGCCGGTCCAGTCCGAAGTGCACTTGATGCCGAAGTGGTTGTTCCCTTCCGTGGCGAGGACGCTGTTGCCGTTGCGGCTTTCCAACAGGCCTTGCGCCAAGGTGATGCTGGCCGGGATGCCGTGTTCCTGCATCTTCTTCACCGCCACGCTCTTCCACTTCTCGATGTACTGCTGGGGCGTCTGGGCGCTACCTCCAGGGATCCCTTGGGCCGAAGCCAGCAGCACGGGCAGTAACGCCAGCAAACCGGTTTTCAACAGGTGTTGGATCTTCATTTCCAGAAGTGCGGTCTTCCGCAAGGGCCGAAACTATTGGGCATTCAGGAGCTTTTGAACATTCCGCCCACAGAGCTGTACACCGCCCATTGTGAATAAAACGCGCTGCTCCCGATCTTCGTACCCTCCATGCCCAAGCACCCCAAGCCACCGGCGGACGACCCGCGCACCAAGCACTTGCTCCGGCTGGGCTATGTCCTTGGCGATTTCTACTTCACCGCGGAAGGCTATGTGGTGTGGACGGAGGCCTACCACCTGAAGCGCGGCTATTGCTGCCAGAGCGGCTGCAGGCATTGCCCGTACGGGAATTCGCCGGAGGACCGGAAGAGGAAGAAGTGAAGGGTCCGCTGAACGGGAAGGTCAGGCAGCGTTTTGCCGCTTCGCCCTATCTTGTTTTGAAACGAGCGATCATGCGCAAGCTCATACTCCTTTGTTGTGCCCTTCAGTGTGGGCTGCTTTCCGCGCAGAATTGGGCCTTGATCAACCCGGACTACAAGTACAACTACAGCAACGACGGTACGGACACGATCAGCAACCAGATCTTCGTGACGCATGTGGATACGCTGGGAGCGGACAGCTTCCGGTATGCGTTGAACAGGATCGGATCGCGCTGTGAACCTTGTCCGGATGCTCCCGCTTCATGTGACAACGGTTCCGGCGTCCACACTGGAATGGCGCAATTCATAGGCGGACAAATACTCCGTTCCGGTGCGGAGATCCGGCTGATCGATATGGACACCTTGCTCATCATACCATGGGCCCCGGACGCTGCGAACTGGCCGAGTCCTTCAGGGGGGCTCGCGACGATCCTATCCTCCGCCGACACCATCATTTGGGGGCAGGCCGACAGCGTGAAAACCGTGCAGTATGCGGACGGACGTTCACTGCGCATAAGCAAAATGCATGGCGTGATCCATGCCTCGGATACGTCAGGCGAGCATCTGTTGATCGGTGTGCAAGGAGGAATAAACGCCGGGGTCCATTTCCCGGAGATCATCGATTTCTTCAACTATCAGCCCGGGGACATCCTGCAATACAGCGGGGAGCATGGTGGCACGGACGGGATCTGCTACACGGACATTCACTTCCAGCGGAAGTACACGGTACTATCGCGCATGGAACTCCCCGGTCGCACGAATTATGAACTGCGTTTGGTCCGTCACCAAGTAACGATCAGCCAGCCCGTTTGGGGGCCACCGAGCGAGTGGTGTACGAGCAGCATCACCTCGGGTGTGGACACCGTGCTTTTGGGCATCGAGCACGCCGCTTGGACAGAGGAGAACTTCTTCGCGAACGAATGGCTCACGCATCATTGGCCCGGTGCCTTCGCATCCACCGCTGAGAACACCTTCCAAGGTGAGTTCGGAAGCAGTTACCATGGCTTCATCTGGCAAGCCTATCTGGACACGGAGGGTCGGACCTGCCTGAAACCCGAACAGCACACACAGGACCCCGGAGCCTGGCCCGCCGAGTCGTGGTGTGACCAGGACAGCACGTTCTGGCCGCAGAGCTATGATGAAGTAAAGAACCTCTTCACGAGCGGCATAGGCCTGACCAGTGCCTCATACTTCATCTTTGAGCACAGTGGGGGGATGGATCTGATCGGATATGACATCAATGGGCAACAATGGGGTACCATTACTGCCGACGACTTGATCCTCGGTGTTGCTGAGCAACGCTCTGAAGCGGATCGCTTTCGCGTGCGCCAAAATCCGGCAACCGGATCGTTGGTCGTGGAACATGCCGAGGCTGGAGCTTACTACCAAGTGCTCGACATCCTCGGGACGGTGCGTTCAACGGGCAGGTTCAGCTCAGGCACCGAGACGATCCGGATCGGAGACTTGTCCGATGGTGCCTACATCCTGCGAAGCGAAGGCCAACCAGCCCTGCGCTTCATTGTGGCACGCTGATCCTATCGATCCATAAGCTGATCTTGTGGCATGTCTGTAGCTTTTACCTCCGAACTCCACCTCTTCCAAACCTTCATCCGCGAAGGCACATCATAAATAGCCCCGTCTGGATCTTTGGACTCAACTTTCGGGCGACCTCGTTCAATATGTCTTATTTTTGAGGATGCACTTAATGCCATGACCAAACAAGCCCTCATAGAACGCACAATTGGAGCGATCAACAAACTACCGCAAGAAAAGGCGGAAGAGGTGCTCGACTTTGTGATACTGCTTTTGAAGCGCCATGAGGAACGCTCGCTTATCGATGGGCTTCACCATTTGGCCTCCACGGTCTCGGCATTGGACTTCCTGCATGAAGAGGAAGACCTGTACACCCTTGCAGACCTGAAGAAGGTGTACCATGGCTAAAGGGGATATCGTGCTGATCAACTTCCCGTTCACGGACCTTACCGGCAGTAAGCTCAGGCCAGCAGTCATCTTGATCGAAGGCGAGGTGGATATTACCGTGTGCTTCATCACCACGAGGTTTCACTGGCAGGAAGAGACCGATGTAAAGATCGATCCCGGTCCATCTAACGGATTGAAACATGCTTCGCTGATCCGCACCGCCAAATTGGCCACGCTGGACAAGAACATGGCTCGCGGTCTACTGGGCGCATTGACCGCTTCGGAGGTGAGGGAACTGGATGAAAAATTGAAGATCCTACTCCAGTTAGCTTAAGGTCCGAACTGAAGACTCCGCTCATTTTGCAGAATGCCGACCAACCCCTCTACCCTTTCCGACCTCTTCCAAACGTCAATCCGCGAAGGCATCCCGAGCGAGCTTCCCCCGGCAAAGCCGCTGGACGCTTCCGTGTCCCATGCGCCCAAGCGCAAGGACATTCTTTCCCCGGAGGAAAAGAAGCTCGCACTTCGAAATGCGTTACGCTACTTCCCGAAGAAGCACCACGCCGTGCTCGCGCCGGAATTCGCGGCGGAGCTGAAGGAGCACGGGCGCATCTACATGTACCGCTTCCGCCCGAGCGAGGCGATGCACGCGCGGCCGATCGGCCAGTACCCCGCAAAGTGCAAGCAGGCGGCGGCCATCATGCTGATGATCCAGAACAACCTGGACCCGGCCGTGGCGCAGCACCCGCATGAGCTGATCACCTACGGCGGGAATGGAGCGGTGTTCCAGAACTGGGCGCAATACCGGCTCACCATGCAGTACCTCAGCGAGATGAGCGAGGAGCAGACGTTGGTGATGTACAGCGGCCATCCGCTGGGCCTCTTTCCCAGCAACGCCGAAGCCCCGCGCGTGGTGGTGACCAACGGCATGGTGATCCCGAACTACAGCAGCCCGGATGATTGGGAACGCATGAACGCGCTGGGCGTTTCGCAGTACGGCCAGATGACCGCCGGCAGCTACATGTACATCGGTCCACAGGGGATCGTGCATGGCACCACCATCACGGTGTTGAACGCTTGCCGCATGTTGCCTCATTCCCCGGCCCCTTCTCCCGGGGAGAAGGGAAGCCGTAGGATCTTCGTCACATCCGGCCTCGGCGGCATGAGCGGCGCACAGCCCAAGGCGGGCAACATCGCGGGCGTGGTGACGATCTGCGCGGAGGTGAATAGTGCCGCTGCGCACAAACGCCAAAGCCAAGGTTGGGTGGATGAGGTGATCGAGGATGTGGACGCTTGCATCGATGCCGCATTGGCTTGGCAGAAGAAAGGTGAAGCGCACAGCATCGCCTTCCTCGGCAACGTCGTGGACCTGTGGGAGCGCATGGCGGAACGGAAGATCCACGTGGACCTCGGTAGCGACCAGACCAGCCTTCACAATCCATGGGCAGGTGGCTACTACCCGGCAGGACTGAGTTACGAGGAGAGCAATGTCTTGATGGTGAAGGATCCTTCAGCGTTCAAAAAGCGCGTCGAGGACAGCTTAAAGCGGCAGGTGAAAGCGATCAACACGCTCACCGGCGCGGGCATGTACTTCTTCGATTACGGCAACGCCTTTCTGCTGGAAAGCAAGCGCGCAGGCGCCGACATCTCTGGCAAGAACGGCGAGGAATTTCGCTACCCGAGCTACGTGGAGGACATCATGGGACCGATGTGCTTCGATCATGGCTTCGGGCCGTTCCGATGGGTCTGCACCAGCGGCGATCCAAAGGACCTCGCCACCAGCGACCGTATTGCCGGTGATGTGTTGGAAGCGATGCTGAAGGACGCGCCGAAGGAGATCCATCAGCAGATCGCGGATAACCTGCATTGGATCCGCAGCGCGCAACAGAACAAGTTGGTGGTGGGCAGTCAAGCGCGCATCCTTTATGCGGATGCGGAAGGACGCATCCGTATCGCTGAAGCGTTCAACTACGCGATCAAGAGCGGAGAGGTCAGTGCACCCATCGTGTTGGGCCGCGACCACCACGACGTGAGCGGAACGGATTCACCCTACCGCGAGACGAGCAACATCCGCGATGGATCACGCTTCACAGCCGACATGGCCGTGCAGAATTTCGTTGGCGATGCCTTCCGTGGCGCGACATGGATCAGCCTGCACAACGGCGGCGGCGTGGGCTGGGGCGAAGTGATCAACGGCGGCTTCGGCATGGTGCTGGACGGCGGTGCGGACAGCGACCGCCGACTGAAGAGCATGCTGCACTGGGACGTGAACAACGGCATCGCGCGCCGTGCATGGGCACGCAACCCGAATGCGCAATGGAGCATCCGCGAAGCGATGAAACGGGAGCCGAAGCTGAAGGTGACCGTGGCGGAGGAAGCGGATGATGCGGTGGTGGAGAGGGCGATCGGGTGATCGTCCCTGCACTGGGGTTCGCTATGCACGTGTCCCTGCAGTGATGCTGGGTGATTAGAGCGAGGACAGCAAAAGGATCTGGAAAAGACATGGAGAATACAGCGGGCGGGAGTATTCCGAAATGTGTGTCAATCTGCACTGAGGCACGGTGACATTCTCCTGGCCCCAAGCCAAAGGAGAATGTCTCCGTGCCGGATCCTCAGACCAGCACATGGGCCAATCTTTCGGGGTACA